>SMEU01000292.1_pt1 | contig 11719 bp, 15 predicted proteins | sample 2456051 | NCBI WGS metagenome assembly SMEU01 (sample SAMN10132600, study PRJNA489261) | soil metagenome | isolation source: day120 un-amended silt loam soil | place: USA | collected 2015-05-01
GCGCTCGCGCACCGCGAGACGGTCGAGTCGCAGGGCGTCGAGGCGGTGCTGCTCGACGTCGGCGACGGTCACGTCGAGCTGCTGCGGCCGCTCGGCCCCGACACCGCGGTCGGCAAGTTCCTCGCCCGCAAGGGGGAGGGCCTGCACCATGTCGCCTACGCGGTCGGGGACATCGACGACGCGCTGAGGCGAATCGCCGCCGCCGGGATCGAGCTGATCGACGCCGAGCCGCGGACCGGAATCCGCGGTAGCCGCGTCGCCTTTTTGCACCCGCGCTCCACCGGCGGGGTGCTGACCGAGATCGTCGAACCCGCGGGAGGGCACTGATGGCGGAAGCACAGCGAGTCGAGATCGGCTTCGAGGGAGGCCAGGTGATCTCCGCCAGGCTTGCGGAGGACGACCTCAAGGATCTCCGCAAGCAGCTCGAGAAGGGCGGCTGGCACGACCTCCACACCGAGGATGGAGTTATCTCCCTCTACCTCGGCAAGGTCGCCTTCCTCCGCGTCGATTCCGGCGAGCACCGGGTCGGCTTCAGTCTCGAAGGCTGATGCGCCCGCGCCTGCTGTTGGGAGCGGCCGCCGGGGGGATCCTGGCGGCGGCCCTCTGGTGGCGCAAGAACCCTTCGGCATGCCCCTACGGCCAGCGCTTCTGGGTCGAAGCCCCGCACCCGATCATCACCAGGGAGCGTCTGCGCGAAGTGCTGCGCCCGACGCCGGGCGAGCGCCTGCTCGAGATCGGCCCCGGCACCGGCTACTACAGCCTCGATATGGCGGAGTGGGTGGCGCCGGACGGGAGGCTCGAGCTATTCGACCTCCAGCGGGAGTTCCTCGACCACGTGATGCGAGCCGCCTCCGAGCACGGCCTCGCCAACCTGGCGCCCACCCAGGGCGACGCCACCGACCTCCCGTTCGAGGACGCCTCGGTGGACGCGGTGATCCTGACCGCTGTGCTCGGCGAGATCCCCGACACCGACGCCGCCCTGCGCGAGATCCAGCGGGTGCTGCGGCCTGGCGGCCGTCTGGTCGTCGGCGAGCTCTTCGGCGACCCTCACTTCACGACCCTCGCCAGCCTCAAAGCCAAGGCGAGCGCCGCCGGCCTCAACTACCAGGAGCACTCCGGCAACTGGTTCGGCTACTTCGCCCGGCTCGGTTAGTACCGCGGCGGCTCACGCACTTCGCGGCGTTCTTCGGCGACGGGGCCGGTTTCACCTGCCCGGGTGCGGCGCGACCAGATCGCCTCCTGGAAGAAGGAGAGGATGAGGCCGGCGGCTCCGGCGATCATCAGGATCAGGCCGACGGTGTCGACGCTGACCCCCTCGACGTGGATGTTGGTCGCGTAGCGGAGGATCGCGCCGACGGCGATCAGGAAGATGGCTGCGGCGATGGTCATTGGGAGTCGCTACCCGGGTCCCCCGAAACCTATTCAGCGGTCGAGGCTCGTCAGGCAGACGCGGGTCTGAAGCGACTGGGGCTCGGCGAGCGCCAGTCGGGTGTATTCGCCGGAGAGTTCGTAGAAGTAGTCCGCGGCTGAGAGGTCTCCCCCCAGGGCCTCCAGCGCCTCGCCGATGCTCATGTAGAGAGCGGCGAGCTCGCCGTAGGAGGAGCAGAGCAATGGGCCCCGCGCCTGCACCTCGGTCAGCTCGCGGTCCAGCTCGTGCCCGGGGGAGGGCCGGCCGGGATCGACTGGGCCTGGCGCCCCGGGATCAGCGCCACCACCACCGCCAGCTGGGGGCGTCCAGGCTCCGCCTCCGCCAGGTTCCCCCTGGGTCGGCAGTTGTCCGAGGCAGCCTCCGCGGGGGCATGAGCTTCCCACCGGAGGCGCGCTTTCGGGCGCCGGGTCGGCGGGATCGGGAATCACCGCGGGGTCCACAGGGTGAGGGGTGACGGTATGCAGCGCGAGATGGGGGACCGTCACCACACCCAGCGCCGTTGCCGGGAGCGTCCAGGCGAAACACAGCAGTGCGCTCGCGGAGATCGCCAGGACGATCCCAGATCTGGACACACCGATCGCGCGCTTCACGCGGAGCACTGTGGGAGACACAAGCTTCCTTCGCCGTGGGTGACCGGAAACGGTGCGCGAAGCTAGCAGCGCCCCGCTTGGCCGCAGACAGATATCCGACTGCTCCGAAGTGTCGGTGACTGGGCGTTCCCAAATCCCCATGGTGCGGCGATCGCAAGCCTCCAGCGATCCTGGATGCGGCGGATGACCACCAGGCTTTCTGGTGGAGTCTGCCGCAGTGGGGTCCCATTGACGCCACGGAAGCGGATGCACCAGCGCTCCACTCCGACCGCGACTTCGCCAGCGAGGATCATTGAGCTGGCTTCGATCTCTATTTGTGCGCCCGCGCCGATCAGCTGAGCGAGTATGGGGCGGATGCCATCGCGGCCGCTGGTCAGGGTGGCATCGGGGGTGATGAAACAGGCGTCTCGCGCGAAGCAGTCCGCCGCCATGTCCAAGTCCTCGGCCGCGATGGCCTCCGCCAGGGCGATGGAGGCCTTACCCGGGAGATTGATCAGGTCCGCCGCCACTGTTTGATTTCACCATGGGTCGAGCCGGACGGGGCGCGCCAATGCGGTGCGTGCCGCGGCCCTCCGGTGGACACTGTGGTTCAGGTTTGGGGGAGGGGCGCCGCCGTCCCCACCCCGGATCGGTCCGCAGCAGATGCAGCGAGGCGCTCGAGGCGCAGCGCGACTTCCAGCTCGGCCCGGCGACCCGAAAGGGACTCACCCAGCCGCTCCTCCACCTTTCGCAGGCGGCGCTGGACCGTATGGCGATTCACACCGAGCGCCGCCGCGGTCGAGGCCGCGTTGCAGCTGAGGTCCAGGTAGGTGCGCAGCGTCTCTCGCAGGTCGGGCCCGTCGCGATTCTCATCCAGCGGCTTCAGGTACCGGTGGAGGAGCGACTTGCCCGTTGCTTCGTCACGCAGCGCGGCCGCCAGCAGAGCCACGTCCGAATACCGGGTCAACCGGGGCGGTTCCATGAGGGTGACGACGAGCGCCGCCCGTGCTTCACGATGGGTAAGGCGCCAGCCTTCGAGGCCATCGCGTGGCTCGCCTGCGGCGAGTGACACCGACCTCTGGTCCAAGGCCTTTTTCCGCAGCTTGTGCGAGTTCGCCGAAATGGACCGGGCGCCGCGCCCCGAGCCAGGCCCAGACAGCGTCCTCTCCGCTGCGGGGCACCAGCAGCAGACCGCAGCCCAGTCTCTCCGCGATGCTTCTACAGACAAGCTCCGCGCCGGTGCCCATGGCGACCATGCCGATGTGGCAAGCATCGAGCCGATAGCCCAGGTCGGCAAAGGCGACCGATCCGCCGCCCAGAAGCTTGTCCACCTGTTCGGCGAGCCGCTGGGGCGGCAATTCATTGAGTCGCTCCACCTCCTTCGCGTACTCGCCGGCAAAGGCGCTCATCAGCCGGTCGTTATTCCACTTCTGCATGCTCAGCACGTAGCCCATGACGTCCCTCGATCGGGGCAGATCAGGAACCTCATTTGCCAGGAACTCGAAAACCACGTTGCCGACGAGCGCGTAGCCGGCGAGGACGGTCTCCAGGGAGGCGCCTCGACGCGCCGCCCACTGAATCTGGGCGGCAACTGCCGGCGGTACGGTGGGGGTCCAGCTCTTGCCTTCTTCAATCGACACCAACAGGGTGTCCACGCTTTCGGTTGCAGCCTGCCGGAGCCCAGCCATGATCTCTCCGTCGATCGGGGGAAAATCCAGGTCCGCATTCCGAATGCGCGCGATCATCTCGTCCTCGAACTGCGCGCGCTTGGATCTGAGCAGGGCTGCGAGTTCCCTCTTCGCTTGCTCCTGCAAGTTATCCCGAGCGTTCAAGTCACTCCGACTTTAAGCGCCCGGTTTTACTCGCGCAAGCAACCTGTCAGCCTGGCTGAGGGCTGAATCAGCCTGAATCGAGCGTGGTCCAGAGGCGGGTCTCGACCTCCGCGACCCGTTTCGCCTCGACGTCGACTCGCCGCCATAGCTCCGGCGCCGGTTCCTCGCTCTCGCTGGCCGCGTGGAACGCCTCCGCCAGCTCGGTCCAGCGCGCCGCCGCCTCCGCTGCCAGCGATGCCTCCGGCCGTCCCGCCTCCTCCAGGAAGCGCGAGTACATCAGCCTGAAGGCGCCGCCGCCGGTGCCGCGGCGCTCGATCACCTGGTAGGCGAAGCGGGCGCACCACTGCCAGTCCTCAGCCGCCTCCGGCCACGAGCCGGCCTCGGCGGCGAGGCGGTCGACTGCGGGCAGGCCGGCGAACTCGTCCCAGGTTGGCGCCACCATCTCGCTCGCCGCGCGCTCGATCGCGCCCGGGGCCGCCGCCAGCAGTCGCTCCCGGTCCACCTCCTCGGTCACCGTGAACATGTGACCCTCCATCGGGTAGGCGGGGTGGCCGCTGTGGCGCGCCTGGGCGAGGTGGTCGAGCCGGGTCGCCTGCAAATCCTCGAAGCCGGTGTCCGACAGGTAGGCGACCTCGTCGTCGTAGCCGGCCAGCACCACCGCGTGGCCCGGGAAGTGGGCCGAGTTGCCGTAGTGGTCGAGGTGGTAGAGGTCGGTGAGGAGCAGCGCCGGATTGCCGGAGTCGACCTCGGCCCGCGCCGCCTCCCCTCGAGGCGCGCCGTGCGGCCGTTGAACCAGCGGCTGGGCGATGCATCCTCCAAGGTGAGGTAGTAGAAGCAGGCGCCAGCGCCGAGCCCGAACGCCATCTCCTCGCTGATCTCGATCCCGTGAAAGGCGAGCAGGTTGCGCAGCGCGGTCGAGCCGCAGTGGTGCCCGGGCGTGTGGACGTAGCCGGAGACGGAGGGCATGGCGAGATATTGACCTACCGCCGTATCCTGCGCGCCGATGCACGACGCCGACCTCAGGATGCTGCGCTGGATGCGGACCCACGGGCACTCGCCCGGGATCGAGTCGGCCGCGAAGGCGCTTGGCAAGGCGGGGAACAACGGCACGGTGTGGGTGGTGCTCGGCGTCGCGCTCGCCCTGCTCGATCCGGAACACCGCGAATCGTGGCTGATCTGCGCCGCCCTTGGGCCGATCGCGATCGTGCTCAACTACGGGGTCAAGCTCCTGGTCAAGAGGCCGCGCCCCGTGCTCGAGGGCCTGCCGCCACTCGGCGGCGCCCCCAGCTCGCTCAGCTTCCCCTCCGCCCACGCCTTCTCCTCGTTCGCGGTGGCGACCGCGATGGTGCGGGTCGACCCGGCGACCGCGGGCGCGCTCCTCGTCGCCCTCGCGCTCTCGCTCGGCCGCCCCTACCTAGGCATGCACTATCCCTCCGACGTCCTCGCCGGCGCCCTGCTCGGCGTCATCCTCGGCCTGATCGTCCCGCTCTCCCTATGAAGGTCGGGATCGTCGGGCTGCCGAACGCGGGCAAGTCGACCCTGTTCAACGCCCTAACCAAGGGCGGCGCCCAGACCGGCGACTACCCGTTCACGACGATCGAGCCGAACGTCGCGATCGCCGAGGTTCCGGACGAGCGCCTCGAGAAGGTGGCGAAGACCGTGGGCAGCTCGGAGCTGGTGCCGGCGACGATCTCCTTCCACGACATCGCTGGCCTCGTCAAGGGAGCCTCGGAGGGGGAGGGGCTCGGCAACCAGTTCCAGGCCCGGTCGGGCGACAAGGAGGCGATCGCCGAGCACGGCTGGCTGCAGGCGGTGCACGAGGCGCTTGCCGCAGGCCGTCCCGCCCGTTCGATCCCCGTGCCCGACGCTGCCCCCGCCGCCGCAGCGAACCTGCAGGCGCTGAGCTCGAAGCCCGTCCTCTACGTAGCGAACGTCGACGAGGGCGACGCCGAGCCGCCGGAAGCGGTCACCTCCCACGCCAACGCGGTTGGCGCCGGCGTCGTCGCGGTGAGCGCCCGGATCGAGGGCGAGTTGGCCGAGCTCGATCCGGAGGAAGCGGCGGAGATGCGCGAGTCCTACGGGGTCGAGGGCTCTGGCTTGGAGCGCCTGGTACGCGCTGCCTACGAGCTGCTTGAGCTGATCACCTTCTTTACTGCCGGCGAGGGCAAGGAAGCCGTGGCGCGGCCGCTGCCGCGGGGCGCAACCGCGCTGGAGGCCGCCGGCACCATCCACACCGAGATCCAGGAAGCCTTCGTCAAAGCCGAGGTCGTCAACTGGGAGCAGCTGGTCAAGTGCGGCGGTTACGTGGGGGCGCGCGACAAAGGTGTGCTGCGGATCGAGGGGCGGGACTACGTCGTCGCCGACGGCGACGTGATCACGATCAAGGTCTAGGGTTTCTCCATGGATCAGGGCCCACGCTTCCCGAAGGTCGCACCGAAGGTCGGCCACTACGAGAGCTTCTACATCAAGGCCTGCCAGCCCGGGGGCGGCCGGGGCATCTGGATCCGCCACACCGTCCACAAGCGGCCCGGCGCCGAGCCCAACGCCTCGATCTGGTTCGTCCTCTTCGACCGCGCGGCGGAGGGGCCGCGGGCGACCAAGGTGACCGTGCCGGCGGCCGAGCTCTCCGCCCCGGAGGGTTCGTGGATCCGGGTCGCGGGGGCTGAGATCGGGCCCGGGCGGGCGGAGGGCTCCGTCGTCCACGACGGTCTCAGCGCCTCCTGGAACCTCACCTTCGCCGGCGACGCGGCGCCCTGCAAGTACCTGCCGGCCGACTGGCTCTACGAGGCGCCGCTGCCGCGGACCAAGTTCGTCGCCCCCTTCCCCGACGCTCGCTTCGACGGCCGGCTCGAGGTCGACGGCACCGAAATCGACCTCAACGGGTGGCCGGGGATGATCGGTCACAACTGGGGCAGCGAGCACGCCGAGCGCTGGGTCTGGCTCGACGGCACCGGCTTCGCTGACGCGCCAGACACCTACTTCGACGGCGGTGCCGCTCGCGTCAAGCTCGGCCGCCGCACCAGCCCCTGGCTGCCCTCGGGGATGTTGCGGCTGGAAGGCGAGGAGCACCGCCTCGGCGGCATCGGCGCGATCCGCTCGGCCTCGATCGAAGAGGCGCCGATCGCCTGCTCGTTCGTCCTCCCGGGCAAGGACATCCTGGTCCGCGGCCGCGTCTCGGCTCCGCAGAAGGACTTCGTCGGCTGGGTGTACGCCGACCCAAAGGGCCCCGAGCACAACACCGTCAACTGCTCGGTTGCCGACCTCGAACTGACCATCGAGCGCCCCGGCACCCCGCCCCGCCAGCTCACCCTCGAGGGCGGCGCGGCCTATGAGCTCGGGATGCGGGAGACCGATCACGGCATCCCGATCCAGCCCTATCCCGACGGCTGAGAAACCACCTTTTCAAAGCTCATCCAGGTGTCGTAGCCGCCGAGCGCGGCCTCGAGCTGCGCGCCGCTCACCGTGGTCACGCCGCCGGTTCCGAAGAGCCTCGCTTCGATGATCCGGGGAGTGATGCCGTGCTTGGTGACCACCACCTGCTTCAGCCTCCCGTCGAGCTCGCTGGCGAGGCGGGCGCTGATCTGGGGTCCGGTGAAGCGCAGGGTCCAGGTATGGAGGGGGCAGTAGTAGTCGTAGGGGTCCGGAACTCCGACCAGATATGGAACCGGCGCCCCGCCGAACACGTTCTGGATGCTTTCCGTGTGTCCGCCCGAGCAGGCCGAGAAAAGCGTCTCCGCGATCTTGCCCCCGTACTCGACCACCTGGCCGCGGGTCGATTCGGCGGCCTCGTTGCTGCGGGCGTACTCGCTTTCGAGCCCCTCGTAGACCTGGCTGCGGGTGTCGGCGTAGAGGTCGAAGCCGTTGCCCCCGACGCCGCCGGTGAGCGCGAAGGACCGCGAGGCGATCGCCTGCGCGCGCAGCTCCGCCATCGGCCAGGAGGGCGGCGACTCGTTGGGGATCACTCCCTTCACGTACTGGTCGACGGCGAGGGCGTTGACGACGTTGAGCGAGCCGGCCTGGCTTTCGGTAGGCACCGTTTCCAGGGCGCCGCGATAGGTACCGAGGCCGGCGATCGAGATCGTTCCGTCCCCGGCCGCCCGCAGCCGCCGCCCGCAGTTGGCGAGCGGCTTGCCGCCGGAGCTGCGCAGGACCACCGAACGGGCTACGCGGTGGGCCTCGTAGTCCCGCTTCGGGTCGAGCGCCTGCCCGCAGGCGCTGGTCGCGCCGCTGAAGCCGACGTCTCCGCTGGAGATATCGAGCAGGACCCGGACGACGCGAGGTTCGTCAAGAGTCCCGATCGTCGTGCCCGAGTAGTAGTGGGAGAGGATGAACGGGTAGCTCTTGCCGTGTTTGGCATAGCCGTAGGCGCCGTAGGCGCTCATCCCGACTCCGTGTCCGAAGCCGCGCCCGTGGACGACCAAGCTGACGCTCGCCCTGGCGGCGGGGGCGACGGCGAGGCCGCTCAGCACGGCGACCAGCACGGCGGTTTGGATCTTGGCGGGCATTCGCAATCGAGGCATCACTTTTGAACAGGTTCGCCGCCGAGGAGTAGCGGCCTTCGCCCGCGCTGGGAAACAGCGCCCGACCGGCGAAAGCGGAGCGCTACGCTGGCGTCAAGCGAAGGAAGGAGACGGGAGTGGCTACGCAGACGGTTGACGCGGCCGATCACAAGCTTCTGGTGGCCGGTGAGTGGAAGGAGACCGGCGAGTGGCGTGAGGTGGCCAGTCCCTACGACGGCAGCGCGGTCGGCCGGGTTGCGGTCGGCGACGCCGCCACGGTGGTCCGGGCGGCAGCCGCTGCGTACGAGGCCTTCGCCTCCGCGGGCTTCCCCCAGCACGAGCGTGCCGCGGTTCTCGATCGCGCCGCCGAGCTGGTCGAGCAGCGTGTCGAGGAGCTGGCGCTGACGATCGCCGCTGAGGCGGGCAAGCCGCTGAAGACCGCGACGGCCGAGGCGCAGCGCTGCGTCCAGACGCTGACCTTCTCCGCGGTCGAGGCGCGCAAGCTGACCGGCGGGACGGTGCCGATGGACGCCTCGGCGGCCGGCGCAGGCAAGCTCGGCGTGATGCTGCGGGTGCCCTACGGCGTCCTCAAGCCGGCCGGGCAGACTCCGATCTCCGCGCTGAAGCTGGCGGAGATCCTCTCCGAGGCGGGGCTGCCGGAGGGCTGGCTCAGCGTGATCCCCGGGCCCGGCTCGACCGTGGGCAACCAAATCGTCGAGAGCGAGCTGGTTCGCGCCATCTCCTTCACCGGCTCCGCCGCGGTCGGCTGGGACATCCGCAGCCGCGCGCCCCACAAGAAGGTCAACCTGGAGCTGGGCTCAAACGCGCCGCTGATCGTCCACTCGGACGGCGACTGGGCGGCGGCCGCCGACAAAGCGCAGATCCACGCCTTCTCGCACGCAGGGCAGAGCTGCATCTCGATCCAGCGGATCCTCGTCCACGAGGACGTCGCCGACGCGTTCACCGAGCGGCTGGTCTCCAACGTCGCACAGCTGCAGGTCGGCGATCCGCTCGACCCGGATACCGACGTCGGGCCGCTGATCACCCCCGACGACCGCCACCGGGTCAAAGGGTGGATCGACGAGGCGGTCGCCGGGGGCGCCGGGGTGCTGACCGGGGGAGAGCTGGTCGACGAGGGGCGCTGCCTCGCGCCGACGTTGCTGCAGGCGCCGGCCAAAGACTCCAAGGTCTGGTGCGAGGAGATCTTCGGGCCGGTGGCGACGATCGACACCTACGCCGATTTCGAGGACGCCCTGGCGCTCGCCAACGATTCCAAGTTCGGCCTCCAGGCCGGCGTCTTCACCACCGACATCGGCCGCGGGCTGGAGGCCGGCCGCAAGCTCGAGTTCGGCGGCGTGCTGATCAACGAGGTGCCGACCTTCCGCGCCGACCAGCAGCCCTACGGCGGCGTCAAGGACTCCGGCAACACCCGCGAGGGCCCCGCCTACGCGGTGCTCGAGCTGACCGAGGAGCGGTTCGTCACGCTGCAGGGCTGAGGCCGCCGGCCGGCGGGGCCTGTCATGGGAGGGGAGGCCTGCGAGCGGTGCAGTTGCTCCGTTCTCGACCTCCCCTCCCATGACACCCACCGGTCAGCGAGCACAGCTACTCGTGCGGCCGCGCCATGCGGTGGTGGTCTAGTGCCTCCTCCAACACCGAGGGCTCGACGCCTTGCTCCATCGCGACCTCGCGCAGGGAGCGGCCGGACTCGGCTGCGGACTTGACGATGTCGGCGGCGCGGTCGTAGCCGATGTGGGGGTTCAGTGCGGTCGCCGTCGCCAGGGTCGCCTCAGCGTGGCGCTCGGTCATCTGCACGTTCGCCTCCAGGCCGGCGACGCATTTCTCGTCGAGCAGGCGGGAGGCCGCGGCGAGGAGTTTGATCGAGTCGAGCAGGTTGCGGGCGATCAGCGGCACCCTCACGTTCAGCTCGAACTGGCCCTGACTGCCGGCGACCGTGATCGCGGCGTCGTTGCCGATCACCTGGTCGGCGACCTGGATCGTCACCTCCGGGATCACCGGGTTGACCTTGCCCGGCATGATCGAAGAGCCCTTCTGCAGCTCCGGAAGCCGCAGCTCGGCGAGGCCGGCCCGCGGGCCCGAGCCCATCAGCGCCAGGTCGTTGGCGATCTTGTTGAGCGAGACCGCGTAGACCTTGAGCGCCCCCGAGAGCTCGACCAGTGCGTCGCGGTTGGCCTGCGCCTCGAAGCGATCGAGCGGCTCGGAGATCGCCAGGCCGCTGTCGGCCGCCACCTTCGCCCGCACCTTTGACGAGATCGGCAAACTGAGTCGCCTTCCCGTCCAGCGCCGCCTCGAGAGCCCCCATCGCCGGCAGTAGGTCGTGGGTCACCTCGTCCAATGCCGCGAGGTGCACGGCGGAGGGGAAGACGTCGTTGGAGGACTGGCCCATGTTGACGTGGTCGTTCGGGTGGGCCCCGTCGCCGGCGATGTTGGCGAGCACCTCGTTGGCGTTCATGTTCGAGGAGGTGCCGGAGCCGGTCTGGAAGACGTCGATCGGGAACTGGTCGTCGTGCTTGCCCTCGCCGACCGCGACGCCGGCCGCCGCGATCCGCTCAGCGAGGTCGGCGTCGAGCAGGCCCAGCTCGCCGTTCACTTCAGCCGCGGCGGCCTTGATCCGGCCTAGCCAGCGGACCACCGGCACCGGTACCCGCTCGCCCGAGACGGGGAAGTTGTCGACGGCTTTGGTGGTCTCGCCACCCCAGAGCTGCTCAGTCAAGTCTGCCTCCATCGGGTCTTGGTGGACCACCCAGCGTATTGGAGCGCAGGGTGAGGAAGCGCACCAGCACAGGGCCGTGCGGCGAGTCGAGCCGGACCGTGAGCCGGTAGCGACCGGGGACGAGACGGCCCAGTGGCACCTTGACCTCTTCTGCGCCCTGCGCTCTGACCACGATCGACCTGACCAGCAGCCAATGGCGCTGCGGTCGCTTTCCAGTCCCGCGCTCGATCCTCACGGTCGCCCGGCCGCGGCCGGGGAAATCAAGCCAGATTCGCCTGTGTCCCAGCTTCGCGATCCTCAGCTCGGCCGAACCGTTCGCCTTGCTTCCGGCGTTGCCAGAGACGCCGCCGGGTCCCCCGGAGCCTCCCGTACCCCCTTCGAGAGGCGGCTTGCAGGGGGCTAGCTGGCGCGCGAAGGCCTGGGTCGGGGGGTGGGGCGCTTCCGGCGGCGAGGGCGGTGGTTCGGCAGCCAGGTTCGTGGCCTGAGTGGTGAAGACGGCCCGGCAGCCGTTCGCCGCGATCGCGGCCCACTCGACTTCGGCGTCTGCGGGCACCCCCGCTGGCCCGCTGGCGCGGTCGAGCAGCGTCGTCTGGCCGCTCCCGAGATCCCGCAGGTAGAGGTGGCGCGGGCCCGGTGGCGTTGCCTCGATCAGGACCTCG
>SMEU01000519.1_pt1 | contig 11718 bp, 12 predicted proteins | sample 2456051 | NCBI WGS metagenome assembly SMEU01 (sample SAMN10132600, study PRJNA489261) | soil metagenome | isolation source: day120 un-amended silt loam soil | place: USA | collected 2015-05-01
CACGAACTGCGCGAGGGGGTTGTGGTGGACAAAGCGAGTTCCTCTTCAGTCTCCTTCCAGACCTACGTCCGTCACAGCACCTGCGGTGGAACGGGGACGCTCGCGAGCACCGTGTCGGCGACTAAGTGCGAGGTCACCTACACCTGTTCCGGCAGCTCCTGCACCCGGCTGGAGGCGGCGCCCGGCGTCTATACCGGGACTTCGGAAACCGTCTTCACCGGCCTCAACAACAGCTCCACCGTCTTCACCTACTCGCCGAGCTCGACCTCCCCCACCTATGTCGGCATAAAAATCGCGATTCCCGCTCGCGAAGGCAGCTCCGCCACCACAGTTACTGACGGCGTGAGCCTGCGCAACGCGACCCTGGACAACTGATGAGACGCGCCATGGCAAGAGAGGAAGGTTTCACGATCGTCGAGGTGCTGGTCGCCGCGCTGATCCTGGTGATGGGCGCGTTCGCGACCTTTGGGGTGCTCCGGGTCGCGGTAATCGGCACCCAGCAGAGCAAGGCAAGCCAGGTGGCGGCCGACCGTGCCCAGCAGGAGATCGAGGTGCTGCGCAGCCTCTCCAATCAGGAACTCGCGCTGACCGCGACCCCCCCTCACTCGAGCGAACCCCTCAACCCCGACAACCGCGTGAACGGCAGCGAATTCCCCCTCACCCGGAGTCCGATCGGCAACTACAAGAAGCTGGTCGAAAACGGCGGCGAACTCTACGGCGGCGGTTTCATCAGCGGTGGAAGCGTGAATCCGGGACCGACCCCATTCACGACCGGGAATGTGGAAGGGGATGTCTACCGGTACATCGTCTCCGAAGTCCAGTCCGACTTCATCGACCCCGAAGACAGCTCGCTCAACGACCCCATCCCGGGGGCTCAGGGAGTCAACACCGCGCAGCAGTTCTTCCTCTCCGACACGCCCTGTTCGAGCACGGGTACTACCGAACGCCAGGAAATAACCGCCAACCATCCGCTCCACAACACGCTCGGCACCTGTGCCAGCGGCCCCCACACGGGCTCGACGCTCGGCGCACCGGACGCGCTGCTGCTGGGCGCACCGCCCGATCCGGCACCGGAAGACCCGACCAACCCGTCGACCTTCGATTACTCCAGCGATTACTCCGGCTCGCCGACCACGGAAACGGCGAAGGGCATCCAGTTGCGCCGCGACGACACCGGCGGCTGCCACTACGTTCCGGCGGGTACCAGCGCGCCGCAGTGGCAGGTCCACCGCTGGGCGACGGATCCGATGGCCGCGGAATTCAAAATGACCGAAGCGGTGACGATCGACGTCGATACGAGGGCGCTGAGCGACCTCTCTTACAAAGGCAAGCTTTGTATCTACCTCTTCACCCGTCACGAAACCGGCTCGCCCCCGACCGCCAAAGACACCTTCCTGCTCAACAAGGAAAACGGGAGCGAATACTGGACCGTCGCGGGCGAAGGGTCCGGGGTGTGGTGGCGCAACGAATGGCACGAGCTGCGAAAGACCCTGAAATTCAACGGGCCGGTGACCGTTGCGGCCGGCGACCGGCTCGGCCTGGCGCTGAGCGTCGAACGAACGGGCACCGCCGAAGACGCGCTCGGGATCCTCTACGACCACCCGACCTATCGCAGCCGGATCGAGGTCGAAACGACCACGCCGCTGACCGGCGAATGAGATGGCCGCGGCGGCGCTCATAGCGTTCTTCTGGGGGCTCGCGATCGGCAGCTTCGTGACCGTGGTCGCCTACCGCGTACCGCGGGGGGAATCGATCGTCAGCCCGCGCTCGCGCTGCACCACCTGCGGCACGCAGATCGCCGCATACGACAACGTGCCGGTCCTCTCCTGGGTCGCGCTCGGCGGCCGCAGCCGCTGCTGCCACGAGCCGGTGGCGATGCGCTACCCGCTCACCGAGCTCACGCTTGGCGCGCTCTACGCCGCCACCGTCGCCGTCCTCTGGGACGAACCGACCGAGATCGCCCTCGGTCTCGTCCTGGTGACGATGCTCGCCGCCGTCACCCTCACCGACCTCGAGTGGCGGATCGTCCCCAACAGGGTCCTGCTCGTATCGGCGGTGACCGGGGTGGCGATCGCCGCGGTCGGCGACCCCGGCAGCCTTCCCGAGCGGGCGATCGCAGCCGCCGCGGCCGGCGGACTCTTCTTCCTGGCGGCATTGGCCTACCCGCGCGGGATGGGGCTCGGCGACGTCAAGCTGGCGGCGGTGATGGGGCTCTTCCTCGGGCGGGAGGTGGCCCCGGCGCTCCTCGTCGCGCTGCTCGCCGGCGCCGCGGTCGGGCTGGCGATGATCGGCCGCGAAGGCGCGGTCGCGCGCAAGCGGGCGATCCCCTTTGCTCCTTTTCTGGCTTTCGGGGGAGTGGTGGGACTGTTGGCCGGCCAGCAGCTGATCGACCTGTACCTCCGAACGTTCTCCTAGTTCTTAGTAATTGCAGGGCAAAGGTCCGCGGCCCTTTCTGTCGATGCCCTTAGGGCAGGGACTCGCTATTCGCTCGCACACACACCCGATGCAGATAACCAGGCAGAAGACTCCAAGCGCGCTGGTCGGCCTCGACATCGAGGCTGGCAGCGTCGCCGCGACCGAAGTCGCGGTGAACGGACCCGCCCAGGTGAAAGCCGCCGCGGTGGAGCCGCTCACCGCCGGCGCCTTCCACGAGGGTGAGATCAGGAACGCGGATGCTCTGGCCGAATCACTGAAGGAGCTGTTCGCGAAGAACAAGCTCTCCAAGCGGGTGCGTCTCGGTCTCGGCAACCAGGGAATCGTGGTCCGAACCATCAGGCTCCCGGCGATCGAGGATCCGAAGGAGCTTGACGCCGCGATCAGGTTCCAGGCGCAGGACCAGGTGCCGATGCCGCTCGACCAGGCGGTGCTCGACCACCAGGTGGTCGGCGGCGTCCCCGGCGAGGAACACCCGCCCGGCCCGGTACCGGTCCGCGCCGCGCACGTGGACTCGCCGGGGTCGCCGACGTCCAGGCCGGCGAACCGAACGGGGGGCAGGGCGGGGCCTCTCCGACGCCCTCCGCGGTTCTCTACTGCTGCGTCGGCGACATCACCAACCTCGCGGTTGCGCGAGGGAGGGCTTGCCTCTTCACTCGCGTCTCCCACGCCGGCCTCGAGCCGATCGCGGCCCGCCTCGCCGAGGCCCGCGGTCTCAGCCACGAGCACGCCGAGCAGTGGATCCCCCACGTCGGCCTCGAGGCACCGGTCGATGCGATCGAAGGCGATTCCGGCGTGGTGGTGGAGACGCGCGAGGCACTCGAGGCTGGTGTCACCGCGCTGGTCGACGAGCTGCGACTCTCGCTTGACTACTACCGCGCCCAGGAGGGAGCGGTGACGGTCGAGCGAGTACTGCTCTGCGGGCCCGGTGCGGCCATTCCGGGCCTCGCGGCGCGAATGGAAGCCGGCCTCGGTCTGCCTATCGCCGGGGTGCTGCCGCCTGCGCTCGAGGGCTTCGACCCGCGCGCCGCGGCGCGTCTCACCCTTCCCTACGGACTGGCGCTGGAGGACTGATGCGCGCGATCAACCTGATCCCCCAAGAGGAGCGGCGCGGCGAGCACGGGGCGATGCGCGGCGGCCCGCTTGCCTACATCGCGATCGGCGCGCTGGTCGCGGCGCTCGCCGGCGTCACGGCGCTGGTGCTGACCGGCAACGAGATCGCCGACCGCAAGGCGGAAATCTCCCAGCTTCGCGCCGAAGACAACGCTGCGAAGGCGCGTGCCCAGCGACTCTCCGCCTACACCGCCTTCCGCACTCTGCACGACCAGCGCGTCGTGACTGTGACCAGCCTCGCCGACAGTCGCTTTGACTGGGAACGCGTGATGCGCGAACTCTCGCTGGTGCTGCCCTCCGACGTTTGGCTCACCAACCTGACCGCCACGGTGGCGCCGGGGGTGACGCTCGAAGGCGGGTCTTCGGGTGGTGGCTCCTCGGGTCTGCGTGGCGCCGCGCCCGGTCCGGCCCTGGAAATCAAGGGCTGTACGACCGGGCAGGACGCGGTGGCGAAGATTGCCGCACCCGCGGCTTCATCGCAGAGTTCGAAATGGTCGTCGCCTTCGACGCGGCGCCGGTCACCCCAAGCGCCGGCGGCGAAGAAGCCCCCCCGGCCGAACCCACCGAATCGAGCGAAGGCTCGGGCTCGGCCGAATCGACTCCAACCTCTTCGGAAGGCTGAGATGAGCTCGCCCAACAAGATGATCGTCGCGATGCTCGCGGTCGCCGCCCTCGCGGTCGCCTTCTGGGTGCTCGCGAAGCCCGCAAGTCCTACGCGGCCGACTACGGGCAGTTGGTCGTCCTCGGCAAGGCGGTGCCCGCTGACGACGACACCGCCTCCCTGCTGGTCCAGGTCAACCAGATTGCCACCAAGGCGCAGGTGCGCTTCCAGGAAATCGCCCTCGCCGGGTCCAGCTCCGAAGGGGCGGCCGCGGCGCCGCCGGCAGCGCCCGTGTCTCCCGAACCGGCCGGTGAAGCCGTGCCGACTGCCCCCTCAACCAGCACGGTCGCGGCTCCCACCGAGTCCGCCGCCGCGACGATGCCGCTCGGCGCCTCGATCGGTCCCGCGGGCCTCGCCGTCATGCACTACTCGCTCAAGTTCACCGGCGAATTCGCTCACGTTGCCGACTTCATTCAGGGTATTGACCGGCTGGTCAAGACCTCCGACTCCGTAGGGGTTGACGGTCGGCTGATCACGATCGACGGTTTCTCCCTGGGCGCGGCGCAGAACCAGACCTTCCCGCAGCTCGAGGCCAACTTCGCCGTCACCACCTACCTCGCCCCCGCCAGTCAGGGCGTCACCGGCGGTGCCACCCCGGCCCCGCCCGAATCCTCGACCGCGACCCCTGCCGCCGCGATCACCGGAGCCACGCCATGAACCGCTTCTCCCGAATCGACCTGAAGATGCCGGAGCTGAAGATGCCGATGGTCCTGATCGATGTCTTCTATGACATCCGGGACCGGCGCCTGCTGCCCTTCGTGGCCCTGATCGTGGTGGCGCTGGTGGCGGTGCCCTTCCTGCTCTCCAATTCGGGGTCGGGCCCGGTGGGGGAACCGGTGACGCCGGTCGCGGGTGAATCGACCGCCGCGGGCGCCCAGCTGACCGTCGTCGAGACCGACCACGGGCTGCGCGAGCCCGACAAGCGCCTCGCCGCCCGGTCCCCCAAGGATCCGTTCCGCCCGCAGTTCACCGGGCCGGCAGGGGGGGGCGAAGCCGTCTCGCAGACCTCGACTGCCAGCACGACCACCTCTACCCAGGCCACGTCTGGCTCCGGTTCGGTGACGACCGAAACCGAGTCGCCCGGTGGCGGAGGCGGCGGCTCCGCGGAAACGGCGCCACCCACGACCGAAACGCCGCCGAGCGAAGGCGGTTCCAGCTCCCCGCCGATCACGGTATTCACCTTCGCCGTCGACCTGAAGATCGTAAAGAGCGTCCCGAAGAAGGGCGGCGGTACGACCCGAAGCAAACCTGAGACCCGTGAGAGCGTGCTGCCGCCGACGACCCTGCCGGGCCAGAAGACCCAGGTGCTGACCTACATCGGGATCTCGGCGAAGGACGAGATGCCCCTGTTCATGGTCTCGCCGGAAGTCAGCTCGGTCTTCGGCGAAGCCCAGTGCGTCTCCGGCGCGGGCAGCTGCCAGCTGATCGAGCTCGAACCCAACTTCCCGGTCACCCTCGTCTACGGTCCGAACGACGTCCGCTACAAGTTCACCGTGCTCAAGGTGAAGCCGGTGAAGGCTGGGCAGACCTCCGGGCATTCCTGAGCGCAGCGCCAATTCCTCAATGCTTCAGTAAGTGAAGCACTGGCGCTACACTCTTTGAAGCGAGACCCGTCCGATCGTCCGTCCCCGACCGAGGTCTCCGACTGCGATGAGTGCCGAGAGCAACTCCCGATGCCCCGTCTGCCGGACCGCCGAAGTGGTCTGCGGCAAGTGGACGCTGCTGCTGATCCGCGATCTCTCCGACGGCAGCAGCCGCTTCTGCGAGCTTGAGCGCTCGCTTGAGGGGATCAGCCCGCGCACGCTCTCGCTGCGGCTGCGGGCGCTGGAAGCCGAGGGCATCGTCGAGCGACACACCTTCCCCGAGGTCCCGCCCCGGGTCGAGTACGCTCTGACCGAGAAGGGCAAGGCGCTGGTGCCGCTGATCGACGACATGCGGACCTACGGCACCCGGTGGCTGCTGGCCGAGAAGGCCGAGCCGGCCGGTGTTGCTTAGGGCCCCATCCCGGTAGGGACTCCGCTTACTGCAAGGGGACGTGCAGGCGAAGGAGGGGCTTCCCGGGAGGGGAAGCGTGGGGGGGTGCGGGATCAACTTCTCCACGAGGCGCTGAGGCGGCTGGCGACCGAGGCAGCTACGCGCTTCAGCGCAATGGTGGCCGCCGGCGACCAGATTCCCTTTGACGTCGCCGCCGACGACGGCGAGGAGGCCGCCTTCTACAGCTACGTCCCGCTCACCTCCCGCTACGTCGAGGAGCGCGCCGAGGAGCTGCGCTCCCTGCCCGGTTTTGGGCCGGCCCGCGAGGCGGCGGTCGAGGCGGGAGTCGCCACTGCCTACCTGGAGGAGCGGGGGGAGATCTTCATTGCTTCACTCTGGGAGGGATGCGCCGAGCTGTCGCTCGACCGGGCCCGGCTCGACGGCGCGCTCTCGCTGCTCGACGCCGAAGCCCGGGTCGTTGATGACGCCGACGTCCTGGTCGTCCCGATCGTCGGCCTGCGGATGTCGGTGCCGCGACTCGAGCTCCCGCACGGAGTGCGGGTCGTGCGCGCTGATTCGATCGACGCCCCGACCGAGGCGATGCGCAGCGAGGGCATGGGCCGCGCCGCCTGGGAGCCGCAGTTCCTCGCGGTCGCCGAGCAGGACGAGGGAGGGGGTGCGGAGGCGGCGATGCGTCAACTGCGCGAGCTGATCAGCGTGATGAGGTTGTTCAAGCCCGGTGGCCTCGGCCTCGGCCCCTACGCCTTCGCCCCGACCGGCGAGGGATGCTGGCGGCGGCTCGCGACCGGTGCCCCGGCGAGCCGCCCGGGCGGCTATCGCTTGAGCGAGGCAGAGAGCGCCGAGCTGGTCGAGCTGGCGAACGCGCTCGAGGCGCGCCCCGACCCCGACGCCGCGCTGGCCTGGGCAGTCGGCCGCTTCGAGATGGGTTGCGAGCGCGACAGTGCCGTGGCTGGCCTCAGCGACCACCTTCTCGCCCTCCGCGCCGTGCTCGAGGGGCACGGCCCAGTCGGCGCCTCGCTACCGATGCGCGCCGCGGCGCTGATCGCTGGCGAGGAGATGGACCGGGTCGAGGCCCGGAAGCGTTTGGAGGACATGCTGGAGCTGGAGCGGGCGCTGATGAGCGGCAGCCGCACCGAGCGCGCGATGGAGTTCGCCGCTTGGACCGAGGAGAGCGTGCGCGGCTTGCTGCTGAAGGCGGCGCTCGGCGAGCTCGGCAGCGACCTCAGCGCCACCGCCGACGAGACCCTGATCGCGAACGGCCTCGCCTGCGGCGATGCCGAGATCACGGTCTCGGTCCAGACCTCACCCGAGTCTTCCGCCGTCGAGCCCCCAGTCATCATCGAGGCCCCCCCTGAGCCCAAACCAGAGGAGGAGTACATGGAGCAGGAGACCCGCATCATGGAGCCGGTCCCGGCTGAAGGCGAGATCAAGATCACCGCGACGCCCTGGCTCGAGGAGGTCTCCGCCGACCAGGGCGGCGATTCGCTCGAATGGCCGGCTGGCGGCGAGCCCGAAGTCGGCCACCGCGAGCGGATTGACACCCCCCGCGTCCGCCACCTCTTCCCGGTGCCGGACTCGACTTGGGAGATTCGCGAGCTCGAGTACGACCGCCGGGCGTCCTGACGGACTGCGACAAGCAGATCAAGGACGCATAAGCGAGCGTGCTCCGTTGCGGGCGTCGCGCTCGGCAAGCGCCTGGTAGTCGGAGAAGTTCGCCGCCACCCGCCGTGCCAGGTCGGGGTCGCCGAGCCGCTCCGCCAGCGCTGCCGGCAGGTCCAAGGTCTCTCCGCGCAGCTTCTCCGCCGGGTAGTGGACCTTGTTGACGATCACGCCGCCGAACGGCAGCTTCGCCTCGACCAGCTTGCGGTGGAAGTAGACGGCCTCGTCGATCGGCTCCCCCTGCGGTCCGCAGACGACCAGGAAGCAGGTGCGCCTGTCGGCCAGCAGCTTGTTGACCCGCTTGGCGCGGGCCTGGAAGCCGTCGACCATGCCGCTGAAGGCGTTGAAGAACTCGGCCAGATCGGCGAGCAGGTCGAAGCCGACGATCCGCTTGAAGACGCTGAGCGCGACTGAGGCGCCGCGCCCGGCCACCTTCGCAGCAAGCCCGGTCGGTCGCATGAAGACCCGCAGCGAGCGTCCTTCGATGAACTGGGTCAGCCGCCGTGGCGCGTCGAGGAAGTCGAGCGCGTTGCGGGTTGGGGGCGTGTCGAGGACGAGCAGGTCGAAGCGGCCCTCGGTGTGCAGCTCGAACAGCTTCTCCATCGCCATGTACTCCTGCGAGCCGGCCAGCGCGTTGGAGATCTGCTGGTAGATGCGGTTTTCGAGGACGCGGTCCCGCGACTCCTCGTCGGGTGCCTGCCGGGCGACCAGCTCGTCGAAGGTCGCCTTGGCGTCGAGCATCATCGCCCACAGCTCACCCTCAACCTCGATCCCGTGTCGGGCGAACAGGGCCGGGTCGACCCGCCGCGCCTCGTTTCCCAGCTCCTCCAGCCCGAGCGAGTCGGCGAGGCGCTTCGCTGGGTCGATCGTCAGCACGCAGACCTTGAGGCCGCGGGCGGCCATGGCGGCGGCGATCGCGGCCGAGGTAGTCGTCTTGCCGACCCCGCCGGAGCCGGCGCAGATGCAGATCTCCTTGTCTTCGAGAACCTCGGCCAGCGTCGGCATCAGGAGAGCCTCCGCGAAAGCCGCCGCGCCGCCTCCGGGCCGAGCTCCGGCTCGAACAGGAAGGGCAGGGTCTTGATCGGCGCCTTTACCCGCCGTCGCAGGCGGGAGAGCTGGGCGCGCTGGGAGCGGGCGCGTTCGTGCTCCGAGAGGGCCGCGCGGGCGGCGGAGCGAACCGCGCCGTTCTCCTCGCAGGCCAGCTTCCGCAGCCGTTCCGCCCCCTCCTTGGAGAAACGCTCCGGGTAGAGGCCGTTGAGGTAGACCCGGTCGACCGCGACGCCGATCTCGTCGCGCAGGTCGTGCTCGAGTGCCGCCGACTCGTTGACCGGCATCTCCTCGGGTAGGGCGACGATCGCGACCCCGGTCTGTTCGTGATCGGTGAGGAAGCTGTCGAGGCGCTGCGCCTGGGAGTGGATCGGCCCGACTCTGGCGATCGCGGCGAAGGTGCGCGGCGTCTGCAGGAAGCCGACGCCGTGGCCGGTGGCGGGCGCGTCGACGATTACAAGGTCGTACTTGCGCCCCTTCTTCACCTTGCGGTCGAGCTGGGCCAACTCCCAAATCTTGCCGATCGTCACCAGCTCCTTCAGCCCGGGGGTGGCGGCGGCCAGGTAGTTGAAGATCCGGCTGCGGAAGAGCATGTCGCGCATCGCCCGCACCTTCAGCTGCAGCAGGACGTACTCGCGCATCGACTCATCGGGGTCGATCGAGATCGACCAGAGGTTCTCCTCCATCTCCACCTCGTGGAAGCCGACCGCGGTGTGGTCGAACATCCGCGAGGCGTTCTCCTGCGAGGCGACCTCGCAGACGATCGTCCGCTTGCCCTCCGCCGCGGCCCGCAGACCGAGCGCCACGGCGACCGTCGTCTTGCCGACGCCACCCTTGCCGGTGACGATGACCAGTCGCTTGTCGAGGAGATCGGGAATCGGGGCAATTCCTAGCAATTTCAGATCCCGGCAGGAAAAGCCGGTGCCCATACGAATATCCGCGCAATGGGATTTCTAAGCCGTAAGCCAAAGCCCGCCCCTGTCCAGATCGACGAGGAGCACCCGATCGTTGCCGAGCTTGAAGCGATGGAGGAGGCCGTGCCTGAGCGGCCCCGGCCAGCGGGTCCTGTTGTGGAGGACAGGCCCGAGGGTTCAGACGCCGCGCCCGCGGGTCCTGTCGCCGATGAGGACACCTCGTCCTCGCAAGCTGCGGGCGAGGCGCCCTCATCGACGCCACCCGCGGATGGGCCGTCTAATGCTTCGGGATCGGCCGAGTCGGCGACCGCTCAGGCGGAGCAGACGGCCGAGGGACAGGCCGAGTCGGCTGACGATGAGGACTCGGGGCGGATGAAGGCTCGGGATCTGATCACGCCGTTGCGCGGGGACACCGCGGAGGGCGCGGAGGACGAGGCGGCGGTTAAGCATGCTGAGGTGATCGTTTTTGCCAACCAGAAGGGTGGGGTGGCTAAGACGACCACTACCTTGAACCTTGCTGTGGCGTTTGCCGAGTCCGGGTACCGGGTGCTCTGTATCGACCTTGACCCGCAGGGAAACCTGACGATGAGTCAGGGGATTGATCCGGACAAGGTCGAGAAGAGCATGTACGACGTGCTGGTCACCGACATGCCGATCAGCGAGGTGATCGTCGAGCGCGAGATCGACATCGCCGTCTCCTCGATCGACCTCGCCGGCGCCGAGATCGCGATGAGCACCAAGATCGGCCGCGAGCGCTCGCTGCCAGGAGAACCTCAACCCAGACGTCAAGATCGAGGGCATCCTGCCGACGATGCTCGACTCGCGAACCGTCCACGCCAAGGAGGCGGTGGAGATCCTCGAGGAGAACTTCGGCGACCTCGTTTTCCGCTCCCGGATCAAGAAGGCGATCAAATTCGCCGAGGCGCCTGTAAAAGGGTCCAGCGTGCTCAAGTACGATTCGGGCTCGAGCGCCGCGAACTACTACCGGGAGCTGGCGAAGGAGGTTCTGGCGAATGAGTCGGCGTAACAAGCGCGCAAGCATGCGCGAGGGGCCTCTCGCCGACCTGTTCCGCTCCACTTCCGACGATGCGCCCGCCGATCCGCCGGAGGCGCCTCGTTATGGCAGAGAGGATCCGGCTGAGGCACAAAAGCGTCAGGACGAGGGGATCCAGCCGGCGGGTCCTGTCGCCGATGAGGACACCTCGCCCTCGCAAGTTGCGGGAGATAGCGCTCCGCCCACGGGTCCTGTCATGGAGACGGGGCCCTCGTCCTCGCAGGCTGCGGGCGAGGACCCCATCTCCACGCCACCCGTGGAAGAAGCGCCTCCCGCTAGCGAATTGCCGTACGACCAGGCCGCCGAGGGCTCCGTTGAGTCAGCGCCGGAGAGGCTCAAGCGGGTCTTCTCCGAGGAGCCGCGGCCGCGGGATGCAGTTTCTAGAACGCCTCGGTATGGGCGGGAGGAGCCTGCTTATGAGCCGCCTGGTAGTGGCGAGCCGCACCAGCCTGTGATCAAGGTGGTTGGGGTGGGCGGTGCAGGCGTCAACGCGGTTAACCGGATGGTCGATGCCCGCATCCCCGGGGTTGAGTTCATGGCCGTAAACACGGATCTTCAGTCGCTGCAGCTCTGCGTTGCCGACGTCACCGTCCACATTGGCGACGAGCAGACGCGCGGCCTCGGCGCCGGGGCCGACCCGGAGCTCGGCCACCGTTCGGCCTTCGGGGAGCAGGACAAGATCAAGCGCTTGCTGAAGGGGTCCGACATGGTCTTCGTCGCCGCCGGCGCCGGCGGCGGCACCGGCACCGGCGCGGCGCCTGTCGTGGCGCGGCTTGCCCGCGAGGTGGGAGCGCTGACGGTGGGCATCGTCACCAAGCCGTTCAGCTTCGAGGGCAGCCGCC
>SMEU01000345.1_pt1 | contig 11709 bp, 12 predicted proteins | sample 2456051 | NCBI WGS metagenome assembly SMEU01 (sample SAMN10132600, study PRJNA489261) | soil metagenome | isolation source: day120 un-amended silt loam soil | place: USA | collected 2015-05-01
CGGGCGGGGTGGTCGTCGTCCGCTTCTCGGGCGATGGCTCGGAGCGCAAGCTGATGGCCGATTACGCGCCGATCCGGAGGCGGTAGCGATGGCGGCGCGGGTGATCGACGGCAAGGCGGTGGCGGCTTCGGTGCGCGAGCGGGTGCGGGGCGAAGTCGCTGCATACCTGGATGAGGTTGGGCGGACCCCGACCCTGGCCACGGTGATCGTCGGCGAGGACCCCGCCTCGGAGGTCTACATCCGCGGCAAGCACCGAGCCTGCGAGGAGGTGGGGATGCGCTCCGTGCACCACGGGCTGCCCGGGTCCACGACGGAGGAGGAGCTGCTCGATCTGGTCGCGAGCCTCGGCCGCGACGTCGACGTCGACGGGATCCTCATCCAGCTACCGGTTCCCGAGCAGATCGACCCCGACGCGGTCGTCGCGGCGATCGACCCCGCCAAGGATGTCGATGGCCTGACCCCGGTCAACGCCGGCCTGCTCGCTCACGGGGTCCCCGGAATGGTCCCGTGCACCCCGGCCGGGGTGATGGAGCTGTTGCACCACGAGGGGGTCGAGCTGGAGGGTGCCGAGGCGGTGGTGGTCGGCCGCTCGAAGCTGGTCGGAGTGCCAGTGGCGAGACTGCTTCTGGCGGCCAACGCCACGGTCACCACCTGCCATTCGCGCACCCGCGACCTCGCCGCGACCTGCCGCCGGGCCGACGTCCTCATCGCCGCGGTCGGCGTGCCGAGGCTGCTCGGCAGCGAGGCGATCAAGCCTGGTGCGGTGGTGATCGACGTCGGGGTCAACCGGCTCGAGGAGGGTCTGGTCGGGGATGTCGATTTCGCCGCGGCGGCGGAGGTGGCGGCGGCGATCACGCCGGTGCCGGGCGGGGTTGGGCCGATGACGATCGCGATGCTGCTGGTCAACACGCTGCAGGCGGCTCGCGGGCGGGCTTTGTCGGCGGTTTAGATGCCGCCTGGGGCGGGGGTAGGGTCGGGTCGGTCGTCCAACGAGGCACGGAGGGAACGCAGATGGACGTAGACAAGCTGAACATCGGGGAGCGGATCGCGACGGTCTCGGCCATCCTGCTCTTCATCTTCATGTTCTTCGACTGGTTCGGGGTCGAAGTCTCGGGTGGCGGGTTCTCGGGCTCCGTTCCCGGAGCCGGCGGAAGCGCCTGGGACGCACTCGACTTCATCCCGATCGTCCTCGTGGTGACGATCGTCGTGGCACTTATCAACGCCGCGCTGCGCCTCAGCGACTCGCCCTACGAGCCGCCCGTCTCGCTCAGCATCGCGGTCGCGGTGCTCGGCGGGATTTCCGCTCTGCTTGTCCTCTTCCGGATCATCGACCCACCCAGCTTCGGCAGCATCAGCGGGGTTTCACTCGACGGCACCGTGGAATTCGGCATCTTCCTCGGCCTGATTGCGGCGATCGGCATCGCCTACGGCGGCTACCGCGGGATGCAGGAAGAGGGAACGTCGTTCAGCGACGCGGCCGACCGCCTCTCCGGCGGAAGTGGCCCGCCTCCACCGCCACCGCCACCGAGCGCCGGCACGCCTCCGCCACCCCCTCCGAGCAGTGAAAGTCCACCTCCACCGCCCCCACCTCCGGGGACCAGTCCACCGCCCCCACCTCCGCCGCCGAGCGGCTAAGCGAAACCCCCACCCGCGATTCCCCTCGCGATCTGCTTGGAGAACGCAATGATGGTCATCATCGGATTGACCCCGACTGAGGTGGGAAACAGCGAGGCGTCGGCGACATAGAGGTCGCTGACGCCGTGCAGCGACCCGTCGATCGCGCAGGCGCCTTCGCGTTCGTCGGCCGCGATCCGCGCCGTGCCCATCGGGTGGAAGGCCTCGAGCCGCAGTTCCGAGGGCTTGAAGCCCGTTGCCTCGAACGTGGCGAGGTCGCCGGGCTTGAGAACGCCGACCCGGGGGATGTTCGGGTAGACCTCGGTGGCGCCGGCGGCGAAGTGGATCTCGGCGGCGCGAGCGATCCCGAAGGCGAGCCGATCGGCGTCGTCTTTGGTCAGCTTGTAGGTGGCGCGGAGCGAACCGTCGCCGGCAAGGCCGATTCGCCCCGAGGAGCGGTCCGACAGGTGGACTCCGATCGAGCCGATGTTGCCGAAGTCGAGCATCGCCTGCTGGTGATCCCGACCCGCTCCGAGCAGCCATCCGCCGCCGAAGGCGAGCGGCGTGAAGGTCGCCTCGAGCAGGATGCCGGTGTGCTCCCACTGGTCGACGTAGTAGCTCTGCATCACTCCGTCCCAGCCGCGCACCTCCTCCTCGTACCGGGCCCCGACCCAGCAGGCGGGGTGGATGTGGAAGTTACGTCCGACGTGATGTCCGCTGAGCCCTGAGCGAAGGAGCAGCTCCGGCGTGCCGATCGCGCCGCCCGCCACGATGACCGCCTTTCGTGCCCGAACGGCGTACTTGCGGGCGGGACGGCCGTTGGCGGCGACCGTGCAGGCGACGCCGGTGGCTCTGCCGTCCTCGACCAGGACACGGTCCGCCTCGACCCCGGTGCGGAGACGGGCGCCGGCGGCGACAGCCCGCGGTAGGTAGCTGACGTGCATGCCCCGCTTGGCATCGCTCGGGGTTGAGCGGAGTCACGCGCAGGAAGTCCTCCGCCTCGGCAAAGTCCTCGGAGAGCTCTCCGCTCCAAGCGATGCCGAAGCGCTGGCGCCAATCGTCAAGTACTGCGTCGGGAGCGCGGAAGCAGGTGCCGGAGTTGATCACGGTGGTGCCGCCCACCACCTTCGCGACCGGCACCGGGATCGGCGGCTGCCCCTCAGCGATCGTCAGGCCCCCGTCACGGTAGATCCGGGCAATCGCTTCGAGGTGATCGCTGGGGTAGCTGTCCCGGTTGAAGTGCTCGCCCGCCTCGAGCACAAGCACCTCGAGGCCCGACTCCGCGAGGGTCGCGGCGGCGGTCGCGCCGCCGGCACCGGAGCCGATCACGACGACGTCGCACTCCTCGCCCTCGCCCAGCGGTGCCGTTTCGCCCAGCGAACCCGCCGGCTCCGGCAGCGAGCCGTCGGCGAGGCCGCAGGCAATCTCGAACCCGACTCGCCGCTCCACCTCCGGGGTCACCGCGTAGCCGAGCGTGGCCAGGATCTTCCCCATCAGCAGCAGGTCGTGGTAGAGGAAGAAGCGCGACCGCTCCATTCGCTGCAGGAAGTCTTCGGCGGCCTCGCGGTCGAGGCGGCTGAAGCGCCAGGGGAACGGCAGCCACTCGAAGGCCCGCAGCCCGAGCTTGATCCGCGAGAGGACACGGGGAGAGACCGAGGAGAGGAACTCGGCCACCGGGCCCGAGGCCCGGCGCCATCGCCGCGCAGATCGCGCTCAGGGTGCGCTGCTCAGCGGTCGAAAGCCCTGGCGCGCGCCTTCAACCAGGCTCAACCGGGCGGCCAACCCTGCCAGCCAACGACCACAGCCAGAGCGCGGCGAGCGCCAGGAAGCCGTCGACGAGGAAGTTGAGCAGGTAGACGAAGACCTGGCCCTGGGTCAGGAAGAAGGCGAGGGCGGCGAGGGAGGAGGCGGCCTTACCGATCACGAGGATCAGGATCAGGACCCGGTAGCGAACCACGTCGGTCTGTGCGACCAGACAGATCACGGTGATCAGGACCATGTAGGCGAAGGACAGCGCGAGCCAGAGGTACTCCTGGGTGTGCGGCGCGCGATTGTCGTTGCCGAACCATTCGCCGACGTCGGAGAGCACGTCGAGGAGGCCGCTCGGCACCGCGACGAACAGAATCCCGGTCACCGCGAAGCTGACCGCGAGCAGGCGCAGGTTGAAGACGACGAATCTCTCTGCGGCCGGCCCCCTCATCGGACGGGCACTCTAACTGGCTCGCTGGCCAGGTTGCCCGTAGGCGGACGAGTTGGCAGGGGTTCCGCTTAACTTTTTCGAGAGTCGGCTGAGGCCGTCCGAGGTCCGCGGCGCCGAAAAAGTACAAGACGCTCCACCCCTGCCAACCCGTCCACCGCGCCCTAGCTGGCGCGAGACCTAGAATCCGGCGCGTGATCGACCGTGAGCAGGTGCTGTACGTGGCGAAACTCGCCCGGCTGAAGCTGTCCGACGACGAGGTTGAGCGGATGGCGGGGGAGCTGTCGGGGATCCTCGAGCATGTGGACCGGATGGGGAAGCTTGACCTGGAGGGGGTCGAGCCGACTTCTCACGTGGTCGAACTGGAGAACGTGTTGCGGGCCGACGAGCCGTGGCAGAGCCTGCCGAGGGATGTCGCGCTGGCCCCGGCGCCGGAACCCGTCGACGGGGCGTTCAGGGTTCCCTCGCCGCAGGCGGACTAGATGCGCGATCTCCTCGATCTCACGGCCCTCGAGGCCCACACCGCTGCCGCCGCCGGTGAGATCTCCCAGCAGGAGTACAACGATGCCTGGAGGGAGGCGGCGGCGGCCGACAACCTCAACGTCTACCTCTGGCGCGACGAGGGGGGCCAGGAGGCGAGCGCGATCGCGGTCGAGCGCGACTGCATAGCCCCGGTCGCGGTCAAGGACATCTTCTGCACCGAGGGCGTGCCGACCACGGCCGGCTCGCGCATCCTGGAGGGCTACCGGCCGCCCTACACCGCGACCGCGGTGCGGCACCTGATCGAAGCCGGCGCCCCGATTCTCGGCAAGACCAACATGGACGAGTTCGCGATGGGCTCCTCGAACGAGAACTCGGCCTACGGGCCGGTGCTCAACCCTTGGGACCGCGGCCGCGTGCCGGGGGGCTCCTCAGGGGGGTCCGCCGCGGTCGTCGCCGGCCGCCTCGCACCTTGGGCGATCGGCACCGATACCGGCGGCTCGATCCGCCAGCCCGCTTCCCTCTGCGGGATCGTCGGCCTCAAGCCGACCTACGGCTCCGTCTCTCGCTACGGGATGATCGCCTTCGCCTCCTCGCTCGACCAGTGCGGCCCGCTGACCCGCGACGTCGCCGACGCGGCGCTTCTGCTGGCGATTCTCCAGGGCCGCGACCCGCTCGATTCCACCTCGGTCGGCATCGAGGGCGGAGTGGCGTTGCCGGATCGCGAGGACCTCACGGGACTGCGCTTCGGCGTTCCCGCCGAGCTGGCCAGCGACGCGATCGAAGCCGGTGTGCGCGAGGTCTTCGACCTCGCCCGCTACGACGGCGTCCGCTACGGGATGCGGTCTGAGAGCGACGGCGACCTGATCGAGATGTACGAGGCGACCCGCGCGGAGGGCTTCGGGCCGGAGGTAAAGCGGCGAATCATGCTCGGCACCTACGCGCTCTCCTCCGGCTACTACGAGGCCTACTACGGCCAGGCGCAGAAGGTGAGGACGCGGATCACGCAGGACTTCGATGCGGCCTTCGCCGCGGTCGACTTCGTCGTTACCCCGACCTCACCCTCGGTTGCCTTCGGTCTGGGGGAGAAGACCGACGATCCGCTGGAGATGTACATGAACGACTTCTTCACCGTGCCGATGAGCCTGGCCGGCATTCCGGCGATTTCGATTCCGGCCGGTCTGGCGGAGCCGGATGGCGGCGGTCCACAACTGCCGGTCGGCTTCCAGATTGCTGCCCCGGCTTTTGGCGAGCAGCTCCTGCTTGATGCGGCCCACGCGCTGGAGGGCGGGATCGGCTTTGACGCGCGCCCGGGAGACGGCGATGGCTGAGCTGGAGGCGGTGATCGGGCTGGAGATCCACGTCCAGCTCGCCACCCGGACGAAGATGTTCTGTGGTTGCGAGCTCTCCTTCGGCGACGAGCCGAACGTCCACACTTGTCCGATCTGTCTCGCCCACCCGGGCGTGCTGCCAGTGCCCAACGAGCAGGCGATCCGTTACGCACTGCAGATCGCCGCGGCGCTCGAGTGCCAGGTGGCGCCACGCTCGATCTTCCATCGCAAGAACTACTTCTATCCCGACAACCCGAAGGCGTACCAGATCAGTCAGTACGACATCCCGCTTGCCACCAACGGCCGGCTGGGGGAGGTTCGCATCCACCGCGCCCACCTCGAGGAGGATGCGGCGAAGATGATCCACGTCGGCGAGTCGGGACGGATCCACCCAGCTCGATGTCTCCGACGTCAACATGGAGGAGGGGAGCCTGCGGGTCGACGCCAACGTCTCGGTGCGGCCGGTGGGTGCGGAGGAACTGGGGACCAAGACCGAGCTGAAGAACATGAACAGCTTCCGCTTCCTCCAGCGCGGAATCGAAGCCGAGTTGGAGCGCCAGCGCGAGGTGATCGGGGCAGGGGGGAGGGTGTTGCAGGAGACGCTGCACTTCGACCCCCGCAGCGGCGACCTCACCCCGCTGCGCTCAAAGGAGGAGGCGCACGACTACCGGTATTTCCCCGAGCCGGACCTAGTGCCGCTGGCGCCGACCGAGGAGATGCTCCGCGAGGCGCGGGAGGCTCTACCGGAGCTGCCGGCGGCCCGGATCGCGCGCTACGAAGCCGAGCTGGGTCTTGCCGGCAACGTTGCGGCGACGCTTGCCACCGCGCCGGCGACCGCCGAGTTTTTAAAGGTCGAGCCCGACGCCCTCGCCACCCTGCTGGAGATGGTGCAGGCAAATAAGCTCTCTCACGGTAGTGGCAAGGCGGTGCTGGCAACCTTGGTGCTCGAGGGCGGCGACCCGGAGGCAGTCGTCGAGCAGGAGGGACTTGCCCAGATCTCGGCCGACGACGGCGAGCTGGAGGGGATCGTCGCCGCCGCGATCGAGGCCAACCCCGAGGCCGCCGAGCAGATCCGCGCCGGCAACGAGAAGGCGATTGGCGCGATCGTCGGCGCGGTGATGAAGGAGACCCGGGGCCGAGCCGACGGCGCCGAGGTCAACCGCCTCATTAAGCAGCAGCTGGCTGGCTAGAGTCGAAGCCGTCGTCCTCGTTGGGCCAGATCACCCCAATCCCCTGGCTGCGAGCCAGGCGGAGGAGGTCGGGTCGTGGCTGTTCGGGAACCAGGATCAGCCTTTTCGGCGTGGAGTCCACTAGCCGCGCGTAGTCAGCCAATTGTCCGATCGCCATACGGAATGCTGGTCGAGCGATGCTCCCCTTCGCCTCGACCAAGGTGTTCGCGGTCACGTCGAAGAGGTCGCAAAAGATCGGCGCCGGCTCGTCTGGCGGCTGTAGCTGGAGGCGGCAGACCTCGTGACCTTCCGCGAGCAGAACTGCCCTCAGCTTCTGCACGAGCCGCTGCTCTCGTCGCTCTGCCTCATAGGGCGTGCGGTTCGGCTCGATCACCATCCGCTCCGTCAGATGCTCCTCGACCGGGACCCGCTTCACTTCCTCGCTCCCAAACTGTTCGATCCGCGAGGTGCCCGGCCCCACCTCGCCGCTGCGCGAGCGCAGTCGGAACACGATCACCGAGCGAATATCTCCTTCGCCCGTCTCCGGCGCATCAGCGGTGTAGTGATCGACGTACTCGAATTCGCCCACGTAGGTGGCCGTCCCAGCGTGGGATGAAAAGAGATGCAGGGTGCGCCCTTCCTCCAGGTGGTCTCGAATCGCGCGATTGCCCTGCGCCATCCGCTGGTCGCCGTGCTGACCCTCGCCGGTGTAGTGAAAAAAACCGTCCTCGCGCGCCCCGTCGTAGAGATAGCCGTGCAGCGCGCCCTGAACGGGATCGGTGAACAAGAAGACGTTCGACGACTGTTTTGACGGACTGATACCGCCCTGACGCCGCCCGCCGTAACGTCCATGCAGCTCGGTGCGCTTAATGTTTTCCCCGGGTTTTAAATCAATCAAATGCTCCTCCAAAATGAAATAGCCTAATTTAGACAGTTTTCAGTTCTAAATTATCAGACCCGAGCTAATGCGGAGTGCAACTTTGTAACAGGTTGTTACAAGCTGCTAGCGTGGGGCTATGGCCTGGAATGTCGTCATCGCTGGGGGTGGATTTGGGGGAGCGGCGGCGGCGCGTGAGTTGGAGCGGTTGATGCCGCGCCAGTCGGCGCAGCTAACGCTGGTCAATGAGACCAACTTCATGCTCTACACGCCGTTTTTGCCGGAGGCGGCGGCAGGGACGCTGGAGCCGCGGCACGTGGTGACGCCGCTGCGCGACATTCTCAGGCGAACCTACCTGCGGCTGGGCTCGATCGTCGGCCATGACCCTGAGGCGAAGACAGTTCGGCTGCGCAGAAAGCACGGCGAGGACGAGACGGTGCCCTACGACCAGTTGCTGGTGGCGCTCGGGTCGGTCTCGCGGGTCCTGCCGGTGCCGGGGCTGAACGAGCACGCGGTCGGCTTCAAGAGCCTCGCCGACGCGATCTACCTTCGCAATCACGTGGTCGAGACCCTGGAGGAAGCGAACGCGACCGAGGACCCGGCCCGGCGCGATCGGCTCCTCACCTACGCCTTCGTCGGCGGCGGCTACGCGGGGCTGGAGGCGCTGGCAGAGCTCCAGGACTTCGCCGCCGACGCGATGGAGAGCTACCCCCGCGCCCGGCTGCACGGGATGCGCTGGGTGCTCGTCGAGGCGAGCGCTCGCGTCCTCCCCGAGATCGACCGCGAGCTCGCCGACTACGCGCTGCACGAGCTGCGCGGACGCGGTATCGACATTCGCCTCGAGACGACCCTGGAGGAGGTTGGGCCCGAGAGCGCTCGTCTCTCCAGCGGCGAGGTCCTCCCGACCCAGACCGTGGTTTGGACCGCGGGAGTCGCGCCGCAGCCGGTCCTGCGGAGGCTGAGCCTGCCGCTCGACGAGCGCGGGCGGGTGCCGGTGGACGAGTACCTGCGGGTGCGCGGCATGGACTCGGTCTGGGCGATCGGCGACTGCGCGGCGACGCCCGACCCGAGCGGTGGGCTCAGTCCGCCGACCGCGCAGCACGCCGTCCGCCAGGGGCCGGTCGCCGGGCGCAACATCGCCGCCATGCTCGGGGTGGGCTCGCCGCGGCGCTTCGAATACCGCAGCCAGGCTTCCTTCGTCAACCTCGGCCGCTATAAGGCGGTCGGGAGGATCGGCAGCCGCACCTTTCGCGGATTCCCCGCCTGGTGGCTCGCCCGCACCTACCACATGAGCCAGATCCCGGGCACCGCTCGCAAGGTCCGCGCGGTGCTCGACTGGACCGCCAGCCTGCCCTTCCGACGGGATATCTCCGAGGTCGGCTCGATCGGCCACCCGAAGCCGCTGCTCTAGCCACCCGACCCGCCAGAATTGGATCGTGGGCTACGAGTACCTGTTCATCGCTTTCAGCTCCGGCCTCGCCACCGCGATAATCGGTAAGGCGAAGGGGGGCTCGTTTTGGATCTGGCTGCTGATCGGCACCGTTGTCCCCTTGCTTGGCCTGATCGCGGCGATCCTCCACCGCGCCGACAAGGACGAACCCGAACGCCAGTGCCCGAACTGCCATAAGCCGCTGAAGCTCTATGTCCAGGTCTGCCCCCGCTGCGGCGCCGACCTCTACCTGCCCGACCCTTCCGAGGTCCGGCACCCAGGCGTGCGCTAGCGAGGGGTTTGAAGGCGCGGCTGCCGGTGCGGGGGCCGAACCAGGAACCCGGCCCGCCGTGACGCCGAGCTGTTCCCGGCGGCGTCGGTGGCGACGATCGTTGCCAGGTAGGCGCCCGGCCTCAGCGGGTGCTTCCCAAGCCGCCCGCTGAAGCGGATCTGGTTTGCCCCCGCGAGGCGCTGCGGGTAGTCGAGGGTCACACGGTGGCGGAAGCGCTTCATGTCTCGGCCGGAAAGGACGCGCGCGATTTCGATCCTCACGCTCGCCGGCTCGGAGAGCGAGAAGTGGAAGCGGGAACCGCGCTTCGGCAGGATCCTGAAGCGTCGGGGTGCCAGCCTGAAATCGAAGACGTCCGGCGCGACGGTGTCGAGCGGTGGTGGTAAGGCCCGGTCGAAGACGGCCACGGCGTCGGATGCGTAGCCGCTCACGTAGACGTTCCTGCCGTCCGGGCTGACGGCAACGACGAGCGGGGCTTTGAGCGCCTTGCCGCTCCTGCAGAGGCCGCCGCTGCCTCCTTCGGACACGCAGCCGTCCAGCCCATCCTTCTGGAGCAGCCCTCCGTCTGCGGCTCGATCGAAGCTGGCCACGGCGTTGGAGACGGATGAGGGCAGGTAGACGTTTCTGCCATCCGGGCTGGCTGCGAGACCGACGGGGGCTCCCAGCATGTTGCCGTCAACGCAGGAGCCGGCGCTTCCGTTGTCTGAGACGCAGCCTTCCGTGCCCGGCTTCTCGACCAGCTCTCCGGTGCTGGGGTCGCGTTCGAAGGTCAGCAACGAGCTCGAGGTTGAGCCCGCAACGTAGACGTTTCTGCTGTCCGAGCTCACGACGACGGCGCTCGGGCTGTCGAGCCCTCTGCTTTTCACGCAGGGGTCGGCCCTACCGGTCACCCCGCTGTCTGAGACGCAGCCCTTCGCCCCTTCGTCCTGGCTTAGGCGCCCGTCGGCGCCGCGCCTCAGGACCGCGACCGCGTTGGATCCGCCACTCGCGACGTAGACGTTCTCTCCATCCGGACTGACCGCGAGGGCGACCGGGTTGGCGAGCGCCTTGCCGTCCACGCAGAAGCCGCGCGTCCGGGTCTCCGTGATGCAGCCAGCCTGATCGCGAGCTCGCGGGGCGTGTCGAGCGCTCTGGCTTTTTCGCAGACGCCGCCGCTTTTCGAGACGCACCCAGCTGTGCCGGGCTTCTGGGTGAGCGCGCCGGTCGCCGGATCGCGGTCGAAGATCGCGATGGCGCTGCTGCCCTGAGATGCGACGTAGACGTTCTTCCCGTCCGGGCTGACCACGACCCGCGAGGCGGTGAGCAGCCCCATTCCGTCTTCGCAGGCGCCCCCGCTGCCGTCCTCCGAGACGCACCCAGCTGTGCCGGGCTTCTGGGTGAGCGCCCCGGTCGCCGGATCGCGGTCGAAGATCCCGAGCGAATTGGATACCTCGGAGGCGACGTAGACGTTCCTGCCGTCCGCGCTCACCGCGACGCCATCGGGGGCTTCCAGCGCCGCGACGTCCCGGCACACTCCTCCACTGCCGTTATCGGAAACGCAGCCGTCCACTCCGGCCTTCTGGGAGAGCTCTCCGACCGCCCAGGCGGCGGCCGGGAAGAGGGCGAGGGCCGCCGTCGCGAGCAGCACGGGGCAGAGCACCCGGGCTTTGAGTGGTGGCTTCGGGGCCATTCCCGGAGCGATACGGCCCCGCGCCAGGTTTCGTTCAGATCGCTACCGCAGCCAGGTCCGCACGATCGCGTTCGCGAACCCCATTCCGTAGCGGACGACGGCCGGCTTCTTCGAGTGCCCGTGCAGCCGCTGTTCGACCGTGATCGGGATCTCCTTGGCGGGAATGCCGCGCTTGATCGCCTCGATCATGAACTCGGAGGTGTGGAACTGCTCCTGGCGCAGCACCAGCTGGGGGAGGACGGTGGTGCGGACGGCGCGGTAGCCGTTGGAGCAATCGGTGACGTGGGTGCGGGTGATGGTGGAGACGAGGCGGTTGAAGAAGACGATGCCGAGCTCGCGCGCGAAGTGATTGCGGTCGGCGCGGCCGAGGACGCGCGAGCCGTGGGCGACGTCGACCTCGCCGTCGAGCACCGGCTTGACCAGCCTCTCCATCTCCGAAGGCAGGTGCTGGCCGTCGGCGTCGAGCGTGACCACGACCTCGGCGCCCGATTCGACCATCAGCCGATAGCCGGTGCGAAGTGCGGCACCGCCGCCGCGGTTGGTGACGTGGCGCGCGACCAGAGCGCCGTGCTCGGCGGCTACGTCCCCGGTGCCGTCGCGGGAGCCGTCGTCGACTACCAGCACCTCGGTGGCGTGGCCGCAGGCCTGGGACGG
>SMEU01000051.1_pt1 | contig 11642 bp, 16 predicted proteins | sample 2456051 | NCBI WGS metagenome assembly SMEU01 (sample SAMN10132600, study PRJNA489261) | soil metagenome | isolation source: day120 un-amended silt loam soil | place: USA | collected 2015-05-01
CGGGCCGAGGGCGCACGCCATCCGCGTGGAGACGGCGAGCAGGGCCAGATAGTCCCGGCGCAGGGCGTCCAGCCTCGGGCCGAGGCCTTTCGCCCGGGCGGCCGCTTCGCCTGCCCGGAAGGAAGCGTCGAGCGCCCGGACCTCCGCCCGGCGCGCATGCGCGCCGCAGGATTGGTAATTGGCGAGCGCGTCGATCGCCGAGGTGTAGGGATGGTTGGTGAAGCGCTCCGGCGCCGGACCCGGAGTCGTGCCCGTGGACCCGGCTTGCGACGCTGCGGCAAGGCCCGGGCCGGCCGCGACCAGCACGATCGAAAGGCGCGTCCACCAGCTGGCGAAGGTCATCGCTCAACCTCCCATCATCGCGCGCCGCCTGTCCGTTACGGGCGCGAAGCTGACTTCAGTCTGAACCGCTGCCACAGATGCAAGCAGGCCCCGGCGGCAAGCCAGACAAGGCCCGCAATCTGGGCGGTGACCCCCGCATTCCACAGCACCAGCGCCGTGATCAGCATGCCCAGCACCGGCGACAGCACATGGTCCCGCCACGAGCGTCCGGGCTCGCGGCGGAAATGGGCGATGACCGAGAGGTTGACGAACAGGAAGCCGATCAGGGCGCCGAAGCAGACCATCGACGTCAGCAGCTCGAGCTGGGCGACGAAGACGAGGCCGAGGACGAGATTGATCGCGGCGACGAGGAAGACGGCGCGCTCGGGCACCTCGCGGACCGGATGGACGTGCGCGAGCGGCCGCGGCAGCCTGCCGTCGCGTGCCATCGAGTAGATCAGCCGGGCGGTCGCCGCCTGCGCGGCCAGGGACCCGGCAGTGGCGCCGAACACCACGCCGGGCACGGTGACCAGGAAGCGGAGCCAGGCGCCGCCGACCAGGGCGGCGATGTCGTAGAAAGCCGAGCCGGCGGCCTCGGCGTCGGCGAAGCCGCTGCGCCCGGGCAGGAACAGGGACGCCAGCCAGGTCAAGATCACGAACAGGGTCGCGGCGATGCAGAGCGAGAGGATCGTGGCCCTGGCGATCGCCGCCGGACCGCCCTCGGCCTCTTCCGACAGGGTGGAGATGGCGTCGAAGCCGAGGAAGCTCAGCACGCCGAGCGAGGCGGCGCCGAGGATGAGGCCGGGGCTGATCGTCGCCGGATTCCAGAAGGGCGCGACCGACAGGTGGGCGCCCCCGACGCCGTGGACCAGGGCAAGAACGGCGGCGCCGACAAAGGCCAGGAAGATCAGGATCTGCACGACCAGCAGGGCGATATTGACCTTCGCCGCGGTCTCGATCCCGAGATAGTTGACCAGGGTGGTGAGCCCGAGCAGCCCGGCCACGCAGGCCCATTGCGGAATCGCCGGGATCACCGCGTGGAGCGCGATCGCGCAGACCACGTTGGAAAGGGTGGGCAGCAGCAGATAGTCGAGCAATATCGCCCAGCCCGCAAAGAAGCCCACGGTCTCGCCGAGGCTCCGCGCGCTGTAGGTATAGACCGAGCCCGCCATCGGGTAGACGCGCGCCATCTGCATATAGCTCCGCGCGGTGAACAGCATCGCGACGAGGCCGACCGCATAGGTCAGCGGCACCATGCCGCCGCTGGCGGCGAAGACGATTCCGAACACCGGAATGGGCGCGATCGGCCCGATGAAGACGAGACCGTAAATGAGCAGGTCCGCGAGACTGAGCGAGCGCCTGAGCTCCTGGCGATAGCCGAACGCCTCGATCCCCGTCCGCTCGCCCATGCGCCTTTCCCCCCGTCGGACAGGCTAGAACGCCGGCACCCGCCCCGCCAGCCCCGGCTGGCAGAAACTGCAACTGCCTGGTGGCCGGCCTTCTGCGCCGGCTATGACATCGCCGCGGCCGCCTGCCTCGCCCTGACGCTGCTCGCGCCGGCGCTCAGAGCCGGAGGCCGAGCCTCGGGCCGAGCGTGATCATCGCCGCGTAGAGCGCCATCGTCAGCAGGCAGCCCGCCGCCAGCGACAGCCAGAACCCCCAGCCGCCGCGCAGCATGAACGGGATCAGCAGGAACATCGGCAGCGAGGGCAGCACGTACCAGAAGGTCGCCTCCGCATGCGCCGCCATCCGCACCGGGTCGCCCGTGTCGCGCCACAGCCAGATCATGCCGAGCACCGAGACCAGAGGCAGCGAGGCGAGCAGCCCGCCCGCGCCCGGATTGCGCCGGGCGATCTCCGACACCGCCGCGACAATGACGCCCGAAAGCGCCGCCTTGACCAGCAGATAGAGCACCGGCCTGTCCCGACCCGTCCCTAGGCCGGGGCCCGGCAGACCCGGTCCATGATCCCGCGCTGCACCGGATCGTTGCTCACCGGCTGCGGGTCGTCGTCGAACGAGGCCCCGGGAATGGCGTGGTCGAAGCTGCCGTCCGCCTTGTAGAGGTCGATCGCGGTCATCGCCGCGGTGCGGGCGCGGCAATTCATCTCATAGCCGATCACCGCGACCTTGATGCCCTGCTCGTCCGGGTTGTCGCGCATCGAGCGCATCCGGAAGGTCACCCGGTCGCCGGTCCGCGCGATGCTCGCCGGGTCGACCGCAAAGGCGATGCCGTCACGCGGGGTGCCGACAGTCTCCCACTGCGCGGCGCCGGGCGCGGGCATCGACTGGACCAGCATCGCAGTCGTCAGAAGAATGATATTCATTGCCTTTGCTCCCTTGAGGGGTGCCCCTGTCTATGGTCGTGCCGGCCGGCACAAATGGTTGCGGACCTGCGCGTTGGGCGAGGTCGGTCCGATCGGCACGTCGCGCAATTGCTGCACCGGAGTCTGCAAGGTGCCGACGAAATGGCCGCGCGCGTCGTAAATGTCCGACGCCTCGGAGCGGATCGTGTTCGCCCGGCAATCGTAAAGGTAGCGCATCACGCCCATGGCAGGCGCGCCCGGCGCCGGATTCGGGAAGCGCAGGCGCACCGCAACGCGCACCCTTGTCCCCTGCCGCTGGACGCTCTGCGGGTCGATCGCATATTCGGCCTGGGCGTTGCGGCCGACCACCTGCCAGCGCGGCAGGGCCGGTGCCGGCAGCAGCTGCATCGCCAGGGCGAACAGGATCATTGCCGCGCTCCTTCGCAGACCCGCGCGCGCACCGCCGCATTGGGGCTGTCCGGCCGGATCGGCAGCGCCTCGCGCTCCGCCGCGGGCACGATCGCGTTCAGCATCAGCCGCCCTTGCGCATCATAGCCCTTGGCGTCCAGCGCCGTCGCCGTCCCGGCCGCGCAGTCGATCTCGGTGGTGCCGGTGACCGTCCGGATCCCGTCGGCGCCCACCGCCTGGGTGACGCCGCGAATCCGCACCCGCACGCGGCCGTTCCCGGCGCTTATGCTCGCCGGATCGAAGGCGGTGTCGATCCCGCCGTGCACGCCGAGGCCCTGCCAGGCGGGCTCCGGCGCGGCTGCGGCCTGCAGCGCGAGCAAGGCGAGCAGCAGGCTCATTGCGCCGGCGCGGCACAGACCCGCGCTTCCATCACGGCTTCCGCCGAGCCGGCGACGAGGGAATAGGTCCGCCGCTGCGGCGGCGGCACATCCTCGGCCAGCATCAAGGCCCCTGCCCCGTCAAAGGCCTCGTTGCGGATCACGGTGAAGCTGTGGCCGGCGCAGTCCACCTCGGTGGTGACGATCGCGGTCACGAGCCCGCTCGACATCGGCTCAGGGGAGATCAGGCGCATCCGCACCCGGCGGCGATCGGTGCCCAGCCGGGTCACGCTGGCCGGATCGAAAGCGGCGACGATGCCGCGCGGGTCGGTGCCGGTCTCCACCCAGACGGGCGCGGCCGCCTGGGCCGAAGCGGCGATGGCGAGGAGCAGGCTCACAGCAGCATTACCAGCGCGAAGCCGCCGACCAATATGGCGAGGAACAGCCAGCTCACCAGGGTCAGCCTCTTCTCGATGAACGCCTGCATCGGCTCGCCCCAGCGCTTCAGCAGCCAGCTGAGCAGGAAGAAGCGCGCGGCCCGGGTGATCGTCGCGCAGAGCACGAACAGCGGGAAGTTGAAGGCCGCGAAGCCGCTGGCGATGGTCACCAGCTTGAACGGGATCGGGGTGAGGCCCTTCAGCAGGATGATCGCGGCGCCCCAGGTGGCGAAGAAATGGCGGAACTCGTCGAGCCCCTGCTGCATGCCGTAGAGCCGGATCAGCCACTGGCCGAGGCTGTCATAGAGGAAATAGCCGATGATGTAGCCGAAGATGCCGCCAAGCACCGAGGTCACCGTGCACACCGTCGCGATCCACCAGGCCTGGTCGCGCCGCGCCAGCACCATCGGCACCACCATCACGTCGGGCGGGATCGGAAAGAAGCTGGATTCCGCGAAGGAAATGACCCCCATGTAGCGCACCGCATGGCGGTGCCCCGCCATGCGCAGGGTCCAGTCGTAAAGCTTTCGGAACATGGAGTAAGAAGATTTCCCGGCCGTGGAATGTCCGAGGGACATAGCCGGGGCCGGGGTCCGCACTCAAGGGCGCAGGTGCGCGCGCGATGCGGACCCCGGCGGGTGCCGCGTCAGATGTACCTGAGCAGGACGAGGATCACCACGATGACCAGGATCGCGCCGAGCAGCCCCGACGGCCCATAGCCCCAGTTGCGGCTGTGGCCCCAGGTCGGGAGCGCGCCGAGCAGGAACAGGACGAGGAGGATGATCAGAATGGTGCCAAGCATGGTCTTTCTCCCTTTTGATGTAGCGGCGTAACGACCATCCCCGCAAAGGGTTCAACCCCCTGCCTTTTTCATCGTGCCGCCCGAAACCGCGGCCTGCTTGACACGCTATTCAATCATATCTAAATGATTCATACATGATTGAATGAAAAGGACCGACCATGCTCGACGCCGTCCCCTTCGAGATGCCGAACAACATCCCCTTCGTGGTCATGGAGGCGCGGATCGGCGCCGACGGCCAGCCCGCACGCGTGCTCCTCGACACCGGCAATGGCGCACCCTTCGACATCCTGATCAGCCCGGGCCTCGCCGCCCGTGCCGGCGCCGTGACCGGGGCGGGCGAGGCGCAAAGGGCGCGGGGCGCAATCGGCGATGCGGCTGTCTCGATCCGCCCGGCCAGCATCGCCAATTTCTCGCTCGGCCCGATCCGCCTGCCCCAGGCCAGCGCCGGCATCTCCGCGCTGCTCGACTCGGTCAGCCGGCAGCTGGGCACGCCCGTCGACGCCATCATCGGCCATCGCTTCGTGGCCGGACGCACGATCCGGATCGACTATGTCCGCCGCACCGTCGATTTAACCGCCCGCCCGGGCGCCGGCCGGCGCGCCATCGCCTTCACCGTCGCGCCGTCGCGCCCGCTGACTTTGGTGCAGGTGACGGTGAACGGCTGCGGCCCGTTCCTGATGGCGCTGGACACGGGCGCCAGCACGACTCTCCTCTCGCCGGCCCTCGCCCGCTCCGCCGGCGTCACCGCCGGCCAGAACGTGCAGCTGGGCGGCGCCGGCGGCACGACTGCGGGCGGTGCCCGGATCGGCCAGGCCCGGATCCGCTTCGGCGGTCTGACCCGCGACGGTCAGACGGTTGCGGTCGCCGATGTGCTCGGGCCGATCCGGCAGGTGGCCGGCGCGCCGATCGAGGGCGTGCTCGGCGCCGACATGTTCAGGTCTGGCCGGATCACCATTGATTATGGCAGCAACAGGCTCTGGTTCGAGGAGAGCGGGACGCGCGGATGAGCGACGGCGAAACCATGGCGGGCGGCGGGTCCGACACGTTCCTGGTCGAAACTCCCGAGCAGCTGAAGGCGCTCGCTGATCCGCTGCGCCAGTCGCTGCTCGAACAATTCTGTGCGCCCGCGACGATCAAGCAGGCGGCGGCGAAGCTCGCCGTTCCCGTCACCCGCCTCTACCACCATGTCGATCAGCTGCTCGCCGCCGGCCTGATCCGTGTCGCCCGCGAGGAGAAGCGCCGCGCCGTCAGCGAACGCTTCTTCCAGGCCGTCGCCCGGCGTTTCGCGGTCAGTCCGTCGGCCTTTGGCGGCGACGGCAGCCGCGCCGACGAGCGCGGCCGCATCGCCCGCGCCTATCTGGAGGAATTGCTTGCCGGCGGCGACAGCGGCGAAGGCGCCTTCCGGCTGATGCGCACCAAAGTCCGTCTCACCGACGAGGGCCGCGCCCGGCTCGAAAGCGAGGTTACCCGGCTCCTGCAGGAGCTCGCCGACCCGGACGCGCCCCTGATCGATCTGATGCTGCTCGGTGTGCGGCAGGAGTGACCCGGACTATTGTCGCGCTGGGTCGCCGCGTTCGCGGGCCTCGTCCGCCTCACGGAAGCGAGTGATCACATCCTGCCCGGCCGAATATAGCCGCTACAAGGCGTCATTGCCGGTCTCGAGCGCCTCGGTCGACGCGGTCACCAGCACGACGCCGCCGCTGGTCAGCAGGTAGAAATGCACCTGGCCCGGCCCGGGCCGCGGGAAGGATGTCGCGGCCGTGCTGCCGTCGAAGTCGATGCCGTCCGCGGTCGCGATGAAATTGCGCGTCGCCTCAACGACCCGGGGATGCTCGATGCCGCCGATCCAGCCGCCGCCGGTGCTGAGATAGAGGCTTGCGTCGCCGGTGACGAAGCCGGCCAAAGTGGCGGTCTCGCCGTCCAGGTCCAGGTCCATCACGATGCCGTAGACGACTCGCTCCCGCGCATCCTCGCTCAGCGAGACCCTGATGCCGAGATCGCCGAGGTCGGTGTGAAGCGCTCGGTCGCGCAGGGCCGCATACATGTCCCGTCCTCCGTCCTGGGCAAATGCCGCCGCCGGCATGAGCGCCAGCAGCAAGGCGAGCAGCAGCCGCGTCATGGCGCGATGGTGGGCTCGGTATTCGCTTCGCCGGCGAGCTGCGGCTCGTCCTCGCCCTCGGGGATGGCGTCCCCGTGCACGGGCAGCGGCGTCCCGATCCAGAGCGCGTCGTGCAGATGGTCGCGGCGCTGGTTGGCGGTGTTGGGGTGGATCAGGACCGACAGGCCTTCATGGTTGAGCATCAGCCAGGGGACGACCGTCGCGAACAGCTCCGTGGCGAAGGCGATCTGGAACATCGGCCGGTCGTGCGGGCCGACCTTCTTCTCCCACCAGGTGCCGAGGCGCACAGGGAAGCGCGCCGCCACGCTTTCGCGGACACGCCGCGCGGCTTCCTCCTGCCCGGGTCCGAAATAGACATGGGCATGGTACGAGGCGATCTCGGCGACGGGCCTTGCCATGGTCAGGCGGCCGCCGTCCGCTCCAGGAACAGCGCTTCCCGCTCGATCATCGCTGCGAAGCTCGGCCGGGCGAGCATCCGCTTGACCCAGGCGATCGTCTTCGGGTGGCGGGCCGGGTCGAGGACGACGTTGAGGTGCCTCAGATTGGCGAACGGGCTGGCGACCGAGATGTCGGCGAGCGTCAGCCGGTCCTCGACCAGCCAGCCGCTCTCCGGGATCGCGCCCTCCAGATAGTCGAGCAGAGGCGGCAGCTCCTCGCACTCCGCCTTCGCCGCGATCGCCTCGTCGCCGGGCACCCCCAGGAAACGCGGCCCGACGATCCGGTTGAAGAACATCTTGCCGCCACAGGCGAAGAGGATCGTATCCGAATATTCGTCGAACCAGATGGTCCGCGCCCGGGCCCGGGGGTCGGTGGGGATCAGGTTGGGCTCGGGACGGATCGCATCCAGATAGGCGACGATGGCGCTGGAATCGGAGATCGCGAAATCGCCGTCGCGAAAGCCCGGCATCTTGCCGAACGGGCTGGCCTCGCGAAACTCGGGATCCTGGCTGCCGGGCTGGACCGGTTTCAGCTCCACCTCGATCCCTTTCTCCGCGGCGAAGGCGACCACCTTGCGCACGAAGGGCGACAGCGACGATCCATAGACGATCATGATTGCGACTCCCCGAACTCGTTTCGATCCGGGACCATTCTAGCGCTCCGGCGCAGCGGCTGCCACTTCAGATAGGTGAGGCTTCGCCACAGCCACTCGACCGGCCCGAATTTGAACCAGCGCAGCCACAGGGTGCTGAACGCCAGCTGGAAGGCCCAGATGGCGAAGACGACGTAATAAAGCTGGTGCCGCTCGAGCTGGCCGTATTTGCCCATCAGGATGAACAGCACCAAGCAGATCGCCGATTGCATCAGATAGTTGGTGATCGCCATCCGGCCCAAGGCGGCGAAGGCCCTTCGGGTCCGCCGAAGCAGGCCGCTCCGGACGAACAGCAGCAGCGCGCCGAGATGGCCGACGGTCATGCCGAGCCGGCCGAGATCGTAGGTCGTCGTCACCTCGGTGAAGGCGCGCGCGCTGAAGCCGTTGTCGATGATGTGCCTGGTCTCCCAGGCGTTGGTCACCAGCCCGATCGCATAGCCGCCCGCCACCATGGCGAGGTAAAGGGCGGTCCGCCGTTCCAGCGTCAGCACGCCGAGCCTGAACAGGCCCATGCCGATCAGCATCATCCCGAAAACATCAAAAAAATACCGATAGAGGCCCCAGGTCTGGAAGATGACGTTGACGCGCGCTGCATTCACCAGTGCGCGCCAGTACCCTTGGCTGTGGCCCCGGACCGCGTCAGCGATCCGCTCCGGGGTCGCCTTGAAGTTGGAGCGCTGCTGCTCCCAGGTCGAGAGGGCCCATTGCTGGTCCGGCGTCAGCGTCGCGCCTTCATCCCGGGCCGCGGCGGCCGCCGGATAGGCCGCGCTGGCGGCGAGCGCGTTGCGGCCCTCGCTGAAGCTCCACAGGGCGCCGGCGAGCAGGGCGGCAAGCCCGATCGCCATCAGCCACTTCCCCGCCAGCTTGCGAAACGGAAACAGAAACAGCGCCGTGATCCCGTAAGCGTAGAGAATGTCGCCATGCCAGAGCAGGAGGAAGGCATTGATCATGCCGAAACCGACCAGCCAGAGGTTGCGCCGCATGTAGATATCCGCCGTGTCCGGCCGTCCCTGTGCCTCCAGCCGCGAGGTGAACAGGATCACGCTCGCCCCGAACAGCATGGAGAAAAGCGCCCGCTGCGTTCCCTCGAAGCCGATTTCGGTGATCACCCAGGTGACGAGGTTGATCCCCGTCGCGCCACCGGCATTCTGCGGATTGGTATAGGCGTCCGGCAGGCCGAAGCCGGTGATGTTCATGAGCAGGATGCCGCAGAGGGCGACCCCGCGTACGAAGTCCAGGGCCTCGATGCGCTGCGCGGCGGGCGCCGCGCGAGGCTGTTCGTCAAACAGGATGACGGTCTCCTCTTCGCCCGCTGCGACGCTCGCCATGGTCGCTCCTCCGCAATTCCCGTTTCGCGCCATTCCATGGCCGAAACAAGCGGGGCTTTCGCTTGGAAAGCGATGGAGCGCCACGCGGCTGAGTTGAAGCCAATGCCCCCTCCCGGTATCATCGGCCACAGGCGAGTCCGGGATACGGACCAGCATCTGCTACCCCGGCCGCGCTTGCCGCAAGCGCGTCGCGCCGCGACCCGGAGCCACGTCCGGCGCGTCGAAAGGGAGGACAGACGACATGGCGACAGTCAACGGAACCCCTGCCGACGACACCTTGAGCGGCACTCCCGGCAACGACGACATTCACGGTTTCGACGGCAATGACGGCCTTTTCGGTCTCGGCGGCGACGACCTGCTCGACGGCGGCAACGGCCATGATTTCATGCGCGGAGGCGACGGCAATGACCAATTGCTCGGCGGCGCCGACGACGATTATCTCGACGGCGGAATCGGCGATGACCTGCTCGACGGCGGTTCGGGCAGCGACCGCGCCGCCTACTCGGTCAGCGCGACTGCCGGCGTCACTGTCGATCTAAACATCGTCGGTGTCGCTCAGAATACCGGCCAGGGCATGGATACGCTCATCGGAATCGAGCATCTCTCCGGCACGATTTACGACGACACGCTCACCGGCGACGGCGGCGACAATTGGCTCTGGGGCGGCTCGGACGGGTCGGGCGTAACAGGCAATGACACGATCTTCGGCAATGGCGGCAATGATCTGATCTGGGTCGGCACCGGCAACCACAGCCTCGATGGTGGCTCGGGCACCGGCGACACACTTGGCCTGTTCGGCAACGAGACCGACATCACCGCCGCCGGCGTTACCGTCAGCCTCGCCCTCCAGGGCGGCGTCCAGGATACCGAGCAGGGCATGATGTTCCTCGCCGGCTTCGAGAATGTCTCGGGCTCGATCCACGACGACAGCCTCACCGGCGACGGCAACGCCAACAGCTTGCTGGGCGATATCGGCAGCGACATTCTGATCGGCGGCGCAGGCAACGACACGATCTACGGGGATGGCCGCACCAGCATCGACACGCACGACACCGGCGGCTCCGGCCCAATCGTCACCTATGCCGACGCCAGCCTGCTCCCCTTTGCCGGCGCTGCAGGAAACGACTTGCTCGAGGGCGGCGACGGCGACGACACGCTCAACGGCGGCGGCGGAGCCGACACGGCGAGCTATGCGAATCAGGCCGGTGCAGTCTTCGTCGACCTGCTGACCGGCTTTGCCGACGACGGCACCGGCGGCACCGACACGCTGCTCAGCATCGAGAACGTCACCGGCTCGGCCTTCGACGATTCGGTGCTCGGCGACAACCAGGCCAATATACTTGCCGGCCTCGCCGGCCACGATCTGCTGCGCGGCAGGGACGGCAACGACACCCTCAAGGGCGGCGACGGCGACGATTTCCTGAATGGTGGCATCGGCGACGACGTTCTCGACGGCGGCAATGGCCTCGACCGCGCCGCCTACAGCACTGGTGCGACCGCCGGCGTCACCGTCGACCTCACTATCGTGGGGGTTGCCCAGAACACGGGTTCGCAGGGCATGGACACGCTGTTCAGCGTCGAACATGTCTCGGGCACGCGGTTCAACGATGTGCTGACCGGCAATGCCGGCGACAACTGGATCTGGGGCGGCTCGGACACCTCTGGCGTCACCGGCAACGACATCCTTTCCGGCGGCGGCGGCAGCGATCTGATCGAGGTCGGCACGGGCGACCACAGCCTCAACGGCGGCACCGGCACCGACACGCTCTCGCTCTACGGCAACGAGACCGACATCACCGCCGCCGGAGTCACCGTTTCGCTCGCGCTCCAGGGTGCCGCGCAGGCGACCGAGCAGGGATCGATGACCCTCAGCGGGTTCGAGAATCTGTCCGGCTCGATCTTCGCCGACGTGATGGCGGGCGACAACGGCGCCAACCTGCTCGCAGGCGATCGCGGCGACGACAGCCTTGGCGGAGGCAAGGGCGACGACGCGCTGTATGGCGACGGCCGGGTCATCGTCGACACTCACGGGTCCGGCACGTCTGGTCCGATCGTCACCTATGTCGACGTCGCCGATCTGCCAACGGCCGAGGCGTCGGGCAGCGACACGCTCGACGGAGGCAAGGGCGACGACCTCCTCGTCGGCGGCGGTGGCGACGACATTCTCACCGGCGGTCAGGGCAACGATGTCTTCCTGTTCAATGCCGGAGACGGCGACGACCGAATCACCGACTTCCAGAATCACGACACGATCCGCTTCGAGGGCATCGCCGGCGTCGATGATTTCTCCGATCTGACGCTGACCCGGGTCGGCCATGATACCCTGATCACGTGGGGTGCCGGCGATTCGATCCTCGTCGAAGGCATACGGCCGAGCCAGCTCCATGCCGCCGACTTCACCTTCGGTTGAGAGGCGCGGAGGCGCCCAAAGGTCACGAAGGTCACGCCTCCACGTGC
>SMEU01000053.1_pt1 | contig 11544 bp, 14 predicted proteins | sample 2456051 | NCBI WGS metagenome assembly SMEU01 (sample SAMN10132600, study PRJNA489261) | soil metagenome | isolation source: day120 un-amended silt loam soil | place: USA | collected 2015-05-01
TCCTCGATCGCCATGATCAGCCCGGCGGCGGTCTGCGCGGCCTCGCGCATCGCGACCGCGCTCTGCTCGGCGGCGGCGGCGACCTCGCTGGTCTTGCCGAGCATCCCGCGCGCGGCGGCGCTGGCGTCGGCGGCCTGGCCGCGGACCTTGCGGCTGCCGGTCGAGGTATGCTCGACGACGCTCATGATCTCCTTGTTGAACTCGGCGCCCTGCGCGCTCCGCCGCTCCTGCTCGGCCTTGCGGCGAAGCAGGTCGTAATGGGCGGCGAAGATGTCGACCTCGAGCACGGTGCAGCGGGTCAGCGCCTTGCCGAGCCGGATCAGCTTCTCCGGGTCGCGGCTGAGCGTGCGGACGAGGATGTCGTGAGCCTGCTGCGCGCCCGCGGAAATCCCGGAGAACAAGGCGGTCAGCGACACTCCGGCCGCGGCCGCGGAGCCGACATAATGGCCGGCAGTCTCGACCCAGGCGGGATCGTCCAGCCGGCTGTATTTGGCCTGGATATAGGGGGCGACGCGGCGGGTCAGCTCGTCCAGCTTGTCCGGGCCGATCTCGCGGCCGCCCTCGCCGGAGCGGGCATATTGCACCCAGAACTGGCGCGAGACGCTCTCCGCCTCGGGCGCGATGATCTCCCAGATCTCGCGCGCCGCCGCGACCAGATCCTCGTCCTGGCCGAACAGGCTGATCCGCCCGTCAAGCTCGACCTCGTTCCTGGCCGCCGCTGCACCCGTCATTCGAACACGCCCTTTCGCACGAAATTGTGCAGCGGGCTTAGGGCCGAACTGGTTAAGATGATGTTAGCCAAAGCCTGCGGAAGACGCCGTGGCGAAGAGGGAAGGGCGGGGCTTCGCGCCCCGGTCAGTGGCGGCCGCGCCGCGCCCAGCGCATGTCGTGATCGTGCCGCCGCCGCCGCAGGATCAGGAACAGGGTGACGGCCGCCGCGAGGACGAGCAGCGCCAGCAGCGAATAGCCGGCGATCAGGCGCATGGGCATGACGAAAGAATCCTAACCCCCGGGGTACCGCGTAAGGACCATCAACCCCTTCGCAGGGAAAAGGTTCCGCCCCGGTCCCGGGAAATACCTGTCATCCTCCCTCCAACGCGCCGGGCAGGCTTTCCCTTCGCGTTCCTTCGCCGCCATCCGCCCCCCGCCGCAAGGCCCGGGCGAAGCTGAACCGGAACAGGGTCGTGGCCGCCATGCCGATCATCAGGCCGGGCAGCACGATCGTGCTCGCGCTGCCCGCCGGCAGGAAGAAGAGGGAGACGATCAGCGCCAGGCTCGCGAGCCTGGCCGCGCCCCAGAGCCGCAGGCGCAGCCGGAGGCGCGCGCCCAGCCTGGGACCGTCGCCGGCGGCGGCCGCCCCCTTCGGTGCCGGTCCCTCCCGGTCCAGCCAGGCCACCAGCGCGACGAGAGCGAGGATCGGGAGCAGCACCCACCAGAGCCCCAGCGACCACATGCAGAACAGGAGCATGACCGCGAGCAGCCCGAAGCCGAGCCTGTCGGGGATGGGCGAGTCGGGTTTCAGCAGCAAAGGCAGGCCGAGCATGAGCGGCATCAGCAGGACGATGGCGATCATGATCCAGAGCTCGGGCACGCCGCAGCCTATCATGGTTCGCCGCCAAAGGCTGCCCTTGCAACCTCAGCCGTCAGGCCTAAAAGCCCTCCTCAACGGGGTCCCCATGCGGTAGCACTTATGGGGTTCACCTCCGGGGAAGAGGGTCCGATGCATCGAAATCCGGCGCGGCCGATGTCGCCCCATCTCACCATCTGGAAATGGGGGCCGCACATGGCGGTCTCGATCCTTCACCGGATCACCGGCGTCGGCCTCGGCGTGCTCGGCGGGGCCCTGTTCACCTGGTGGCTGGTGGCGCTGGCGAGCGGGCCGGACGCCTATGCGACCTTCATAAGCTGGGCGAGCTGGAAGTGGATGCTGGTGGTCTGGATCGGCCTGACCTGGGCGGCCTTCCAGCATACGCTTTCCGGGATCCGCCACTTCGTGCTCGACATCGGCGCGGGCTACGAGCTGCGCACCAACCGGTTCTGGTCGGTGATGGTCCTGCTCGGCGCGATCGCGCTGACCGGGATCACCTGGACGCTGCTGTTCGTCCTGAGGATGCTGCCATGACGATGGAGACGCCCCGCCTGAAGACGCCCCTGGGCCGGGTGCGCGGGCTCGGCTCGGCCCGGTCCGGCGCGACTCACTGGTGGCACGAAAGGCTGACCTCGGTCGCCAGCCTGATCCTGCTGATCTGGTTCTTCCTCTCTTTGCTGCGGCTCCCCGATTTCAGCTATCAGACGCTGACGGGCTGGCTCGCCGCGCCACTCGTCGTGGTGCCGATGCTGCTGCTCATCGTCACCGTCTTCTGGCACCTCGCCGCGGGCCTCCGGGTCGTCGTCGAGGATTATGTGCACGAGGAGGGCGGCAAGCTGTTCTGGCTGGTGGCGATCAACTTCCTCAGCCTGTTCGGCGCCGGCCTCAGCCTGTTCGCGGTCCTGAAGATCGCCTTCGGGGGCGCGGGCTGAGATGTCGCACGGCGCTCCCGCTGGACACCGGGAACGATTGCCATGCGGACGGGTTAGGATGATAACGGGTCGAGGGGGTGTTCGAATGAATCCTTCCCCAGCGCCGGCTGCGGACCTGCCCGCCTTGTTGCGGGCCGGCTCATGCGCGGGTCTCGTCATCCTCGTCTCGGGCTGCTCCGGCCGGAGCATCTTCGATTCCGCCGGCCCGGTCGGCGCCGCGGACAGCCGAATCCTGATCGACGCCACCTTGATCATGCTGGCGATCATCGTTCCGACGATCCTGCTCGCCTTCTGGATGGCCTGGCGGTACCGGGCGTCGAACCGCAAGGCCGAATATCTGCCCTACTGGTCCTATTCGGGGCGGATCGAGGCCGTGGTCTGGTCGATCCCGATCCTCACCATCATGTTCATCGGCGGGGTGATCTGGATCGGCTCCTACAAGCTCGATCCGTTCCGGCCGCTCGAATCCAGTCAGCCGGCGCTGGAGGTGCAGGTCGTCTCGCTCGACTGGAAATGGCTGTTCATCTACCCGGAGCAGCGGATCGCCACGGTCAACCAGCTGGTCATTCCCGCCGGCCGGCCGGTGCATTTCTCGCTGACCTCGGCGAGCGTGTTCAACACCTTCTTCATCCCCCGGCTGGGCTCGATGATCTACACCATGCCGGGCATGGTCTCACAGCTGCATCTGCAGGCGGACCGGCCCGCCGACCTGTGGGGCCAGTCGGCGCATTTCAGCGGCGACGGCTTTTCCGACATGCAGTTCCAGGTGAGGAGCGTGGCGCCGGCCGAGTTCGACAGCTGGACGCAGAGCGCGCGCGGCAGCGGGCCGGTGCTCGACCTCGGCAATTATGCGCGGCTGGCGCGGCAGAGCCACAGGGTGGCGCCGATCGCCTTCCGCGACGTCGATCCGCGCCTGTTCCAGGCGATCGCGACGCAGCGCATTCCGCCGGCGCCGGGGCCCGAGCCGGCCAATGAGAGCCATGCCGGGCGGGAAGTGACGCCCGCGGGGAGGAACCACTAGATGTTTGGCAAGCTGAGCTGGTCGGCCATTCCCTGGGACCAGCCGATCCCGCTGATCACCGCCGCGATCCTGATCCTGATCATCGCCGGCCTGCTCGCCCTGGTGACGGTCAAGAAATGGTGGCATTACATCTGGCACGACTGGATCACGACGGTCGACCACAAGCGCATCGGCATCATGTACGTTCTGCTCGGCGTGCTCGGGCTGGTGCGCGGCTTCGCCGACGCGATCATGATGCGGACCCAGCAGGCGGTCGCGGTCGGCGGCGCCGCCGGTTATCTGGAACCCGAGCATTACAACCAGATCTTCTCGGCGCACGGGACGATCATGATCTTCTTCGCGGCGATGCCGCTGGTGATCGGGTTCATGAACTTCGTCGTGCCGCTGCAGCTCGGGGTGCGCGACGTCGCCTTCCCGACGATGAACTCGATCAGCTTCTGGCTGACCGCCTCCGGCTTCCTGCTGGTCAACGTCTCGCTGTTCGTCGGCGAGTTCGCGCGCACCGGCTGGCTGCCCTATCCGCCGCTCAGCGAAGCCAGTTACTCGCCGGGGGTCGGGGTCGATTATTATCTCTGGGCGATCCAGATATCGGGGATAGGCACGCTGATGACGGGGATAAACTTCGTCACCACGGTGCTGAAGATGCGCTGCAAGGGCATGAGCTATTTCCGCATGCCGATGTTCTGCTGGACCTCGCTCGCCGCCAGCCTGATCATCGTCGCGGTCTTCCCGATCCTCACCGCCACGCTCGCCATGCTGAGCCTCGACCGGTTCTTCGGCTGGCACTATTTCACCGCCGACGCCGGCGGCAATCCGATGATGTTCATGAACCTCATCTGGGCCTGGGGCCATCCGGAGGTCTACATCCTCGTCCTGCCCGCCTTCGGCATCTTCTCGGAGATCTTCTCGACCTTCTCCGGCAAGCCTTTGTTCGGCTACCGCTCGATGGTCGCGGCCACCCTGTTCATCTGCATCGTCTCGATGATGACCTGGCTCCACCACTTCTTCACCATGGGGTCGGGACCGGCGGTGAACACCGCCTTCGGGATCTCGACCAGCATCATCGCGGTCGGGACCGGGGTGAAGATCTACAACTGGATCTTCACCATGTACGGCGGCCGCGTGCGGATGACCGTGCCGATGCTCTGGTCGATGGGCTTCATCTTCACCTTCGTGATCGGGGGAATGACCGGAGTCCTGCTCGCCGTGCCGCCGGCGGACTTCCTGGTGCACAATTCGATGTTCCTGGTCGCCCACTTCCACAATGTGATCGTCGGCGGCGTGGTGTTCGCCCTGTTCGCCGGGCTCGACTACTGGTGGCCGAAGGCGTTCGGCTTCCGCCTGCACGAGGGCTGGGGCAAGGCCGCCTTCTGGTTCCAGTTCCTCGGATTCTGGATCACCTTCGCGCCGCTCTATATCCTCGGCCTCGAGGGGATGACGCGGCGCCTGCAGCACGTGAACATGACCGAGTGGCAGCCGATGCTCGTCCTCTCCGCGATCGGCGTGGGCTTCCTGATCATCGGCGCGGCCTGCCAGGTCACCATGCTGGTGGTGTCCATTCTCCAGCGCGACAGGCTCCGCGACGACACCGGCGATCCGTGGGACGGCCGGTCGCTCGAATGGGCGACGCCCTCGCCGGCGCCCTATTTCAACTTCGCGGTCACGCCGGACGTCGAGGGCGAGGAGGCCTATTGGGGGATCAAGATGAAGGCCGTCGAATCCCAGCGGCTCGGCCCGGAACCGAAATATGAGCCGATCGAGATGCCCGTTCACTCGCCCGTCGGCTTCTTCACCGCCATCTTCGCCACCGTCACCGGCTTCGCGCTGATCTGGCAGATCTGGTGGCTGGCGGTGGTCGGCTTCTTCGCCGCCTGGGCAGGGTTCGTCGTCTTCGCCTGGCGTGACGTGCATGAATTCCACGTGCCCGCCGAGGAGGTGGCCGAAGTGGATCGCGCCCGCCGCGCAGCGCGCAAGAAGCTGCTCGAGCGGATCGCCGCGGAAGGAGCGGCGGCGTGACCGACAGCACGAGAGACGGGCTCCTTCCAGCCGCCGTCGAGACCATGCGCCGGGTCCGCGAGGATCCGCACCGGCTCGGCCATCGCGACCCGCATGCCCACGAGACGGTCGAGGGCGCCGGCCATGGGGAAACCGGTCCGGCCCGCAAGCGGGTGATTGTCGGCTACGGCTTCTGGATCTTCCTGCTCAGCGACATCGTCATGTTCTCCTGCTTCTTCGCTGCCTTCGCGGTGATGCGGGGGGCGACCGCCGGTGGACCCGGCGCCGGCGCTCTGGTCGACATGAACCGGGTCGGCTGGGAAACCGGCGCGCTGCTCCTCTCAAGCTACACCTGCGGCCTGTCCTTCGCGGCGACCAATGCAAGGAGCAAGCTCTGGACCCAGGTCTTCCTGCTGATCACCGGCCTGCTCGGCCTTCTGTTCGTCGGGCTCGAGCTGTTCGAGTTCATCGAGCTCGCCGAGCGGGGGATCACGCCGCAGGTGAGCGGATTCATCTCCGCCTTTTACGGGCTGGTGGGGCTGCACGGCCTCCACGTCACCCTCGCCGGCATGTGGCTGCTCACCATGATGGCGCAGGTCCAGCTCAAGGGCTTCCGGCCGGAGATCGTCCACCGGCTGATCTGCTTCAACCTGTTCTGGCATGCGCTGGACATTGTCTGGATCGGCATCTTCACGATCGTTTATCTGATGGGAGCGACGTTATGAGCGAGCTCGAGGTCGACCCCCTCCGCACCACCGGCGTGCTCGACAATCGCGAGGACCATGCCCCGGGCGACGAGCCGGTCGAGGATGCCGGGCACTGGGTGCGCAATGCCAATCTGGGCCTCGGCTTTTCGGTGATCCTGACCGTCGGCGCCTTCGTCCTCGCCAACACCCAGCTTATCTATGCGCCCGCCATTCCGGTCGGGCTGCTGGTGCTGGCGATCGCCCAGATGGGCGTCCATCTCGTCTTCTTCCTCCACATCACCACCGGGCCGGACAATACCAACAACGTCCTGGCGCTCGCCTACGGCATCCTGATCGTGTTCCTGGTGGTGGTCGGCTCGATCTGGATCATGACCCACATGAGCCAGAACATGATGCCGATGAACGAGCTGATGCGGATGCAGCCCTAGCGGCGCGCTTCCCGGGTCGCGTCGCTGTCGGGATCGGCGGTCCTGGATCGCCGGACGCGGACGAGGCCGAAGCCGGCCAGCCCGGCCAGCGCGAACCAGGTCAGCGCATAGTGCAGATGGTTGTTGGCGAAGGTGACCGTGGTGAGGCCGCCGACCGGCTGGTGCGACGCCTCGGGAGCAGGCCCGGCATCGATGAAATAGGGCGCAACGGCGCCGAGACGGCGGGCGCTGGCGATCGCCGCGACATCGCGCGAATACCAGCGGTCGGCGGCCGGATCGTTGGCGTGGAGGAAGCCTCCGCCCGGCTCGGAAATGCGCAGCAGGCCGGTGACCGCCGCCCGCCCGACCGGCTCGCCCGCCCGCCTGCGCGCGCGCTCCCGATCCTCCGCCGCGACGAAGCCGCGGTTGACCAGCACCAGCCAGCCGGCGTCCGTCCGCAACGGCGTCATCACCCAATAGCCCGGCCCGTGCCCGGTGGACGCCTGGACCAGGCTTTCCCGGTCGTGCAGGAATGTGCCCTGGACGAGGACCGGGCGATAGGCATCGGTCTCAGCGGCGACGCGCAGCCATGAATCAGGGCCGGGCGCCGGCGCCGGCGGCAGCCGGAGGCGTCGATCCACGGCGTCGATCAGCGCCAGCTTTTCCGCCCGCCGCTCCACCTGCCAGACACCGAGACCAAGAAAGAGGAGCATGGCGGCCGCGAGCAGCAGGCTCGGCAGGACCGGCTGTCTGCGCGTCGCCATCGGATCAGAACCGCGTGGAAGCGGGCAACCCGCACAGCCTGGCCGCAGGCGTGAAGCGGATGAGGTGCAGCCTGCCGGAGCGCCAGACATAATAGCTGATCCCCGCCGCTCGCACCTGCTCGTTGGGCGAGCCGATCACGACGAGGAGGCGGCTGTCCCGGCGAAAATACAGCGAGTCGACGTCCACGCCGCCGGTGTCGACGAGCAACGCCTCCACGGTCCTGAGTTCGGGCGGGAAATAGACATGGCCGGTGGCCGTGTCCGCAATGGCGAGACAGAGCGTGGCGGCGCCGCAGCCGATCCGGATGATCGTATGATGGCCGGCGAAATTGGGGCCTTCGCGAGCGCCTTCCATGATGCGGGTGCGATAGAGGCGGGCGCGTCCGCTGCTCACCTGCGGCGGAGCGGGCCTCGCTCTCATCGAGGCCAGGGGCACGGCGTAGCCGCGGAAAACCCGGTCAGCGACGATCCTGTCAAAGGGAGCCCGGCAGACCGGAAATGCCGCCTGCGCCATGTCGCCCGAAACCAGCATGCCCGCGACCGGGAAGGTCAGGGCGATCCTCGAGAAGAGACGCATCATGCCTCGGCTATCGCCCGGCGCTCTCGGAGGCGGCCACCGAGCCGTCATGATCGAACGGCCCGATCCGATAGCGGATGCTGACGATCCACAGGCCGCCGGACAGCGCCGGACACAGGCTGAACCTCGCAAGCAACCGTGCAGCGGTCTTCATGGCGGCCATGTCACGGACCCTGCGCGCGCTCGCCCGCCCTTGCAACCTCTCGCGCGGGGACTAATAGCAGGGGCCTGCCAATCTGCCTGGAGCCGGGGATGAGCGACACCGCCGCCTACAAGATCATCGACCATGATTATGACGTGGTCGTCGTCGGCGCCGGCGGCTCGGGGCTGCGCGCGACGATGGGCGCGGCGCAGGGCGGCCTGAAGACCGCCTGCATCACCAAGGTCTTCCCCACGCGGTCGCATACCGTGGCGGCGCAGGGCGGGGTCGCCGCCTCGCTTGGAAACATGGGGCCGGACCACTGGACCTGGCACATGTACGACACGGTCAAGGGCTCCGACTGGCTCGGCGACCAGGACGCGATCGAATATATGGTCCGCGAGGCGCCGGCCGCGGTCTACGAGCTGGAACATGCGGGCCTGCCCTTCTCGCGCACACCCGAGGGCAAGATCTACCAGCGCGCCTTCGGCGGGATGATGCAGAATATGGGCGAGGGGCCGCCCGCGCAGCGCACCTGCGCCGCCGCCGACCGCACCGGCCATGCGATGCTTCACGCTCTCTACCAGCAGAGCCTGAAATATGACGCGGACTTCTTCATAGAATATTTCGCGCTCGACCTGATCATGGAGGACGGCGCCTGCCGCGGCGTGGTCGCGATCTGCCTGGAGGACGGGAGCATCCACCGCTTCCGCGCGCAGGCGGTGGTGCTGGCGACGGGCGGCTACGGGCGCATCTACTTCACCTGCACCGGCGCCCATACCTGCACCGGCGACGGCGGGGGCATGGCGCTGCGCGCCGGCCTGCCGCTGCAGGACATGGAGTTCGTCCAGTTCCATCCCACGGGCATTTACGGCGCCGGCGTGCTGATCACCGAGGGCGCGCGCGGCGAGGGCGGCTATCTGACCAATTCGGAGGGCGAGCGCTTCATGGAGCGCTATGCGCCGTCGGCGAAGGATCTGGCCTCGCGCGACGTCGTCTCACGGGCGATGGCGGTGGAGATGCGCGAGGGCCGGGGCGTCGGCCCGCACAAGGACCATATCTGGCTCCACCTCGATCATATCGACCCCAGGATTCTCGCCGAGCGACTCCCCGGCATCACCGAATCGGGCAAGATCTTCGCGGGCGTGGACCTGACCCGCCAGCCGCTGCCGGTCACGCCGACGGTCCATTACAATATGGGCGGGATTCCGACCAACTATCATGGCGAGGTGGTCCGGCCGAAAGACGGCGATCCCGACGCGGTGGTCCCCGGGCTGTTCGCGGTCGGCGAGGCGGCCTGCGTGTCGGTCCATGGCGCCAACCGCCTGGGCTCCAACAGCCTGATCGACCTCGTCGTCTTCGGCCGGGCGACGGGCCTGAGGCTTGCCGAGATCGTCAAGCCGGCGAGCCGGCAGGCCGCGCTTCCGAAGGACAGCGCCGAGCTCGCGCTGACCCGGCTCGACCGGTTCCGCTTTGCCGCCGGCGGCGCCTCGACGGCCGAGGTGAGAGTCGAGATGCAGCGCAACATGCAGGGCCATTGCGCGGTGTTCCGCGACGAGCCCACTTTGCGCGAGGGCGTCGACAAGCTCGCCGCGACCTACGCCCGGATGAAGGACATCCAGGTCACCGATCGCTCGCTGATCTGGAACACCGACCTGGTCGAGACGCTGGAGCTGGACAATCTGATCGCCCAGGCGAGCGTCACCATCGCCGGGGCCCTCAACCGCCAGGAAAGCCGCGGCGCCCATGCCCGCGAGGATTATCCGGAGCGCGACGACGCGAACTGGATGAAGCACACCATCGCCTGGTTCGACGGCTGGGGCGGCGAGGGCGGCGAGGTGCGGCTCGATTCCCGCCCGGTCCACGATTACACGCTCACCGACGACATCCAGTATATCAAGCCGAAGGCGCGGGTTTACTGAGGACGGCCCGGCATGGATCGCCGCACCCCCCGCGCGTTCCTCCTGCTCATCGTCGCTCAGGCGATCCATTCGATCGAGGAATATTGGTTCCGCCTCTATGATTTGCTCGCGCCCGCGCGGGCGGTCAGCGACGCCCTTGGCATTTACCGCCCCGCCGGCTTCGCAATCAGCAATGCCGCGCTGATCGGCTTCGGCCTCTGGTGCTATTTCGCCAGGATCCGCCGCGGCCGGCCCGGGTCGCGCGGGCTCGCCTGGTTCTGGGCGGTCGTCGAAATCCTGAACGCCCTCGCCCATTGCGCGCTGGCACTGGCGGCCGGCGGCTACTTCCCCGGCATTGCGACCGCGCCTTTCCTGCTGGCGGCGGGGTCCTTCCTGATCTGGTGCCTGCGAGGGTCGCGCGTTGTGAACCTGCCTTGACTCCCGCCGAAAGCGCGCAAGACTGAGGGCGCTGCGGCAAGGGAGGGGGAGGTCCTGATGCGGACGGCGTTGCGCGTTTTGGCGGGCTTGCTGCTGACGCTGCCGGCGGTCGCCTCGACGCAGGGGGCGGGCGGCTACCAGGCGCCGATCCACGCCAGCCGCAACTCGCCGCTCTTCCTCGTGCCCGACGAGGCGACTTTGCGGATGCGGGCCGATGCCGGCATGCAGATCGAGCAGTCGCGCGATCCCGCCCTGGAGCTGGCCGAGCATCGCAAGATGACGCACGCGCTCGCCGCCTTGCTGCCGCAGCGGGCCGGCATTGTGGACGCCTATGTGATCTCGATCGCGCTCGACAGCGATCCCGTCTTCGGGCGCGAGGCGCGGGTGGCGGGCGAGGTGCTCGGCGCCCGCTACGGCGCGCGTGGCCGCACCATCGTGCTGGCCGGCTCGGATGGCAGCGCCCCCTCGACACTGCCGCGCGGCACCCCGGAGACGTTCGGAATCGCGCTCGCCCGGATCGCCGAGCTGATGAACCGGGACGAGGATGTGGTGGTGATCTACACGACCGGCCACGGCATCCCGTTCGGGCTCTATTATAATGACGCGGACAATGGCTATGGCGCGATCTCGCCCAACCGCCTGCACGACATCCTGGACCGGCTCGGCTTCCGCAACCGCCTGCTGATCCTCAGCGCCTGCTTCTCCGGCGTGTTCGTGCCCCGGCTGCAGTCCGACACCACCGCGATCGTCACCGCGGCCTCGTCGGACCGCTCCTCCTTCGGCTGCGTCGCGCGGAATGACTGGACCTTCTTCGGCGATGCGATGATCAACCACGCGCTGCGCAAGCCGCAGCCGCTGCGCGCCGCGTTCACCGAGGCGAACGCCCTGATCACCAGCTGGGAGGCGCAATTCCCGGTCCGGCCCTCGCAGCCGCAGGTCAGCATCGGCCAGGGCGCCGAGCGCTGGCTCGCCGCGATCGAGCGCCATATGCCGCCCACCGCGAGCCAGCCGGTCGGCCGGCCCGCCGTGGAGACGAGCCGGGCGCTGATGCACTAGGGCGGCGGGGTCATGCCGC
>SMEU01000110.1_pt1 | contig 11525 bp, 10 predicted proteins | sample 2456051 | NCBI WGS metagenome assembly SMEU01 (sample SAMN10132600, study PRJNA489261) | soil metagenome | isolation source: day120 un-amended silt loam soil | place: USA | collected 2015-05-01
CGCCGCAGCGCGGTCCCGCGGGCCATGACGCGGCGATCGCGCGGCATGTCGCCGGGCGGCAGTCAGCGCCCGCCGCTCCCGTCCCCGCGCGCGGCGGCTTCGGCCGCAAGGGGCTGTGACCCGGCCCTAACCAAGGTCAATCTTTCGTGCTAGGAGGCGGCCATGGAGGAGAATGAAGCCAGACCGCCGCTTGCCGGGCTGATCGTGCTGTTCATCGGCGCGGCCTTCATCACGGTCGGTGTCTGCTTCCTGACCTACGGCCTCTACCAGTTGATGCGGATCGGCGTCTGGCCGGATTATCCGGCGAGCAAGATGCTGGCCGAGATCGGCATTCCGGTGGCTGAAGGCGGGCAGGGGCCGATCGCCTGGGTGCTGGCGCAGAGCGCCTGCGTGGTCCTGCTTTCGATCGGCGCAGTGATCGCGGCACCCGGCGTCTGGCTGATCGCGCGCTTCAACCGGCGCCAGCGCGCCGCCGAGGCGGACGCCGAGGTCGCTGCCGCCTAGGGCCGCGCGCCCTCCTTCGCGAAGCCCGCCATCAGTGCCTGGAAGTCGGTCATTTCGGGCGTCCGCTCGAAGCGGTGGGGGGCACCCGTTTCCGCCCAGCCGAAGCCCTCGCTGGTCCAGATGTCGACATAGGGCCTGAACCAGAGATGGTCGTCGAGCATCGAGGGCCGGACGTTGACGAACCAGTCGAATCCTTCGGCGCGGGTGAACAGCCAGCTCAGGCAGTCGGGACAGTGGAAATGGTGCGAGACCGGCCCCCTGAGACCGCCGAGCACCGGCTCGCCCTTCGTCACCTCGAAGCCGTCGGCCGGAACGGTGACGGTCAGCGAACAGGCGCCGGCGCTCATCGTCTGGCAGCCGGTGCAGTGGCAGGCGCCGGTCAGCAGCGGCGGCTTCGTCACCCGGATCCGCACCGCGCCGCAGCGGCAGCCGCCGTCCCAGGGGAGCTTCCAGTCGTCCATGCCTGCCTCCTCATTTCAAACGGGGACAGTTGCCAGCAACTGTCCCCTCTGCTGGTATCAGGCTTCATGCCCGCGCTCGACAAAGACAAGGTCCATCGCGACTTCAGCCGCGCCGTGAACATGGCGCCGGCGGAGCTGGAGGAGTGGCTGGCGACGGAGGAGAGCCGAAGGGTCGGCTGGAAGGCGGACGGCGGCGAGAGCATCGGTCATGCCTCGGGACGGCGGATCCTCGGCCTGCTGCGGACGAGGAAGGCCGCGCTCACGGACGATGATTATGCGCATATGCGCAAGGTCGTGGGCTATGTCGCGCGGCACCTGGCGCAGCGGCCGGAGAATATGGTGACCTCGCGCTGGCGCTACAGCCTGATGAACTGGGGCCACGACCCGCTGAAGGATTGATCCACCTCCTGGTCATCCCTTGGGGTCAGCGGCGCGTCTTCCCGTTCAGCCATTTCGCCCAGTCGATCCGCGCGAGGAAGACGACGCCGATCAGCATCACCACCTGCAGGGCAATTCCCCAGGGGCTGGTGATGGCGTCGCGGAAGGTGTCGCCGAGGCTGGTGGCGCGCAGGCCCGCGGCGGTGAGCACGTAGATCGAATAGGAGATCGTCCGGCCGAGGAAGAAGGCGAGGGTGAAGGGGAGGAGGCGGACACCGGCAAGCCCCGCCGCCTCGAAGAGCTGCGCGGACGGCACGGGCGAGAGCGCGAACAGGCCCAAGGCGAGGATGGCGTTGCGGCGGTTCTTCTCCAGCGCCTGGCGCGCGGCTTTCAGGTTCCTGCGATATTTCTCCGGCAATTTGCTGCCGAGCAGGCGGAAGGCCAGAGCGAGCAGCAGCCGTCCCGAGGCGGCGGCCAGCGCGGCCACGGGGATGAGCAGAGCCGGGTGGAGCTGGCTGTTCAGCGTGTAGAGGACCAGAATCGCCCAGGTCGGCGGGCCGAAGGCGGGCATCAGGTTCACGCCGAGCACGATCGCGAAGAGGGTGAGAAGTTCGAGCATCGGGAGGTCTGGTAAGGCAGGAACGGGGGCAGTTACCAGTGACTGTTCCCAGTCCGTCCATGGGGACAGTTACTGGTAACTGTCCCCCCTCACAAATTTCCCGCTTGAAGTTGACGCAGCGTCAAGCGCTACAGGGGCGGCATGAACGATCTGATCGACATCAGGGACGTGGTCCGGCGCACCGGGCTGACCTCGCGGGCGCTCCGTTTCTACGAGGCGCGCGGGCTGGTGGCGCCGCTGCGCACCCATACGGGGCGGCGGCTCTACGGGCCCGGCGAGCTGGAGCGGATCGCGCAGATCCTGGCGCTGAAGCGGGCCGGGCTCAGCCTCGCCCAGATCCAGCGGCTGACCGCAAAGCGGCCGCTGGATCTCGCCCGGCTGATCGACGCGCAGCTCGAGGCGCTGGCCGGGCGCGAGGCGGAGATCGCCGAGGCCAAGGCCCTGCTCCTCAACGTCAAGTCACGCATCGACCGCGGCGAGCCCGTCGATGCAGCGACCTTCTGCTCGCTGATCCGGAATGGAGATGCCGTCATGGCTCAGGAGAATTGGAAGAAGGTCACCGACCGCTATTTCAGCGACGCGGAGAAGGAGGAATGGGCGAGCCGGATGCCGGCTCTGCCCGAGGGCTTCGACATGAACGCCTATAACCGGCAGTGGACCGAGCTTGCCGGGCGGATCGAGGCGGCGCTGCCGCTTGACCCGAAGAGCGATGCGGCGCGGGCCTTTTACGATGAGTGGCAGGCTCTGCTCGCGCCGTTCACGGCGGTGGCGACGCCGGGCATGATGGCGGGGGCGGCCAATCTCTACAACCGCATGGACGAGTGGCAGGGCGAGCAGAAGCCGCCTTTCTCGATGGAGGTGTGGCGGTTCATCCAGGAAGCCGGCTCAAGTCGCGCGGCAGATTGAACAGGATGCAGGGCGGCGGCCAGGCGGAGGCGGAGCGCGGTCGCGCTTCGAAGAGTTCTCCGGACCGGCCGCCGCCCCCGATCCGCGAGAAGAGGAAGGACAGGCCCGAAGGGTCGATCATCGGTCCGATCTCGGTGCCCGTCGCATTGATCTCGGCGCCGAGCCGGACCTTGTGCGTCCAGCCGCCGTGCCGGCCACGCTCGAGCCGGTAGAGGCCGGTGTCGGTGGCGAGCAGCGCCCAGCGGCCGTCGGGCGCGGGCTGCAGCTCATATTCGGCACCGGGGCTGTTCACCTCCGGGCCGGCATTCTCGACCTGCCAGTGGCCGCGGACGCGGCGCGCCCGCCAGATATCGTCGCGGCCGAGGCCGCCGTCGCGGCGCGAGCCGAAATAGAGCCAGCCATCGCCGGCAGGCCGGGGAAACCACTCCGCCCGGTCAGAATTGACTGGCGCAGGCAGCCGCTCGGGCGGGGCCCATGCCCCGTTGCGGCCGCGCCGGGCGAGCCAGATGTCGAGCCCGTCGCTGTCCATGCTGCCGGTCGCGCGGCTGGAGACATAATAGAGCGTGCGGCCGTCGGGGCTGAACCAGGGATCGGCCTCCAGACCCGGCGCGGCGAGCGGGGCGGGGACGGCCTCGCTGCGGCCGTTGGGCCCGCAGCGGCTCACGAACGCCGGGCAGGTCGAGCCGGGCAACTTCGAGCGGCGCGGCCGGTTGCAGCAGCGCGGCCAGGAGGGTGAGCGCGAGCATGGCCTGAGTGTAGGGCCGGTGCAGGTGGCTTGCCAAGCGGGCGGCGGGGTTCCACGCTGCCGCCATGGCGCAGAGCATGCACGACAGCGCGGGCGACAAGCGCAACGCGGACGTCCTGATCAGCATCAACGGCGCGCTGAAGCCGCGGGACGAGGCGATGGTCTCGGTGTTCGATTCCGGCTTCGTGCTCGGCGACGGCGTCTGGGAAGGGCTGCGCGTCCACAAGGGAAGGGTCGCCTTCCTCGACGCGCATCTCGAGCGGCTCTACGAGGGGGCGAAGGCGATCGCGCTGGACATCGGGCTGGACCGCGCGGCGCTGACGCAGCGGCTTTACGAGACGCTCGACGCCAACGGGATGGGCGACGGCGTCCATATCCGGCTGATGGTGACCCGGGGGCTGCGCTCGACGCCCTATCAGGATCCGCGCGTGGTCGTCTCGGGCGCCACCATCGTGATCGTACCCGAATATAAGGAGCCGCTGCCGGCCGTCGTCGAGACCGGGATCACCCTGTTCACCGTCCATGTCCGGCGCGGCTTTCCCGATGTGCAGGATCCGAAGCTCAACTCCCATTCCAAGCTGAACTGCATCACCGCCTGCATCCAGGCGATCGAGGCGGGGGCGGACGAGGCGCTGATGCTCGATCCGCACGGCTTCGTCGCGACCTGCAACTCGACCCATTTCTTCATCGTCAGGAAGGGGGAAGTCTGGACCTCGACCGGGGATTATTGCCTGGGCGGGATCACCCGGGCAAACGTGATCCGGCTGTGCCGGGAGAATGCGATCCCGGTGTTCGAGCGGAACTTCTCGCTGACCGACGTCTATGGCGCGGACGAGGCCTTCGTGACCGGGACCTTCGCGGGGCTGGTGCCGGTGCGCAGCGTCGACGGCCGGGCGCTGACCGGCGGGCGCGGGCCGATGACGGAAAGGCTGCAGGAGCTCTACAAGGCCCTGGTCGAGGCGGATGTGGCGGTCTGAATGGGGACAGTTACGAGCAGCTGTCCCCTGCGCATCGCGATGTGGTCGGGGCCCCGGAACCTGTCGACGGCGATGATGCGCAGCTTCGGCAACCGGGCCGATACGGCGGTCAGCGACGAGCCGTTCTACGGGGCGTTCCTGAAGACCAGCGGCGCGCCGCATCCGCTGGCCGCGGAGACGATCGCGGCGATGGACTGCGACTGGCGAAGCGTCGCGAAGGCGCTGGCCGGGCCGGTGCCGGGCGGCCGGCCGGTCTGGTACCAGAAGCATATGTGGCACCATATGGTCGGACCGGTCGGCTATGACGATTTTGCGGGCTTCATCCATGGCTTCCTGATCCGCGATCCGGCGCGGATGATCGCCTCCTATCTGCGCAAGCGCGAGGCGGCGTCGTTCGGGAGCTTCGGGATGGACCGGCAGGCGGAGTTTTTCGAGCGCGAGGCGGAGCGGCTCGGGCGGGCGCCGCCGGTGGTCGATGCGTCCGACGTGCTCACCGACCCGGAAGGGGTGCTGAAGCCGCTCTGCGCGGCGCTGGGCATGAGCTGGGACCCGGCGATGCTCGCCTGGCCGCCGGGACGGCGGGAGACGGACGGGCCTTGGGCGCCGCACTGGTACCAGGCGGTGGAGGCCTCGACCGGCTTCGGCCCGCCCGATCCGCCGCCGACGGACCTGCCGGATGAGGCGCTGCGCCTGGCGGAGCGCTGCCGGCCTTATTATGAGCGCCTCGCCGCGCACAGGATCGGGGCGCGCGCGTGACCCGCCTCTTGCTGCTTGTTGCTTTGCTGGTCGCCGCGCCGGCCGCCGCGCAGACCGTCGCGCCCGCCCAATATCGTGAGGATGCGGCGTCGATCGAGGGGCTGATCCAGCACGTCTACGCCTATCCCGAGCGGCTGCCGGGCGGGCGCTTCGCGCTGAGTCCGCGGCTCCGGGAGGAAGCTGCGGCCGTGCATGACGGGCGGAGCCTGCTGCGCTTCGCCGAGCGGGCGCTGCTGCTGCTCGCCGACCATCATGCGATCACCGGCAGCAATCTCGCCGACAGTTATGCGCTGGTGCCGAGCTTTGCCGACCTCTGGATCGAGCAATGGGACGGCGACTATGCGATCGAGGCAGTGCGTGACGGCTCGCCGGCTGCTGCCGCCGGCATTCGCGCGGGGGACCGGCTGGTCGCCATAGACGGCACGCCGATAGCGGCGGCGATCACCGCCTTCTGGGCGGATCTCGGGGAGAATCCGGCGGTCCGCGAGGGCACCTTCGCCGCGCGGGTGCTGGCCGCCGGGCGACGCGACCGGCCGCGCCGGCTCACCATCCAGAGCGGCGCGGCGCCGCCGCGTACGCTGGAATTGGCCAGTCTCTACACCGTGCAATCGGCCCGGCTGCCCCCGGTGACGGCCACGCGCGAGGGCGGGGCTCTGCGCATCCGCTTGAACGACAGCCTCGGCGACCAGACGACCGTGGCTGCCTTCGATGCCGCAATGGCCCAGGCGCGGCCCGGACAGACGCTCATCATCGACCTCACCGACACGCCCAGCGGCGGCAATGCCAGCGTGGCGCGCGGCATTCTCGGCTGGTTCGTCGACCGGCCGCGCTTCTTCCAGATGCACAATCTGCCGCTGGAAGAGCGGGAGACAGGCGTGGCCCGGCAATGGGTGGAGCAGGTGCTGCCGCGGCCCGGAAAGCGCTGGCGCGGGCCGGTGCGGGTCGAGGTCGGGCGCTGGACGGGGAGCATGGGCGAGGGCCTGGCGATCGGCTTCGACGCGATCGGCGTGCCGGTCTACGGGACGCGCATGGCCGGGCTGCGCGGGGCGGTCTATGACGAGCGGCTGCCTCATTCGGGGCTCGTCCTGAAGCTGCCCGCCGAGCGGCTCAGCCATGTGAACGGGACCCCGCGCGAGGCCTTCGTGCCGCGCGCGCCGGCGCGCTGAGCCGGGCGCGCCGCCCGCGCATTGCCTAATCGCGGAGGCGCGGCTAGGCTGATCCAAGTTTCTCCGGGGGGATGCCGCGAGGAGCCGCTTATGCCGATCACCGCGTCATATTCGTCGGCCACCCGCAAATTGTCGGTGCTTGGCGACGCCGCGAGCAATTCGATCATCATCACCCGCGACGCAGGCGGCACATTGTTCGTCAATGCCGGCGCGGTGCCGGTCAGCTCGGGTCCGGCGACGACCACGAACACCGACCTGATCGAGGTCTTCGGGCTCGACCTCAACGACGTCATCACGCTTGACGAGACCAATGGCGCGCTGCCGGCGGCGAGCGTCTTCGGCGGCACCGGCAACGACACGATCACCGGCGGCTCCAGCAACGACACGCTGAACGGCGATGCCGGCGCCGACACCCTGATCGGCGGCCTGGGCGCCGACCAGCTGTTCGGCGGCACCGAGGGCGACGTCCTCACCGGCGGCGACGGCAACGACACGATGGACGGCGGCGACGGCAACGACCGGATGATCTGGAATCCGGGCGACGACAATGACGTGATGGAGGGCGGCAACGACAGCGACATCGCCGAGGTAAACGGCGGCGGCGGCGCGGAAACCTTTCTCATCGCCCAGAACGGCACCCGGGTCGCGTTCAGCCGGACCGACGCCATCCCGTTCACGCTCGACATCGGCACGACCGAGAACCTGGTGCTGAACTGCAACGGGGGCAACGACGTCGTCTCCACGACCGGCAATCTGATCGGGCTGATCAGCCTGACCATCGACGGCGGCGCCGGCGACGACAATATTTCGGGCGGCAACGGCGTCGACCTGCTGCTCGGCGGCGACGACAATGACACGATCGACGGCAATGCGGGCGCCGACACCGCCTTCCTCGGCGCCGGCAATGACGTGTTCAAATGGGATCCGGGCGACGGCAGCGACATCGTGGAGGGCCAGTCAGGCACCGACCAGTTGCTGTTCAACGGCTCGAACGCGACCGAGAATATCGACATCGGCGCGAACGGCGCACGCACCCGCTTCTCGCGCGACGTCGCCGCGATCACCATGGACCTGAACGACGTCGAGCAGATCCGCTACAATGCGCTGGGCGGCGCCGACAACGTGAACATCGGCGACCTGACCGGCACCTCCGTTAACGCGATCACTATCGACCTGGCCGGCTCCGTCGATCCGAATCTCAGTGACGGCACGCTGGACTCGGTAACCCTGAACGGCACCGCCGGCAACGACACGATCACCGCGAGCGCCTCGGCGGGGACAATCAGCGTCACCGGCCTGACGACGACACTGACCCTGCTTCACTTCGACTCAACCGACCGGCTGATCCTGGCCGGAGGCGCCGGCAACGACACGATCACCGCCAGCGGCATCGGCGCCGGCCAGATCGGAGTCGAGATGCAGGGCAGCCTCGGCACCGACACCTTCATCGGCTCGGAAGGCGACGACCGGATCACCGGCGGCGACGGCAACGACACCGCCCTGATGGGCGCCGGCAACGACACCTTCGTGTGGAATCCGGGCGACGATCTCGACATCGTCGAGGGCCAGGCGGGGACCGACGAGCTGGAGTTCAACGGCAACAGCGCGGTCGAGAGCCTTACCCTCTCGGCCAATGGCGCGCGCGCCCTGCTCTTCCGCGACGTCGGCGCAGTGACGATGGATCTCAACGACGTCGAGCAGATCACGCTCAGCGCGGGCGCCGCCGCCGATACCATCACGATCAACGATCTCTCGCCGACCGACGTCCAGCTGGTCACGCTGAACCTGGCCGGCACGATCGGCGGAAATAGCGCCGACGGCGCGGTCGACGCGATCACCGCGCGCGGCTCCGCCGGCGCCGACACGATCACCCTCAGCGGCAACACCACCGTGTCCGCGACCGGCCTGCCTTATGCGCTGGCGATCAACCAGTCCGAGGCGACGGACAGCCTGCTGATCGCGGCGGGCGCCTCGGCCGACAATATCAACGCCACCGCGCTGGCCGCAGGGCTCCTCGTCCTGACCCTGAACGGCGAGGCCGGCGCCGACACCATCGTCGGCAGCCTCGGCGCGGATCTGCTGCTCGGCGGCACCGAGAACGACATCCTGACCGGCGGCGCGGGCTCCGACACCATGTCCGGCGAGGACGGCAACGACCGGATGATCTGGAATCCGGGCGACGGCAGCGACGTCATGGAGGGCGGCAACGGCAGCGATACGGCCGAGGTCAATGGCGGCAACGGCGGCGAATCCTTCACGATCGCGACCAACGGCGCACGGGTAGCCTTCAACCGGATCGATCCCGCGCCCTTCTTCATCGACATCGGCACCACCGAGACGCTCGTGCTCAGCGCCAATGGCGGCAACGACACGATCAGCACCACCGGCAATCTCGCGGCCCTGATCTCGCTGTCGATCGACGGCGGCACGGGCAATGACACGATCCTGGCCGGCAATGGCAATGACTCGCTGTTCGGCGGCGACGGCGACGATTTCGTCGACGGCAACCAGGGCAGCGACATCGTCCAGCTCGGCGCCGGCGCCGACGTCTTCCAGTGGGACCCGGGCGACGGCAGCGACACCGTGGAAGGCGGCGCCGACAGCGACGGAATGATCTTCAACGGCAACGGCGCCAACGAGATGTTCACGTTCAGCGCCAATGGCGGCCGGACGCAGCTGCAGCGCGACGTCGGCCTTGTCACCATGGACGTCAACGACGTCGAACAGTTCATCGTCAATGCCGGGGCGGGCACGGACGCGGTCACGGTCAACGACCTGACCGGCACCGACGTCACCCAGGTCTCGGTCAATCTGGCCGGCACGGTCGGCGGCGCCAGCGCCGATGGCGTGGTGGACGCCATCATTCTGAACGGCAGCGGCGGCGCGAACACGATCATCCTCACGAGCGGCACCCGCTCGATCACTGCCACGGGCCTGGCCCTGACGCTTTCGCTGACCCAGCTCGACGCCACCGACACGCTCGCCGTCCTCGCGGGCGAGGGCAATGACACGGTCTCGGCGCAGGCGGTTGCGGCCAATGTCGTGACCCTGACCGTCGACGGCGGCGGCGGCAACGACGTGCTTCGCTCGAGCGGCGACGGCCACTATCTTGGCGGCAATGGCGACGACCTCATCATTGCGGGCATCACCTTCGCGCTCGAGGATTTGAACGGCGGCGCCGGGATCGATACGCTCGACACGACGAGCTTCGGCGGCACCTACAACATCAACCTGGTGACCGGCGTCACCACATTCGGCACCGAGAGCTTCACCAATTTCGAGAATCTGATCAGCGGCGCAGGCGCCGACACGATCACCGGCACGAGCGGCGCCAACATCATCCGCACCAATGGCGGCATCGACAATGTCAGTGCCGGCGACGGCAACGACATCGTCGAGGGCGGCATTGGCGGCGACACGCTCGACGGCGGCCTGGGCGTTGACACGGTCGACTACAGCTCGAGCAATTCCAACGTGACCGTCAATCTCGGCAACAACACCGCCAGCGGCGGCCACGCGACCGGCGACATCATCTCCAATTTCGAGAACATCACCGGCGGGGTGTTCGACGACATCCTGACCGGCGATGGCGGCGCCAATATTCTCAATGGCGGCGCCGGCGCCGACCGGTTGACCGGCGGCGGCGGCGACGATCTCTATTTCGTCGACACCTTCTTCGACATGGTGACCGAGGTCGCGGGCGGCGGCAACGACCGGATCCTGACCAGCATCAGCTGGGTGCTGGCTTCCGGCCTGTCGGTGGAGCTGCTCACGACGAACGACAATTTCGGTACCACCGCGATCAACCTCACCGGCAACGAGCTCGCCAACACCATCTTCGGCAATGACGGCGCGAACAGCATCGACGGCGGCACCGGCATCGACACGATGGTCGGCCGCGGGGGCGACGATTTCTACTTCGTGGACAATGCCAACGACACCGCCCTGGAAGCGGTCGGCGAGGGCAGTGACCGGGTGTTCGCGGCGGTGAGCTGGACATTGAGCGCCGGCTCATCGGTGGACATGATCACCACCGACTTCAATGCCGGCACGAGCGCGATCAACCTCACCGGCAACGCGCTCGCGCAGACGATCTTCGGCAATAATGGCAACAATGCGCTCGACGGCGGCGGCGGCGCGGACATCCTGGTCGGCCGGTTCGGCGACGATTTCTATTTCGTCGACAATCCGGGCGACAGCGTCTTCGAGAATGCCGGCGAGGGCAATGACCGGGTGTTCGCCAGCGCCAGCTTCGTGCTCACCGCCGGCGCCTCGGTGGAGCTGATGACCACCGATTTCAACACCGGCACGGCAGCGATCAACCTGACCGGCAACGAGCTCGACAACACCATCTACGGCAATGACGGCGCCAACATCCTCGACGGCGCCGCCGGGGTGGATATCATGCTCGGCCGGCTCGGCGACGATCTCTATTTCGTGGACAATGTCCTCGACGCGGTGATCGAGAGCGCGGGCCAGGGGAGCGACCGGGTGCTCGCGAGCGTCAGCTACGCGCTGACCGCGGGGGTTTCGGTGGAACTGTTCACCACCGCCTCCAATTTCGGCACCACCGCGATCAACCTGACCGGCAACGAGCTCGCCAACACCATCTACGGCAATGACGGAGCCAATGTGCTCGACGGCAAGGGCGGCGCCGACATCCTGGTCGGCCGGGCCGGCGCGGACACGTTCGCCCTCACCACCGCGATCGGCGGGGGCAATGTCGACCGGCTGCTCGACATGCAGGGCGGGGTCGACAAGATCGCGCTGGACGATGCCGTGTTCACCGCGATCGGGCCGACCGGGGCGCTCAACGCCAATGCCTTCGTCGTCGGCACGGCCGCGGCCGACGCCAGCGACCGGATTATCTACAACAGCGCCACCGGCCAGCTCTTCTACGATTCGGACGGCACCGGCGCGACCGCCGCGGTGCTGATCGCCACGCTCGACGGCAATCCCTCGCTCGCCGCAAGCGACTTCACGGTCATCTGAGGGGCGCGGCGACGGCGATGC
>SMEU01000054.1_pt1 | contig 11482 bp, 10 predicted proteins | sample 2456051 | NCBI WGS metagenome assembly SMEU01 (sample SAMN10132600, study PRJNA489261) | soil metagenome | isolation source: day120 un-amended silt loam soil | place: USA | collected 2015-05-01
GGCGAAAGCGAGCAGGAGCCAGGGCATGGCTGCATCATATGATGCTGGAGCCTTGGCGCCAACGCCCGTAGAACCTCGGTGAAACGGGAGGGAAGATGGCGGGCAAGATCATCTGTTTCGGCGAGCTGCTGCTGCGCCTGACCGCGCCGGGGCGGGAATTGCTGCTGCAGAGCGGCCGGCTCGACGTCCATGTCGGCGGGGCGGAGGCCAATGTCGCGGTCGGGCTGGCTTGCCTGGGTCATGGCGCAGCGATGGTCAGTCGGGTGCCGGCCAATGCGCTGGGCGACGCGGCGACCGGAGCGCTCCGGCGCTACGGCGTGGACACGGCGGGCGTCGGCACCGGCGAAGGCCGGATGGGTCTCTACTTCCTGTCCCCGGGGGCGGGCCTCAGACCGTCGGAGATCGTCTATGACCGCGAGGGCAGCGCCTTCGCTCTGGCCGGACCTGAGGATTTCGACTGGGACTCGTTGCTGGCGGGCGCGGAGCTGCTCCATCTGTCCGGGATCACCCCCGCGCTCGGCCCGCGCCCGGCCGAGGCGGCGAAGGCAGCGGCGCGCGCGGCAAAGGCGAAGGGCGTCGCCATCTCCTTCGACGGCAATTACCGGGCCCGGCTCTGGAGCCGCTGGGACAGCGATCCCGCGGCCATCCTGAAGGAACTGGTCGGCCAGGCAGACATATTGTTCGGCAATCATCGCGACATCTCGCTGCTGCTCGGGCGGGAATTCAGCGCGGAGGGACCAGAGCGGCGCCGCGAGGCGGCGGAAGCAGCCTTCGACGCCTTTCCGGGGCTGAAGCTGATCGCCTCCACCGCGCGGCACGTCACCGACGCCGACACGCACCGGATCGCCGCCCGGCTCGACGGCCGCGAGGGCTGGGCGCAGACCGAGGAAATGGTGGTCGCCGGCATCGTCGACCGGATCGGCGCGGGCGACGCCTTCGCCACCGGAATCCTGCACGGCATGCTCAGCGGGCACGATCTCGACGGGACCGTTCATGCCGGGCTGGCGCTCACCTGCCTCAAGCACAGCCTGCCGGGCGACGCGAGCCTGTTCGGCGAACGCGAGATCGCGGCCTTTCTGGCCGGCGAGCTGGACGTCCGCCGCTAGCGTCGCCGCTCGCGATCCGGAAGCCGTTCGAACAGGCCCAGCCGGCAGGCCGAGGCGGTGTGAATCGTCATCGTGCCGCCGCGCGCCGGATCGACGACGCGGACGAGATCCCCGCGGCACAGGCTCTCGCCGTGCAGCTCGAAGCCGAGCGCGCCGAAGCCCTGCGCCGCCTGACGCAGGCCGGGGCAGGGACCGGACAGACGATTACGATAGATCCGGCCGTTCAGGGTCGTGAAGCGGAGGGTCTGCTCGTCCTCTACGACCCGGCCGGCGATCGAGCCGTTGGCCAGGCAGATCCGGCTGCCGCCGGTCTTCTCGGGGGCGTTCCGCTCCGCGGCGGCGCCATGGATCGCCTCACCTGCGCCGACGGTGAGCATCCCGACAAGGGCGACAGCGAGCCGTCTCTCCATGGTCATTCTCCGACGCGGCGCTGCGCGCAATTCCGGGCTTGCGGGAGACACCGGTGTCATAGAATGATAGGCCTGTGACCAGGCCGCTGCAACTCGATCCGGACAGGCTGTTCCCGGCCGAGCCGAGGACGCGGGACATTGCCCGCGCGCTCTATGCGCCCGTCCGGGACCTGCCGATCGTCAGCCCGCACGGCCACACCGATCCGGCCTGGTTCGCCTATAACGAGCCTTTTGCCGACCCGGCGACCCTGCTCATCGTCCCCGATCATTATCTCTTCCGGATGCTCTATTCGCAGGGCGTGCCGCTGGAAGCGCTCGGCGTGCCGACCGTGGACGGCAGCCCGACCGAGAGCGACCCTCGCAGGATCTGGCGGCTCTTCGCCGATCACTACCACCTGTTCCGTGGCACGCCGTCCCGGCTCTGGCTGGACTGGGTGTTCCGTGAGGTGTTCGGGCTCGAGGTCCGGCTCGAGCCTGCCACCGCCGATCATTATTATGAGACGATCGATGCGGCGTTGAAGACCGACGGCTTCCGTCCGCGCGCCTTGTTCGAGCGCTTCAACATCGAATTGATCGCCACCACGGAGAGCCCGACCGATCCGCTCGACCATCACCGGGCGATCCGGGCCAGCGGCTGGAGCGGGCATGTGGTCACCGCCTACCGGCCCGATCCGGTGATGGACCCTGATTTTCCGGGCTTCTCCGACAATCTCGAGCGCTTCGGCGCGCTCGCGGGCGAGGATGTCTCGAACTTGGCCGGCTATCTCCGCGCGCATGAGAATCGCCGGGCCCGGTTCCGCGAGATGGGCGCGACGTCGACCGATCACGGCCACCCCAGCGCCGTCACCGCCGATTTGTCCCGCGCCGAGCTGGAAGCGCTCTACGGCAAGGTACGCGGCGGCAGGTTCACGTCTGCCGAGGCGGAGCTGTTCCGAGGCGCGATGCTGACTGAAATGGCGCGGATGAGCGTCGAGGACGGGATGGTGATGCAGCTCCATCCGGGCGTCCATCGCAGCCACAATGAGATGGTGATGGCTCGCTTCGGCCGCGACAAGGGTGCCGACATCCCGGTGGCGACCGAATATGTTCACGCGCTCAAGCCCTTGCTTGACCGCTTCGGCAACGACCCCCGCCTGACCCTGATCCTGTTCACGGTCGACGAGGACGCCTATTCGCGCGAGCTGGCGCCGCTCGCCGGCCATTATCCGGCGGTGAGGCTCGGCCCGCCTTGGTGGTTCCACGACAGCCCCGAGGGCATGCGCCGGTTCCGCGAGCGGGCGACCGAGACGGCGGGCTTCTACAATACGGTCGGCTTCAACGACGACACCCGCGCCTTCCTCTCCATTCCCGCCCGGCACGACGTCGCGCGACGCATGGACTGCGCCTTCCTCGCCCGTCTCGTCGCCGAGGGACGGCTGGAGGAGGACGAGGCGCACGAGGTGGCGCGGGCGCTGGCCTATGATCTGGTGAAGGCGGCCTACAAGCTGTGACTCCGCGGCTGAGCGAGGCGACTCTGCCGCTGCTTCCGGACTGGGTGAGAAGGCCCGGGCCGCGTCCGGCGCCGCGCGTCGTCCATCTCGGCCTCGGCGCCTTCCACCGGGCGCATCAGGCCGTGGTGTTCGACGATCTCGGCTGGGGCGTGACCGGCGCCTCGCTGCGCTCGCCAGCGGTGCGCGACGCGTTGGCGCCGCAGGGTTGCCTCTACAGCCTCGTTGCCGGCGAGGAGGTTCGCGTGATCGGTGCGGTTCGGGAGGTATTGCTCGACACCCCCGGACTGGTCGCGCGGATCGCCGCGCCGGAGACCCGGCTGGTGACCGTGACCGTGACCGAAAAGGGCTATCTCCCCGGCAGCCGCGCGGTCGCCATCCTCGCCGAGGCGCTGGCCCGGCGCGCGGACGGGATCACGATCATCGCCTGCGACAATCTTCCCCGGAACGGCGCGGTGCTGCGCGAGGCGGTGCTGGCTGCGGCCGGGGACGACGCGGGCTGGATCGCCGACCATTGCGCCTTTCCCCAGACGATGGTCGACCGGATTGTCCCCGCGACCGAGGAAGCGGACGTCGCGGCGCTGGCGGCGCGGATCGGCGTCGAGGATCGCGCGATGGTGAAGACCGAGCCGTTCAGCCAGTGGGTGATCGAGGATCTTTTCGCCTCCGGGGAGCGCCCCGATTTCGAGGCGGCGGGGGTGCAGATCGCCGCCGGCATCGCTCCCTGGGAGGAGGCCAAGCTTCGCCTGCTCAACGGCGCGCACAGCGGCCTCGCCTATCTCGGCGGGCTGGCCGGGATCGACTTCGTCCATGAGGTGATCGCGCTGCCGGGCGCGCGGCGCTTCGTCGAGGCGCTCTGGGACGAGGCGGCGGCCACGTTGACGCCGCCGCCTGGGCTCGACCTCGGCGCCTATCGCGCCGCGTTGCTGCGGCGCTTCGCCAATCCCGGCCTGAAGCATCGGACGATGCAGATCGCGATGGACGGCTCCCAGAAACTGCCGCAGCGCCTGCTCGCGCCGATCGCCGCGCGGCTGGAGCGCGGGCAGGGGATCGAGACACTGGCGCTGGCCGTCGCCGCCTGGCTGCGCTGGCAGAGCGGGCGGACCGATGCCGGGGCGGCCTTCATCGTCGACGATCCGCTGGCCGGCGAGACGGCGCGCCGACTCGCCGGCCTGCACGATCCGGCAGCGCAGGCGGAGGCGTTGCTCGGCATCGAGGCGATCTTTCCGCCGACGCTCGCCGCCGATCCGCGTTTCCGGGAGCCGGTGGTCCGGCAGCTCCGCCGTCTCGTCGAGCGCGGCGCGAGTGCGGTGCTAGTGGCCTGACGCGCCGGCCGCGCCGATCCCGGTCTCGGCGCGGATCCGCTGGTGGAGATAGCCCGCCCGATCGATCGCCGCGCGCGGGCTCTTGTCCAGCACCGAGACCAGCCAGATCGTGAGGAACGCGGCCGGCATCGAGAAGATGGTCGGCGACATGTATTTGAAAATCGGCGCCGCATTGTGCAGCACGTCGACCCAGATCGATTTGGAAAGAATGGTCAGCAGGAGAGCGAGCAGGACTCCGACCGTGCCGCCGGCCACCACCCCGCGGGTGGTGCAGCCCTTCCAGAACAGCGACAGGATCAGCACCGGGAAATTCCCTGACGCCGCGAGCGCGAAGGCGAGGCTGACCATGAAGGCGACATTGACCTTCTCGAAGGCGATGCCGAGCGCGATGGCGAGCAAGGCGAGCACCACCACGGTGATCCGCGAGACGCGCAATTCGTCCTCGCGCTTCGCCAGGCCCTTGCGGATCACCGTCGCATAGACGTCGTGCGACACCGCCGAGGCGCCGGACAGGGTCAGGCCCGAGACCACGGCGAGGATGGTCGCGAAGGCGACCGCCGAGACGAAGCCCAGGAAGAGATTGCCGCCGATCGCCTCCGCAAGATGGATCGCCGCCATATTGCTCGTGCGAAGCGCGCCGGTCGCGGTGACCCAGGACGGATTGGTCCCGATCAGCACGATCGCCCCGAAGCCGATGATGAAGGTGAGGATGTAGAAATAGCCGATCCAGCCGGTCGCCCAGAGTACGGAGGTGCGGGCCTGGCGGGCATCGGGCACGGTGAAGAAGCGCATCAGGATGTGCGGCAGGCCGGCGGTGCCGAACATCAGGGCCATGCAGAAGGAAATTGCCGAAACAGGGTCGGTGAAATAGGCGCCCGGGCCCATGATGGAGAGGCCCTTGGCGGCGGCCTGCTCGGGCCCCATCCCGCCGGCGGCGGCGATGCTCGCCTTCACCTCGACCGCGCGCGCGAACAATGCCTCGGGCGAGAAGCCGAACTGGAGCAGGACGGCAAAGGCCATGATGGTAGCGCAACCGAGCAGCAGCACCGCCTTGATGACCTGCACCCAGGTGGTCGCGATCATCCCGCCGAACAGCACGTAGAGCGTCATCAGCACGCCGACGATGATCACGGCATAGAGATAATCGAGGTGGAACAAGGTCTCGATCAGCTGGCCGGCGCCGACCATCTGGGCAATGAGATAGAAGAGCACGACAGCGAGCGTGGAGACCGCCGCGAAGCTGCGCACCGGCGGCTGGGCGAAGCGGAAGGAGGCGACATCGGCGAACGTATACTGGCCGAGATTGCGCAGCCGTTCCGCCATGAGGAAGAGGATGATCGGCCAGCCGACCAGGAAACCGATCGAGTAGAGCAGGCCGTCATAGCCGACCCCGAAAATCGTCGAGGAAATGCCGAGGAAGGAGGCGGCCGACATATAGTCGCCGGCAATGGCGAGGCCGTTGCGGAAGCCCGAGACGCCGCCGCCCGCCGCGTAGAAATCCGCCCGGGTCTTCGTCCGCCGCGCCGCCCATCCCGTAATGACGAGCGTAAGGACGACAAAGGCCGCGAACATCGCGATCGCGGTCCAATTGGGGCCGGCGCCGCTCATGCCTCGTCTCCGCGCCGCAGCGCATCGACCAGGAGATCATATTCCTTGTTAGCGCGGCGCACGTAGAGGCCGGTCAGGAGGATGGCGAACAGGATGATGCCGATGCCGACCGGAATGCCGAGCGAGGTGACACCCCCGCCGAGCGGGCGCGCGAGAATGGTCTTGTCGAAGGCGAACAAGGCGACGAAGCCGAAATAGGCGACGAGCATGACGATACTGAGCGCCCAGGTGAAGCGCCCGCGCCGCTTCAGCAGCCGCTGGTAGCGCGGATCGGCGAGAACCTCGTCATAGCGCGCGGTGTCGGCGCCCCCCACCTGCTCGGTCATGCCCTCTCCCATGGACGATCTTTGCCGGGGAGGCTGCACCGGATCGGGCGCGGCGGCAAGCGCCGCTGCGGTGAAATGGTTCGGTCGGCCGAGGTCTCCCGGGATCGTGATATGCGTGGTGCCGGGTGTCGGACTCGAACCGACGACCTACCGCTTACAAGGCGGTTGCTCTACCAGCTGAGCTAACCCGGCGCCCCTTCGTCTAGCCCAAATGGTCTAAGCAAGGCTCAACGTCCAGCCCCGCGCCCGGGACCCGGCGCCTATTCGGCCCTGATCACCAGCGCGAAGCTTTGCGGAAAAAGCGCGATCCGGAAGGCGCGCACCTCGATCGTTGCTGCGGTCCCCGGCGGCAGGCCGGACAGGCTGACCTGCTCGACATTGTTGGTGCGGTCGAAGTCCGGTGCGCCGACGCCGCGATTGCCATGCGCGGTCCTGCCGTCCGCACTGACCACCAGGTCCAAGTCGTTCTGCAGGCCGAGTCCGGGCGGATCGGTCCAGACCAGGGTGACCTTCAGACGGCCGTCCGGTCCCGCCTCCGCCTGGAAGGCGATCTGGTCGCCGGTGTCGGTGAGCGGCGCCGCCTCGTCCTGCAGGGCGACGGACGCGGCGATGGTCGCCTGGAGGTCGACCCGGCCGAAGCCCTGGTCCGAATTGGGTGGCGCCCCGGCTTCCGAAGGGACATACTGCCCCTTGAGCGGAGTGGCGCCGTTGATCAGCATCGCCTTGACCAAAGCCGCCGAGGGCGCCTCCAGCCCGCGGTCGCGGATCAGATGCTGTCGGACCAGAGCGGCGCAGCCGGCGACGATCGGCGTCGCCATGCTGGTGCCCGTATCATACATATAGCCCGCGGGCGGATCGTCGCCGAACACCGTGCTGAGCGCCGCGTCGCGGGACAGGCAGGAGAGGATCGACGTGCCCGGCGCGACCACGTCCGGCTTGATCCGGTTGTCGACCGTGGTCCCGCGGCTGGAGAAGGCGGCGAGGCCCTCGCGATTGCTCGCGCTGAAATCGTCCTTGAGCGGGTTGGTCGGGTAGAATTGCGGGCGGAAGGAGCCGTAGGTGCGGCTGCCCTCGCGCTCGCTCTCCGAGGCGCCGACGGTGATACAGTTCTTTGCCGTCCCGGGCGGCGACACCGAGCCGTCGTCGATCACGCCGTTCCGGTTGGAATCGATCCCGTCATTGCCGGCGGCGAAGCAGATGACGATATCGCGATGGGCGTGGACGAACTCGTCCACGTCCTGCGCCTGGCTGTCATACTGGCGGTGCGAGCTCGCCCGGCTGTCACCCCAGCTGTTGCTGTGCACGCGGGCGCCGTCGGCCTGGTAGGGCGGCGCGAACAGGGTGTTGAGGTCGATGGGCAGCCCGCCGAGCCCGCCATCGGGGTCGAGTACGGACTGCATGACCAGTCGCGCTGCCGGCGCCATGCCCTTGATCGGGCCGTAGCCGTCGACCTCGTCCGCGCCGAGCACCGACCCGCAGACATGCGTGCCGTGGCCATCGGGATCATTGGCCTTTGCCCGCCCGAGGGGGATCAGCCTCTTGACCCGGCCCTGAAAGGCCGGATGCACGTCCGTCCTGCTGCCCCGGTCGAAGCCGGTGTCGCAGACCGCGACGACCTGGCCGGCGCCGTCGAGGGCGTCGATCCCGCCGATCGCGCCGGCCTGGAGGGGGGCGACGTTGATGATCGAGGCGGCGACGTCGTTGAACAGACCGTTGCGCGGCCTCGGCTCGACGTGGCGGACTGCATCCACATTGGCGAGACTTTGCAGCCGATCCGAGGTCACCGAGACGGTGACCCGGTTGCCATGGACCTCCAGCGTGCCGGGATCGACCCCGGCGGCGGCGGCGACCTCGCGCAGCGAGTCCTCGGTGGCGGCGCCTTTCTGCAGGACCACCGTGACCTTTTCCTGATGCGAGCGGAGCAGGTTCGAGCCGCCCGCCATCGCCAGGATCGCCGCCGGATCGAGATTGTCGCCGGCGACGAGGCCCGGATTGATCTTGAACCCCTTCAGGTAGCGGGTGGCGAGAGCGACGAAGGGGAGGGCCCGGATCTGCGCGAGGTTCGTCCCCGGGAAGCGGCAGAGAAAGGTGTTCTCCGGCACATATTCCAGAATCTCCACGCCGGCCTGGACGAGCTCGGCGCGCTGCGCCGAGGTCGGCGGCCCGGTGAACTGGACCAGCACATAATCGGTGTCGGAGACGTCGGGCGAGGCAAAGCCGAGGGAGGCGAGCGCCGAGCCGTGCGTGTCCGGATCCAGCGTGATGCCGTTGATGGTGATGCCAGCCATGTTTTCTCCCCCCGTCGCAGAGGCGGCGCGTCGCCGGGGCCGGCATGAAGCGCAATAGAAAACCGGTCGCCGAATCGGCGCAGCAGTGCAGCCATCCTATGGATGAATTGGAACTTATGTAACCTCTCAATAGAGGCGTCGATCAGGCCAGCTATTTCCCGGAACAGCCGGTGTCCGACACTTATGGTTTATGGAGAAAAAGAAGAAAGAGTGCATGGGTTTGTCGTCGTGACGGCCGCGCTCAGCAGATCCCGAAGGTCCAGCCTTCGGTGCGGGCGAGGTGCCGCGTCAGGCCTTCCGGCGCGAAGGCCCGGGGGTCATGCGCCGCCAGCGCCCGCATGCCGGCGGCGGTGACGAGGGCGTCGGTCTGATGGTCGTTCGGCTCGAAGCGAAGCCGGACTGGCGCGCTTGCCAGTCCCTCCAGAGCGAGATTCAACGCGGCGCGCGATCTGAGCTTGGTCCCGGACATGCCGGCGCGGCGCAGGTAGATGCGCGTGTAGATCTCCACCACGGCGCTGCCGCGTTCAGGCAGCCTGTCCATCGGCCAGACCGGCACCCGGCCGTCGAGCGCGTGCAGCAGCCGCATTCCCGAGAAGCTCGCCTTGGCGACCTGCGCGGCGCCGATCGCGTCATAGGCGCTCGCCGTCTTGCGCCCGCCCTGGGCGTTCAGCCGGGCGTCGCATTGCCGGAAATGCATATAGTCGGCCTTGGTCCCGTCGACCGCGCCGAAATAGAAATGGCGGCGATGGACTTGCTCGAGGAAGCTGGCCGCGCCCAGATCCTCGTCGTCGCTTTTCGAGTCGACATAGGCCCAGAAGGCTTTCGCCTCGGTGGGTACGTCCGGCTCGCCGGGGAGATATTCGCCGCGCGCGGCGATGGGCGGGGCGAAGCTGAAATCGAAGCCGAACAGGGTTGGTGCCTCCGCCGCCATCTCGACCAGCCAGTCCAGCACCTCGCTGCGCGACCAGATATGGTCCGGCCGGACCAGCCGTGGCGCCGCAATCCCGGCTTCGCAAAGCGCGATGGCGATGCCCTTGTGTTTCTTTCCTTTCGCTCCGGACCAGTCGATCGCGGCGAAGCGCTCGAACTGCGGCGTCACTTTTTCTTCCGCGCCCTCGGCGGCTTCATCGCCGCCGTCCAGTCGCGCGAACGCTCGATCATCGCGCGGACGCGCTCGGGATCCTCGCTGCCGTAGCGGATCAGGACGGCGGGCCAGCCCTCATAATGCGGGGTCTGCCAGAAGGTGTCGGGATCGGTTTCCTTGAGGATCTCGACCGTGTCGAGGTCGATGGCGAGGCCGAACGAGGTCTTGTCCTCATGCCCGGTGTAGAGAAAGGCGCGGCCGTTCGAGGCGACCTTTACCGCGGGCTTGCCGTAGCTGGTCGAGAGGATCGTGTCGGGCAGGGTCAGCGCATAGGCCACGGCGTCCTCGAAGCTGCCGATCCGGTCAGTCATCGTTCTTCGCATTGCGCTGCTCCTCCCACCAGGCCATGCGCTCGGCGATGCGCTTCTCGAGGCCGCGGTCGGTGGGGGCATAGAAGGTCTGCGGCGCCATTTCCTCGGGCCAGTAATTGTCGCCAGAGAAGCCGCCCTCCGCGTCATGATCATATTGATAGCCCTTGCCGTAGCCGATCTGCTTCATCAGCTTGGTCGGGGCATTGAGGATGTTCTTCGGCGGCAGCAGCGAGCCCGTCTCCTTCGCGCTCCGCCAGGCCGCGCCCTTGGCAATATAGGCGGCGTTCGATTTGGGCGCGGTGGCGAGATAGAGGCAGGCCTGGACGATGGCGAGCTCGCCTTCGGGCGAGCCGAGGAAGTCATAGGCGTCCTTGGCGGCGAGGCACTGGACCAGTGCATTGGGGTCGGCGAGGCCGATATCCTCGGAGGCCGCGCGAGTCAGCCGGCGGAGCAGATAGAGCGGCTCCTCGCCCGCGACCAGCATCCGCGCGAGATAATAAAGCGCGGCCTGCGGGTCGGAGCCGCGGATCGCCTTGTGCAGCGCAGAGATGAGATTGTAATGCCCCTCCCGATCCTTGTCGTAGACGGCGACGCGGCGGTGCAGGAGGGCGGCGAGCTCGGCCGGCGCCAGCGGCTTTTCCAGCTCGATCGAGAACAGGGTCTCCGCCTGGTTGAGCAGGAAGCGGCCGTCGCCGTCAGCGGTGGCGACGAGCGCGTCGCGCGCCTCGGGCGTCAGCGGGAGGGGGCGCTCGATCAGCGCCTCCGCGCGGTCGAGCAATTTCGTGAGCGCGGCCGCATCGAGCCGGTTCAGGATCAGCACCTGCGCGCGGCTGAGCAGGGCCGCGTTCAGCTCGAAGCTCGGATTCTCGGTCGTGGCGCCGACCAGCACCACCGTGCCGTCCTCGACATAGGGCAGGAAGCCGTCCTGCTGCGCCCGATTGAAGCGGTGGATCTCGTCCACGAAGAGCAAAGTCTGCTTGCCGATCTTCGCAAATTCACGCGCCTCGGCGAAGACCTTCTTGAGGTCCGCGACCCCCGAGAAGACCGCGGAGATGGCGACGAAGCGCATCCCGACCGCATCGGCGAGCAAACGGGCGATCGTGGTCTTGCCGGTGCCCGGCGGACCCCAGAGGATCATCGAGGCGAGCTTGCCCGCCGCCACCATCCGGCCGATCGCCCCGTCCGCGCCGGTCAGATGCTCCTGGCCGACCACCTCGTCGAGCGCGCGCGGACGAAGGCGATCCGCGAGCGGCGCATTCTCGCCTGGCGGCGGCGTCGCCGGCTGCTGCGCGTCGGTCTGGAAAAGATCAGCCACGCCGGGCGATTAGCGCATTTCCGTCAGAGTCGCACCCTCGCCATCGCGATGGTCGAGTCCGGCCCATATTGCGGCCGGGCGTCGACCGGACGGGCGCGGACCAGCGGCGCGGCCTGCGGCGGCAGGCCGGAGCGGGTGCCGACAATGGTGAAATCGACCGGC
>SMEU01000055.1_pt1 | contig 11482 bp, 11 predicted proteins | sample 2456051 | NCBI WGS metagenome assembly SMEU01 (sample SAMN10132600, study PRJNA489261) | soil metagenome | isolation source: day120 un-amended silt loam soil | place: USA | collected 2015-05-01
GGATGTCTTGGATGATGTCGCCCGGGAGGTGTCCGCCCTTCGCGAGAACAAGCGTACCGAGCCGGCTGGCAAGATCGCTGGCGGCGTCCTGCATCTGCGTCCCGTCGCCGATCCTCCGGCCGGTCAGCACCTCCAGCTCCGGAACGTTCGGCGTCACCAGCGTGGCGCGCTTCATCAGATGCTCGAAACCTGCGACAGTCTCATCGCCGGCGAGCACAGCTCCCGACGTGGCCACCATGACTGGATCGAACACCACCTGCATCGGCGGCGCCTCCGCGTGGCCGGCCCGCTCGGGATCGAGCCGTTCCGCGACAGCCCGCGCCGTTGCGGCATCGCCGATCATCCCGATCTTCACCGCATCGACGCCGATATCGCTCACCACCGAATCGATCTGGGCCAGCACCATTTCAGCCGGCACCGGCATGACCGCCTGCACGCCGAGCGTGTTCTGCGCGGTGATCGCGGTGATCGCGGTCATCGCGTGGCCGCCGAGCATGGTCACCGTCTTGATGTCCGCCTGGATTCCTGCGCCGCCGCCGCTGTCGGAGCCGGCGATGATCAGGATGCGCGGGGTCGTCACCTTGGGCCTTTGCGCTCCGTCGAGGCCGGAAATCGCTCAAGGGCGGCGCCGGCCCGCATCGGCCGCTCGAGGAGGTCGCCGCCGCAATTCGGGCACTTTTCCTCCAGCGCGTCGGCGCAGGTATCGCAGAAGGTGCATTCGAACGAGCAGATGAAGGCGCCGTGCCGGTCGGCCGGCAGGTCCCGTCCGCAGCGCTCGCAATCGGGACGCATCTCAAGCATCAGGCAACTTTCACTTCTTCGCAGATCTCGTTGACGATCTTCGCGACCAGGCTCTCGTCCTCGCCCTCGGCCATCACCCGGATCACCGGCTCGGTGCCGGACTTGCGGATCACCAGCCGGCCCTTGTCGCCGAGCGCGGCCTCGCCGGCTGCGATCGCCGCCCTGACCCTGTCGGCCTCGAGCGGGGCGCCGCCGTTGAAGCGAACGCTCTTCAACAACTGCGGCAGCGGCTCGAAGAGGTTCAGGATCTCGCTCGCCGGCCGGTCCTGCGCAACCAGCTCGGCGAGGATCTGCAGGCCCGCGACCAGGCCGTCGCCCGTGGTCGCATATTCCGACAGGATGATGTGGCCGCTCTGCTCGCCGCCGACATTGTAGCCCTTGCCGCGCATCGTCTCGAGCACGTAGCGGTCGCCGACCTGGGTGCGCTCGAGCTTCAGGCCAAGGCCGTTCATGTAGCGCTCCAGCCCGAGGTTCGACATCACCGTCGAGACGATGCCGCCGCCCCGCAGCCGCCCGCGCCGGTGCCAGGAGGAGCCGATCAGCGCCATCAGCTGGTCGCCGTCCACCGTCTCGCCTTCCTCGTCGACGACGATCAGCCGGTCGGCGTCGCCGTCCAGCGCCAGGCCGATGTCCGCGCCCGAAGCCACGACCGTCTCCTTGAGCAGGGTCGGGTCGGTCGATCCGCACCCGTCGTTGATGTTGAGGCCGTTCGGCTCGACGCCGATCGCAATCACGGTCGCGCCGAGCTCCCAGAGGGCCGAGGGCGCGACCTGGTAGGCGGCCCCGTTGGCGCAGTCGATCACCACCTTGAGCCCGTCGAGCCTCAGATGCTTCGGAAAGGTGAGCTTGGCGGCGTGGATGTAGCGTCCGCGCGCGTCCTCGATCCGCCGCGAGCGGCCGATCTGCTCGGACGGCACCAGCTTCGGCTCCTTCTCGAGCAGGGCCTCGATCGCCATCTCGTCCTTGTCGGAGAGCTTGAAGCCGTCCGGCCCGAACAATTTGATGCCGTTATCGACGAACTTGTTGTGGCTGGCCGAGATCATCACGCCGAGATCGGCGCGCATCGAATGGGTCAGCATCGCCACGGCCGGGGTCGGCACCGGGCCGACCATCACCACGTCCATGCCGACGCTGGTGAAGCCGGAGATGAGCGCCGTCTCCATCATATAGCCGGACAGCCGCGTGTCCTTGCCGATCACGACGCGGTGGCGGTGGTCGCCGCGCAGGAAGTGGGCGCCGGCGGCCTGGCCGATCCGCTGCGCCATCGCCGCGGTCATCGGTGCCTCGTTGGTCCGGCCCCTGATCCCGTCCGTGCCGAAGAATTTGCGCGTCATCTATGCCCGAGCCCTGACTTTTTCCTTGCCGTCCTACCGGCGGGCATCAAGATAGGCCAGACAAAGCTGTAACCGCGAAGGGCGACGCCTTTGAAACTCTCCCAGCCGACGCGCATCCTGCTCGCACTCATCCTCGGCCTCTCGCTGGGCATCGTCGCCATGTCGACCGGCCAGGCCTGGACCGAAAGGGCGGCCTCGATCGCCGAGCCGATCGGCGGGCTCTGGCTGAACGCGCTGCAGATGACGATCGTGCCGCTGGTGGTCTCGCTGATCATCACCGGCATTGCCGGGGCGGCCGAGGCGGCGCGGGCGAGCCGGCTGGCGACGCGATCGCTGTTCCTCTTCGCAAGCCTGCTGCTCACGTCCGCGATCATCGCGGCGCTCCTGACTCCGGCCCTCCTCAACTGGTTTCCGATCCCGCAGGAATCCCTGAGCAACGCGCTGACCCACACGGACGCGCCGGGCGTCGCGCCGACTTTCGCGGATTTCATCAGGGGGCTGGTCCCCAACAATCCGGTCGCCGCCGCCGCCTCCAACGGCGGCGTGCTGCCGCTGATCGTCTTCGTCCTCGTCTTCGCCTTCGCCATGACCAGGCTGGAGGAGAAGCCGCGCGCGACCCTGATCGGCTTTTTCAGGGCGATCGCCGACACCATGCTGGTCATCGTGAACTGGGTACTCTGGATCGGCCCGATCGGAGTCTTCGCCCTGGCCTTCGTGGTCGGCGCCCGCGCCGGCGGTCCCGCCTTCCACACGCTTGTTCATTATGTGCTGATCGTGACCGCGGTGGGCACCGTGATCTGGCTCGCCGCCTGGCCGCTCGCTCTCGTCGGCGCGCGCATCGGCCCGTTGCGCTTCACCCGCGCCGTGGCCGCAAGCCAGGCTTTGGCCTTCTCGACCCAGAGCTCGCTGGCCTGCCTGCCCGCGATGCTGCGCGCCTCGCGTGAGCTCGGCACGCCGGTCGCTGCATCCGGCATTGTCCTGCCGATGGCGGTCGCGGTGTTCCGCGCCACCGGGCCGGCGATGAACCTCGCCGTCGCCATCTATATCGCCTATTGGTCCGGGGTCGCGCTGACGCCGACGGTATTGACGCTCGGAGTCCTCGCCGCGGCGACCACGACGATCGGGGCCGCCGGCATTCCCGGCCAGGCCACCTTCTTCGCTTCGATCGCGCCGATCTGCCTTGCCATGGGCGCGCCGATCGCGCCGCTCGCCCTGCTCGTCGCCGTCGAGACGCTGCCTGACCTGATGCGCACGCTCGGCAATGTCAGCATGGACGTCGCCGCGACCAGCGTCGCGGCCAGGGGTGCAGGCTTCGACGACGAACCCGCCACCGAAGAGGACAAGCTGCTGGAGGAAGGCGCATGAAGTATCGCACGCTCGGCGACGGCCTGAAGGTCTCGGCGCTCGGCATCGGCTGCATGCCGATGGTCCGGGAGGGCAATATCTCCTACGGCCAGGCGACCGACGAGGAGTCGATCGCGACCATCCATCGCGCCATCGATCTCGGCATCACCTTTTTCGACACCGCCCAGATTTACGGGCCGTTCCAGAACGAGGAGCTGGTCGGCAAGGCGATCGCGGACCGGCGCGACGGCCTGGTCATCGCCACCAAGTTCGGCTTCCGGTTCGACGGCAAGGCCATTGTCGGCGTCGATTCGAGCCCCGAAAATATTCGCCGAGCCTGCGAAGGATCGCTGCAGCGGCTCGGCATCGAGACGATCGACCTTTATTATCAGCATCGCGTCGATCCGACCGTTCCGATCGAGGAGACGGTCGGCGCGATGGCCGACCTGGTGAAGGAGGGCAAGGTCAGGCATCTCGGCCTTTCCGAGGCGGGTCCCGAGACGATCCGCCGCGCCGCCGCAGTCCATCCAATTGCCGCGCTCCAGTCCGAATATTCGCTGTGGGAACGCGACGTGGAGCAGGAAATCCTTCCCGTCTGCCGGGAGCTCGGCATCGGCTTCGTCCCCTACAGTCCGCTCGGACGGGGCTTCCTCACCGGCCAGATCAAGGCCCGGTCCGATCTCCCGGACGATGACTGGCGTCGCAACGACCCCCGCTATTCCGAAGAGAATTTCGACCGGAACCTCGCGCTGGTCGACGTCGTCCGCGGCGTGGCCGGCCGCCACGGCGTCTCCCCCGCCCAAGTTGCTCTGGCCTGGCTCCTCGCGCAGGGCGAGGATGTCGTGCCGATTCCGGGCGTCAAGCGCCGCGCCACGCTGGAGGACAGCGCCGGGGCGGTCGCGCTCGCCCTGACGGCGGCGGATCTCCGGGAACTCGATGCCGCGCGCGCCGTGTCGGGCCCGCGCTACGGCGAGATGGGCATGCGGATGGTGCGGCTCTAGCCGGTCTCAGCGCGGATCGTAGGAATGCGGGAGGTTGCCCTCCTGCGGCCGGCGGTAGCGATCCCTGAGCCTGGTCTGGCGGTTCTCGAGGCTCTGGCGGACGCCGTCGATCCAGACCGCTTCCACGCCCGTGGCCAGTTCCAGCGGATCACCGTCCCAGATCACCACGTCGCCGCGCCGCCCCGGACGCAGCGAGCCGATCTCGCCGCCCAGCCCGAGCGCCTCGGCCGGCGCCGAGCTGATCGCCTGGAAGGCCTGGCTCCAGCTCAGCCCTGTCGCCCCCGGCACGCGGGTCAGGGCCACCAGATTGCCGGCATATTGGGTCGAGAGCCGGACCTGCCGCGCCTCGTCGTCGTTGAGCATGCCGATCGCCACGGTGATTCCGGCGGCGCGCATCCGCCCGACATTGGACTGGGTTGCGGAGACTTGTTCAAATGAGGCTGGCAGGTCGTTAAGCGCATTGGCGATCACCGGCACCCGCGCATTGGCGATGTCCCGCGCGACCCGCCAGCCCTCGGTCGCGCCGACCAGGACGAGGCGCAGGGTCGGGAATTCAGTCCTGAGCGCCAGCACCTGCAGGATGTCGCTTGCCCGCTCGACATGGACGAGCAGCAATTGCCGCCCGGCCAGCACCTCGACCAGAGCGGTCGCGTCGGCGCGGGTGAGCAGCACGTCGTCCGGCCGGCCGCCGGGCCGGCTGAGGTCGCGCGCCTCCCTGAGCGCGTTGCGCAGCAGGACATGGGCCGAGGCACGGCTGCCGCCCGCATCGCGGGCACCGTCCTCGCCGAGCTCGACATATTGGAACAGGCGCGCGCGGGTGATCGGGTGCATGTCGCCGCCGAGATCGATCACCGCCCCCTGCCCGCCGAAGATCGAGCGGCCGGTGCCTGGGGAGACCACGGCGCGGGTCACGCCGGCCGCCCGGCTCACCGCCACCGCCGTCGCTTCCGGATTGATCGCCGGGGCGACGTCGATCGCCGCGTTGAACGGCGAGTTGTTGGCCTGCACGTCATTGGTCGCATCGACCGCGTCGACCTCGACCAGGCCGATGCGCGAGAAGCCGGCGACCACGCCGGGAGTCACCCATTTGCCATGCGCGTCGACGATCTGAGCGCCGGCCGGCACCGCGACATTGGCGCCCGCGGCAACCACGCGGCCGCCCTGGATCACCACCGTGCCGTTGTCGATCGGCTCGGAGCCGTCGCCGATCACTACGCGGCCGCCGGTGATGGCGACGGTCTGCGCGGCGGCGGGCGCCGCGGCGATGGCGGCGATCCCCGCCAGCAGGAGCGCGAGCCGCTTCACTTCGTGTCTCCCTCGCCCGGCTGGCCGAGCTCGAAATCGCTGACCGGGCGAAGCCGCGGGTTGTTCATGTCGTACATCAGGGCGCCGTCGATCCAGACCTCTTGGGGTCTGGTGTAGACGCTGAAGGGATTGCCGTTCCACAGCACAACGTCGGCGCGCTTGCCGGCGCGCAGGCTGCCGGTCTGGTCGGCGATGCCGAGCGCGGTCGCCGGGTTGATCGCCAGCCATCGCCAAGCGACCTCGTCCGGGATCTGGATGCCTATTCGTCGGCCGTCCGCCAGCGCCTTGGCCGCCTCCTGGTTCAGCCGCTGGATGCCGTTGGCGTCGTCGCTATGGACGATCGCGCAGGCGCCAGCACTGTGCACCATCGGGATGTTCTCGTTGACCGCGTCATAGGCCTCCATCTTGAAGCCCCACCAGTCGGACCACATCGCCGCGCAGGTGTTGTTCTCGCGCAGCAGGTCGGCGATCTTGTAGGCCTCCACAGCGTGGTGGAAGCTGGCGATGTGGAAGCCGAACTCCCGCGCCATGTCGAGCATGATCGCCATCTCGTCGGCGCGGTAGCAATGGTTGTGGACCAGCATCCGCCCTTCCAGCACCTCGACGAGGGTGTCGAGCTGGAAGTCGCGCGGCGTGTTGGGATCGCGGGCGCGGCGCTCGCGATATTCGACCGCGCGCTGCCAGGTCGCGCGCATCACCGCGATATTGCCCATCCGGGTCGACGGCATGGTGTTGCGGCTGCCATAGACCCGCTTCGGATTCTCGCCGCAGGCGATCTTCAGGCCGCGCGGCGCGCCCGGGAAGCGCATCGACTGGACGGTGCGGCCGGGCACGTTGCGCACGGTGACGCCGCGCCCGCCGAACAGGTTCGCCGAGCCGGGCAGGATCTGCAGCGTGGTGATGCCGCCATTGGCGAGCGCGCGGCTGAAGCCCGGATCCTGCGGCCAGACGCTGTGCTCGGCCCAGACTTCGGGCCGGACCGGGTTGGTCGCCTCATTGCCGTCCTGGTGCGCCTCGACGGCCGGGCTCGGATAGTCGCCGAGATGGGAGTGGACGTCGATCACGCCCGGGGTCACCCAGCGGCCGCGGCCGTCGATGCGCGTGGCCCCGTCCGGGATCGGGGTGTCGGGCCCGCCGATCGCCTGGATTCGGCCATTGACCATCACCACCGTGCCATTCTCGATCCGCCCGCCCTCGCCATCATAGACGGTGGCGCCGGTGATCGCGGTCGGCACGCTCGGATAGGGATGATAGGTCGACGGGTAGGGATCCTCCGGCGGTACGTATCGCGGCACCGACGGCCCCTTGGCCGCCGGCTCCGCCGAGGCGGAGGCGGCCTTGGGTGCCGGCTGCTGGTTGGCGCAGCCGAACAGCAGGATCGCAGCGACGGCCGCGGCGGCCGGCAGCAGCCTATTTAACACCGTGCATCCATTTCCTGAGCAGCGGCGAGAGCAGCAGCAGGATGCCGCCGATGATCACCGATGCGATGCCGATCTTCCAGAACACACCCGCATAAGTCTCGAGGCTGACCTGGAGGTTGGTCACCTCGCCGCCCACCGTCTCGACGCTCGCCACCTGCGCCACGATACCGCCCACATATTGGGCAACCGAGATGGACAGGAACCAGACGCCCATCATCAGACCCACAATGCGCGCGATCGAGAGCTTGGTAATCATCGAAAGCCCGACCGGCGAAATGCAGAGCTCCGCGACCGAGTGGATCAGGTAGAGCCCCGCCAGCCAGACGAGGCCGACCTTGAACTGGCTGTCGGCGAAATGCGTGCCCCAGACCAGGAACATGAAGCCGAGGCCCACACCCATCAGGGCGATCGCGAACTTGACCGGAATGGTGGGCTCGATGCCCCGTTTGGACATCCAGTTCCAAATCATCGAGAAGACCGGCGCCAGCAGCACGATGAACAGCGCGTTGAAGATCTGCGTCTGCCCCGCGGGCATGATGTAGACGTCATTGCTGATCAGGGTGTTCTTCGCGAAATGCAGGCCGACCACAGCCAGCACCGCCACGAGCGCGAAAGCGATTCCCATGGTGCGCTTGGTGGACGCGTCCTCGCCGCGCGAGAAGAACCACCAGGCCAGCCAGAAAATGCCCCCGGAGAGGGCTGCCGCAACCAGATAATAAGTGATGGGCGTGGCTCGGAACATCGCGAAGAGTGGCCCGGTCCATTGCAGCGCCAGGTCGGTGTTCCGGGCGGCGAACAGGGTGAGCGAGGAGCCCGCCTGCTCGAACAGGGTCCAGAAGACGACGTTGAAGACGATCAGCACCATCGCCGCCACCATCATCTGGAACTCGCGTTTGTCGCCGACCTTCCAGGCGTAGAAGAGGATCACGGGAATTCCGATCAGGAAGGTCCCGAACAGAATCTTGCCCATGATCGGCAGGTGGATCAGATACTGAACGATGCCGTGTGCCTCGCTGGCCGAGGAGCTGCTGTTCATCAGGTTCCAGAACAGAAACAGCACCACCGGCACGGCCAGCAGCGCGCCGAGGTAAATAAGCATGTCCTTGTTGGCGGGAGCCCCCGCCGGACGGTCACCATAGCCTCGCAGCCGACCGCCATCGAACTGGATCAGTGCCCAGGAGGAAAGCATGCCCAGCGCAGCCAGGCCGAAGCCGGCCCAGGGGCCGACCTGCTCGTACAGGATCGGGCAGAAGAACTGGGAGATGAGCGAGCCGAGGTTGATCCCCATATAGAATATGGTGAAACCCGCGTCTCGCCGGCGATCGCCATCCTCATAAAGCGTGCCGACGATGGTCGAGATGTTGGGCTTGAAGAAGCCGTTGCCGATCGTGACCATCGACAGCGCCATCAGCATCAGCATGGTGAAGAAGAAGGAGCGCTCGCCCTTGGCCTCGAACTGACCCTTGGCGAGATGGCGCACCTCCGTGCCGTCCGGGGCAAGCAGCGACACCGACTTGTCGTCATTACCGCGGATGAGCAGATTCTGACCATCGATGGTGGCGAATTGCTGGCGCGCCTCGCCAGTCCCCTGGTTGACGACCTCGACGCGCTGGCCACCGATTTCGGCATAAGGCGTGGCCGGCGGCCCGCCGAAGCAGAGCGTGAAATAGCCAAGCGCCATCAGGATCGCGCCGAACTTCACCGAGCGCTTAGAGCCCAGATACCGGTCGGCGAGCAGGCCGCCGATCAGCGGCGTCAGATAGACGAGCGCGGTGAACCCGCCATAAAGGCCGGTCGTCGTGCTGTCGTTGAACAGGAAGTAATTGGCCAGATAGAGCGTCAGCAGGGCCCGCATGCCGTAATAGCCAAACCGCTCCCACATTTCCGTGGTGAACAGCCGCTTCAGCTGTCTCGGATGCTCGAACCAGGAGCCAGCCGTGGCTGGATTGACGTGGCTGATGTCCGGCTCGCGCGGACTATCCGCGGTCGGTGTGTCGACCATGCATTCGCTCCCTGAATTATCGCGCCGGTTGGACTCCGGCTTTATGCGCGGCACCGTAGCGGCCAATTCGGGCTTGTGAAGCGGGATTGTGGGCACCTCTAACGCCTGTTAGCGGCTTGCCATGTTCAACGACCTCTCCTCCCCGCTCGCCCTGCTCAAGAGCCGCCGCTCCGCCCGTCCGCGCGACCTCGTTGCGCCCGGCCCGGACGCCGCCGAATTGCGTGAGATCCTCCAGCTGGCGATGCGAGTCCCCGATCACGGCAAGCTCCATCCCTGGCGCTTCGTCCATGTCCCGCGAGACCGGCGCGTGGCCTTCGCCGAATTGCTCGACAAGGCCTATCGCGTCGACAATCCGCAGCCCGGCCGGCTCGAGCTGGAGGCGAACGAGCGCTTCGCCCACCAAGCGCCGGAGCTGATCGTCGCCCTGTCCAGCCCGACCGAGGGCCACAAGATTCCGGTTTGGGAGCAGCAATTGAGCTGCGGCGCAGCCTGCTTCAACCTGGAGCTAGCCGCCCTCGCCAAGGGCTATGCGGTGGGCTGGGTGACCGGCTGGGCCGCCTATTCCCCGATCGTCCTCGCCGCCTTCGGCGCGCCGCCCGAACGCATCGCCGGCTTCCTTTTCCTCGGTACGGCGGGCAGCGATTTCGAGGAGCGGGTGAGGCCGGATTATGCGGACGTGGTCTCGGAATGGCGGGGAGGTACGTAAGGAGGGTGCTACAAAAATCCTTGACCCCGCTGGTGTATTAGTACACCATGACGCCTATGAACAGTGAAGACCGCCCCGTCTATCTCCGCCTGCGCGACAATATCGCCGCGATGATCCTCGATGGCCGAGTCCGCGACGGCGATCCGCTGCCCTCGGTGCGCAGCCTCGCCGCCGATTACGGCGCCAATCCGCTGACCGTCGCGAAGGCCTATCAGACCTTCCAGGAGGAAGGGCTGGTGCTGGTGAAGCGCGGGGTCGGGATGTTCGTCGCGCCTGGCGCGGCGGACCAGCTGCGGACCGCCGAGCGCAAGGACTTCCTCGAGAATCGCTGGCCGGCCATCGCCTCGCACATGCGCCGGCTCGGGCTCGACGCCGAGGATCTGGTCGAGCGCGCGCTCGCCTGACGCGCCGCAACGTCTCGACTGGCGCGAATCCTCCCGACTCATCGACGAACCCGACAATCCGCGCGACGGGCATTGTTGCCCCGTAACGAGCATCTCCGGTACTTTCCTTTTCGCCGGCATCGGGCCGGGAAAAGGCTTTGGACATGCATCCGTTTCGTGCCTTCCTTTTTTCGCTGACCTGCGGCCTGGCGCTGCTGTTCAGCGCGCGCGGGCTGATCTACGCGATGCAGCCGACGCCGGATCAACGGGTCGGCAGCGGCCCGCTCTACATTCCCACCGCCTGACCTCCGGAAGCGGCGCCCGCGCCGCCTTGATTTGCCCCGCAACCTCGCGCACCATCGGCGCCTGGGAGGGAGTTGGGGGATGCGCCTGTTCGGCCCGGCTGGCTTGTCGATCGCGCTGCTGGGCGGCTGCGCCGGCTCCGGCGAGAGCATCTACAGCGCGCCGCAGCCCCGCGATATTCCCTATCGCTGCGGCGACGGCCAGATCGCCCGGATCGCCTATCAGAATGGCGGCTGGTTCGTGAAGGCGCGCGCCAGCCTCGTCTGGGACGGCCGCACGATCGCGCTGCAGGCGAGCCCGCCCACCTACGGCCTGCGCTATGTCAGCGCCGACGATAATGCCGATCCGATCCTGGTCTGGACGGCGCGCGGCGAGGAAGCCTGGATCACCGAGATCGCCCGCAACGGCGCGGCCGATGCACCCGGGCGCGAGGTCGCGCACTGCATCCGCATCCGCGAGGGCGGCGGGAGTCCGGAGGCGAGCGGCGAAGCGCACTGATCGGCTCACTGTGGCGCATTTGCCGCACCAGCGGGCCCGTTCAGCGCCAGGACATTGACTCCCTGCTGAAATTTTGGCCCTAGCCGCCTAATTGGGGGACTGGGATCAAAAGGGCTCGGAGCGGGTCGGGCGACGCAATGAAGAAATTTGGGCTGAGTTTGCTTGGCGGAGGCGCGCTGCTGGCGGCCTTCGCGCCGTCCGCATTGGCGCAGAACGCGACCACTGCGACGCCCGCGCCTGCGCCCGCCCCGGTGCCGCCGCCGACACTGAACTCGCCGCAGCTCCGCGACTTCTCACTGCAGCCGCGCCAGCGCATCGTCACCCAGCCAGTGCCGGTCCAGACCCAGCCGCCGACGGTCAGCGCCCCGCCGCCCACGGCCACGC
>SMEU01000288.1_pt1 | contig 11479 bp, 10 predicted proteins | sample 2456051 | NCBI WGS metagenome assembly SMEU01 (sample SAMN10132600, study PRJNA489261) | soil metagenome | isolation source: day120 un-amended silt loam soil | place: USA | collected 2015-05-01
CGACCGCGGCGCCCCCTCCCACCCGGCCGCGGGCGTGAAGCTCCTGCCGCCGATTCCGGACCCCGACAAGATCGTCTGCATCGGGCTCAACTACGGCAGGCACGCTGCCGAGGGCGGCTTCGAGCCGCCGGCCGCTCCCACGATCTTCGCCAAGTACCGCAACGCGCTGGCGCCACCGGGCGCGACGGTGCAGCTGCCCGCCAACAGTCGCAAGGTCGACTACGAGGCCGAGGTCGCTTTTGTGGTCGGCCGTCGCGCCACCGCGGTCTCCGAGGAGGAGGCGCTCGACCACGTCGCCGGCTACACGCTGCTCAACGACCTCTCCGCCCGCGACCTCCAGTTCGCCACTCCCCAGTGGATGTCCGGCAAGGTGTTCGACGGCTCGGCCCCGTGCGGCCCCGCGCTGGTCACCCCCGATGAGGCCGGGTCCCACGACGCGATCGAGTTCGGGCTGACCCTGAACGGCGAGCGGATGCAGCACGCCACGACCGACGACCTGATCTTCAGCGTGCCGCGCCTCCTGTCCCACCTCTCGGAGCTGATGACCCTGGAGCCGGGGGACATCGTCGCGACCGGCACGCCCGAGGGGGTCGGCAGCGTGCGCGAACCGCGGGTCTGGCTCGCCGACGGAGACCGGATCGCGATCGAGTCGCCGACCCTGGGGCGGCTCGAGACGCGGATCGCCGACCCTTGAGGCCGATCCCGGCAGGGGTTCCGCTTAACTTTTCGTGGACCCGCTCTGGCCGTCCGAGGTTCGCAGCGCCGAAAAAGTACAAGACGCTTCACCCCTGCCGGGATCGGCCTTAGCGCGCCGGTACGCGGCCGATTTCGTAGGCCAAAGCCGGCAACGAAGCTGAGAGCGGTCGGCTCGGAGCCGCCACCCGGCTTGCGCCAGCCCCACCGACGGCAGCGACACGCGCCTGCCCGCCGGACCACCGCACCGTTGCCGGCGTCACGCCCAACAGCGCCTGCCAGGTCATGGTTCCGATCATCCCGTCCACCGGCAGCCCCCGCGCTTCCTGGAAGTCCTTCACCGCGGCGGTCGTCTGCCTGCCGTAGATGCCGGTGACCGGGATCGCCGCGCCGGCGCCGAGCAGGTGCTCCTGCGCCCAGACGACCAGGTCGCCCCGACTGCCCCGCTTCAACAGCGGATGGCTGAGATTCAGGCGGTAGCCGGTCAGCGGCCGCAGGGCGCTCGTTGCCCCCAGGGCACCCCACTCGCGGCCGGCGGTCTCCTGCCAGTCCCACCAGCTCGGGGGCAGGCCGCCGTAGCTGGTCGCAAAGCGGCGGAAGCGCAGCAGCGTGCCCCTGCCAGGACTTTCGTAGGTCTGCCCAATCGGGTAGATCGGCCGGCCCCAGAGCCGATTGAAGAGGTAGGTGTGCTCGTACACCGCGCGGACCGAGGTGCCGATCGCTTTCCAGTACATCTGCGGCTGGTTGTAGGTGGCGCCGCCGGGACCGAAGAAGACCGAGTAGGGGAACGCCGGGTGGTAGTCGACGTACGGGAAGCCCGCGAGGGAGAGTGGGAATCCGGCGCCGATCCTGGCCCGCAGGGCACGGAGGTAGCGTTCGGCGGCGGCGTACCTGCCTTCGTATTCGCTCTCCGCGTCGACCACCAGGCAGTCGGCGCCCTTCTCGACCGCGGCGGAGCCGACCCGCGCCTCGGCGACCGGGCTGTCTCCGTAAACGAACTGCCATGCGCAGACGTCGAGGCCACTGGCGTGCAGAGCGCCGACCAGGCCAGGACTGAACTGGCTCCAGGCTCCGCCACCGTCGCCTGCCTTTATATAGACGGTGCCGATGCCGGCCTGCTTGGCACGGGCGACGATCGCCGCAACGCTGCCGCCCTCGGAGCGGCTGACGTACCAGATCCACATCCCCTGGCGGTCGAACGGCGTGCCGCCGGGCGTCGTCGTCGTCACTCCTTCTTCCAGCTGGCCCGCACCGCCGGTTTCGGCCTGGGCGGTGGCAGGAAGGACCGCGAGCGCCACGAGCAAGGCGAAAAGCGCGAGCGGCGGCGGCCGGAAGCGCGGCCTGCGGGTGGTGGCGTCCCTCACGCCTGCTTAGTATGCCCACGGCCCTTAAAGAGACCGTTCACATGCCGCCGACCACCAGCCCTCGCAAGATCCCGTGCATCGCGCTCCTCGCCCCGGTGGCGTCCACGTCGACGGCGATTCGCGACTGAGATCCGATCGGTGCCTCTCTTCGTATTGGTTCTTCGATGAGGATCGCGATCATTGGAACCGGGATTTCTGGCCTGGTGGCTGCCCACCGGCTGCACCGCGATCACGAGCTGGTCGTCTACGAGGCGGCCCCGCGACTCGGCGGCCACTCGAACACGGTCAGGGTCGAGGCCGAGGACGGCGAGCACTGGATCGACACCGGCTTCATCGTCTTCAACGACCGCAACTACCCCAACTTCGAAGCGCTGCTGGACGAGCTGGGCGTCGCCAGCCAGCCCTCCCACATGAGCTTCTCGGTGTCCGACGGGTGCGGGGGCTTCGAGTACTCCGGCACCCCGTGGGGCCTCTTCGCGCGGCCCGCCCATCTGCTCAGCCCCAGCTTCCTGGGGATGTTGCGCGACTGGCGCCGCTTCAACCGAGAGGCACGGGCGCTGATCGGGGCAAACGGAACCGCTCCGTCACTGGGGCGCTGGCTCGAAGAGCGGGGGTTCTCGCGGACCTTCATCGAGCGGCTGATCGTCCCCCAGGCCGCTGCCGTCTGGTCGGCGGATCCGGCGCAAATGTGGAGCTTCCCGGCAAGCTTCATGGTCGAGTTCTTCGACAACCACGGCATGTACAGCCTCCGCAACCGGCCGCGCTGGCGGACCGTGCGCGGCGGCTCGCGCAGCTACGTCGAGGCGATCTCGGCGCCGTGGCGGGATCGGGTGCGACTGGGGGCGCCGGTGCGGCGGGTCGAGCGGCTGCCCGATCGGGTGCGGGTCGAGGCCGGGGGCTGCGAGAGCGAGGAGTTCGACGAGGTGGTGATTGCCGCCCACTCCGACCAGGCGCTTACGATGCTCGCCGACCCCAGTGAGGCGGAGCGGGAGATCCTCGGCGCGATTCCGTACCAGCGCAACGAAGCGGCGCTGCACACGGACGCCTCGCTGCTGCCACGCCGGCGCGCCGCCTGGTCGAGCTGGAACTTCCACCTCACACCGCGCCCGACCGGGCGGAGTACCGTCACCTATTGGATGAACAACCTGCAGCGGCTGCGCGCCGACCGGGAGTACCTCCTGACGCTGAACCGCGGTGCCGATATCGATCCCGCCGCGGTACTCGCGCGCTTCGAGTACGACCATCCTGTGTACACCGCCGAGGGGGTCGCCGCCCAGGCGCGGCACGCCGAGATCAGCGGCGTGCGCCGCACTCGCTACTGCGGCGCCTATTGGGGGTGGGGATTTCACGAGGACGGCGTGCTCAGCGCGCTGCGGGCGTGCGAGGGACTCGATGGCGCCGTTGCCCGGCGCCCCAGCGCCGTGGACGTTTCTGAGTTTGACCCACATATATGGGGGGCAAAGTCAGACACCCCCTCGGAGGAGGTGGTGGCGTGAGCGCCTCGGCCGTCTACGAGGGCTGGGTGCGGCACCGGCGCTTCGAGCCGGTCGAGCACGCCTTCCGCTACCGGCTCTTCCTGATGTACCTCGATCTCGATGAGCTGCCAGGGGCGCTCGATCCGTACCCGCTCTGGTCGGCGCGCCGCCCCGCCCTCGCCCGGTTTCGGCGTGCCGACTTCATCGGCGACCCGGCGCGCCCGCTGGCCGAGTGCGTCCGCGAGAAGGTCGAAGCCGAGACTGGCGCCCGCCCCGCCGGTCCGGTGCGGCTACTGGCCGGCCTGCGGTACCTCGGCCACTGCTTCAACCCGGTCAGTCTCTACTACTGCTTCGACCGCCCCGGGAAGCAAGTCGAGGCGGTCGTCGCAGACGTCAACAACATCCCCTGGGGAGAGCGCCATGCCTATGTCCTCGCCCGGGGCGAGCGCGAGGGCCCGGTGCTGCGCGACGAGCTCGATAAGGACTTCCACGTCTCCCCGCTGATGGGGATGGACCAGACCTACGCCTTCCGCGCCAGCGAGCCCGGCGAGCGGCTCGCGGTCCACATCGAGTCGCGGCCGCGGAGCGGCGCCGGCCGCTCCTTCGACGCCACCCTGTCGCTGCGCCGCCGCGAGCTGAGCCGGCCGCTGCTCACCGGGCTGCTGGTCCGCTACCCGGCGGCGTCGGTCCAGACGGTGGCGAGGATCTACGCGCAGTCGCTGCGGCTGAAGCTGAAGGGGGCCCGCTACTTCCCCCACCCGGAGGGGAGCCGGCCGAAAGGGTTCATCTCGCCATGAAGGACCGCCTCGCGCGGGCTGCCGTCTCGACCGTGCTGGGCAGGGTCCGTTCGGGCCGGCTCGAGGTGATCGAGGGCGGCCACACCAGCAGCTTCGGCCCCGCCGGCGCGGACCTCCGGGCGACGGTGACTATTCACGATCCGGCGGCCTGGCGCGGACCGCTGCGCGGCAGCTTGGGTCTCGGCGAAGGCTACGTCGACGGCCTCTGGGAGACGGACGACCTCGTCTCCCTGGTCCGCATCGCCGCCCGCGAGCTGCGCAGCCTCGACGGCCTGCGCGGCGCCGTCGCCAAGCCGCGCGGCGCCGTTCACCGATGTACTCGTGCGCATACTTTCCCCGCGAGGGAGCGAGCCTCGAGGAGGCGCAGTTGGCAAAGCTGGAGCGGATCTGCGACCAACTCCGGCTCGGCCCCGACAACCACCTGCTGGAGATCGGCACCGGCTGGGGCGGGCTCGCCGTCCACGCCGCCCGCGAGCACGGCTGCCGGGTGACGACCACGACGATCTCGCGCGAGCAGCGCGAACTGGCGGTACGGCGGGTGCGCGAGGCCGGCCTCGAGGACAGGGTGACGGTTCTGCTGGAGGACTACCGCGACCTGCGCGGCCGCTATGACCGGCTCGTCTCGGTAGAGATGATCGAGGCGGTCGGGTGGCAGTACTTCGACGAGTTCTTCCGGCGCTGCGACGAGCTGCTTAGCCCGGACGGGCTGATGCTGCTGCAGGCGATCACGATCGACGATGAGATCTACGAGGCCGAGAAGGCCGCCCGCAGCTTCGCCAACACCCACGTCTTCCCCGGTGGCTGCCTTCCCTCGAAGCGCCTGATCGCCGACTGAGCAGCTGCGACCGAGCGGATACGACGAGCGCTTCCGGCGCCTCTGGGACTTCTACCTCTCCTCCTCGGAGGCCGGCTTCCGCGAGCGGCGGATCGGCGACGTGCAGGCGCTGTTCGCGAAGCCCGGTTGGTCCGCCTAAGCTCAGGGCACCCGCCAGTCGAACCGAGGAGGAGAGCGTTTTGATCGTCGAGAGGACCGAGAACCCGCAATGGCTGTCCAACGCCTATCTGGTCGCCGACGAGCCGGCCGGCAGGGGCGTGCTGATCGACGGCAACGACGAGCTGGAGCCGCTGCTCGAGCGGGCCGAGCGGGATGGGATCGAGGTCACCCACGTCCTCGTCACCCACCCGCACGGTCGAGGCGATCTACACCCCAGGCCACGCGGCCGGCCATCTCGCCTACCTGGTGAACGGCACCGACCTGTTCACCGCCGATGTCCTCTTCAAGGGCACGGTCGGCGGCACTATGGCGCCGGGAGCAAGCGGCTTCGCCGACCTCAAGGGCTCGGTGATGCGGCTGATAGAGCTGCCGCCCGAGACTCGCGTGCATCCGGGTCACCGCGAGCCGACCACGATCGGCGAGGAGTGGGAGCAGAACCCGTTCGTGCGGATCTGGCGTGGGCTCGATTCGAGCGGCGAAGAGGAGGTGACCGTCTGGGACCGACCGGCCACCCTGAAGCTGTGGGCCCCCGACTACGACGGCGGCAACAAGGCCTGGATCGTCTTCGGCGACAGCGGCGAGGAGGCGATCGTCGGCGGCTCCCAGGTGGTGCGGGGGTAGCTCCCTCACGCGTCTGCTGTGAGGCACCTATAGGGGGCCCAACAGCAGACGCGTGCAAAGCAAGAGGCCGTGGGTGGGCTGCCGCCGCATTCAAGCTCCCGCGAGGGGTGTCGATTTGTAATAGCGCGCCGCCCCCCTCACACTGAGGTCACCCCAACTTTCGGAAGGCAGGTCCGATGCATCTGAGCGAAGCCGTCTCGGCCGGCGACATCCAGGGGTTCTTCTTCGACTGGTACCCGGTCTTCGGGGTCTTCTTCATGGCCTGCCTGCTGCTCGTCTCGGTCAAGGCGAGCCAGACGGCACCGGTGCTTTGGGAGGAAGTACAGGGCGTCGACGCCGCCAAGGATGAGCTGATGGACGTCGCCGAGTGGCTGCGCGAACCGGACCGCTTCGCCGCGCTCGGGGCGCAACCGCCACGGGGCGTGCTCCTGTTCGGCCCACCCGGAACTGGCAAGACGATGCTCGCGCGCGCGGTCGCCGCCCAGGCAGGCGTCGACTTCTTCGCCGCCTCGGGGTCGAGCTTCGTCGAGATGTTCGTCGGCCGCGGGGCCGCGCGCATTCGCCGCCTCTTCAAAGAGGCGCGCAAGTCCGGGCGGGCGGTGATTTTCATCGACGAGCTCGACGCGGTCGGCGGCGCCCGCAGCGGCGGGAGCGGCGACGGCGGCTCGAGCGAGCGCGAGCAGGCGCTGAACCAGTTGCTGGTCGAGCTCGACGGCTTCGAGCGCGACCCGGGCACGGTGATCGTGATCGCCGCCTCAAACTATGTCGACAAGCTGGACAAGGCGCTGCTGCGGCCGGGGCGTTTCGACCGTCAGGTGCTGGTCGCGCCACCCGACCGGGCCGGGCGCGAGGCGATTTTGCGCAGCCACGCCGCCGGCAAGCCGCTCGCCGACGACCTCGACCTCACCGACGTCGCCCGCAAGACGACCGGAATGACCGGCGCCCAGCTCGCCAACGCGCTCAACGAGGCGGCGATCATCGCCGGCCGCGCCGGCCGCGAGGCGACCACCCGCGCCGACCTCGACGAGGCGCTGCTGCGGCAGTCGGTCGGCTCCCAGCAGGCGCGGCGGCTGAGCCAGAAGGAGCGGCGGATCGTCGCCTATCACGAGGCCGGGCACGCGCTCTGTCGACGGCTGCTCGGACTGGACCCGCCGGAGATCCTCAGCATCGTCCCGCGTGGGCCGGCGCTTGGCTTCGTCGGCCACTCGCCGCAGGAGGACAGCTACCTGAAATCCCGCGACGAGCTGCTCGACGAGGTGGTGACGCTGCTGGGCGGGCGCGCCGCCGAGGAGGAGGTGCTGGGCGAGTCCTACTCCGGTGCCAGCGACGACCTCGCCCGGGTGCAGATGGTCTGCAAGCAGATGGTCGGCGAGTTCGGGATGGGGGTTTCACTGGATGCCGACGGGCCGCCGCCGATCGCGATGCCGACCTCTGACTACGCGATCTCCGACAAAACCCGGCGTGACGTCGACGTCGCCGCGATGACCCTGGCGCGGGAGGCCTACCGGCGGGCGCGCTCGCTGATCGCGGCCAACCACGAATGCCTCGAGGCGCTCGCAGCTGCGGCGCTCGAGCGCGAGACCCTGACTCGCGAGGAACTCGACGAGATCTTCGATAGCCACGAGCTGCGCCAGCTGGTCACCCCGCGGGGATCCGGCGCCGCCCTCGTCGCCCTTGCCAAAGATCCGCCTGAGTAGCATCGACGGCGATGGCCGAGCCGGCGCGCTGGTGGTCGATGCGGCCGGCGCAGAACCTGAAGCCGGCCACCTATCGCTGCCCGCTCTGCGGCAAGCACCTGCCGGCGCTCAGCGAGCACGTCCTGATCGCCCCCGAGGGAGACTCCTCGCGCCGCCGCCACGCCCACACCTCCTGCGTCCTGCGCGCCCGCAAGGCCGGCCGGCTGCCGACCGAGGAGGAGTGGCGGCGAACCCAGCCCCGCCCGCCGTCGTTGTGGCGGCGCCTGCGAAAGCGTCTATTCGCCTGAGGCTTCGATGCGTACTGTTCGTGCGAGCCGCCCGGGTTCTGGCCACTGACTGTGATGTTCGGCCGCCCAGCGGTGATCTTGTATTCGCCGTTGCGCTTGAGGCCGGTGCCGGCTTGCTCAACCGCTGTATAGCGTATGCCGACCGAGAATAAAAACTATTCTGAGCAATTGACCCACGGGTTGGCTCAGCGCTAGCCGCGCGGATTGGCGCGCTTGTACTCGTCCGCGTCAGGGCCCTGCAGCGCGGTGCAGAGGGTGCCGATGCGGACGACGAATCGCACCTCGCCCTTGCGCGGCTTGCAGTAGAACCACATGCCCGAAGCCGCTGCCTCGTCCCCTCGGGCGCCGACAACGCACAGGGTTCGGCCGTCGATCTCCTCGAAGCGGACCCTGAGGTATGGCATGGGGTCCGGCTCGATCAGCTCCTTGCACAGCCGGAAAAGGCCGGTCTCGTACCAATCGGTTCCCTCGCTCTCGTGGTCGATGCCGGTGACGAGGTAGTCGCCCACGGCGGGTGCGCCCGCGACGATCGAGTGCTCTGCGAGCCTCGGACGTCGCTTAACCGCAGACTTCTCCGAGGCACCAATCACCACCTGGCCGCCGTCCGCATTGAGGAAAGCGGCGATCGCCGTCATCAACGCATCGATGACCAGATGGGAGCGGCGCGGTTCCTCGCGAGTCCCCTTGCCTTCAGGGCTTGGCAGCGCCGTGAAGGCCGCCGACTTGACCTCCAGGTGGTCGCTCTCGCCCTGCTGCAGCAGCTCGACCGCCCGCTCGTCGCGCCGTGGGCTTTCGCCCCCGCTCAGTGCCTCCTCCCTGGCCAACGCGGGGGCCGATGAGGCGATGAGCGTGTTGATCCGATGGTTTTCGAACGGCGTCAGTTCGCCCAACGGCTGGATCAGCACCGGGTAAAGGGATGAGAAGTCACGGGGAAGGACGCTGCCGTGGACGAGGAAGTCGGCGAACCCCGAGCCCTCGTAGATGGACAGGTGGGAGACCCCTTCCCTCGAGGCGCGGTTGACGACCTCGACTATCCCTTGCTCGACGCCCTGGCGAGTCCCTGAGCGCAACAGGGCATTCCCTTCGAATCCCAGGGCAACGAAGAAGCCGATCCCGCTTGCCTTCGGCGGACGACGCACCAGGTTGAGCGCTTCGTAGCGTTTGAAGTCGAGGTCCTGATCGCCGCGGTTCAGCCGTTCGACGTCGCTGGCCGGCAGCCCGCGAGAGAGCAGCTCGGGAGAGGGGCGTTCCAGCGACCCGTCCCTGGCGGCCCAACGCCAGTCGGAGACGACCCGGTTCACCCCGAACCCGTCCGCGAGGTCCACGCGGGCACCGAACTCGGAGAGGAGCCCGGCCCGAACGTCGGACTCGATCGACCCCGCGGGGATCCACGCACGCACCATAAGGTCGAAGGGGCCGAAGAGCTCGTAGACCGACCACGCTCGCACACCGGCACGGTGCATGGCCTCGCGGATGCCTTGCAGCGAATCAGGACGCCGATAGGCCCTCAGTGAGAGTCGCCAGAAGACGAGCGACTCCCCAGCCCATCTCTGGCGCAGGTGGGGATGCCACTTGACGACCGGCTGACCCTCGTCAGCCCCCACCGACAGGCCCGAGGATACGCTGCTGGCGGACACGAGGGTGGCCGCGAGCTCGTCGAGGGCCTTGGGCTCGTGGTACTGCCGGATCGTCCCCGCGCTCACAGTCCGTTCGCCACGCCGGAACTCCTGGCCCGCGACGCGGCGCTTCTCTCCCGCCGTCATCCTCTCGTGCTCGGGGTCGAGGCCGAGAACGATGGTCAGCAGAGACCGGTACTGCGACTGACCCAGGCTGGCGATGGCGTCTTCGAGGACGGCACGCAGCGCCTCCCCCTCGTGGCCATCGCCGAGCTTTTCGCCAGGAGGGGCGCTCGGCTTGCGCTGCTGGGCCGCGGCGATTCGCAAATGCTTTGACAAACAAAAGTCACCATGCGACACTCCTACGGAGCCTCATCCAGGCAACGGGCAAGGAGCGCCTCGGTGGCGAACCACCGCACCGCCAGCATCGACAACGGGGAAGTCGGACAGGCGGCCCGCGAAGGGCTCGCCGAAGGCTTCCGCCTGGCTCTGCCGATCGCGATCGCCCTCGTCCTGGTCGGGGCTCCTATCTGCGCCTACCTGGCGTTCTCCCACTTCGCGCTGGGGGTCGACTGGGTTCCCCTCCCATTCGCCGGCGCCATGAGCGCTGTCTCCGCGGCAACTGCGGCGACGATCGCGAGGCATCGTAGTTAGGGGACTCCAACCGTCCCTCCACATTTCGAGATGGGCGGTGCCGGGCTCGAACCAGCGACCTCCTGCTTGTAAGGCAGGCGCTCTCCCAACTGAGCTAACCGCCCCTGTGTTGGGTGCTCAGGATTATGCAGCGGGACTTGAACCGGCGCAAATGCCGTTCCGTATCTCAACCGATGGCAACTTCGAGGTCTGGTCGAAGATGGCAGGCGATCGGGATGGCGATCGCCGCGATACTCTTCGGCCTGGCCTTGATCGGGATTCGTGATGCGATCGCCTCCGCCGGCCCGACGGCGCACGCAAGCCGGACCGCGACCGTCGGCATCCCCGGCTTCGCCTACCGCCCCGCCACGCTGAGGGTCGGCGTGGGAACCAGCGTCGTCTTCTCCAACAGGAGCGGCACCGCGCACACGGCGACGCGTCGGGGGAGCTTCGACACCGGCCGCATCAAGCCAGGAAAGTCGGTGGCCGTTCGCTTCACCCAGAAGGGCACCTTTGCCTACCACTGCACGATCCACCCCTTCATGCACGGCAAGATCGTCGTCGGGTAGAACCGGCATCGGAGCGGGCGCGGGCGCCCTCAGGTCAGCTCGTCCTCCGGATCGGGCGGGATGACGAGCACGGAGCAGGGCGCGCGGTGCACGACCCGCTCGCTGACACTTCCGAGGGCCGCGATTCCGCTGAGAGCGCGGCGGCCCATCACGATCACCGAGGCCTGAAAGCCCTGCGCCGCCTGGCAGATCCGCTCCGGAACCGAGCCCGGCTTGTCCTGGATCGAGGGGATCTCGCCGCACTGCTCCTCGAGCATCATCAACTGCCTGAGGAACTGCCGATGGCGCCCGGAGTGCGCGCCGTCGGATACGTAGACGACCCGCAGTTCAGATGCCCTGGCGGCGACCAGGCAGGCGGCGGCGCGAGCCGCCGCCCAGGAGCCCGGTGAGCCATCGCTGGCCAGCAGGACGCTCTCGGGGAAGTTGCCGTGGGCGGTCGCCCGTCGCGCGACCAGCAGCGGGCGCTCGCCTCGGTGCGCGATCTGGGTCACCGTCCCGCCGAGCATGATGCCTCCGACCCTCGTCCCCCCACTCGATCCGAGAACGAGCAGATCGCTGTGCCGGGTCTCCTCGCGGAGAACCTCGCTGACGCGGGTGCCGGAGAGCAGAGCGCTCGAGAATTCGATGCCGGCGCGGGCCGCCTGCCCACTCACCTCCTTGAGTGCCTCCTGTGCCTTTTCCCTGCTCAGCGCCGACGGCTGGTCCAGGTCGAAGGCCTTGTGCAGCGCACGCA
>SMEU01000087.1_pt1 | contig 11441 bp, 14 predicted proteins | sample 2456051 | NCBI WGS metagenome assembly SMEU01 (sample SAMN10132600, study PRJNA489261) | soil metagenome | isolation source: day120 un-amended silt loam soil | place: USA | collected 2015-05-01
GCCCGATCACGCCGGCGCCCTGCGGCACCATCGTCTCGAGCCCGGCACCCTCCGCCGCCACGCCCTCGGCCTCGGCGACGCGCGCGACGATCCGCGCCCGCGCCTTCGCGCCCGGATAGCCCATCCTGAGGATGTAGCTCATCCGGCGGAGGTGCGCGGGATCGACCATGTCGATGCGGTTGCTCGTCCAGATGGTCGGCACCTTGTTGCCCTCGAGCAACCGGTTGACGAACACCTTGGACGGCGCCGGCTGCCCGCCCGACGGGAAGAAGAGATCCTCCATCTCGTCGAACAGCAGCAGGGCATCGCCGCGCCGCTCGAGCAGCCGCTGGGACCGCCTGAGCGACGCGAGCCTGACCCCGCGATCCGGCTCCTCGCCATAGTCATTCTCCTCGCCCACCGCGTAGAGCGGCGCCTCGCAGGCGGCCGCCAGCACGCGCGCCAGCTCGGTCTTGCCGGTGCCCGGCGGACCGTAGACGAGCACGTTGACGCCCGCCGCGCGGCGACGGAGCGCGCCGCCGAGCAGCCTGACCAGCAGCCGCACCGGCTCCGCCTGCTCGGCGAAGTCGGCCTCGGCCAGCGACGGGCGCTGCCGGGCGCCGGCCAGCGCCTCGATCAGCTCCGCCGGCTCGGTGAGGCCCGCATCCAGGACTCGGTTGAAGCCCCATTCGATGCCGATGTCGCGGCCATCGCTGCCGCCCGCATAGACGAGACCCAGCGTCACCGGCTCGGAGCGCCGCACGCGCCGCATCTCCGACCCCGCCTCCGCGCCGGCCAGCCGGCCGACAAGGCGCAGCAATTCGTCGCCGCGGCTGTAGAAACGGCTGCGGAGCCCGGCCAGATGCCCGAGGCGGCTGAAGCCGGTGACGATGCAGAGCACCTCGCGATCGAACGGGGTGAAGGCGAGCAAATCGGCAACCGCCGCCGCCGCCGCCATGGCCGGCGACGCCTCATCCTCATTCGTGTCGATCGCGTCGACGAGCGCGGGCAGCCTGTTCCAGAACTGCCCGACATCCTCGTCCGCCGCGATTTCCGTGTCCGGCCACAGCCAGGCCGACTCGTCCACGATCCACTGGATCAGCGTCCGCGCCGTCTGGCTCGACCTTGATTCCGTCTCGCGCAGCAAGCGGATCAGCCGCTGCGCCAAAAGCCTCTCGCCCATGACTCACCTGCCTTGGCTCACGCGCGGAGACGCACTCCGGGCATGACCTGGTTCAACTTTACTGGCTGTATGATCCCGCCGGGTCCGTCACCCGGCGGCGGCGCGACTAGCGCTTGCCCGGGCGTTGGACGGAGGCGGGATGGCAGCCGATTCGCAGAATCGAATCGTGCAATTCATCCTCCATCGTTTCGGCACTGTGCCGAAGGGAGGGCGCGGTTACGCCCGTCCTGACGCTGCGTCAAGCCCGGCTGATGCGGGCACGGGCGGCGGCGAGCGCGGCGCCGAGGGTGGCGGCGCCATAAGGCTTGGCGAGGGTCTCGAAGGCGCGGGCGCCGCCGCCCGCCATCTCCTCGCTATAGCCGCTGGCGAGCAACACCGGCAGATCGGGCCGGAGCGAGCGCGCCCGCTCGGCCAGCTCGACGCCGCTCATTCCCGGCATCATCACGTCGGTGAAGAGAAGGTCGACGTCCTGCCTGGCCATCGCCTCGAGCGCTGCCTCCGCGGAGGGGGCGCTGATCACCCGATAGTCGAGATCGGCGAGCAGGCTTTCGGCGAACTCGCGGACCTGGTCATTGTCCTCGACCAGCAGCACGGTCGCGTCGCCGCCTCTGGCGAGCCCGGCCTCGCACGGCCGGGCGGTGGACGCAGCGCCCGCAGCGCGCGGCAGGTACAGGCTGAGCGTCGTGCCCTCGCCCTCGACCGAGGCGATCTCCGCCCGGCCGCCGGACTGGGCGGCGAAGCCGTGGATCTGGGAGAGGCCGAGACCGGTGCCCTTGCCGATCGGCTTGGTGGTGAAGAAGGGATCGAAGACCCGCTCCAGCGCCTCCTTCGAAATGCCCTCGCCCGTGTCGATCAGACTGACGCAGACCATGTCCGCGCCGCCCTCGCCGCCGGGCACGTTGCGCGCCGCGATGGTCAGCCGGCCGCCGCCCGGCATGGCGTCGCGGGCATTGATCGCGCCGTTGAGCAGGGCGCTCTCCAGCTGGGTCGCGTCGACCTCGACCGACCAGAGCTGCGGCGCGGGATCGAGCGCGATCTCGACCTGGCCGCCGAGCGTGCGCGAGACCATCTCGGCGAAGGCGTCGAGGCGCAGGTTGAGATCGACCACCTCGGGATTCAGCGGCTGGCGGCGGCCGAAGGCGAGCAGGTGGCTGGTCACCTCCAGTTCCTCCTGCGCGATCCGCCGCTCGGTGATGTCGCGGGTGATCTTGGCGAAGCCGAGCAGATTGCCGGACTCGTCGCGGATCGGATCGATCACCGCATTCACCCAGAAGCGGCTGCCGTCCTTGCGCACGCGGATGCCCTCGGCCTCGAACCGGCCCTCGCGCGCGGCCGTCGCCAGCGCGTGCTGCGGCAGGCCGGCGGCGCGGTCCTCCTCGGTGAAGAACAAAGCGAAATTGCGGCCGACAATCTCCTCCGCCTCATAGCCCTTGAAGCGGCGGGCGCCGGGATTCCAGCTGGCGATCGTGCCGTCCGGCTCGAGCATGTAGATCGCATAATCCGTGACCGCGTTGATCAGCAGCTGGAAGCGCTGATCCATCAGATGCGACTGGAAGCGAGTCTGGTCCTCGTCGGCCATCGACCCGCCCTAGCGCGAAAAATCGTTCTGGCAAGTGGTGTTAGCGCTCGAGGGTGAGGCTCAGTCCATCCGGCAGGGCGGACGTGAAGCGGCCGTGGCGGCCCATCCAGAAGACGCCGCTCCTGTACGACGAGCGCACGCGCTCCGGGCCGCAGGCGTCGAGCCGGCGCGGATCGGGATCGTAGGACCGGGTCCAGCCGAAGCTGTACGCATATTCGTGGCGGCCCCCCCGCGGCGAGGCCGGATCGCGGGTCGGCCCCAGGCTCATCCTCATGTCCGCCCGGTCCGCCGATGCTTCGGGGCAGAGGCCCTGGAAGCGCAATTCGGGAGCCTCAGCCGCCGCCGGCGCGATCTCGCCGCGCCAGATCACCCGGCCATCACGGCTGATCTCGAAGCGGATCGGGGGGTCCGGCCGGGACCGCGCCTGGGCCGTTGCGGCCAGCGCCAGAGCGGCGAGCGGGGCAAGCAGGACTTTCACCGGCGCCTCACGCGAATGAGCATGTCGCCGACCCGCACCTCCGTGCCGGTGCCGCTCGGCATCGGAATGCGGCGCGAGACCGAAAGCCCGGTCTCGTCCGCGCGCATCTGCTGCCAGCCGTCGCGCTGCAGGAGATAGAGGGGACTGCTCCGGATCGCTTCGAAGTCGAAGTCGACGACGTCCGTCGGATAGCCGAGGCGCAGCCGCAGCTCCCAGCGATCGCCCGCGGAAACCCCGCAGCGGCGGCCGCGCCCGGTCGGACAGGGGATCAGCTGCGCCCGATAGGCATTGTCGGACTGTCTGACGTCCTGCCGGTAATCCTCCTGGTGCAGCACGCCCTCCCAGACCAGGGCGCCGTCGCGCTCGATGCGGACTTCGAACTCGGCGCCGAATGCGACCGGAGCCGTCTCGGGCGGCAGCACATGCTCCGGCAGCGGCGTGGCAGGATCGCGGGTGAGAAAGATCTCAAGTCCGCGCTGGGCGACGATCCGCACGCGCCGGCCCGGCGGCAATTCCGGCTCCGCCTCGACCGTGGCGCGCTCGACGCGCTGAAGATGCTCGCTGCACACGTCCCAGTTCCTGACCTCGGGCGAAATTGACGCCACCGCGTCCCATTCCAGGCGGAACCGGTAGAGAAGGGGATTCCTGTCCGAGCGCCGGCCGAGCGTGACCGCGAGCTTGTCCTGCTGCAGCGAGCCGGTTGGCCGGCCCCACCAGGTGCCGAAGCAGATCCGCCGTTCCGGCTGCTGCACATAGATGGTGGCGACCTGCTCGACCGTGTCATTTTCGAATCGTCCCATCCAGAACGGCCGGCCGTCGCGGACGATCTCCACCAGTACGCCGCCGGGGCTCTGCTGCGCCGGGCGCGCGAAATTCATGCCCAGCGTCTGGGCACCGGCCGAGGCCGGCAGCGCGAGCGCGGCCAGCATGAGCAGCAGCAGGCGGAGACTCACCGCCGGGTCACGTCGACGACGAGGCCATTGCTCTCGATCCGCATGGACGCCCCGGGTTCGAGGATCAGGACCTGGAGGACGCCGACCCTGTTGACGGCGGGCACGTCCGCGCAATGGCCGGGCCTTGGCAGCGTGGACGGAGCACTGGCGCCGACCTCGAGCAGCGCGGCGTGCGGCGGATAGGGCGCGTGGTCGTGAATCGGCCGGGGCGCAGTGCTCAGGGTCAGGCCGACCCTGTTCTCCCAGGTCAGCGACATCCCGGGACAGGCGCTCCGGGCGAAGCCCGTCCAGCGGCGAACGAAGTTGCTCCCTTGCTGGGATGCGAGCGTCAGGTCCCGCTCGATCAACAATTCGCCGCTCCGCGCGACGCGGACGTGGAAGGTGTAGAGCTCCGGCGAAGGCTCGGCGAACGCGGCATCGGACGCGGCGACGAGCAGCAGAAATGGCGCAAAAAGGCGTCTCACCGCGTCCGGGATAGGCCGGGAAGCTTAAGAAGGCGTAGCGGCGCCGGAACCGCGTCCTGTGGGACCTGTTCTTCGTCTGAACTGCCGGCGAGGAGATTGACCGATGTCGAACGAGACTGAAATCCGCGACCGCTTCTGGAAGGAGCTGCGCAGCGAGCGCACGATCATGCTCGGCCTCGACGGTGAAGCGGGCGGCGGGATGCAGCCGATGACCGCCCTGGTCGAGGAGGAGGATGGCGGGCCGCTCTGGATCTTCACCTCGAAAGAGAGCGACCTCGCCAAGGCGCTTGTCGGTGGCGGCCAGGCGGCTCACGCGACCTTCACCGGCAGGAAGCACGATCTGTTCGCGAACGTGTCGGGCCGGCTGGTCATCGACAACAGCCGCGCGATGATCGAGCGGCTCTGGAATCCCTTTGTGGCCGCCTGGTTCGAGGGCGGGACGGACGATCCCAAGCTCTGCCTGCTGCGCTTCAATGCCGACCATGCCAAGATCTGGCTCAACGCCACGCCGATCGGCGCCGCGATCGAATGGCTGCTCCGCCGCGATCCCAAGGAAAGCTACAAGGACAAGGTGGCCGAGATCGCCCTCTGAGCGCTCATTCCGGGAGGCGGCAGGCATCGACCCAGCGTCTGCCGACCAGCTCGAAGAGCCGTTCCGGCGCGACCTCGACCGAGGCGTTGCGCGAGCCGCCGGCCGGATAGACGATCGGGAAATCCTTCAGCGTGACGTCGACATAGACGGGCAGCGGAGTCGCCAGGCCGAAGGGGCAGACGCCGCCGACGATATGGCCGGTGAGGGCCAGCGTCTCCTCGGCGTCGAGCATGCGCGGGCGGGCGTGGAATTCCGCCTTGCACTTCTGGTTGTCGAGCCGGGCATCGCCGCGCGCGACGACGAGGAAGGTCTCGCCGCCGGCGCGGACGGTCAGCGTCTTGGCGATCTGCCCGGGCGCGACGCCGAGCGTCTCCGCCGCATCGGCGACGGTCGCGGTGCTCGCATGCGCCTCGATCAGCCGGAGATCGGGGGCATGTTCGGCAAGCCAGGCGCGGACGGATTCGAAGCTCATGCCGAGGGGGTCTAGCGGCGATTGGAAAACTCGGCCACAAGCGGCGCCGAATTTGCCGGGGGTCGAGTCGTAAGCGTATGAAGTATCTGCGTATTGTGATGCTGCTCGCCGGGGTGGCCTTGATGGCCTGGGGCGGCATCGTCCTCGTCAGGAACCAGCTCCGCGGCGCCGAGGTCCATGGCTGGCCGCGCGCGCAGGGGCGCATCGCCTTGAGCCGGGTGGACACGCTCCACGCGGCGGAGGTCGGCAATGCCGGCGATTTCTATCCGCACGTCCGCTACGACTATGTCGTCAATGGCCGTATCTTCCATGGCGAGACCCTTTATCTCGACGAACATCGCAGCTTCGGCAGCGCGAACGTCGCGGCCCGCGAGCTCGCTTTCCTCGAGGTGGGGGCGCAGGCCGAGGTCCTCTACAATCCGCAGAATCCGCAGGAAGCGGCGCTGATCGTCGACAAGCCGACCTGGCGCTATTTCTTCATCTTCCTGTTCGGCGCCCTGCTGACATGGCTGTGCTGGCGGCTCCGCAAGATCCAGCCCCGGCAGCCTGTGCCGCAGATGCAACCTCAGATGCCGGGTCAACCGCCGATGCAGCCCCAGCCGCAGCTGCAGGCCCAGCCCGGGATGCAGGGGCAGCCGCAGATGCAGCCGCAGCTTCCCGGCGGACAGGGCGGACAGCTGGCGCCCATCACGACCACCGCCTCATCCTGAACAGAAAGGGGTCGGCTCCGAGGGGCCGGCCCTTCCAGGGGTCAGCGCAGGGCTCAGGCGTCCTCGGTCTCGAGGGCGCGCTCGATCGCGGCGACGTCGATCTTGCGCATCGTCATCATCGCCTCGAACGCCCGCTTCGCGGCGGCGCGATCCGGATTGTCCATCGCCTCGAGCAGGACGCGCGGCGTGATCTGCCAGGAATAGCCCCAGCGGTCCTTGCACCAGCCGCAGGCGCTCTCCGCGCCGCCATTGCCGGTGATCGCGTCCCAGTAGCGGTCGGTCTCTTCCTGGTCCTCGGTGACGACCATGAAGCTCACCGCCTCGTTCGGCTTGAAGTTCGGGCCGCCGTTGAGGCCGACAAAGGCGCGGCCCAGGACGGTGAACTCGACGGTGATCTCGTCGCCCGCATGGCCGCCCGGATAATCGGCCGCGACATGGTGCGCCGGGCCGACATGGCTGTCGGGAAAGGTGGCGGCGTAGAATTCCGCCGCCTTGCGGGCTTCCCCATGGTCGAACCACAGGCAGGTGATGAGCTTGTTGCCGGTCATCTGTGTCTCTCCTCTCAGCGTTTCGGCGCGACGAGCGCGAAATGCGCGCCCTGCGGATCGACGCCCTGCAGCACGTACATGCCGTTCGGGACCTCCATCGGCCCCATCATGATCTGGCCGCCCTGCGCGGTGACCCGCGCCGCGGCGGCGTCGATCGCGTCGACGTTGAAATAATATTGCCAGGCGGAGACGGGCATCTGGGCGGGCCGGTCCATCATCCCGCCGACCGCGCCCTCGCCGCCGGTGGCGAAGAGCCGGTATGTGCCCATCGCGCCCATGTCCATTTCGCTCTCCGTGGTCCAGCCGAACTGGCCGCCATAGAAATCGATCGCGGACTTCTCGCCATCGCCGGCATAGAGTTCGTGCCAGCCGCAATTGCCGGGCGCATATTGGGCGAGCGGGGCCGGGTCGCCGCCCTCGCGGGGCCGCGGCGTCAGCAGGTAGAAGGCCGCGCCGCCCCGATCGGCGACCAGGGCGAAGCGGCCGACATTGGGGATGTCGCCCGGCGGCATCAGGATCTTGCCGCCGTCCGCTTCGATCGCAGCCGCCTTCGCATCGGTGTCCGCGACATGGATGTAGCCGAGCCAGGCCGGCCGGGCGCCGTCCTCGCACATCGCATCGGTCAGCTGCATCGCCCCGCCGATCCCGCGCTCGCCCGCATTCCAGATCACGTAGCGCATGTCGGGCTGGTCCATCTCGCTCGTGGTCCAGCCGACCACCTCGCGATAGAAAGCCAGCGCCGGGTCGAGCTCGGTGGTCATGAGCTCGTACCAGATGAATGTGTCAGCCATGTCCTCGCTCCTCAGGCCGCGGTGTCGATCAGCGGGGCGAAGCCGCCCCAGAACATGCGCTTGCCGTCGAACGGCATGTCGCCGTCGGGCTTCATCCGCTCGTCCTGCATGATCTTCGCCCAGCCGGCGTCGCGAGTCGCCTTGTCCGGCCATTCGACCCAGGAGAAGACGACATTCTCGCCATCCTCGGCCTTCACCGCCATCCTGTAGTCGGTGACCTTGCCGTCGGGCACATCGTCGCCCCAGGCCTCGATCACTCGCGTGGCGCCATATTCCTGGAAGATCGGCGCGGCCTTCTGGGCCATCGCCCGATAGGCTTCCTTCTTGTCCGAGGGCACGGGCAGGATGAAGCCGTCCGTATAGCCGGTCTCCCTTCCCTCGCCTTCCTCGACGATCGGGCTGAAGCCGCCGAAGATCATCCGCTGGCCGTCGAACGGCGGCGCCTCCGTCGGCTGCATGCGCGGATCGCTGCGCATCTTCTCGTTGGCGGCGTCGCGGGCGGCCTTGTCCGGATATTCGAACCAGGCGAAGACGATCGTCTCGTCCTCTTTCGCCTGCACGGCGCCGTAGAAATCGGTCAGCTTGCCACGGGGAACATCGTCACCCCAGCACTCGACCTGGCGCTGGATGCCGCATTCCCTGAACAATGGCGCCAGACCCTCGGCGTGGGTCCGGAAGGCCTCCCGGTTCTCGGCGGGCACCGCCAGCACGAACCCCTCGACATAGGTCATCTCGTCTCTCCTTCGTTCCTTGTCTGGTGCCCACCAAATCTGTCGGTTCTCAATACGGCCAGTCGGCCGGCGGATCGCCCGTCTGGCCCGCCCGCAGGTCGGCCAGCGCCCGGCCGAAGGCGGGCCGCGCTTCGCCCCGCGCGACATAGGCGGCGAGGTTCGGCCAGTCGCCGAGCGTGTTCGAACGGCTGAGGTTGCGCAGCACCTGCACCATCAAAAGGTCGCCGGCGCTGAACGCGCCGTCGAGCCAGTCCGAGTCGCCCAGCCGGGCCGACAATTCGTCGAGCCGCGTGCGCAGTCGCGCCATCACGCCGGGCAGCCGCGCCGCCGCCCAAGCCTCCTTGCCGTCGATGATCCTGGCGATGATCAGCTCCCAGACCGGCGGCTCGACGCTGTTCAGCGCCGCGAACATCCATTCGATCGCCCTGGCCCGGCCGGCCGGATCCCCGGGAAGCAGGCCCGGCCACTGCTGCGCGATGTGGAGCACGATAGCGCCGGACTCGAACAGGGTTAGCCCGTCCTCCTCATAGGTCGGCACCTGCCCGAAGGGACTGCGGGCGCGGTGCGCCGGTTGCTTCTGCTCGCCCCAGTCCAGATAGCGCACGTCATAGGCCTGGCCGACCTCCTCCAGCGCCCAGCGCACGCGCATGTCGCGCACCAGGCCGCCCCCCTTGTCGGGCGACCAGCTGTAGGAGGTGACAAGCGGCCTGCTCATGGTCCCTGCGCTCAGGCGTTGGCCGGCTCGGGCGCCGGGGCGGCCTGCTGCGCCTCGAAGGCGGCCATATCCATGAAGAACGGGCCCCAGCCATGGCCGTCCGGATCGTGGAAGCCGGTGCTGTACATGAAGCCCAGATCCTCCGCGTCGTGCGCCGACCGCCCGCCGGCGCCGAGCGCGGCCGCGGTGATCCGGTCGACATCCTCGCGGCTGTCGCAGGACAAAGCGAGCAGCATCTGTGCGGTCCTGTGGCTGTCCGCGATCTCGCGCGTGGTGAACTGCGCGAACTTCTCGTGGGTCAGCAGCATCACGTAGATCGCGTCGGTCAGCACCATGCAGGCGGCGCTGTCGTCGGTGAATTGGGGGTTATTGGTGAAGCCGATCGCCTCGTAAAAGGCCCTGGACCTGGGCAGATCGGCGACTGGCAGGTTCACGAAGATCATCTTCGACATGGATTCCACTCCTCGAGGGGTCAGGCGCCGGGGATGGGCAGGACCGGCATGATCTCCACGGCCTCCCCAGGAAAGATCGTGAAATGCGGATGGCCTTCGAACAATTTCGCGGCGGCCTCGTGGGACTCCGCGCGAACCACGGTGAAGGCGCTCAGCGCGTTGCTGACGTCCCGAATGCCCTCCGCGGACACCCGCCTGGTCTTGCCGAGCGGCCCGCCCATCTGGACGAGAGCGCCCTGGTTTCTCTCGACCCAGGCCTTCCAGCCGGCCATCCCCTCGGCCTCGCGGGCGTGGCGCTCATCCTCTGGCAATGCGTCCCATTCCCGGCGGCGCGCACCGTCCCTGTCGCCGAGGAATATCGCCAGAAAAGTGCCGGACATATTGTCTCTCCCGATCGGGTGTTTGGCGTGGCGCGCTTGCTAGTCGCGATTGTATTCGAGGCTCGGATACCAGTCGGTGCCGCGCCCTTCCGGAGTCCAGTCGAGGATGTTCCAGAGGGGCGTCGGATCCGGGGCGAGATGGGGGTCGAAGCCCGGGTCAGCGGTCTCCTTGCCGCCCTCGGCTGCCCAGAACAGGCGAACCTCGTCGCCGTCGCGGCGCCAGACGGTCACCGCCGCGCCCTCGCCGTCGTCGGTGAGCGCATGGACGTCGCGGGCGAAATCGTCGCCGACGGTCTGATAGAATTTGAGATGCTGCCAGCCGCGCTCGCGGGCGAAGGCGAGCTGCCGCGCCACCGGCGAGCGGCCGACGATGGCAAGCGCGAGCCTTTGCTCGATGTCAGGCAGCGGCACGTCGAGCGAGCCGACGAAGGAGGTGCACATCGGGCAGGGCCGCGCCCGCTGCGGGCCGAACATCCAGAAATAGGTGAAGAGCGTGTCGTGCCGGCCGAACAGGTCGACCAGGCCGAGCTCGTTCCCCTGCTCGTCGAGGAAGCGATAATCCTTCGCGATCGGGCCGGGCGGCAAGGCGCGACGCTGCTGCGCGACGCGCTGGATCCGGCGGCGAAGCTCGATCTCCTCGGCGAGAAGCGCGGTGCGGGCCTTTCGATAATCGGCGCTCTCGCCCTCCCAGCGGATCGGCAGGGCCTGGGCCATCTCGCGCGCGGATTTCAGCGCATCCTGGGGCGGCAGTGTGGCGGTGTCGCTCATCATCCTCTCCCTTGGCCCCGCCCTTTTTTGATCCATGTGTGCGAATCGGGATTTGACGCTGATGCACCTCTCAGTTATGAATTGCAACTATGGAGTTAGAAAACTTAACTGAGTCGTTGCACGGCCCGTCGCGCCGTCGCTACGGGGACGGCTGCGGCACCGCCCACGCGCTCGAGCTGATCGGGGAGCGCTGGGCCCTGCTGGTCCTGCGCGAGCTTATGCTCGGTCCAAAACGGTTCAGTGACATCCGCGCCGACCTGCCCGGAATCTCGGCCAACACGCTGACCCAGCGGCTCGAGGGGCTGGAGAAGGCCGGAATCGTGGTTCGCGAGAAGCTGCCGCCGCCAGCCTCGGTGCAGGTCTACGGACTCAGCGAGTGGGGCCATCAACTGCTCCCCGTGATGGGCGCGCTCGGCCGCTGGGCGGTGCGCTCGCCGGACCATGACCCGAACCAGCATTTCAGCGCCGTCTCTTTGCTTCTCTCCTTCATGGCGATGAACCAGCCCGGACTTTCGCAGGGGCTCGACGCCGCGATCGGCTTCCGCCTCGGCCGGGAGAATTACGTGCTGACGATGAAGGACGGCGTCGTGCGGGCGGTCCGCGGCGAGCCCGCCGGTGCCGACGTCACCTTCGAGGGCGCGCCCGG
>SMEU01000260.1_pt1 | contig 11435 bp, 13 predicted proteins | sample 2456051 | NCBI WGS metagenome assembly SMEU01 (sample SAMN10132600, study PRJNA489261) | soil metagenome | isolation source: day120 un-amended silt loam soil | place: USA | collected 2015-05-01
GTTCTGGAGGAATCTCATCAGGATTGCCCTGACCGATGCGGCCGGCACGTTTGACGGGCTGGGCGGCGGTGTGGCCAGCGCCGTGATTGCCGGCGCTGACGACTCGGTCCGGGCGGGCCTGGGTCTTCTCGGACCCTAGGACCTACTCTGGCGCTGCGGTCCGTGACCCCTCCAGCGCCTTCACGAAGGCGCGGCGCCAGTGCAGCACGTCCTCCTCGCGGACATTGTCGATCAGCGCCTCCCAGCGGCGGATGCGCTCGGCCCGGGGCATGTCCAGCGCCTTGCGGATCGCGTCCGAGACCTCGTCCTTGCTGTACGGGTTGACCAGCAGGGCCTCGCGCAACTGGTGGGCGGCCCCGGCGAAGCGGGAGAGGATGAGCACGCCGGGATCGTCCGGATCCTGCGAGGCGACATATTCCTTGGCGACGAGATTCATCCCGTCCCTGAGCGGGGTGATCAGGGCGACGTCGGCGGCGCGGTAGAAGCCGGACAGGCCGTCCCGCGGATAGCCCTGGTTGACGTAGCGGATCGGCACCCAGTCGACATGGGCGAACTCGCCGTTGATCCGCCCGGACAGCGCGTCGAGCTCCTCGCGGATATGCTCGTAGGTATGGACCTCGCCGCGCGTCGGCGGCGCGATCTGCAGGAAGGAGACGCGGCCGAGCCAGTCCGGATTCTCCTCCAGGAAGCGGCGATAGCCGTTGAACCGCTCGGTCAGCCCCTTCGAATAGTCGAGCCGGTCTACGCCGATGATCACCTTGCGGCCCTCGGCGCTGCGGTGCAGCGTCTCATAGGCGTTGCGCGCGTCCGGTCGCGCCAACACCTGCTCGAACTCGCGCACGTCGATGCCGATCGGAAAGGCGGCGGTCTTCGCCCGCCGACCGTCGACCTCGATCGTCCCGTCGGGCTCGACCGTCCCGCCCAGCTCCCGCTCGATATAATGGTGGAAGCTCTCCAGCCATTCGTCGGTTTGAAAGCCGATCAGGTCGTAGTCGAGCATCGAGCGGACCAGCCGCTGGTGATAGGGCAATGAGACCATCAGCCGCTGCGGCGGCCAGGGGATGTGCAGGAAGAAGCCGATCCGGTTCTTCAGGCCGCGTGCCCTCAGCTGCTGGCCGAGCGGGATCAGGTGATAATCGTGCACCCAGACGAGGTCGTCAGCCTCGATCATCGGCGCGAAGGTGGCGGCGAAGCGCTCGTTGACCCGCTCGTAGCCGCTGCCGAAGGTCCGGTCGAACTCGGCCAGGTCGATCCGGTAGTGGAAAAGCGGCCAGAGCGTCCGGTTCGCATAGCCGTTATAATATTCGTCGACGTCCTGCTCCTCGAGGTCGACGGTGGCGGTGGCGACACCCTCGTGCCGCTCGATATGGACCTCGCCGCTATAATGATCGGTCTTCCGGCCCGACCAGCCGAACCAGAGCCCGTCCGATTCCTGGAGCGCCGCGACCAGGGCGACGGCAAGCCCGCCCTGCGAGCCCTCCGCCGAGCGCGGCTTCGGGGCGGAGACCCGGTTGGAGATGACGATCAGCCTGCCCATCAACGCACGCTCGTCCACGGGCGGGAAAGAAGCCCCGCGCAATTGATCAGGCCGACAAGCGAATAAGTCTGCGGATAGTTGCCCCAGAGCTCGCCCGTCGCGAAATCTGAATCCTCGGAGAGCAGCCCGGCCGGCGTCAACCGGGTCAGCATCTGCTCGTACAGGAGCCGGGCCTCGTCCCCGCGGCCGACCAGGTGAAGCGCCTCGATCAGCCAGAAGGTGCAGAAGTTGAAGGCGGTCTCGGGCAGGCCGAAATCGTCCTCGGCGGCATAACGCAGCATTTGCTCGCCGCGCCTCAGCCCCTTCTCGACCGCGTTGAAGGTGGCGACGAAGCGCGGATCGTCGGGCGCCAGGAAGCGCATGTCGACGAGCTGCAGCAGGCTCGCGTCCAGCTCGCCGCCGCCGAAGGTCGCGGCGAAGCGCTGCTCGGTCTCGTACCAGGCGTCCCGCTCGATCGTCGCGCGGATCTGATCGGCGCGTTCGTGCCAGAAGCGCTCGCGCTCGGCCAGGCCCAGCTTGCCGGCAATGTTGCAGAGCCGGTCGCAGGCCGCCCAGCTCATCACCGCGCTGTAGGTATGGACGCTGGTTCGGGTGCGGAATTCCCAGAGGCCCGCGTCCGGCTGGTCGTGCATCGCCCAGGCGCGCTCGCCGACCTTCTCGAGCGAGGCGAAGTCCTCCCCGTTTGCGGGCCGAAGCAGCCGCTCGTCGAAAAAGGCCTGGGTGTTGGAAAGGACGATCTGGCCGTAGGCGTCATGCTGGACCTGCGCATAGGCGGCATTGCCGACGCGCACCGGCCCCATGTCGCGATAGCCGGCCACCCCCTCAGCGATATGTTCCTCGAGCTTCGGCTCGCCAGACACCGCATAGAGCGGCTGGATCTGGCCGCCTTCGGACTCGTCGACGATGTTGCGGAGATAGGAGAGATAGCCTTCGAGCACGTCCAGCGCGCCGAGCCGGTTCAGCGCCTGCACGGTGTAATAGGCGTCGCGGATCCAGCAATAGCGATAGTCCCAGTTGCGCCCGCTATCGGCCGCCTCCGGGATCGACGTGGTCATCGCCGCGACGATCGCGCCCGTCTCCTCATGCTGGCACAGTTTCAGGGTGATCGCCGCGCGGATCACCACTTTCTGCCATTCCAGCGGGATGGCGAGCCCGCGCACCCAGTCCCGCCAGTGCGCCTCGGTCTGGCTCAGCATCATCGCCAGCGTCTGCTCGACATTGCCGACGAAGGGCTCGTCCGGCCCGAGGAAGAAATGGAGCGGCTTCTCCAGCCGGAAGCTGCGGCCTTCGAGCAAATGCAGGACCGGCGCGTCGGTGGTCAGGCGCAAGGGCTGCGGCTGGACAAGGAAGCGGATATGGTTGGTGCCGCTGGTCCGTTCCGCCTCGCGCGCGCCCCAGCCGGTGGCGGGGTTCAGCGTCACCCTGATCCGCGGTGCGCCCGAAACCGGCCGGACGATGCGCAGGAAAGCGACCGGCCGGTACATCCGCCCGACCCGCTCGAAGCGCGGGCAGAAATCATAGACGTCACAGCAGGCGCCGGTCTCGTCGGTCAGCCTGGTCACCAGGATCGGCGTGTTCTTGAGATAGAAGGGCGCGGCCGAGACCTGGCCTTCCAGCGCGATCCGCCATTCGCCGCTCTCGTGGCCGGCCTTGGGATCGAGCAGCGAGCAGAAGAGCGGATCGCCGTCCACCCGGGGCTGGCACGCCCAGACCAGCCCCGCCGCCCCGTCCGCCAGCGCGCTCACCTGGCAATTCCCGATCGGCCAGAGATCGAGCGAGCTCATGCCGACGCCTCTTTCAGCCAGCGGCGGGCCTCCGCCACCGAGCCCAGCCGGTAGCGTGCCGCGCTCTCCCGCTCCGGGCCCACCAGGATGCCGGCGCCGCCCAAGGCAGCGGCGGCGGCGAAGCCATGTTCGTCGGTCAGATCGTCGCCCATGAACAAAGGACGCGCACCGGCGAACTCCGGTTCCGTCATGAATGCCCTGATCGCGTCGCCCTTGGTCGCGCCGGTCGGCCGCAATTCCACCACCATCGCGCCGCGCTGCACGGCCAGCCCCCTTTCCTTCGCCAGGGCGGCGATGAAGGCGTCGGCGCGCGGGCCCTCGTCAGGGGCAAGCCGGTAATGGAGCGCGATTCCGGCCGGTTTCTCCTCGACGAGCAGGCCGGGGATCGCAGCGGCGAACGCCTCCACTCTGGCGCGCACGTCGTCCAGCCCGATCGGCACGCTCAGCGGCAGCCGGGTGCCGTCGGCGAGCTGCAGCTCGAGCCCGTGCGAGCCGGAAAAGGCGATGCCGTGCAGCGGCAGATGCCGTTCCAGGTCGGCGAGCGAGCGGCCCGAGACGATGGCGAGCCGGCCGTCCAGCCGCCGCCGCAGCCGCTCCAGCATCGGCGCCAGCCCGGCCGGCACCGCGATCGCGTCCGGTGTCTCGGCCAGCTCGACGAGCGTGCCGTCAAAGTCGAGGAACAGGGCGATATCCTCGAACAGGTCGGAAGGCGGCGGCAACAGGCTGGCCATGGCCTCCCGTTGCCGATCCGCGGCGGCGGACGCAAGCGCGCGCGAAGATTTGGCCAACTTCCGCGTTTTTGGCACAGCTCCGGGCCGCCTTCATCCAAAATGGCTGTTTCTCCCCCGCAACCATGTAGTATACCCCTCCGAGGCGGTACCTCCTGCGACGGTCGACGTCGACAGCGCCGCCGGTTGGGGAACGGACCATGGGCAAGACGACCGAAAAGGGATTGAGCCGGCGCAGCATGATGCTGCTCGCAGGCGGCGCATTTGCCGGCGCGAGCGCGCTCATGGCGGCCCCCTATCGCCGTTCGATCAAGCAGGTGGCGCGGCGCGTGGTCGCCAGCACCAGCCTCGGCCGTTCGTTCCTCTCGCTCGCCAACGCCAATTATGACGAATGGGCGAACGAGGTCGGCGCGACCTTCTCGCTCGGTGGGCGCACCAACATGGAGCTGGTCGGAGTCCGCCCGCTGCCCACCTCCGGCGCGCGGCCGGACAATGTCCGCGCTCAGGGCTTCGCGGCCTTCTTCGAGCCTTCGGGCGGCCAGTCGGTGGCGCCGAACCTCATGTATACCGTCTATCATTCCTCCTACGGGGCCATGCTGCTCTTCCTCGGCGGCAGCGCCGATCCGGCGACGCCCCGGCGCATGGTCGCGGTCTTCAACTGAGCCAGCGGGTCTGATGCCGCCACCCGTCGCGGCGGCGGCCGCCTTCGGAATCGCCTATCGGGCCATGACGGACGCCGATCTGCCGTTCATCGCCGCGCTCTACGCGACCACCCGCGCGGAGGAACTGGCGGCGACCGGCTGGCCGGAGGAGCTCAAGTCCGCCTTCCTCCAGCCGGCAGGACGGGATGCTGCTCCTCGTCGACATTTCCCTGCTGCCCGAAGCACGCGGCAGCGGTCTCGGCACGGCGATCCTGAAGGACCTGGTCGCCGCCGAAACCGGACCGGTCCAGCTGCACGTCGAGCGCACCAACAGGGCGCGGCGGCTCTACGAACGGCTCGGCTTCGAAGTGGTGGAGACCCAGCCCATCTATCTCAGGATGGTCCGGCCGGCGGCGGGCTAGAAATAGACCGCCTCGTAGCGCATCGTTTGGCCGCCCTCGCCGAGCGGCACGATGAAGATCCCGAACTGGTCATGATCGACCTGGAACGGGAAGATGCCCTGGCCGAGGCGCGGATTGAGCGGCCCGGCAAATTCGAGGCGGAAGGCGCCTCCGTCCCGCTTGGAGCCGGGCAAGGGCTGGCAGGCGCGAAGCACCATCGGCACGTTCTGCCCGGCGGCATGGGCGGTGAAGGTCTTCCCCACCCGATGCTCGAAATCCCCCAACGTGACGTGCCGCCCCAGCTCGATCATCGGACCACCTCGTTGGCGCCGACCCCCCAGAGCCGGTCGACGCGAATATAGCCGCCGCGCCCGCGGACGTCGAAATAGCACCAGCCATTGGTGCAGCGCGAAACCCGGCCGACCACGTTGGGTTCGGCGCGGAAGCGGACCGCGCTCGCCTCGTCCCGGGATTCGCGCAGTTCGTCGACGATCTCGCGCCACTCGCGATAGACCCGGACCACACGGATCGGCAGGTCGCGCCGCACATAGAGCCAGGTGCCCGGATAATTCTGCCCGGGCCCGGTGCGCATCATCGCCCGGCCCGAGGCAATCGAGGCCATATAGGGCGTCTCGCGCTGCGGCTGCGCCTGCGCGACGGCCAGCGACAATGCGCAGGAGGCCAGCAGCGGAGCGACGCGCCGGAGCACCGGGTCAGTCGCCGCTCTGGATGCGCTCGACGAGCTGCTTCACCGTCGGCACGAAGCCGTTGGAATAGAAGGGGTCCTTCTTGAACCGGAAGGCGGAATGACCGGCGAACATCAGATTCTGCTCGGTCGAGCCGCCATGGGCGATGTCCTGCAGCGTCTTCTGGATGCAGAAGCTGCGCGGGTCGGCCAGCCGCCCGCTCGTGTTCTTCTCATTGTCCGCCCAGGAGGAGAAGCCGCACTGGGACAGGCAGCCCATGCAGTCCGCCTGGTCCTTGCGGATGATGTGCTTCTCTTCGGGCGTCACGAACACCAGCGTCTCGTCCGGAGTCTTCAGCGCCTCGGTGAAACCCTGCGCATACCATTCGCGGGCATGGTTCAGGTCGCCCTTGGTCACCCAGTAATTCTTCTTGCCCATCACCCCGACGTCGAGCGGAAAGGCGTGATCCCCGAGCGGCTCCTTGGTGAAGGCGATCTGCCGGTGGGTGCGTGCTTCGAGGTTGCGGAGGAACGGGTTGCGCACCGCCGAGCTGTAGAAGCCGGTCGGCGAGAAGCGGTGGAGCAGGACGTCGCCTTCCTCCAGGGTCATCAGCCGCGCCTTCCACTCGTCCGGGATCGGGCTCTCGCGGGTCAGCAGCGGCCGGGTGCCGAACTGAAAGGCGATCTGGCCCAGCTCGTCATTGTCGATCCAGTGGTTCCATTCCTTCAGGTTCCAGACGCCGCCGGCCATCACGATCGGCAAATCGTCGGAAATGCCGCTGTCGCGCATCGTCTGCCGAAGCGCCCTGACCCGGGGATAGGGATCCTGCGGGGCGAGCGGGTCTTCGGCATTGGAGAGGCCGTTATGCCCGCCCGCGAGCCAGGGATCCTCATAGACCACCGCCGACAGCCACTCGGCCGCCTTGTGATAGGCGCGCTTCCACAGCGCCGAGAAGGCGCGGGCCGAGCTGATGATGGGCAGATAGCTGACCTTGTAGGAGGCAGCGATCTCGGCGAGCCGGTAGGGCATGCCGGCGCCGCAGGTCACGCCCGCGACCAGGCCCCTGGTCTTCTCCAGGACACCGTGCAGAACACGCTGCGCGCCGCCCATCTCCCAGAGCACGTTGATGTTGATCGCGCCGCGACCGTTGGCGATGTCGTGCGCCCGCTGCACCTGCTGGACGGCGCCGTCGATCGCATATCGGATCAGCTCCTCATGCCGCTCGCGGCGGGTCAGCGCGTGGTAGATTTGCGGGATGATCCGTCCCTCCGGATCGTAGCTGTCGGCATTGACCGCGGAGACGGTGCCGATGCCCCCGGCCGCCGCCCATGCACCCGAACTCAGATGGTTGGTCGCCGCGACGCCTTTGCCGCCCTCGATCAGCGGCAGCACTTCGCGCCCCGCATAGAGGATCGGCTTGATACCCTTGAACAATCAAACCTCCAGATCAGATGGGCAGCATATAGGGCCAATGGCGCGGTTGCGCAAAAGGTCAACTCTCTATGGTGAACGCATCGGGCCGGCCGATCGCCTCACCATAGAGACGCGCATAGGCCGCGATCATTCCGGCCTCGTCATAGCGCTCTCCGGCGAGCTCGCGATTCGCCTCGCCGATCGCCCGCCTGAGGCTCCCCCTCGTCCTCGGGGGCGACGATCAGCGGTTTGTTGTCCTCCGAAACGATCCCGGGAACGTCGCCCACCGCGGTCGCCACGACGGGCAGCCCCGCCGCCATCGCTTCGACCAGGGAGATCGGGAATTGCTCGCTGTCCGAGGACAAAGCGAAAATGTCGAAATGGCCGAGCCAGCGCGCGGGCTCGGCGAGGAAGCCGGGCATGAGCAGCCGCGCCGCTACACCGCGCCCGCGCGCCGCGGCCGCGATCCCCTCGCTCTCCGGCCCCTCGCCGACGATCACCAGCCGCGCGGGCCGGTGGGTCATCGCCGCGAAGGCGCGGACCAGGCGGGGCAGGTTCTTCACCACGCGGAGCCCGGCGGCGGTGCCGATCACCACCTCGTCCCCCTGCCGTTCGAAGCCCGGGATCGCGCCCGGCTCGGGCGGCCGCGCGAAGGCGGCGACCGGCACGCCGTTCGGAATCCGAAGCGCGTCCTGCCCCCAGTGCCGCCGCGCGATCCGCTCCAGCCGCTCGGACGGTACGACCAGCCGGCAGGCGGCCTTCAGGCCGAGCCGGCGATAGCGGTTGCGCTTCGGGTTCAGCCGCTCCGCCTCGTCCTCGTTGAAGCCGTCCTCATGGTGGACGAGCGGCGGGCCGCCGAACAGCCGCCGCGCCATCACCGCGTCGAACGCGCCCCAATTATAGGTCAGCACCAGATCGAAGCCGCGCATGTAGCGCGCCAGCCGCCAGAGCCGGAGTGGGGTCGGCGCGCCTGTCAGCGGCGGTGCGTCCGAGGGAAATTCGACTTTGATCCCCCTGGCGATCGCCTCCCGCGCCGCCAGCCGGTCCGGCATCGCGCTCAGCACGACATGTTCGGCATTATCGCCGAACGCGTTCATCAGCCGAACCGCCCGTGCCTCCTTGCCGCCGAGCGAGAAGGTCGAATGGCAATGGAGGATGCGCACGCCCATGCGTCCTTATGGCGCGCCGCTTTCTTTCCGTCATCCCGGACTTGCGCCCGACTCCGGTCAGGCCGGCGCGGTGGCCTTCCTTCCGGTCACCCGCGTCAGCAGCCTGTCGATTGCCTCTTGCGCCGCCGGCTCGTCCAGCGTCGGCGCGTGGCCCACGCGCGGGACGGTGACGCTCTCCATGGTGGACAGCGCGTCGGTCATCGCCGTCACGCTTGCCGCGCTCAGCACGTCGGACAGCTCGCCATGCACGACCAGCGACGGGATGCCGTCCAGCGCCCGGAAGTGGCATTCAGTCGGCCCAGCCGCTTCGCATAGACGAGCCAGTCGTCAATCTCCCAGTCCGGATAGCGGTCGCCCTGCACCTCGGCGATGGCGCGGGCGGCATGCAGCCAGGTCGGCCAGTTCTGCGAGCGGCCGACATAGGAGCGGATCCGGTCCAGTCCGCGCGCCTCGAGCACCGGGCCGATGTCGTTGAGCAGGGCGCCGGCGAGCCGCTCGCGCCCGTTCGCCGCCATCAACATGGTGATCAGCCCGCCGAGCGAGGTGCCGAACAGGATGAAGCGCTTCAGCCTCAGCTCGGCAACCAGCGCCTCCATGTCCTGGAGATAGGTGACCGGCATATAGGTCATCGGATCCCTGGCGTGCGCGCTCTCGCCGCGCCCGCGCAGCTCCACGCAGATCAACCGCCACTGGCCGGCGAGCCGCGCCGCAACCTCCTCGAAATCGCGCGCGTTGCGGGTCAGGCCCGGGATGCAGATGATCGGCGGCCGGCTCGCATCCCCCGCATAGTCGCGATAGTGAAGCCTGAGGCCATCGCTGGACAACCAATAGCCATCGGACCAATCCGCCATGCACATGCCTCTCAATTTGCTCCCCGGCCCTATCGGCGCTGGCGCAGCTTCGCGCAACCGGGCAGTCTGGATGCTCGCGACCCTCCTCGCCGCTTGCGGCACGCCGGAGCCCGAAGCGAATGGCGACGAGACCGTCGTCCGCGCCGACGACGGCGTTTGGGAGCAGCTGCCGATCGGAACGCGGGTTCGCGTCGACGGCACGCTCGCTGGCGCGTTCGAGAATGGCGCCAGAGTGGAGATTGGACGGAATTTCTGCGCGCACCTCGCGATGACCCGCCGCGAATGGGACGGCCTGATGCAGACCGCCAGGCCGGGCCAGCGCGTCACCGTCTATGGCAGCAAGGCGCCCGGTCCGGCCACAGGCGCCTGCCCGGTGCAACTCGACCATGTCGGGCTGGTCGCGCGATGAGCCCCTACCGCTCCGAAACCGCGATCCTCGAACTGGGTCCGGATTTCTACGATCCGGTGCGCCCGGTCGATTTTCCGCAGGCCATCCTGCGCTATCGCAACCAGCGCCAGGCGGAGGGCGTCGCGCTGGGCGGCCTTAGCGACGCCGACTGGCTTCGCCATTTCGCGCGCTTCGAGCCTTTGCCCGATAATCTCCCCGAGCCGCTGGCGCTGCGCTATCACGGCCACCAGTTCCGGGTGTACAATCCGGACATTGGCGACGGCCGCGGCTTCCTGTTCGCACAGCTTCGCGACGGTGCGGCCAATGGCGAACCGGGACGCCTGCTCGATCTCGGCACCAAGGGCTCGGGGCAGACGCCGTACAGCCGCTTCGGCGACGGCCGCCTGACCCTCAAGGGCGGGCTTCGCGAGATCCTCGCCACCGAGATGCTCGAGGCGCTCGGCGTCGAGACCTCGAAGACCTTCTCGCTGATCGAGACCGGCGAGGCACTTGAGCGCAATGACGAGCCCTCGCCGACCCGCTCGGCGGTGCTCGTGCGCCTCCAGCACAGCCATATCCGGATCGGCACCTTCCAGCGCCTCGCCACGCTCGGGGAAGACGACAATCTGAAAAAGCTCGCGGCCTGGTGCCTGCGTCATTATTATTCCGACGAGAGCGGCGATCCCGCCACTTTGCTCGGTTATGTCACGGCCGCGACCGCCGGCCTCGCCGCCTCCTATATCGCCGCCGGCTTCGTCCACGGCGTGCTCAATTCCGACAATATCGCGATCACCGCCCAGAGCTTCGACTATGGCCCCTGGCGCTTCGCCCCCGTTTGGGATGGCGCCTTCACCGCCGCCTATTTCGACCATGCCGGCCTCTACAGCTTCGCCCGCCAGCCCGAAGCGATCCACTGGGACCTCGTCCAGCTCGCCATCGCGCTCCGCCGGATCGCCGAAGCGGAGCCGCTGACCGAGCGGCTCGAAGCCTTTCCTCCCCTGTTCCAGCAGGCGCTGCGCTACGCCGTCTTCGCCCGCCTCGGGCTCAGGACCGGCGAGCTCGCCGCCGACATGCCGCTCGTCGCCGCGCTTGAGGAGACCTTGTCGGCCAGCAAGGCGCCGCTCGACCGTTTCTGGTTCGACTGGCGCGGCGGCCGTCGCCCGGACGGCTATGAAGGGTTCGAGGCGCTCGCTGCGTTGATCGCCCGCCACGAACCCGTCCCCGGCGCGCGCGACCATCCCTATTGGTCGGACCCGGCCCCCTGCTCGATGCTGATCGAGGAGGTTGAGGCGATCTGGGCGGCGATCGACGAACATGACGACTGGGCGCCGCTCGGGCGGAAGATCGCCGCCATCCGCCGCATGGGCGAGGCCCATCGCGGTGACCACCAATAGTCATCCCGGCGAAGGCCGGGATGACTTCCGGCAGCTTGCCTCGCCACGCCCAAGGCAAAGCTTGAAAATTCCGTCCGCCCCTGCATTTAGGAGCGCTATGGCCAGCCTCACATCGACCGAACCCGCAACCGGCGAAATCCTCTGGACCGGCGAGCCCGGCGACGTCGAGGCCGAGGTCGCCATCGCCCGCACCGGCTGGGCGGGCTGGGCCTCGCGCCCCTTCGCCTATCGGGTCGAGACGATGCGCCGCTTCGCCAATGTCGTGCGCGGCAAGATCGAGCCGTTCGCCGACCTGATCGCCCGCGAGACCGGCAAGCCGCTCTGGGAAGCCCGCACCGAAGTCGAGGCGGTGATCAACAAGGTCGACATCTCGGTCGCGGCCTATGCCGACCGCACCTCGCAAAAGCGGCTCGAAGGGGCGATGGGCGCCCGCGTCGCCGTCC
>SMEU01000153.1_pt1 | contig 11416 bp, 12 predicted proteins | sample 2456051 | NCBI WGS metagenome assembly SMEU01 (sample SAMN10132600, study PRJNA489261) | soil metagenome | isolation source: day120 un-amended silt loam soil | place: USA | collected 2015-05-01
GCCGAAGTCGCGCCGCCGCAGCCGCTGCGCGGCGGCGTTACCGCGGTGCAAGCGACCTCGGCACACCCCTTCGCCTCCGACGCCAGCAAGGAGACCGTGCGGCGGATCCGCGACCTGCCGCCACCACCGGGGGCGCGGGTCCTGGTCGGCGGCGCCACCGCAGACTTCATCGACTTCCAGGCGAGCCTCGACCACCACCTCCCGATCGCGCTGGCGATCGTCGTCGTCGCCACCCTGACGATCCTCTTCCTGATGACCGGCTCGGTGGTGCTCCCGGTCAAGTCGTTGATCATGAACTTCCTCAACCTCAGCGCCGTCTTCGGCCTCTTGGTCCTGATCTTCCAGGACGGCAGGCTGGAAGGCCTGTTCAGCTACTCAAGCCCGGGCGCGATCGAGCAGACGATGCCGATCCTGCTCTTCGCGGTCGCCTTCGGTCTGTCCACCGATTACGCGGTGTTCCTGCTCTCGCGGATCAAGGAGGCCCGCGACAACGGTGCCTCCGACTCGGAGAGCGTCGCGATCGGGCTCGAGCGGACGGGGCGGATCGTCACCGCGGCGGCGCTGCTCTTCGCGGTCGCGATGGGCGCCTTCGCAACCTCGAAGATCATCTTCATTAAGGAGAACGGGGTCGGCACGGCGCTGGCGGTTCTGATCGACGCCACCGTTATCCGGGCTCTGCTCGTCCCCTCACTGATGGAGCTGCTCGGTAAGTGGAACTGGTGGGCGCCGGCGCCGCTGCGCCGCCTCCACGAGCGCTTCGGAATCAGGGATTCGGCGCCCGCGCCAGGTCCCGGATAGCACGCCGCTCGCGGCGTTTCGATGGTTTCGGTGGTTTCGGCAACGGTTCTTCGACGACCGGTGCCGCTTCGCCGTTGTAGACGCTGCTGTCGAACGCCGCAAGTGCCGGTTCGGCCGCGTATCCGAGCGGTTCGAGTTCGAACAGTTCCTCGATGCTGCGCAGCAGCGAGAAGTGGTTGTAGTAGCCCGTTTCGTTGACCGTGCCGGGCGCGACGAAAGGCGAGATCAGCAGCAGGCCGACCCGGCCGCCACCGCCCGTCGGTTTCACCGGTCCGGTCACCGGTTCGGTTGGCGCCGGCGCCGGCAGGTTCGAGTAGATGGGAGAGATGCAGCAAGAGCTGGTATCCGGCGTCGGACCCGTCTGCCGCGCCTGCGAGGAGACGATCGCGATCAACCCCCCTTCTTTATAGGCGGGGGAGGCCTCGATCTCCGGCACGACCGCCTGCAGGAAGGCTTCGGCCTGCAGGGGGCCGAACGGCTGACCCTCTTCACATGGGACTTCGCCGCCGTCGTGGCAGGCGTTGGGGACGATGTAGGAAAGGGTCGGCGTCTTTTTCGCCGTTTTCAGGTCCGCCGCGAGCAGGTCGAGGCCGACGTCTCGTTCGGCGCATTCGGCCCCGTCGATCAGCGAGTGGAAATAGACGAACGGGTTGCGCCAGGTCTCGTAGGCGTCACCGGGCGCGGGCGCCTGGCTCGGGTCCGGGCCGCCCAGCGCGGGATGGCGGCAGGTGGTGGGCTGCCCGCTGGCGGCCCCGTTGCCGATGTCCTCGACATAGGCCTTCCACTTCAGTTTCTTCTCGACCAGCTGGCCGGCGAGAGTCTGGGCTTCGGCCGGGTAGACACAGCCGCTGCCTTCGACCTGCCCCGTCGCAGAAAGCGTCCCCGGGGAGACGTCGGCGTAGCTGGGGCAGTTCGCGACCGTTTCGACCGTCGGGCCCTGGCCGCTGATCAGGGCGATCTGGTTCGCCAGATCGCCCTTGGTCACCGCGTAGTAGTTGGCGAGCAGCTCGCCCTGTTCGGGGAGCGTCTTGGCCAAGTAAGGCGCGGGCGCGCTCGGGCCGAACGCTTCTTCGTAACCGTTTTCGCCGAGCACGATCAGGAACACGTGCTTGATCGGCGGCAGCACTTCTTCTTCGGGTATTTCGGGGAGTTCCGGTGGTTCGGTGGGTGCTTCCGGCAGGCCTTCTTCTTCCACCGGAGCGAACGGGACGCTCGCCGCTTCGGCGGCGATCGGCGCGCTCGATTCGGTCACCGGAGCTTCAGCCGTGACCGGCGCTTCTTCGGCTTCGCTCGGGGGCGCAGATGCGACTTCGAGCAGGATCGAGGTGAGGCCGGCGCTCCGGGCCAGCGGGCTGATCGCCGAGCCGAGCATGACGCCGAAGGCGAGCATCCCCATCACCGCGACCGCGGCGGCGCGGGGCGTCGGCATGAAGCGGGCGGCGCCCCCGCCCGACTCCTCCGCACCCCCGTCCGAGGCCGAGGCGGCTGCTTCCGAGAGCGGGGCCGCGGCCGCTCGAGCCCACTCCAGCATCGCCGCGACCCTCATCGCTATCGCCGGAGGCAACGGACCGCGCCGCGTCCCGCACTCGACGCAATAGCGCTGGTCACCGTTCAGCTTGGCGCCGCAGCTGGCGCAGCCGCCGTTGCGGCCGGCGTCGCGTTGGTCGTCGGTCGGGGTGGCCACGCTCGGCTTCGAGTATCCCCGCGACTAGTTACCGAGTTGTGAAGATTTTGAGGTCCGAAACGCGGCTTTGCCGCCTGGCTTCACAAGTTTTCACGCATACGTTCACAGGTCTTAAACATTTCCGGCGGGGAGTGGGCCACAAGATGCAAGTGTGATCGCCGGCCCTGAGCCAACGGAGTGGTTGCCACCCACGGGGCAGCCCACACCCAGCGCCCCACTTGCTCCGCACGAGATTCCGACGACCCCCCTGGAGGTGGCGCCGGTCCCGGCCGCCGTTCCGCCGACGCTCGCCTCGACTAGCGGCGAGCAGTGCCCGTCCTGCGGCGCGCATATGGCCGTGGACCAGCGCTACTGCCTCCAGTGCGGGCAGCGACGCGGGGATCCGCGCCTGCCGTTCATGGACGCCGTCACCTTCATGGACGCAGCGAAGCGGCCGGCCCAGGCGGCGACGCCGGCACCGCCGAGCAAGCGCAAGCCGCGGATGACCGCGAACGCATCGCTGATGAAACCGCGAGCACCGCGGGCGGAGCCGAAGCGGCCGGCGGGAAGAACGCCACCGGCACGGGCGGCAAAGGCGCCACCAACAAAGCCACGAGCAAAGAGAAACTCAGCGCCGACAGCAGTGGGACCACCAAGGCCGCGGCCGAAATCCTCAAGCCCGCCGGCGACGTGAAGCTGCCCCCGCCGACCGTGCAAAAGGGCGGCAAGTGCGAAAGCGGCGCCGCCGGCTGCGACAACGGCGAATTCACCGGTAACTTCTTCGGCGAATGAAGCTGAGTCTGCCCAGACGCGGGAGGCAGCCGAGCGCACCGGGCACGAATGTGCCGGACGCACCAGCCCCTCAGGCGCCACCGGCCGGGTCAAACGGCCACGCCGCAGTCGAGGCGGCCTATGGCCAGGAGCTCCTGGTCGACCTCCGGCGGCGTCGCGACCAGCTCGTCGCCAGGGTGGCGGAGCTCCAGTGGGACCTCGGCGGCCTCGTCTACGAGATGGCGATCCGCAACAGCATCAAGGTCGAGGTCCTGGTCAAGCGCGCCGTCGAGCTGCAGGACGCCGACGCGGAACTGAACGAGGTCGAACGGATCGTCCGCATGGAGGAGACCGGCACCGCCGGCTCCTGTCGGGGCTGTGGAGCCCCCCACAGCAGCGGCGCGACCTTCTGCTGGCAGTGCGGCCAGCCACTGCTCGAGCAGGTCTCGGGCGAGTCGATCCTGCGCCGCTGAGCGGCGTAGCCGACATTCACCCCACTGGGGTGTGGTGAATGTCGGATGGGCGGTGCGAGGGCAGCCCAAGGACCGGCGAGTCAGCCGAAGCGCCCGGAGACGTAGTCGCGCGTCCGCGGGTCGCGCGGGTTGCCGAAGATCGCCTCGGTGTCGTCAAACTCGATCAGCGTCCCAATCGCCTTCGCGTCACTGGTCGACTCGAGGCTGAAGAACGCGGTGCGGTCGGCCACCCGCGCCGCCTGCTGCATGTTGTGGGTGACGATGACGATCGTGAAGCGCCCTTTGAGGCTGTGCATCAGGTCCTCGATCGCGCCGGTGGCGATTGGGTCAAGCGCCGACGCCGGCTCATCGAGGAGCAGCACGTCGGGTTCGATCGCGATCGCCCGCGCGATGCAGAGGCGCTGCTGCTGCCCTCCGGAGAGGCCGAGGGCGCTGTCCCTGAGCCGGTCCTTGACCTCGTCCCAGAGCGCGGCCCCGTGCAGCGCCTTCTCGACCCGTTCGTCGAGGCCCTGCTTGAGACCGAGGTTTCGCGGCGCCCAGGCGACGTTGTCGTAGATCGACTTCGGGAAAGGGTTTGGTTTCTGAAAAACCATTCCGATCCGCCGTCGCACCTCGACCTGGTCGACGTTGCCGCCGTAAATGTCGTGGCCGTGATAGAGGATTTGGCCGTCGATGCGGAAACCGGGCACCGAATCGTTCATCCGGTTGAGGCTGCGCAGGAAGGTGGTCTTGCCGCAGCCGGAGGGGCCTATCAGCGCGGTGATCTGGCCGCGGCGGATCCGCAGCGATACTCCGGTCAGCGCCTGTTTGGGCCCGTAGAAGACACCGACATTCTGGGCGTCGAAGACGGCTTCGGCGGCGATCGTCTGGTGGCCGTTGGTGCCCGGCGCGGCCGCTGCCGCCGGCCCGGTGTGGATGCGAACCCGACGGGGAATTGCCGGGTCGAGCCCCTGAGTCGGGTCGACACCGGTCATTTCGTCATCTTCCTGGTGCTGCGGGCGAGCAGCGCCCGGGCCCCGAGGCTGGCGAAGAGGATGAACGAGATCAGCAGCAGGGAAAGCCCCCAGGCTTCGGCGAAGCCAGCCGGATTCGCTTCTTCGGAGAGCGAGTAGATCCTCACCGGGACGTTGGGCAGCGCTTCCAAGGGATTGAGCGAGAAGTGGCGGGGGTCGAAGACCGAGCTGGCGAAGATCAGCGGCGCCGTCTCGCCTGCCGCGCGGGCGACGGAGAGCACGGTGGCGGTGACGATCCCGCCGAGCGCGCTGGGCAAGACGACGCTGAGCACCGCTCGCCAGCGGGCAACCCCCAGGGCGTCAGCGGCTTCGCGGAGGTTTGCCGGGACGAGCTTCAGCACCTCGCCGCTGCCTCGGGCGATCAGCGGCACCATGATGATCGAGAGCGCCACCGCAGCGGCCAGCCCGGACTGTTTGTGGTGGTTGACCATCAAGCCGAAGATGAAGAGGCCGATGATTATCGAGGGAAGTCCGTTCATCAGGTCCATCGTCAGCTTCACCAGGTGGGTCGCCCGGTTGCCGGCGTACTCGCTCAGGAAGAGGGCGATCAACACGCCGACCGGCATCGCGATCGCGGTTGCGATCGCGACTATCACCGCGGTGCCAACCAGCTCTGGCCCGATCCCAGCCGGTGCGCCCTTCAGCAGGAAGTCGAGGTTGAGCGCGCTGGCGCCGCGCGAGGCGACCGTGTAGATGACGATTCCCAGCACGCCGATCGCGAGCAGCGCCGCGCCCGTCGCCCCCAGTTCGGTAAAGCGGCTGAACAGCTGCCGCCGCCGCAGGTTGCCGCTAGGCGTAAGCGGCGCGTTCGGGTCGAAACCGCCCTCGAACGAGGACGTCGCTCGATCGAAGCCACCGGAAACACTCATCTCAGGTGCCTCCCGCGACGCCGAAGCGCCGGCCGATCCAGCTCGCCGTGAGGTTGGAGATCACGCCGATCACCAGAAGGATCGCGCCGCAGTAGAAGAGCGAGGCTTTGTGCATTTCGGTCAGTGCGCCGGGGAACTGGTTGGCGATCCGCGCCGCCAAGGTGTCACCGGTCTTAAACAGCGACGCCTGGATTTCGGAACCCGCCCCGATCACCTGCGCCACCGCAATCGCCTCACCGAGCGCACGCCCGAGGCCGAGCAGCGAAGCCGCGACGACGCCCGAGGCCGTCGAGGGCAGCACCACGCCGCGGACTACCTCCCAGCGGGTTGCGCCGAGGGCACTGGCGCCGTCCTGCATGTCCCGCGGGACGGCAAGGAAGAGGTCGCGTGAGATCGAGGCGATGATCGGCACGACCATGATCGCGAGCACGAGGCTGGCAGTGAAGATGCTCGAGCCGGTGGTTTCCGGCGCGCCGAAGATCGGGATGAAGCCCAGCGTGCTGTGCAGCCAGGGCTCAAACCGTTCGTGCACAAAGGGGGCGAGGATGAGGATCCCCCAGAAGCCGAGGATGACGCTCGGGATCGCCGCCAGCATTTCGACCAGCGGTCCGATCACGCCCCGCACCCCGGCCGGGGCGAGCATGCTGAGGTAGAGCCCGATCGCGATCGCGATCGGCCCGCCCAGCAGCAGGGCGAAGAACGAGCTGACGAGGGTTCCGAACAGCAGCGACCCTGCGCCGAACACCCCGAAGTTGGGCTGCCAGGTGGTGCTAGTGAGGAAGCCGAGCCCGAACTTCGAGATCGCCGGGCTCGCCCCGTGGACCACTTGGTAGGCGATCAGGACGATCACCGCTCCGGCAAGCAGGGCCGCACCGACGCAGATGCCGTAGAGCAGAGCGTCGCCAACGCGGTCCGCCTGCTTGCGTCGCCGGGCCGACACGTCGCGGGCAGGGCGACTGCCGCCGACGGCGGCCGGGGTGGCGGTGGCGCTCATCGGCGTCAGCGTAAAGGAGAACGCACCCCTTCCCCTACCCCCAGTGTCGAATTTTCACAAGATTGAAACAAGTCGAATTTGTTAACGAATTTAACGATCTTACTGTTACATCTTTGAAACAACATCTTTCACAAGATTGAAACAAATCCCGGGCCACCTGCCGCGACGCTACCCCGCGCCAGGATGCCGAGTTTGCGCCTCCTGGTGCCAAGTAGTCGATAACGAGCACGAAAGGACTCCCTTGATTCGCAACAGGTTGCTAGGTCTCTTCATCGCGATCGCTGGGACGGTTGGGGGTATGGCAACCGTTGCCACCGCAAGCGCGTCCGCCGCTGGCCTCACCGGCGCCGGTTCGACCCTGGTCGCGCCGCTGATGGCCAACTGGATCAGCGGCTTCGAAATCAAAGAAGGAATCCCGGTCAAATACGCCGCCGTTGGCTCTGGCGCGGGGATTGCCCAGATCACCGCGCGTACGGTCGACTTCGGCGCATCCGACGCCCCACTGACGCCGGAACAGGCAGCCGCCTGCAACGGGTGCGTGCAGGTCCCATGGGCGCTCTCCGCCACCGGCCTCGGGTTCAACCTCCCCGGCGTCAAGAAAGTGAACCTGACCGGTTCGATCCTCGCCGGCATCTACTTCGGCAAGATCACCAAGTGGAACGACCCGAAGATCAAGAAAATCAACCCCAAAGCCCACCTCCCCGGCCTGACCATCACTCCGGTGTTCCGGAGCGACGGCTCGGGTGACACCTACGCTTTCACCAACTACCTCTCGAAGGTAAGCAAGGCGTGGAAAAACGAAGTCGGCTACGCCACCTCCGTCGGCTTCACCCACGGTGTTGGTGCCAAAGGCAACTCCGGGATCACCTCGACCGTCACCAAAACGCCTGGTGCGATCGGTTACATCTCGGCCTCCTACCTGATCGCCGCCGGACTCGGCGCCGTCGCGGTCAAGAACGAAGCCGGTAACTTCGAGGTTCCCAACCTGAAGAACATCGAAAGCGCTGCGTCGGTCGTCAAGAGCGTGCCGTCGAGCAATGCGATCAGCATCACGAACCCCCCGAAGAAGGCCAAGCTCGCCTACCCGATCTCGACCTTCACCTACGCGATCGTCCCCCACAACGCGGGGCAGAAGGGGTTCCTCCAGCAGTTCCTCAACTACGCGGTGACCATTGGTCAGAAATACGGGGCGGCGCTTGACTTCGCGCCTCTCCCCAAGGTGGTGCTCAACGCTGCCAAGAGTTCAATAGGCTCGCTGTAGCACCTGCCGCCGCCGGGAGGCGCCGCGGCAACAGAGGCCGGCTCGGGACTCACCAGTCTCGGGCCGGCTTTTTTGGTTGCCGGATTACGGATTAGGCGAACGCCTGGGCCGCGCGGCGGCGCAGATCGGCATTGAGCATGCCGGTGACATGACTGGGGCTGGCACCGGCGGAGGGCACCGCGTCGCCGATCAATCCGCTGGCGCGGAAGCCGAAGAGCGGGGCGTCGAAGCCGAGCTCGCGGATCTTGCGGACCAAGCGCACCGCGCCGGGGGTATCGGCACCGGGACCGCAGAGCACGATCGCGGTCGGGTCGAGTGCCCCAAGCGCGCGTTCCAACCGCTCGTCGCCGAGCTCGTTGGAGAGGACTAGAACGCGGAACCCCGCCCGGCGGAGGGCGAGGTCGAGGGCCTGGAGGTGAACCTCCTCAGCGTTCTGGCCCGGGCTCGAGTCGAGCAGCAGAATCCCGGCCGGGCGCGAGGCGGCGGGCGCGAGGCGGCGGGCGCCGTGCAGCCAGCCGGTCGCCCAACGCGACGCGAACTCCAGCTCGGCTTCGCGCTCGGGGTCGGCGGCAAGCTCGTCGACCGCCGGCAGCAAAAGCTCCTCGACCGTGCGCTCCAGCGGCCGCAGGGCCAGGCTCTCCTCGATCGCGCGGTCAGCCGCGCCCTCGTCGAAGCTCTCGAAGGCGGCAACCAGGGTGCCGCCGCTGGCGGGCGCGGCCTGCCGCTGGCGGGCCAGCTCTATCGCCGAGGAAATGTTGCCGGTCTCGGCCAGGGCGTCGCGCAGCGTCTGCAGCTCCACCAGCTCGTAGTTGCGGTGGTTGCCGACGGTCCGCTTCGGTTTCGGGTAGCCGTAGCGACGCTCCCAGCTACGGAGCGTGTTGGGGCTGACGCCGAGCACCTCGGCTGCTGCGTTGGTTCGGATTCCGGGCATCGTTGAAAGTGGTTGCGCATCGTTGATTCGACACGCGAGCGGCATTTTCCCACCCGTGATCCGGGTTTACACCGGTTATGGACAGATTTTCGGAAATCTGTCAGCGATCTTGCAAGGCGCCAACCCCGACCGGCTGGCCAACTGCACGCGCCCGCCACATTGCCGTGTCGGCCTTGTGAAGAAGTTGATCGGCATCGTTGCCGTGCTCCGGACAGGCGACGACGCCCGCCGAGATCGCGATCCGCACCCCCCCGGCTCGCTCCAGCTCGTCGAGTAGGGCGAGCAGCCGCTCCGCCATCCGCATCGCTTCCACCGTGCGCAGGTTGGGCGCCAACACGCAAATCGCGTCCTCCTCGAGCTGGAAGGTCTCGTCGACGATCCGTACGCTGTCGCGCAGCGCCGCACCGACCACTGCGAGGGTCATCTCCGGGTCCCCGGAGCCGTTCCTGGCGTCGGGGCCGGAGGCGTCGAAGACGGCAAGCGCGAACGGGTGGCCGTAGCGTTGGTTGGTCTCGACCAGCTGCTCGAGACGCCGGCGCATATGGCCGGGCCGGTAGAGGCTGGCCAGCTCGCGCGCTTCCTCCCTTTCGCCGGCCTCCGCGGCTGAAACGGGCGGCTGGTCCGCGGCACGAGGGGGGGCGCTCCCCGTCGAGGCCGGTGACTCCCCCTCACCCAACGGTGGCACGCTTCCCGCCGCCTGCCGGTAGGCGGCGTCCACCGCCGTCGCCGTCACCGAGCCGAAGTCCAGGGCGAGGCGCTGGGCCGCCTCGGCGAACTGCCCGGTGTCCTCGCTCAACTCCTCACGCAACCTGCCCAGCATCGCCGCGTGCTGAGCCGCCGCCTCGCGGGCGAGCCGCCCCGCAGGGGTCTCGCCAACGGAACCGTTGTCAGATGAAGACACCCGCTATTTGCGGATTGACTCTCGTCCAGGACGGATATCCAATTTGCGGAGATCAATTGCCATCCGCCGCTGCGGCCGGCATGGCAGGCCTAATCCAGGCTGCGGCGCCCAGCCAGCGCCTTACCGAGCGTCACCTCGTCGGCGTGCTCGAGGTCGGCGCCCACAGGCAATCCGCTCGCCAGGCGGGTCACAGTGACCTTGCCACGCAGCGCCGCCGCGATGTGCAGCGCCGTCGCCTCGCCGGTGGTGGTCGGGTTGGTAGCGAGGACCACCTCGGTGACCCCGCCGCGCTCGACCCGGCCCAGCAGCTCGGCGATTTTCAGGTCCTCGGCGTCGACGCCATCGATCGGGGAGAGGGCGCCACCGAGCACGTGGTACAGGCCGCGGTATTCGTGGGTCCGCTCGATCGGGATCACGTCGGCCGGCTGCTCCACCACGCAGATCGTCGAGCGATCCCGGTTGGTGTCGGCGCAGATCCGGCACTGCGGTCCCTCCGCGAGGTTGAAGCACTCCTCGCAGAGCCCGACCTTCTCCTTCACCTCGCGGATCGCCTCGCCGAGCGCGAACGCCTCCTCGTCCGGCGCGCGAAGCAGGTGGAAGGCGAGCCGCTGCGCGGTGCGCTGGCCGATCCCCGGCAGGCGCGAGAGCTCGGCGACGAGGCGCGCCAGCGGTGCCGGGCCCTCGGAGCTCAACCTCCGAGAGCCCCCAGGCCTCCGAGGCCGCCGGTGATCCCACCCATCTTCGAGTTGGCCAGCTCCTGAGCGGCGCGCAGGCCCTCGTTGACCGCTGCCTGGACCATCTCGGCCAGCATCTCGGGCTCCTCGGGGTCGATCGCCTCGGGGTCGATCGCGATCTTGCGCAGGGTGAGGTCACCGCCCATCGTCACCTTGACCATGCCGCCGCCGGCGCTCGCCTCGACCGTTTCGTCCTTGAGCTGCTCCTGCGCCTCCAGCATCTGGTTCTGCATCTGCTGGGCCTGCTTCATCAGAGCGTTGACGTCAAACCCTCCGGGCCCGCCTCCTCGTGCCACCTAACTGACCTCCTCCGCGTCGAACTCCCGCTTGAACCTCGCCACCAGCTCCGCCTCATCGACCGCGGCGCCCGGCGTCTCGCCCTCCTCGTCCTCGCCATCGGCGAGCACGAAGGCAGGGCGCAGTGGCAGACCGATAACCGCCTGAAGTGCTTCCGCCACACGCTCGCGCTGCTCAGGCGTCTCGGCCTTTCGCTTGTTGAACGTCGCGGTCGCGGGAAAGCTGACCTCAACCACCTCCCCCGCCTCGTCCAGGCCAACGGGCCGAGCCTGCTCAAAGAAGGCGGCCAGCGCTGGCGCCGTCTTCGCAAGCTGATCCATGACAGCCGGCCAGGCCCGCTGGAGCTGCTCCAAGTCGAGGGTGCTCCCGCCCGCGGGTCCTGGTGGGGATGCAGGGGGGGCGCTGCGGGCGGGGTCGTCCTCGACCCCCCCTGCATCCCCACCACCCGCGGGAGGAGCGTCCTCCGCGAGAACATCACCCGCGGGACCAGCGTGGCTAGCGGGGGAGCTGGCAGCAGCAGCTTCAGCGGAGCCTGCTGCCGGAGGAGCTTCTTCGGCAGCAACAGAAGCTTCGGGATCGGGCGGTTCTGGAGCCTCCTGAGCGATGGGCGGCGGCTCGGGCGCTTCGGGTTCATCTGCCGGAGGGACAGCTGCCGTGGGTGGCGTGGGGGATGGCGTCTCGCCCGCAGCTTGCGAGGACGAGACGTCGTTC
>SMEU01000057.1_pt1 | contig 11402 bp, 12 predicted proteins | sample 2456051 | NCBI WGS metagenome assembly SMEU01 (sample SAMN10132600, study PRJNA489261) | soil metagenome | isolation source: day120 un-amended silt loam soil | place: USA | collected 2015-05-01
CAGCCGAGAGTGATCGAGATTCGCCGGTTGCGCGGATCGTAGCGATCGCTCGCCACATAAGGCTGGCGGTCGGCCACGCCCTCGATCCGCGAGATCCGGGCGACCGGCACACCGGCCGCCTCGAGCGTGCCGCGCGTGCGTTCCGCGCGCGCCGCCGACAGCGTCCAGTTGTTGGTCGTCCGCCCCGCCGCATAAGGCAGCGAATCCGTATGGCCGCGGATGATCACCGGATTGGGCACGCCGGAAATGACCTGCGCGACCTCGTGCACGAGCCGCTGCGCGGCCGGCAGAAGCTGGTCGGTGCCGACCCGGAACATGGAGAAATCCGCCTCGTCCATCAGGTCGATGCGAAGCCCTTCGTCGCTTTCGGCGAAGCTGACATGGTTGCGCAGCCGGCGGAGCTCGGGCGAGGCGTCGATCCGGCGCATCAGCTCGCCCGACAGCCGCCGGAATTCCTCGCGGTCGATCTGGTTGCGCGGCGCCGCGCCCTCCTGGACGCCGCCGGTCGCGTCGCGCGGGATGGTGATGGCGCGCGAGCCGGTCTGGCCGGCCCGGTGCGGATAATTGTCCGCCGAGACGATGGAATCGCCGTTCAATATGCCGTTCGAGCCGGCGCTGTTCTGCTTGTACTCGATCAGGGTCGGCGTGAAATAGTCGGCGAGGCCGCGCCTCTGGTCCTCGTCGGTCGCGCCGAGCAGCCAGAGCAGCAGGAAGAAGGCCATCATCGCGGTGACGAAGTCCGCATAGGCGATCTTCCAGGCGCCGCCATGATGGGGGCCATGCGCCGCCTCGATCACCTTCTTGACGATGACCGGGGGCGGCGGGGCGGGCTCGTTCCGGCCGCGCTTCAGGGCGGCGCTGGCCATGGCCTAACGCCCCCGCATGCCGTCGAACACGTCGGCGAAGGCCGGCTGGTTCGAATGGGCGATCCCTGAGCGGGCAGCCTCGATCACCAGAGGCAGCGGATGGCCGTGAAGCGAGGCGATGATGATCTGCTTCACGACATGGTAGATCGCCATGTCGCCCTCGATCACCTGCCGCGCGCGGTTGGCGAAGGGGCCGACGAAGCCATAGGCGAGCAGCACGCCGAGGAAGGTGCCGACCAGCGCCGAGCCGATCATCTCGCCCAGGATCTCCGGCGGCTTGTCGATCGAGGCCATGGTCTTCACGACGCCGAGCACGGCCGCGACGATGCCGAGCGCGGGCAAGGCGTCGGCGAGCTGCTGCAGGCTGTTGGCGGGTGCGATCGTGTGATGGCTGTGCGTCTTGATCGCATTGTCCATCACGTCCTCGACCGCGCGCGGATCGAGCGTGCCGGAGGAAACGACGACCAGCCTGAGCGTGTCGCAGATCAGGTGGACGAGCGTCTGGTCCTTCAGCAGCTTCGGATATTCGGCGAAGATCGCGGAGGATTTCGGGTCTTCGATATGCGGTTCGACGGCCACGGGGCCGTCGGTGCGCAGCATCTTCATTAGCTTCGAGACGAGGAAGATGACGTCGAGAAAGTCCTGCTTCTTGTATTTCGGCCCCTTGAAGGCCTTGGCGAGGCCGCCACCCAGCGCCTTCAGGTCGCCCACCGAATTGCCGGTGATGGTCGCGCCGACGGCGGCGCCCCCGATCACGAGCATCTCGATGGGCAGCGCGTGCAGGATCACGCCGATGCTGCCGCCCGAGATGATGAAGCCGCCGAACACCATCACGAGGAGGATAATCATGCCAACGGCTGCGAACATTTCTTCCCTCGTGAAACCTGGCCAGTCGGAGAGGTTCGCCCCCTCACGCTATGATTAACGGCAGAATGGTGCGGACTTAATGGTTAAGGCCCTCTCAACCCTCATTTTCCCGGGCCGAATTCCGGGCGCCCGGATCAGCGCAGCAGGTCGAAGAGCGTGCTCTCGTTGACCCGCGCGAACACCGCCTGCGCCGCCTGCAGCGACAATTGCTGCGAGCTCAGCCGCGCGATCACCGACTGGATGTCGGTATCCTCGAGCCCGCTCCTCTCCTCCTGCAGCTGCAGGCCGGTATCGGCCTGGCGCTCGAGCAGCTGGTCGACCCGGTTGGCGAGCGCGCCCTGTTCGCCGCGCTGGGTGGAGACGTGGGTGACGGCGGCGGCGACCTCGTCGACCGAGGTGGCGACCGCGGCCTTGCGCGCCGTCGGATTGGCGATTTCCAGCGCCGTCGCCGCGTCGGCGACGATCGCTGCCAGATCCTTGGGGCCGCCGGCGGTGGCGACGCTTTCGAACACGTCCTCGCGGGTGCCGACTGCGATCACCTGGAGGCCGCTCTGCACCGGGATCCGCAGCGAATAGCCGGACATGAAGAGCGCGTTGCCCCGCGCATCCTTGCTGCCCTTCAGCGAGGTCAGCTCGGCGGCGATCGAGCGCAGCTCCAGCGCGATCGTCGCCCGGTCCTGATCGGACAGGGTGCCGGTGGCACCCTGGGTCATCAGCTCGGTGGCGCGGTCGAAGGCCGTGGCCGCCGCCTTCAGCGCGGTGTCGGCGCGGTCGGCCAGCGAGGCGGCGAGGTTGAGATTGCTCTTCCACGCCGCCTCATTGGCCTGGCTGCGGCCGATCGAGGAGATGCGCGCCGCCGCGACCGGATCCTCGGACGGGGACTGAAGCCGCTTCTGGGTGGAGAGCTGGGTCTGCGATTTCGCGATGTCGCGCGACAAGGCAAGCTGCCGGTTGACCTCCTGGTCCAGGCGATAACGGGTTCCGCTGATCATCCTTCTATTCCCCCAAAGGCTCAGAGCGCGTCGAACAGCGCCTGGATGGTTTCGCGCGCCACCTGGATGATCCGGGCCGACGCATTATAGGCCTGCTGGTAGCGGAGCAGGTCCGCCGCCTCGGCGTCGAGATCGACGCCAGTCACTTCGTCCAGCGCGGCATAGCTGTTGTCGCGCCAGGTGGAGGCGGCCGCGGCCTCGGCATTGGCCGAGGCGAGCACCTGCGCATTGGCGGAGACGATCCCGGCCCAGCGAGTCTCGACCCCGCTCGAGCCGCGGATCGCGTCGAGGGCGAGCAGATTGCCGTTGGCGGCGCCGCTCGGGCTGGCCGCCGGCACCAGGTCCGGATCACCCGCCAGCGCCTGCAGGGAGGTGGCGCCGCCGCTGACACTCATCAAAGCCGCACCGGGATTGCCGTTCGCATCCTCGCCGGCCGCGGCCCAGTTGTTCACCATGCCGGCGAAGTCGACCGCAAGCGAGTCGAGCGCGGCGCGGCGGTCGGCGACGTTCTGGGCGACGTCGACCAGTCCGGCCAGCTTGCCGCTGGTGGCGGGGAGCGGCACGGTCGTGCCGTTGGTCTGGAGCTGCATAGACAGCCGGCCGTCCGCCGCCTTGGCGAGCACGACCAGCTTCGGGCCGTTGCCGTCGAGCAGGGTGAGTCCGGAGCTGCCCGCGGCGCCCAGCCCGGCCCGCCCGTCCTCTCCAATCGACACGTTGACGTCGATCTTCTCTGCGATCAGGTCCACCAGCCGATCCCGCTCATCCTGGAGCGAGGCGCGGGCGCTGCCATTGGCGGCGGCGGGGCCCAGCGCGCCGTTGACCGCGTGCAAGGCCTTCAAGGCGTCGTTCAGCGAATCCACCTCGATCCCCGCCGCCTGGCCGATGCCGTCGGAGAGGCGGGCGAGCGCCTGGCCGCTGCCGCGAAAGGCCGAGGCGACATTGTCGAGCGAGGCGAGCACGGAGCGGCGGCCCATCGTGTCGCCGGGATCGGAGGCGAGCGAGGCCGCGGCGTTGAAGAAGCCGGTCATCGCCGAGCCCACGCCGGCGACGCCGTCGTCAAGCGCGGTCTCAATTCCGGACAGCCATTGCTGGCGCACCGAGGCGCGGCCGTCGGCGGAGGCCGAGAAGCGCGCCTCGGCCGCCTTGAAATCGTCCCAGGAGCGGGAGACTCCGGCGGCGATGACGCCGTTGAACATGACCTGCGGCCGGAAGGCGAGGTCGCCGGTGGTCGCTGCGGTGACCTCCTGCAGGACGATCCGGCGGCGCGCATAGCCGGGGGTCTGCGCGTTGGCGACATTCTCGCCGACGGCGGTCAGCGCGCTGCGATAGGCGGCGAGCGCCGAGGAGCCGATGCCGAGAAGGTCGCTCACCGCGTCACCTCATTTGGATTGCCGTGGGTGTCGGCGCTGGCCTCCGCTGCGGCGCCCGGCTGCGGCGCTTGCACGCTGCGGTGGCGCTCGAACTGGGCGGTGAGCAGATCGGCGATGCCGAACGTGCCCTGCTGCGCCATGGAATCGGCGAGCCGGGAATCGGCCATGTCGCGGAACTGGTCGGTCGCCTGGCTGCCGAACATGTCGTCGGCAAGCCTGGCGTTGCGCATCGAGCCGATCAGCTGGCGGATGAACACCGCCTCGAAGGCCTGTGCCGCCTGGCGCAGCTCCTGCCGGCGCTGGGCATTGCCGTCGCCGCCGGTGGCGGGGGTCTGGTTGTTGAGCGAGTTGATCACAGGATGATGAGCTCCGCGCGCAGGGCCCCGGCCTGCTTCAGCGCCTCCAGGATCGCGACGAGATCGGACGGGGCGGCTCCGATCGCGTTCACCGCGCGGACGATCTCCGACAGCGACGCGCCTGGGGCGAAGTTGAACATGGGCGAGCGATGCTCGGTGATCTCGATATTGGAATTGGGGACGACCACGGTCTCGCCGCGCGACAGCGGCCGCGGCTGGCTGACCCGGGGATCCTCCTGCACCGAGACCGTGAGCCGGCCGTGGCTGACCGCGGCGGGGCGAATCCGCACCGCGCCGTTGATCACGACCGTGCCGGTGCGCGCGTTGACGATCACCCGCGCCGGGGCATCGGCCGGCTCGACCTCGATATTCTCGATCCGGCTCATCAGGGCAGTACGGATCTCGGCGCCGGGCTCCGCCGTGATCGCGACGGAAACGCCGTCTTCGGCGCGCGCGAGCGGGGCGCCGAGCTCCTGGTTGATCGCGTCGGCGATGCGCCTCGCGGTTGTGAAGTCGGACTCGGCGAGGTTGAAGGTGAGCGTCGGCGCGGTCGCGAAGCCGGTCTCCACCGCGCGCTCGACGGTGGCGCCGCCCGGGATCCGGCCCGAGGAGGGCACGTTGACCGAGACCTGGCTGCCGTCCTGCGCCGAGACGCCGAGACCGCCGACGGCGAGATTGCCCTGCGCCATGGCGTAGATCTGGTTGTCGGCGCCGCGTAGCGGCGAGAGGATCAGGGTGCCGCCGCGCAGCGAGCGGGCGCGGCCCATCGCCGAGACGGTGATGTCGAGCCGCTGGCCGGGCCGGGCGAAGGCCGGCAGCTCGGCGGTGATCATCACCGCCGCCGCGTTCTTCAGCGCCGGATTGACGCCGGGCGGAAGGGTCAGGCCGAAGCGGGAGGCGACGCCGTTCATGCCCTGCGTCGCATATTCGAGATTGTCGTCGCCCGTGCCGGCGAGGCCGACGACGAGGCCGTAGCCGACCAGCTGGTTGGGGCGCACGCTCTGGAACGCTCCCAGATCCTTGATCCGGGAGGCGTGGGCCGGCGTCGCCAGCGCGAGCAGGGCGGCGAATGCGATCAGGAGACGGCTAAGCATGGACGATCACCTCAAAAGGGGCTGAGGATGTTGAAGAAGCGCTGCAGCCAGCCCATGCGGCTGGAGCGGGCGATCTCGCCGCGGCCGAGATAGTCGATCCGCGCATCGGCGATCCGGGTCGAAAGCACGCGATTGTCGGCGGTGAGGTCGCCCGGGCGGACGATTCCGGAGATCCGGATCGCCTCGTTGCCGCGGTTGATTCGCAGCCGCTTCTCGCCGCGCACCCGCATCGTGCCGTTGGGCAGCACCTCCTCGACCGTGACCGTGATCTGACCGGTCAGCGAATTGGCCTGGCCGGTCTGACCGCGGCCTTGGAAGGCGTTCGCCCCGCTCGCCCCGACATCGGTCGGCTGGAAGAAGGACAGGGGGCCCGTGGTCGGCGGGGTCAGGCTGATCGAGCCCTCGCGATTGGTATTCGAGGTGCTCTGCGAGCTGCCCTGCGTGTTCTCGGTCAGCACGATGGTGATGACGTCGCCCACCTGCGCGGCGCGCTGGCCGGAGGTGAGCGGCGCATAGCCATATTGCGGCTGGAAGATCGCGCCGTTCGCGGCCGCCGGCGGGGCCGGCGGCGGCGGCGTGGGGCGATATTCCGGCTCGCGCTCGCGCCGGGCGGCGACGAGCAGCACGGCCGTGCAGGCGAGGAGGGCGGCGCGAGTCATCCTAGAGCTGCTGGTTCGCATTGCGCAGCATCTCGTCGGTCGCCTGGATCATCTTCGAATTGACCTCATAGGCGCGCTGGGTCTCGATCATGTCGACCAGCTCCTGGACGACGTTGACGTTGGAGCTTTCGAGCGCGCCCTGGCGGATCGCGCCGCGGCCCTCGGCATTGGCCGGGCCCGTCTGCGCCTCGCCGCTCGCGCCCGTGACGCCGTAGAGATTGTTGCCGAGCGCCTGCAGGCCGGCCGGATTGACGAAGCGGGCGAGCTCCAGCTTGCCGACTTCCTGCGCCTCGCTCTGCCCGGCCACGGTCACCGAGACGGTGCCATCATTGCCGATGGTGATCGACTGGGCGCCGTCCGGAATCTGGATTTCGGGCATGACCGGCATGCCGTCCGTGGTGACGAGCTTGCCTTCCGCGGAGAGGTGGAAATTGCCCGCGCGGCTGTAGCCCGTCGAGCCGTCCGGCCGCTGGATCTGGAAATAGCCCTCGCCCTCGATGGCGAGATCGAGCGGATTGCTCGTCGTGTTGATCGAGCCCTGCGAGGTGATCCGGCCGGTGCCGGTGAGCCGCACGCCGGTGCCGAGGTTGAGGCCCGTCGCATATTGGTTGTCGCCGGCCGAGCGGGCGCCCGCCGCGGTGACCATCTGATAGGCCAGGGTAGCGAATTCGGCGCGGTCGCGCTGGAACGCGGTGGTGTTCACGTTCGCCAGGTTGTTGGCGATGATCCGCATCCGTTCGGACTGCGCGTCGAGCCCGGTGCGGGCGACCTGGAGGGCTGAGCTGGACATCACATTCTCCTTGTGAATTCGCTGTTTAGCTGGGCAGGCGCATCAGATCGGCGGCGGACGTGTCCATCTCGCGCGCGGAGCTGACGAGCTGCAGCTGCATGTCCCAGGACCGGCTGGCCTCGATCATGTCGATCAGGGTCTGGCTGGTGTTGACGTTGGAGCTTTCCAGGCTGGCCGGGATCAGGCGGGCCTGTGGGTCCGACGGCAACGCGCCGCCGCCCTGGACCCGGAACAGGCCGTCCAGGCCCTTGGCGATGTGCGAGCCGGCCGGCGAGGTGAGCTTCAGCCGGTCGACCTGCTGCGGCTGGCCGGCATCGCCGCCCGCCGGCACGATCCAGATCGCGCCATCTTCGGCGATCCGGATCGAGTCCGCCGGCGGGATGGTGATCGGGCCGCCGTCGCCGAGGACGGGGCGGCCGTCGCCCGTGGTCAGCACGCCGCTCGCCGCGACCTGCAGGTCGCCGCGCCTTGTATAGGCCTCGCTGCCGTCCTCGGCCTGGACGGTGAGCAGGGCGTCGCCCGTCATCGCCACGTCGAGATCGCGTCCGGTATGGTTGATCGAGCCGGCCGTCATGTCGGCGCCGGTGACCTCCTGGGAGACCGGCGCGCGGGCCTCGAGGCCATCGCCGCGCACCCAGAGCGACCGGGCCGAGGCGAGCTCGGCGCGGAAGCCCGCGGTGTTGGCATTGGCCAAGTTGTTCGCGGTCACGGTCTGCCGCGACATCGCGCCGCGCATCCCCGACAAAGCGGTGTAGATCAACCGGTCCATTGGCTAGCTCCCGTCCCCGGCTCCGTTACGAGCGCAGGTTGATGATCGACTGGTCCATCTGGTTGGCCGTCTCGATCGCCTTGGCATTGGCCTGGAAGTTGCGCTGCGCCGCGATCAGCGCGACGAGCTCTTCCGTGATGTCGACATTGGCCCGCTCGAGCGCGCCAGACTGGATCCGGCCGAAGGCGTCAGAGCCGGCCTCGCCGACGATCGCGTCGCCGCTGTTGCCGGTGATCGTCCAGCGGCCGTCGCCGCGCTGGCGAAGCCCGGCCGGGTTCGAGAAATTGGCGATCAGCAGCTTGCCCAGCGCCTGGGTGGTGCCGTCGGTGAAGCTGGCGGTGACGAGGCCGTCCTCGCCGATCGAGACGTCGGACAGCTTCGACGAGGCGATGCCGTCCTGGTCGATCGCGGCGATGTTGAAGGCGCCCGCAGCCTGGCGGGTGGCGGTGCCGAAATCGATCGTGATCGCCAGCGGCGCGGATGCGCCCGACGGGAACACGCTGGAATAGGCGACCGGAGTCGTCGGCGAGGTCAACGCACCGGTGGAGTCGAAGGTCAAAGTCGCCGGCTGCGGCGTCGGCGAGCCGCTGACGGCGGACGCCTCCTCGTTGCCGACGAACATGTGGACGTCCCACGTGTCCGCGCTGTCGCCCGCCGCGATCGAGCCGGTGCGCACGAAATAGAGCGTGGCCGACTGGGCATTGCCCTCGCTGTCATAGACCGTCTGCTGCTGCGAATAATTGTAGCTGTTCGGGTCGAGCCGGTCGAAGCCATAGGGATTGGATGCGCTGTAGACCGCACGGTCCGACGGCTTGTCGGCGGTGATCGGCAGGTTGGCGCTCAGCGTGATCAGGCTGGTCGCGCGCGGCGTGCCCGAAGTCAGCGGCAGCTGGATGTTGCGCGAGGCGGAAAGGCCGCTGGCGGTGATATTGCCTTCGGCGTCGACCGGCAGGACCTGGATGAAGCCGCCATTGCCGTCCACCAGATAGCGCTGGCTGTCGACCGAGAGCGAGCCGTTGCGCGAGAAATAGGTCGTGCCGCCGTTCAGGGCGTCGCGGGTCACGAAGAAGCCCGAGCCGGAAATGGCGAGGTCGAGGTCGCGCGCCGAGGTCTCGAAGCCGCCCTGCGTGAACTGCTGCTCGATGCCCTTCAGGCGCGTGCCCTGGCCCGGCGTGGTGCTGGAAGCGGGCATGATGTCGCCGAAAAAGGTGCGGCTGCGCTTGAAGCCGATCGAGCCGACATTCGCGATGTTGTTCGAGATCGTGCCGAGTTCGGTCTGGGCGCCGCGAAGGCCGGAGAGCGAGGTGTAGAAGGACATGGGGTTGCTCCTTGGATAAGCTTTGCGATTGGGGTCAGGCGAGGCGGATGGCGGCGCTCGGATCGAGCAGGCCGAGGCCGGTGACGAGCCGGCTTTCGCCGCCGGCCGCCGGCGACTGGATGCCGCCGATCGAGGTCCAGGTGGCGGTCGCCGCGTTGGTGGTCTGGCCGTTCTTGGCAGCCGTCACGATCATGCGCAGCGGCCCGCCCGCGACATAGTCGCCGGCCTCGTTCTTGCCGTCCCAGGCGACCGCGACATTGCCGGCCGCGGTGGCGCCCATGGTCTCGGTGTGGACCACCGCGCCATTGGCGTCCTGGAAGTTGACCGTCACCGAATCGGCGCCGTCGGCCAGCGAGAATTCGCCGGCATAGGTGCCGTCGCGGAGCGGCGTCGCGACGTCGGACTCGACGAGCATCGAATGGCCGATCCAGCTGGCGGCGTCGGACAGGCGGCTGCCGCCGAGAGAGGAGGCGATCGTCTGCAGGCTGCGGTTCATCTCGGCGATGCCGGCGACCTGCGAGAATTGCGCCATCTGGGCGACCATCTGCGTGTTGTCGACGGGGTTGAACGGATCCTGCGTGGTCAACTGCGTGGTCATCAGCCGGAGGAAGTCGTTCTGGTCCATCGCGCCCGCACCGGCCCCGACCGAGGTCGTCCCCGTGGTCGCCGGCGGGGTGGGCACGTTATGGGCGTTGTTGATCGTGTCGATAATGCTCATTGTCCGAGCCTCAAAGTGTCGAGGGTGAGGGTTTTGGCGGTCTGCAGGACCTGCACGTTGTTCTGGTACTGGCGGGCGGTCTCGACCATGTCGATCAGCTCGGCGGCGGTATCGACTCCGGCCTCCCAGACGTCGCCATTGGCGTCGGCCAGCGGATGATCCGGATCGTGGCGCCGGGTCGGCTCGACGCCGGCGCGGACCACGCTCTCGACCTGCACGGTGGCGAGGCCCGGGCCGCCCTCGACGCTCCGGAAGACCGGGCGCAGGGCCTGGAAGGCGCCTTCGCGCGTACCGGAAACGGAGCCGGCATTGGCGAGGTTCGACGCGGTCGTGTTCAGCCGCACGAGCTGCGCGGACATGGCGCGGCCGGCGATGTCGAACACGGTCATCGGACGGTTGGTGTTCATCGCTTACTCTCCCTTGAGAGCGCGGCGGATCGTCGAGATCCGCCCTTCGAGGAAGGACAGGGTGGTGCGGTACTGCATCGCATTCTCGGCGAAGAGGGTCTGCTCGGTGTTGAGCTCGACCGTGTTGCCGTCGATCGACGGGGTCACCGGCACGCGATAGGCGATCGCCTCGTTGGCGGCCCGGTCGGCGGCATAGCCGCGCGAGGCCAGGCCCATGGCCCGGTCGAAATCGATGTCGCGGGCGCGGTAGCCCGGAGTCGCCGCATTTGCGATGTTGGAAGCGAGCAGGTTCAGGCGCTGGGACCGCAAGGTCAGCGCCGCGCCGTGAATGCCGAACAGGCTTTCGCCATTGGCCATGTGCATTCCCCTAAAGCTCCGTCCCGGCCCGCCGTTAAATTGACAGGCAAGGGCGTCGGCCTGACCGAAGCAATGATCGTGCCAAATGGCGGGATCGCTTCACTGGCGTCCTTGCGTAGAGATGGGGCAGCGTTGAACCGGCAAGGTTTTGCCGGTGCCGGCAGTTTCCTGCCGGGGGCGGGAGGGACGAGTGATCGACGTCGTGGATCGGTTTTTCGACCCTCTCGCCTTCTCCATCGTGCTGGGCGGGACCATGCTCGTCACCTGGATTTCGGCGACCGGCCGCGACGGCTGGCGCGGTTTCGGCGCCCTCCTCCCCTTCTTCCGCGCGCGGCCCGCGCGCGATGCCGAGGCGGCCGAAGAGGCGGTCCGGCACATCCGGCATCTCTCCGAATATAAGGGCACGCTCTGCGCGGACCGGGTGAAGACTCCGGTCGACTTCGTGCACCGCGCCGCCTGCCGCCTCGCCGATGCCGACAGCGCGGAGAAATTCGCGGTCTGGGCGCGCGAGGAGCTGGAGGACCGGCGCGCGCGCCACAAGGCCGCGATCGGGCTCTGGCGCTATGCCGCCGAAGTCGCCCCGGCCATGGGCATGATCGGCACCGTGATCGGCCTGATCGCGATGTTCGCGCGGATGAACGACCCGGCGGCGATGGGCCCGGCCATGGCGGTCGCCATGCTGACCACGCTTTACGGCCTGATCCTCGCCTTCGGCCTTGCCGGGCCGATCGGGGCGCGGCTCGAACGCCTGTCCGAGGCCGAATGCGCCTGGCAGGCGCGGGTCGCCGAGCGCCTGCTCGCCCTCGCGCGCGCAGAGGAGAAGGCGCTGGCCGCCGGCT
>SMEU01000065.1_pt1 | contig 11364 bp, 18 predicted proteins | sample 2456051 | NCBI WGS metagenome assembly SMEU01 (sample SAMN10132600, study PRJNA489261) | soil metagenome | isolation source: day120 un-amended silt loam soil | place: USA | collected 2015-05-01
CGCGCGCGCCGATCCCGGCCTTCAGGACGCGGTCATCGAGGCCCTGCTCAACAACGAGACCTATTTCTTCCGCGACAAGCTGCCCTTCGACCTGCTGATGGCGGGGCCGGTCAAGCGGCTGGAGCGCGAGCGCGCCGCCCGCAAGAAGCTGTCCATCTGGTGCGCCGGCTGCTCGTCGGGCCAGGAAGCCTATTCGCTGGCGATGAGCTTCGCCGACGAGAAATTGCGCTGGGCCGGCTGGACGATCGAGATCGTCGGCACCGACCTCTCCAAGACCGCGATCGCGCGCGCGAAATCCGGCTGCTATTCCCAGTTCGAGGTGCAGCGCGGCCTTCCGGTCATGCAGATGATCCGCTGGTTCGACGAGCTCGGCGGCGGCGACTGGCAGATTTCGGAGGCGATGCGCCGGCAGGTCCGCTTCGAGGCCCGCAACATCATCGACTCGCCGCCCGCGCCCGGCCGCTTCGACATCATCCTCTGCCGCAACCTCCTGCTCTATTTCTCGCCCGACATGCGGCGGCTGGCCTTCAACCGCCTGGCCGACGCGGTCGCCCCGGACGGCGCCCTGATGCTCGGCGCCGGCGAGACCGTGCTCGGCCAGACCGATCGCTTCGTCTCCGACGCCAATTGCCGCGGCCTCTACGTCCCCGCCCGCTCGGCGCAGGCGAAGGTGGCGTGAGCTCGCGACGCGCGCAAACGTCACCCTGACCCGGTTTGGGGGTCCGTCTTCGAGCCGCACGACAGGCCTGGACCTGGCTGCTGAATCAAGTTCAGCATGACGAAGGGGCGGGTGACCCGGTCGGCTCTTGACCTCTCGCGGCTTTCAGGCCGTAACAGCCCCATGGACGGGATCATCGAGGCCCCATCGCCGAATTTCGACGAGCGCACCCAGCCCGTCTCGATCATCGTGCTCCATTATACGGGCATGGAGGACGCGCCGTCGGCGATCGCCCGCCTCCGCGATCCCGCCTCGCGGGTCTCCTCCCATTATGTGATCGCCGAGGACGGCCAGATCCTTCGCCTCGTGCCCGAGGAGAAACGCGCCTGGCATGCCGGCCGCTCCTACTGGCGCGGCCTGACCGGGCTCAACGATCACAGCGTCGGCATCGAGATCGTCAATCCCGGCCACGAATGGGGCTATCGCGCCTTTCCGGACGCGCAGATCGGCGCGCTGATCCCGCTGCTGGCGGAGATCAAGGACCGCTATCATGTCAGCCGCGGCAATGTCGTCGGCCATAGTGACATCGCGCCGACCCGAAAGCAGGATCCGGGCGAGCTCTTCCCCTGGGCCCGGCTCGCCCGCCACCGCCTCGCACTGCCGCGCCCGACCCGCAATCTGATGGATCCGAACTGGTCCGACAGCGGCTTCCTGCTCGCGCTCGAACGGTTCGGCTATGACGTCAGCGACCCGCTCGCCGCCACCGTCGCCTTCCAGCGCCGCTTCCGCCCCGAGCTGGTCGACGGCACCGTGGACGGGGAATGCCGGGCGATCCTGCTGGCCCTGCTGCTGCCGCGGCCGCAGGGGGACGATTGAGCGAATGTTTCCAATGGTCGCACTGGCCATGGGGGGTGCGGGGCTGACGACTTTGCAGGTAGGAAACGTGTCGTCCGCCGGACCCGGCAGCGGCTGAATATCCAGAGGTTCAAGGCGCCGGCGACCAGACCAGAAAGCCCAAGTCGCGGCGAGCATGTCGGACGAAATCCTGTTCGTATCCTACAAAGCCTCTGTCCGCTTTCGACCCATTGCGGACGTTCTGGCTCCGGCGGTACCAGGAGCTATGGGGAAGCTGGTGACGCATAAGCTCTCTTTGGAGATGAGAATGTCAAAAGTTACTGTTGTGCCGGGCCGCTCACTGATTGGAATGCTGGCGCTAGTTCTGGCACTGATCTCCGGACCCGTTGCCGCGATGGCGCAGCAAGCGCATTCATCACCCGAGGACCGTGCGCGCTTCGTCTCCATCACCCGAACGCTCGAAGAGGCTCCGCTGCGACCGAGCCTCAGAGCGGACCGCGAGTGGGCGTTGCGCTGGCTCACGGAGGCACCCGATGTGTCTGTGAACGTCGACCTCTGCTCATTGGGGGGTATGGAGGAAGGCTATCCGTACCGCGGTGAGATTTTGTTTCAGTACATGTTCTCCATGGCCGTTCTTGTCATCCAGCATCCGGAAACGGCGAACGATCCGGATGCACAACAGGTGGCGGGCGCCGCGGGGGCGCTCAGGGCTTATCGGGCGATACTTGGCAGCAGGCCTGACGCCAGATCGCCGGGCCTCGACTCGTTGATGGAAATCGAGAGGCGAGGCGGCCTGCCGGAATTCATTCGTGGCGGGTCGGCAAGCTGTTCTGCCGCGAGGTAGGCATGGGGTAGCCAATGTCCGCTTTCCACCCCAAGCCGCCCGGCCGCTATCGACCCATTGCGGACTCCCAGTAGTCGTGGAAAAATGAAGGCCATGAGGCTCGCTGCTCTTCCGCTGCTTCTCTTCTGCCTCTGTTCCTATTCGTCCGAAACGCCGCGCGATGACCGGTTGATCGGGCGGTGGGCGCTGGATGGACAATCCTGCGCACGGGAAGGGACGGTCTTCCACGCGGACGGCACCTGGTCGACCGTGCTTGAAGGCGGGAGCTGGCGCCTGGAAGGCGACAGGCTGGCGATGCGGCTCAGCTATGACGTCGACGATTTCAGCACCGGTCACCGCCGGGCGAGGACTCCGAACATCTGCCATTCGGAGCGGATCGTATGGCGCGGACCGGACCGCTTCGAGACGCGCTGGGAGGACGGGGCCGTGCATCGGTTGTCGCGCTGCGCGTCGGTACGGCAACCGTCCAGCTTTTGTGTTGCCGATTGCGGGGCTGCGACCCCATTCGATGATCACGGGTGGGCCAATCGACCGCCTGCGGCGCGACGGCAATGCTAGCCTTCCCGCGCGCGGCTGCGTGACGCTGCGCGCCTTCGCGCAGGAGGACATGCGAACGTCCGCTTTCCGCCCATAGCGGACATTACCCGCCCGGGCTTACATCGCCGCCCCTGCTTCGCTATATCCCCCTTCGCCAGAGGGCCGGGCGGCCGCGGCTTGCGCAAGCGAGGCGAGGAAAGTCCGGGCTCCACGGAACGACGGTGCCGGGTAATGCCCGGCGGGGGCGACCCCAGGGAAAGTGCCACAGAAAGCAATCCACCGGGCTTCGGTCCGGCCAGGTCGAAAGGGTGGGGTAAGAGCCCACCGCGCCTCCGGCAACGGCGGCGGCATGGCAAACCCCACCGGGAGCAAGACCGAATAGGGGCGGCATATGGGCCAGGTTCCGGCTCGTCGCCCGGGTTGGTTGCTTGAGGGACGGAGCGATCCGTCTCCTAGAGGAATGGTCGCCCATCGCCGCCCAGTCATCCTGGAACGCGTGGACAGAACCCGGCTTACAGGCCCTCTGGCGATTTTTCTGTGGAACATGCGGCGGCGAGGTGGCGCACACCCGCCGCCCTCTCTATTCTGGGCGAATCTATGGCGAAGGCAAAGAGATCGAACGACTGGGGCTTTCCCCGCTGGCGCGCCTATGGCGCCTCGCGCGAGGCCGAGGCCGTGCGCAAATGCGACCGGCACGGCTGCGACGAGCCGGGCGACCGGCCCGCGCCCAAATCGCCGAACAGCAAGGAGCGCTGGTATTTCTGCCTCGCGCACGCGACCGAATACAATCGCAACTGGAACTATTTCGAGGGACTGACCGCCGAGGACGCGGCGGCCCGCGAGAAGGAAGAGCGGATGGGCGCCGACGCCTTCGCCAGCGCCACCCATTATGGCTGGGGCGGGCCCGGCGACGGCACGCGCAGCCGCGACGAATTGCGCGCGCTCGACGTGCTGGAACTGGAGAGCGACGCCGATTTCGAGGCGATCAAGACCGCCTGGCGCCGCCTCGCCAAGGCCAATCACCCGGACCTGAAGCCCGGCGACGCCGAGGCGGCCAGACGCTTCCAGGCGGTGCAGGCGAGCTACGAGGTGCTGCGCAAGGCCGAGGAGCGGAAGGTCTGAGATCCTCCCCGGGACGGGGAGGAGCCAGAGTTCAGCGATAGCCGACGAGGCCTCGGACCGAGGCGAGCAGGGCCTGGCGGTCATAGCCGATCCCGGCCTTGAACACCGTCTGGATCCGCCCGAGCGCGGCCGGGTCGCGGACCGGGTCGCCGTCGACGAGGATCAGGTCGGCGCGCTTGCCGGTCTCGATCGAGCCGACCTCGCGGTCGCGGCGGAGATAGCGGGCGCCGTTCAGGGTGCCGATCCGCACCGCCTGCTCGAAGCTGAAGCCGGCCTCGACGAGCAGCTGGATCTGGCGGATGCTGGCAAAGCCGGGCAGCGCCCCGCCGGCGCCGGTCGGATCGGTGCCCGCGAGCAGCAGCCCGCCCGCCTCGACGAACATATGCTCCAGCCGCAAATTCTTCGCGAAGCTCGCGGCGCTCCGGCGGGGGTTGGGCGCGCCGTCGATGAAGCGGTGGATCGCATCATAGCTCCGCAGCGCGCTCTCGTTCAGCAGGGCCCGCTGCGCCGCATCCAGCCTCGGCCGCCCCGGCGTCATGTCCTCGAACACGACCAGGGTCGAGGTGAGCGCGACATGCTGCTGCACCAGATAGGCGATCAGGTCGCGGACCTGCGGCGAGTCCGGATCGACATTGGCGAGCAGGTCGCCGGTCTGGGCGAGCGGGCAGATGTCCGGCTGCTTGCCCGGGACGAAGTCGGTCATCGCCGCGAAGCCATGCTCCAGATTGTCGATCCCCATCGCCGCCGCCTCGCGATAGGTGACCGCGCAGAGATGGCCGGTGATCCTGAGGCCGCGCCGGTGGGCGGTCTCGATCGCCCGCTGCAGCCCCGCGCGGTTCAGCATCATATAGGCCTTGAACGAGGTGATCCCGGCGTCCGCCCAGTAATTGACGAGGCGCTCGACCGCGTCGGGACCGGCCGCGGCATGGAGCTCCATGATGCCGAGGCCCGGGCCCTCGATATAGGGGCCGGTCACGTCGAGATCGGGGCCGAGCGCGGTGCCGGCCCCGATCGCGTCCCTGAGGCTGAGATCGGCCTGCGGCGCGACCGAACCGGCCGTGCGCGCTGTGGTCACGCCGCCGGCCAGATAGAGCGGCGGGAAGCTCGCCAGCATCGGTGAGAAATGGCCGCCGCCCATCGTGTAGAACATATGTTCGTGGACGAAGACGAAGCCCGGAAGGACGGTCTTGCCGGTGCCGTCGATGATGGTCGCGCCGTCCGGCACGCGCGTCCGTCGCGAGCGGCCGAGCGCGGCGATGCGTCCGTCCCGGATCACGATCGTCATGTCGCGCGCGGCCGGCGCGCCCGTGCCGTCGACGATTGCGACATGGGTGATCGCGATGAGCGGCTGGTTCCAGGCGATCGGGCCGCCGGGGGCCGGGGCCTGGGCGAGGACCGGCGTGGCGGCGAACAGGAAGGCGAAGAACAGGGTCAGCCAGGCACGCATATGTTTTCCTCCCCAAGAAAGCCTATTCGGTCCCCATGAACGTGCCGGTCACGTTCGCCACCGGATCCTCCGGATCGCCATCATGGGCGATGCCGCGGACGAAGGCCACGCTCCTCGTGATCCGGTAGCAGCTGCCGCGCCCGATCACGGTGCGGCCGGGCACCGCGGGGCGCAGATAGTCGACGCGCAGGTCGAGCGTCGCCTGCGGCCGGAAGGCGCCGAGCTTCATCCAGACGGCGAGGCTGGTCGCCATGTCCATCATGCTGATGATCGGCCCGGAAGCGAGGATCCCGGCGGCTGGCATGCCGACCAGCTCGGCGCGCCAGGGCAGAGCGAGCTCGACCCAGTCTTCGCCATGCGCATGATAGGCAATGCCGAGCGCGGCGCCGTGGCCGGAGCCGTCGCGCGAGGCATAGTCCATGAAGCGCTCGGGATCGAAGCCGCTCATGCCGCCAGCCGCCTCGCCGTCTCGCGGATCAGGGCGATCATGTTGGGAATGCCCTGCGTCCGGTTGGAGCTGAGCTGGCGGGTGAGGTCGAAGCGGGCGAGGTCGGCCTCGATGTCCTGCGCGAGGATCCCGGCCGGGGTCCGGTCCTGCACGGCGAGCAGGATCAGGGCGACGATCCCCTTGGTGATCGCGGCGTTGGAATCGGCGAGGAAGTGCAGCCGCCCGTCCTCGTTCGCCACCGGATAAACCCACACCGAAGCCGAACATCCCCGCACCAGCGTCGCATCGCTCTTCAGCGCATCGGGCATCGGCTCCAGCGCGCGGCCGAGATCGATCAGCAGCCGGTAGCGGTCGTCGGCCTCGAGCAGCGCGTAATCGGCATAGACGTCGTCGAGGGAAGAGAAGGACATGGAGGGCCCTTAGTCGCGAGCCGCCGCCGCCTCAATCCTCCACGCCGTTGGCGATCGCCTCGAGCCGCTTCACCCGGTCCTTCAGGTCGATCAGCTCCAGCCGCCGGCTGGCGGCGGAGGGGCGGGGGCGGGAAGCGCCGCGGTCCAGCTCGAGCCGGCGGACGTGCAGCCAGTCCTCCCAGCCGCGGAGCAGGGCGAAGCAGAGCAGCGCCAGTCCGGCGAGCAGTATCGCGAGGATCAGCAGGAAGTCGCCGCTGTCGGTCATCGCCCCCTCCTATTCGTCCCGCAGCCGGTCGATCTCGCGCTCGAGGCTGCTTTCCTTCTCCACCGTGATCCGCTCGATCACCGCCTGCCTTTTCTTCAGCGCCTTCACCTCGTCGCGAAGCGCGCGGATTTCCGCGACCAGAGGGTCATTGCCGCTTTTGCGCGGGCCGTTGCCCTTGTGGTGCGGGCCGGCGCCGAGCCTGGTGCGGATAATCGTCCCGATCGTGACGATCAGCACGATCATCACCACCATTTCGAACGGATTCATCGGTTGTCTTCCTCCCTGAAGCCCGGCTCAGCGCCGGGGCGGGTCGCGCAATTGCTCGATCTCGCGCGCCAAGCTGTTTTCCTTGTCGACGGTGATCCGCTCCAGCACGGCGAGCCGTTCCTTCAGCATCTTCACCTCCTCGCGCAGCCGCACCGTCTCGGCCGCGTCGCGCTCCGGCAGCGCGTCCTCCTCGTCGCGGTTCCGCCGGCCGCGCCGGCGATGGTGCCCGGCGCCGAAGGCGGCGCGAAGCACGCCGGCGACCATCACGATGGCGACGATGATGATCGCGGTAATGTGGCTGCTCTGCATCCGATCCGTCCCTTTCGTCCCTGAACGCCGGCGTCCCTAATTCCGGGTGACGCGAAGCGCCTCGATCTCCTGCGTCAGCCGGTGGCTGTCGTCGGTCACGATCCGCTCGACATTGGCGAGCCGGTCCTTGATCGAGCCCAGCTCGGCGCGCAGCTGCGCATTCTCCTGGCTGACCAGCTTCAGCCGCTCGACCACTTCCTCATTCTTCTTCGGATAGATGGCCTGGCCCCAGGCCCCGTCCAGCGGATAGCCGTTCTTGATCCGCATCCAGGTGGTGATCACCCAGCCGGCCACGCCGACGGAGACGAACACCGCCACCCAGGGCAGGATCGTGCCGATCAGTTGCGCCTTGTCGTTCATCTTCCTGTCTTCCTTCCTAGGGATTCCGCAGATTCTCGATCTCGCGGGCGGTGCGCTCGGCGGGATCGGTGGCGATCCGCTCCAGCACCGCGAGCCGCTCCTCGAGCCGCCCGATCTGGCCCTTCAGGCCCTCATTCTCGTTGGTCAGCAGCTCGATCCGGCGCTCCGCGTCCGGGCTGCCCTTGTGGCTCTTGCCGCTCCACTCATCCTCCAGCGGATAGCCGTGCCGTGCCCGGATCCAGCTCGAGGCGATCCAGCCGAAGGTGGAGATGGCGATGATCGCGATGACGAAAATCTGTCCGCCGGTCATGTCTTTCCCTCCCTCAGGCGTGGCGCAATTGTTCGATCTCGCGGGCCAGGCTGTTTTCCCGGTCCACGGTGATCCGCTCGAGCACCGCGAGCCGCTCCTCGAGCCGGCCAACCTGCGCCTTCAGGCCCGCATTCTCGCTGCTCAGCACAGTGACCTCGCGCCGGTCCTCGCCGCGATGCTTCGGCGAGCGATACTTGATCCAGGTCATCAGGATTTTCGAGACCGCGCTGATCGTCACCAGGATGCAGACGAACATCAAAATCTTGTCCATGGCCACGGGCCTTTCCCCCTTCTCTCAGTCGTTCAGCGCAGCCGCTCGATCTCGCTGGCGAGACGATGGTTGGAGCTGGTCACATAGGCCTCGACGTCCGCCAGGCGCCGGTCGATGCCCCGCAGCTGCGAGCGGACATGCCGGGCCATGCGCCGCGGATTCGAGCGAACGCCCTGCCAGAACTTCTTGTCCTCGCGCGTCTTCTCGTAGAGCGCGCCCGGCTTGTCCGGAGTCATCCAGGCGATGATCCAGTAGGCCAGCATTGCCGAGCCGCCGCTGAACACTGCGGCAAGCACGAAGGCGACCCGCACGATGGTGACGTCGACTCCGGTATAGTCGGCGATCCCGGCGCAGACGCCCGACCATTTGGCGTTCTGCCTGTCCTTGTAGAATTTGGTGCGGGGACTGTTCATCCGTTCCTCCTCACCCGCGACGGCCGGCTGGCGCGCTGGTTCGTTTCCTGCAGCCGCTCTGTGCGATCCTCGAGCAGGTCCTCGACCGGGTCGTGGCCGAGGCCGCGCCAGCCGGGATTGTCGGCCTGGATGATCCGCTCGATCGAGCGCATCCGGTCGTCCAGCCGCCGAGCGAGCTCGTGCAGCTCGTCGAGCAGATCCTCGTCCTCCTTGGTCAGCGTCGCCGCGGCCTTCCACTTGGTGATGTAGTGGAAGACGATCCACGGCAGGATGATGAAGAGGGCACCGATCGCGATGATCGGGATGAACATTTCTGCTTCCATGACCTATTTGTCCTGCTTCTTGGCTTCGCCGCCATTGGAGCGGCGGGCGAGGCTGGCCTTCAGCGCCTCGAGCTCGGCATCGACCTTGTCGGCGTTGCGCAGCTCGGCGATCTCCTCGTCCAGCGTCTTTGGCGGGCCGCCAAGGCCCAGCGCCTCGGCATGGCCCTCGGCGAGGTCGGCGTGGCGGTCCAGCGTGTCGAAGCGCGCCATGGCCTCGTCAAGCTTCGAGCCCGAATGCAGTTCGCGGAGCCGCGTGCGGTTCTGCGCGCTCTCCATGCGGGTCATCACCGCATTCTGGCGGGTGCGAGCCTCGCGCAGCCGGTTCTGCAGCTTGGCGATGTCGGCCTCGGACGAGCGCAACGCCTCGTCTAGGATCTCGATCTCGCCCTGCAGCTGCCCGGCCATGTCGGCGGCCTTCTGCTTTTCGTAGAGCGCCGCCTTGGCGAGGTCGTCGCGGCCCTTGGAGAGCGCGAGCTCGGCCTTCTCGACCCAGCTTTCCTGAAGCCGGTCCAGCTTGGTGATCTGGCGCCGCATTTCCTTCTGATCGGCGATCGTGCGCGCCGCGGAGGCGCGGACCTCGACCAGGGTTTCCTCCATCTCGAGAATGATCATCCGGATCATCTTCGCGGGGTCTTCGGCCTTGTCGAGCAGATCGGTGATGTTGGCGGCAACGATATCGCGCGTCCGCGAAAAAATGCCCATTGGGAATAGCTCCTTGCTAGAATCACTTCGCCGGGCCGGCTTTGCATCGGGTGTAGCGCGGGGAGCGGAGATGCGCATCAGCTCTCCCGCCTTCACCTCGATCCTGACCGGCTTCAGCTTACGCACCGGCGCGGTCTCCCGCGCTGGCCGTCCCGATCGGCACGGCGGTGATCCACGACTGGCCGGGCTCGCTCGCGCGGGCCGGGCCGACGGCGGCGCCGATGGAAAGGGTGGACAGGATCAGGGCGCCGACCAGGGCGGTAGCGACCTGTGCGAAGCGATCGGACTTGAACATGGTCGGGCTCCCTAAAACCTGGCCTCGCCCCGCCGGACCATCCGACGGTGACCCACATCATCAAGCAGGGGGCGTGCCAGCTTCCGGAAATGGTGGAAATCCGCCAGTTTTCCGGCCAAAGTGAGGGGCCAAAACACTAATTTCTTGCCAACAGGTGGGAAAATGCGCCAAGTCATGGCAATGGAGCGCAACACTCATCTCGTCGGCCAGTCCACCTCCTTCCTCGATGCCGTGGAGCGGGCCAGCCGCGCCGCGCCGCTCGACCGCCCGGTGCTGGTCATCGGCGAGCGGGGCACCGGCAAGGAGCTGATCGCCGAGCGCCTGCACCATTTGTCCTCGCGCTGGGACGGGCCGCTGATCGTGATGAACTGCGCCGCGCTTCCCGAAACCCTGATCGAGGCCGAGCTGTTCGGCCATGAGGCGGGAGCCTTCACCGGCGCCACCAAGGCCCGGGCCGGCCGCTTCGAGGAGGCCAATGGCGGCACGCTCTTCCTCGACGAGCTCGCCACCTTGTCCAGCCCGGCGCAGGACCGCCTGCTGCGCGCGATCGAATATGGCGAGGTGACCCGGATCGGCTCGAGCCGGCCGCTCACCGTCGACGTCCGCATCGTCGCCGCGACCAACGAGCATCTGCCGCGGCTCTCGACCTCGAGATGGACGCCTGGCCCGGCTTCAGCATCGAGGCGATGGCCAAGCTCCAGGCCTATGACTGGCCCGGCAATGTGCGCGAATTGCGCAATGTTGTCGAACGTGCCGTCTACCGGTGGGCCGGTCTCGAAGGTCCGATCGAGGACATCCAGTTCGATCCATTCGAAAGCCCCTGGCGGCCGGTCATCGGCCAGGGCGTCCTTGCCGCGCCCGCCTTTGCGCCGCAGCCGGCCGGGGAGCTTGCGGCAACGTCGCCGGCGACGACGGGTATGGCCTACCGTCCCGAGGATTGCGCCGACTTCCGCCTCGCTATCGCCGATTACGAGAAAGCGATTCTCACCGCCGCGCTCGAGCGCTGCCGCTGGAACCAGCGCGCCGCGGCGACGGCGCTGTCGCTGACGTACGACCAGCTCCGCCACGCGATGCGGCGCCACGAATTGCAGGGCTGACCCCTCCAGCCATTGTTTTGCCGGCCCCGCTTTCCCATCATCGGGGAGACGACTGGGGGCCTCATGCTTGCGATCTTGCTGTTCACCGCCTTGCTCATCATCCGCACCGCGCCGGATACGTTGCTGGCCAGGGCGCTGCGGCGAGGGCTGGTCGAGTGGCCGGCGGCGAAGCTTTCCCGGCTGACCCGGGGGCAGCTCGTCTGTTTGATCGGCTTCGGCCTGGCGCTCTGGGCCGCGGTCGCGGTGCTGGGCGGCGATGTCGTGCGGATGATGAGAATGGCGATGCCGGAGACCGTGGCCTGGCTTGCCACGTTCGACCTGTCGGTCCTGGCCGACGCGCTGGTCGCGGCGACTCTGCTCGCGACCCAGGCGCGGCTGGGGCGGCTGCACGGCCGGCTGCGGAAACTGCTGACCCGCCGCCGCGCCGCGCC
>SMEU01000206.1_pt1 | contig 11346 bp, 11 predicted proteins | sample 2456051 | NCBI WGS metagenome assembly SMEU01 (sample SAMN10132600, study PRJNA489261) | soil metagenome | isolation source: day120 un-amended silt loam soil | place: USA | collected 2015-05-01
CCGCGCCCTGGCCGTGCCGGCGACGCGGACGCCGCGCGCCTCAAGCAGGGCGCGGAGCCGCCAGGCCGCATAATGAGCAGGGTCGTCGATGCCGAGGCGGACGCGCTCGGGGCTGGCCCCCATCAGGATGGTGCCGGTGAGGACGAGCTGATTGCTGAACGGCAGTCGGTCGACATTGAGGTCGGTCGTGCCGGACGCGACCGTCTGCGCCCGGTTGTCGATCGCATAATAAGGCAGGCCGTCCAGCGCGGGCGCCCGGCCCGGCGCAGTCGGGGTGGCGCGGAGGGTGACCTCGTTGTCGTCCAGGGTCAGCGCCGAAGCCGCGGTGCCCGACGAGGTCGGAATGTTGTTCCAGCTCATCCCCGGGCTCCAGCGCTGGTCCGGATAGTAGCTGTCGTCGCCATAGACGTCCCGGACGCGGTGGGTCCTCGCGGCGACGGCGTCGGCGAGCGCGGCGAGGCAATCCACCACACAGTCCGCCGCGCTCGACATGCGGGCGTCGCAAAAGCCTTCGAGGACGACGTCCGGCGCGGCGCCGCGCACCCGCTCCAGCGCGACCGAGGCACCGCCCGCATTGTCCGGCTGGTCGAGCCCGGGGAGCGTGGCGAAGGCGGCCGCAGTGGTGAACAATTTGGTGTTGGAGGCGGGCATGAAGCGCGCATCGGGGGCGATCGCGACGAGCTCCCGCCCGTCCTCGGTCGCGACGACCAGCCCGAAGCGGATCCCCGGCCCGGCGGCGCGCAGGCGGGCCTCGACACCCTGCTGGAGCGCCGACGGCCGGGCGGCCGGCTGCGCTGCAACCGGGAGCGCCGCGCCGAGCGCGAGCGCAAGCATCATCGTCCGTACAGCGTTCATGAATCCTCCCGCGTCGGGGCGAGCCTAGGGCCAATTGGCGCGGCAGAAAACAGGGCGCTTCACCGGTGGAAATCGTGTAGCCGGATGGGCATGGCTTCCGCTCTGTTTCGGGTCGATCCGGGCGACGACGTCGCGGTCGCGCTGCGTGACCTGGTGGCAGGCGAGGCGGCGGAGGCCGCGATCGTCGAGCCGATCCCCAAAGGCCACAAGGTGGCGCTTCGGGCGATCGCGGCGGGCGAGACGATCCGCAAGTTCGGCTTTCCGATCGGGACCGCCTTGGCCGACATCGAAGCGGGGGCGCACGTCCACACCCACAATCTCGCCACCGCGCTCGGCAGCCGCGGCGATTATGCCTGGCAGCCGGCGGAGCACGCGGCGCCTGCCGCGTCTGCCGGGGCGGAGGGGTTCCTCGGCTATCGCCGCGCTGATGGCCGCGTCGGCACGCGCAACGAGATCTGGATTATCCCGACCGTCGGCTGCGTCGCCCGCACCGCGGAGAAGATCGCGGCCCGCGCGGCCGCCCGCCACGCCGGCCGCATCGACGGCATCCATGCTTTCCCCCATCCGTTCGGTTGCTCGCAGCTCGGCAACGATCTGGACGGGACCCGCGCGCTGCTCGCGGCTCTGGCGAGCCATCCCAATGCCGGCGGCGTGCTGATCCTCGGCCTCGGCTGCGAATCCAACCAGCTGAGCGAGCTGCTGCCGGGGATCGCAGAGGGCGCCAACGTCCGGGCGCTCGGCGCGCAGGCGGCCGGCGACGAGATTGAGGAGGGGCTGGCGCTGGTCGACGCGCTGGTTGAGACCGCGGCCCAGACGAAGCGCGAGCCGGTGCCGCTCTCGGCCCTGGTGCTCGGCGTCAAATGCGGCGGCTCGGACGGCTTTTCCGGGCTTACCGCCAATCCCTTGGTCGGCCGGATGAGCGACGCGGTGACCGAAGCGGGCGGCACCGCCATCCTCACCGAAATCCCGGAAATCTTCGGGGCCGAGCAGCTGCTGATGGCCCGCGCGGCGGACGAGCAGGTGTTCGAGGGGATCGGCCGCCTGGTGAACAGCTTCAAGACCTATTTCACCGCGCATGGCGAGGGCCTGTCCGACAATCCCTCGCCCGGCAATATCGCTGGCGGCATCACCACCCTTGAGGAGAAGAGCCTCGGCGCGGTGCAGAAGGGCGGCCATGCGATTGTGACCGACGTCATCCCCTATGGCGCGCGAGTCCGCCGGCCGGGCCTGACCCTGCTCGAGGCACCGGGGAATGATGCCGTCTCCTCGACCGCTTTGGCGGCCGCCGGGGCGACCGCGATCCTGTTCACCACCGGCCGGGGCACGCCGCTCGGTTTTCCCGTGCCGACGATCAAGATCGCCTCGAACAGCGCGCTCGCGCTCCGCAAGCCCGGCTGGATCGACTTCGACGCCGGCCGGGTGCTCGACGAGGGTTTTGCGCCGCCGGCGGCGGACCTGCTCGCCACGATCCGCGCCGTCGCCTCCGGGCAGGAGACCGCGGCCGAGCGTAACGACGAACGCGAGATCGCGATCTGGAAGCGGGGCGTGACGCTCTAGGAAAAAGGGGGCGCGGAAGTCCCTTGAGGATCCGCCGCGCCCCTTGCCTCAGGCGTTCAGCGGGATGGCCGGGCGGACCTCCTCGACGTTCGCCAGCGGCTCGCCGCGAATGAAGGCGAGCAGGTCCGCATTGATCAGGTCGGGGTGCGTCTGGCAGCAGCCGTGCGGCAGGTCCCGGTAGGTCCTGAGCGTGCCATTCCGCAGCAGCCTGGCCGTGAGCGGCGCCGAATCCGCATAGGGCACAATCTGGTCGTCCTCGCTGTGGATCACCAGCACCGGCACCTCGATCGCCTTCAGATCCTCAGTGAAATCCGTCTCCGAGAAGGCCTTGATGCACTCGTAGCCGGCCTTGATGCTGCCCATCATGGCCTGGCGCCACCAGTTCTGGATCATCCCTTCCGACACCTTCGCGCCCGGCCGGTTGAACCCGTAGAACGGCCCGGTCGGGATATCGAGATAGAGCTGGGCCCGATTGGCGGCGAGCGCCGCGCGATAGCCGTCGAACACCTCGACCGGCGTGCCGCCGGGATTCGAGTCCTTCCTGATCATGACGGGGGGTACCGCGTCGATCAGCACCACTTTCGCGACCCGGCCGGGATCGGCGCGGGCGACATAGCGGGTCGCCTCGCCGCCGCCGGTCGAATGGCTGATATGGATGGCGTTCTGCAGGTCGAGCGACATGACCAGGGCGGCGACGTCGTCCGCATAGGTGTCCATGTCGTTGCCGTCGTCGGTCTGGCTGGACCGGCCGTGGCCGCGCCGGTCATGCGCAATCACGCGATAGCCATGGCCGAGAAAGAACATCATCTGATTGTCCCAGTCGTCGGCGCTGAGCGGCCAGCCGTGATGGAAGACGATCGGCTGCGCGTTCGTGGGCCCCCAGTCCTTGTAGAAGATCCGGGTGCCATCCGTGGTGGTGATATAGGTCATGGGATGCGATCCCTCGCCAGAATGCCGGCCGGGAGGACCGGCGCCACTGTCTCGTGAAGGGGCCGAAAGGCGGGCTGACAAGCGTCCGTCGATGATGATCGACTCGGTCGCGGGACGGTCCTGCGCCGTAGCATTTTCCCCCGCGCCGGTCACGCCGCCGGCGGCGGGCGACAACAGGCTTCGGCCTGTTCAGAGATAAGACTTTGGTATGGACGCAAGCACCGATAAGCTCGGTTGTTGAGGCGGAACGAAGCATGGATGCGGGCGCCGCTTTTCCGGGTGCATCACGGACGAGTTGGTGGAGGGGAAATGACCGGATTCCTGCGTCGCGCTGCCCTCGTCCTCCTGAGCGTTCCGCTGCTCGCCGGCCTCGCTGCCCCCGCCCGTGCTCAAGGCCGGGATTGCGCGGCGCTTGCCCGCCTGAGCCTGCCCGACACGCGCATCACCAGTGCCGAGACCATTCCCGCCGGCGCGCGCTGGGCCTATCCACCTTCGCCTTTCAACATCTTCGCCGGCCTCAATCCGTCGACGGACCGCCCGTTCTGCCGGGTCGTCGGCGTGATCGAGCGCGAGATCGGCTTCGAGGTGTGGCTGCCGCCCGAATGGAACGGCCGTTTCCTCGGCGTTGGTAATGGCGGCTATACCGGCGCGATCAACTATCCGTCGCTGGGCCTCGGGGTCAGCCGCGGCTTCGCCGCCGCCTCGACCGACACGGGCCACCGGACGCCGTTCGGCTTCTTCGACGACAGCTGGGTGGAGGGCCATCCCGACCGGCTCGAGAATTTCGGCCACCGCGCCCATCACCTGCTCGCAGACCGGGCGAAACGGATCATCCGCGCCTATTACGGGCGCCCGGCCGATTTTGCCTATTATGACGGCTGCTCGGCGGGCGGGCTGCAGGGCCTTACCGAGGCGCAGCGTTATCCGGCCGATTATGACGGAATCGTCGCCGGCGCCCCCGCCAACAACTTCATCCGCCTGTGGACCCGGGCTTTTTATCTGGAGTCGCTCGCGCGAGCGAATCCGGCCGGCAATCTGGCGCCCGCCGACATCACTTTCCGATCCGCAGCATTGCGGCTTCGATCCCCGCAGCCTCCTCTGCCGGCCGGGCCAGTCCGGCCGGTGCCTCAGCCCGGCGCAGGTCGAGCGCGCGCACCTGAGCTACGGGCCGCGCCGGACGGCGCGCGGCCTCGCCCTCTATCCGGGCAATGCCTGGGGCGTGCCGCCGATCGCGTCCTTGCCAGGCGTGCGGCTCGACGAGCCGATGCTGCTGCGGATGATCCCCGCCGCCGAGCGACGCTGGACGCCCGCGACCTTCGATCCCGACCGCGACGTCGCGCCGCTCGAGGCGCGCTTCGGGACCATGCTCGGCGCGTTGAACCCGGACCTGCGCCCGTTCGCGGCACGCGGGGGCAGGCTGATCGTCTATCATGGCTGGACCGATCCCCTGCTCTCGCCCTGGAACAGCATCGCCTATTGGGAGGCGGTGAACGCGCGGATGGGCGTGCACAATGTGCAAGGTTTCTACCGCCTGTTCATGGTGCCAGGCATGGATCATTGCCGGGGCGGGGCGGGGCCCGGGCGGTTCGACGCGCTGGAGGCGGTGATGGCCTGGCGCGAGCACGGCCGGGCGCCGGAGCGGCTGATCGCCAGCGGCAATCTGGCGGCAGGCGGAGTCCGCAGCCGTCCGCTCTGTCCCTATCCCCGGGTCGCCCGCTGGTCGGGCACCGGCAGCACCGATGATGCCGCCAGCTTCCAGTGCGTGATGCCGCGCCGCTAGCAACCGGCTCAGGAATCGCCTTATGGTCGCGAGGATGAAGCGAGGCTGAGGGGAAGCGGGATGGCTGAAGCCTATATTGTCGAGGCGGTGCGGACCGCGGGCGGACGGCGGAACGGACGACTGGCGGGCTGGCATCCCAACGATCTGGGCGGCGCGGTGCTCTCGGCCGCTGTGGCGCGCAGCGGCGTGGATCCGGCGGCGGTCGACGACGTGATCATGGGCTGCGTCAGCCAGGCGGGCGAGCAGGGCCTGCATATCGGCCGCAATGCCGTGCTCGCCTCGACCCTGCCCGAAAGCGTGCCGGCGGTTTCGATCGACCGCCAGTGCGGCAGCTCGCAGCAGGCGATCCATTTCGCCGCCCAGGCGGTGATGTCGGGCACGCAGGATGTGGTCATCGCGGCCGGCGTCGAGAGCATGACCCGGGTGCCGATGGGGGTCCCGCACGAGTGGCTTCAGCCAGTTCCAGGGCGCGGAGATGATGGCGAGGAAGCACGGCTTCTCGCGCGACCAGCTCGACGCTTATTCACTGGAAAGCCATCGCCGGGCGGCGGCGGCAACCGAGCGCGGGGACTTCGCGGATGAGATATTGCCGCTCGACGTCGAGCTGGCGACCGGGCCCGAGGTCCACAAGGTGGACGAGGGCATCCGTTTCGATGCGAGCCTCGAAGGGCTGGCGACGCTGAAAACGCTGGTCGAGGGCGGGGCGATCACCGCCGGCAATGCCAGCCAGGTCTGCGACGGCAGCTCGGCGGTGATGATCGTCTCGGGGCAGGCGCTGAAGGATCACAGCCTGACCCCGCTGGCGCGGATCGTGAACCTGACCGTCACCGCCGGCGATCCGGTGATCATGCTGGAGGAGCCGCTCTTTGCCACCGACCGGGCGCTGAAGCGGGCGGGCCTCTCGATCGGAGACATCGATCTCTACGAGGTCAACGAGGCGTTCGCGCCGGTGCCGATGGCCTGGCTGAATCATGTCGGCGCCGACCCGGAGAGGCTCAACGTCAATGGCGGGGCGATCGCGCTCGGGCATCCGCTCGGCGCCTCGGGCACCAAGCTGATGGCGACCCTGCTCCACGCACTCAGGAAGCGCGGAGGGCGCTACGGCCTGCAGACGATGTGCGAGGGCGGCGGCATCGCCAACGTCACCGTCATCGAGGCGTTGTGAGGGAGGCGCGCTGATATGGCCGGGCCGCTCGCCGGCATCCGGATCATCGAGTTTGCCGGCCTCGGCCCAGGCCCGTTCGCGGCGATGATGCTGGCCGATCACGGCGCCGAGGTGATCCGGATCGACCGCCCGGGCACGGCGACCGATCCCGCCGATCCGGCACAGCGCTCGCGCCGCTCGGTGACACTCGACATCAAGAGTGCGGAGGGAGTTGCGCGGGCGCGGGAGCTGTGCCGGACGGCTGACGGGCTGATCGAAGGCTTCCGACCCGGCGTGATGGAGCGGCTCGGGCTCGGCCCGGAGCTGCTGCTCGCCGACAATCCGAAGCTCGTCTACGGGCGGATGACCGGCTGGGGACAGGACGGCCCGCTCGCTCAGGCCGCGGGCCACGACATCAATTACATCGCCATTTCCGGCGTGCTGCACACGGTCGGCAGGGCAGGCGAGAAACCCGTGCCGCCGATCAATTATGCCGGCGATTTCGGCGGGGGCGGCATGCTGCTCGCTTTCGGCATGGCCGCGGCGCTGGTCGCGGTGAAGTCGGGCGGACCTGGCCAGGTGGTGGACGCGGCGATGACCGAGGGCTCCTCCCTGCTCGCCGGCATGCTGCGCTGGCTCGGCGCGACCGGGCGCTGGCGCGACGAGCGCGGCGTCAACCTGCTCGACGGCGGCGCCCCGTTCTACGACACCTATGAGACGGCGGACGGGAAATATGTCGCGATCGGCGCGATCGAGCCGCAATTCTACAACCTGCTTCTGGAGACTCTTGGACTCGCCGACGATCCGGCGTTCCGCGCGCAGCTGAATCCGGCCGGCTGGCCCGCGCTCAAGGACCGGCTCGCCGCCCTCTTCCGGACCAGGACCCGCGCGGAATGGTGCGCTTTGATGGAGGGCACGGACATCTGCTTCGCGCCGGTCCTGTCGCTGGCCGAGGCGCCGTCGCATCCGCACAATGTCGCACGTCATGCCTTCGTCGAGGTGGGCGGCATGGTTCAGCCCGCGCCGGCGCCGCGCTATTCGGCGACGCCGACGGACGAGCCGCGCCCGCCGGGCGAGGCCGGGGCCGACAACGAGGCCCTGCTGGGCGGCTGATCCCGGCCGACGCAGGCGGCCGGCATTACGGCAGTCGTTACGCCGGCGCATCGATCCGTTAGTAAAATCGCAAGGAGGAGCAAGGACATAGCTAATCGGAAAACGCGATCAGCATGTCCCATCTCTTCAAACCAAGGGCGCCGCGCCAGAAGGTCGTCCTGCCGGCCAGGATGCGCAGCGGGGCGGGCCAGATGGACGTCTGCATTCGCGATATCTCCTCGCGCGGAATGCTGATCCAGGCCGGCACGCCGCCAGCGCGCGGCACCTATGTCGAGATCATTCGTCCCGGCGGTTCGGTGACCGGACGGGTGGTCTGGTCGAAGCAGCACAAGTTCGGCATCCAGGCGCGCGGGACGATCCGGATCGGAGCGATGCTCGAGCAGCGCAACCTGGGCCGGGCGGCGGGGCCCGCGCCGCCGCTCAACCAGTCGGGCGGGCCGGTCAGCCTTTCGCCGCGCAATCCGGCGCAGCTGGCGGCCCGCGCGCGGGCCCGCTCCGCTTTCCTGCAATATGCCGCCCTGGCCTGCGCCATCACCATCGCCGCGCTGCTGCTCGCCTTCGGCCTGTATCGCGGCCTCTCCGGAATCTTTACAAACGTGCTTGGCCATCTGGGCTGACCGCCGATCGGGGGGGGCGCCATGCGGATCCACGCGCTGAAGACCAAGATCATCACGCCGCGCTACGATGAGAGCCTGGCTTATTATGCCGGCCTGCCGGGACTCGCCTTGGTGGAGCAATGGGACGAGCCGGACGACAAGGGCGCGATCCTCGGCTTCGCCGGCGGCGCGGAGGAGGCTTTTCTCGAAATCTATTCGGGCCCGGGCCCCGCCGATTTCGGCGGCCTCAGCCTGCAGTTCAGGACGGCCGATGTCGATGCCTTTCGCGCCGCGATCGCAGACAATTACGACTGCGAAGGCCCCGTCGACCGGCCATGGGGCAGCCGCTACCTTTACCTCGCCGACCCGAACGGGATCGGGATCATCGTCTATTCGGGCGGCTTCTAGACCTCGACTCCTGCCTTATTATTGTGCCCCCGTCGTCCGGTTCGATTCTCCGGAATGGAGTCATCGTCTCCGTCACGGCGTTGATTTGCAGGCGTCGCGACCTCTTGCACGACGGCTTTGCGCTGTTCTGCGCTGATCTTGCAGACTCATAATGATTCTGGCAGCTTAACCGGACGGATTCGGTCGCCGTCGCCGGTCCGCTTCGGGGGGAAGATGGGCGATCGGGACCATGGCGAGGCCCGCTACCGGGCCTTTCTCAGCTATAGTCACAAAGACGCCGCCCCCGCGGCGCGGCTGCACCGCCGCCTCGAAGCCTATCGCATCCCGCGGCGCCTGGTCGGGCGGGAGACGGCGCGCGGCGCCGTGCCGGCCCGACTGTCGCCGATCTTCCGCGATCGTGAGGAGCTGCCCGCCGCCACCGATCTCAGCGAGACGGTGCGCGAGGCGCTGACGCAGTCCGGCGCCCTGGTCATCCTCTGCTCGCCCCATGCCGCCGGCTCACTCTGGGTCGCGGAGGAGATCCGGGTCTTCCGCGAGCTTCACCCCGGCCGCCCGATCCTCGCCGCGATCCTGGAGGGCGACCCGCCCGCCTGCTTCCCGCCTCTGCTTCGGGCGATGGGCGACGGGCACGAGCCGCTGGCCACCGATCTGCGACGGGAACGGGACGGGCAGCGGCTGGGGCTGCTCAAGCTGGTCGCGGGGATCACCGGCCTGGGGCTGGACGATCTGGTGCAGCGCGATGCGACACGGCGGGTGAGGCGTGTGACGGCCGTCACGGCGGGGGCGATGGCGGCGGTGCTAGTCATGGCGGTGCTGGTGGTGGTCGCCATCGGCGCCCGCCGGGAGGCCGAGCGGCAGGAAGCCGAAGCGGAAGGGTTGATCGAGTTCATGCTGACCGATCTTCGCCGTGATCTGAGAGGTGTCGGGCGTCTCGACATCATGTCGACCGTCAACGAGCGCGCGCTCTCCTATTATGTTGGGCAGGAGGCTCGCGGTGGTCGTAGTAATCCCGCTGTACGTGCTCGGATCGATCATACGATGGGCGAAGACTTGCTGACCCGCGGTGATGAGGCGGGAGCCCTGCGCCTCTTCCGGCAAGCCTATGCCATCACGACTCGGCTCATCGCTCAATCACCCCGAGATCCCAATGTCGTTTTCGTTCACGCGCAGAGCGAATATTGGATCGGTCGCGTCTATGAATTGCGCCAAGACTGGCAGGCGACGCTCAGGCAGTATAGCCGGTTCGAGGCGCTCACTGGCACGCTGATAGCAATCGCGCCGAACAACCCGGATTATATGATGCAGGTCGGGTGGGCGGCGATCGATCTCGGCAATGTTCAGCTTTCGGGAATTCGCGACGCCGCGGTGGCCCAGCGGTCCTATGAAAAGGCTGTCTTATGGTTTGGTCGAGCCGTCCAGGCGCGACCAACCGATGTCAGCGCTCAGCTCGCGCAGGCCAACGCCTACGCCTGGCTCGCCGACAGCTTCTTCAACCGCGCGATGTGGCGCCAGTCGCTGGCCGCTCGCTTGAGGCAGTTCGATCTCGTCGAGCAGGTGCATCGGGCGGACCCCGCAAATTTGGAATACAGCTTTCGTCTTGCGGCCGCGCAGCGTGCGGTTTCGCGCTCATACTTCAAGACCGGAGATCATATACGCGCGCGGCTGCATCTCTTTCGGGCCTATGACTGGTCACGGGACCTCATGGCGCGCGATCCGCGCAACAGCGAATGGCTCCTCTTCGGTGCGCTGGTGAGCTGCGACCTCTATTTCACGGGAATTGGCACACCCGCCGGGGCCACTTTAGAAACGCTGCGCCAAGACATTCGCGCGGCGGCTCGAACTCTCTCTGCTCAGAATAATCCGCGCCGGGCGGAGATCTCCAGATGCGCGGATACCGTACACTAATCGCGAAAAAGAGGAGGAAGTCATGGCATGGAAACTGGTCGAGGAAAAGCGCGGTAAAAAGGGAAGAGCTCTTGCGACCGAATACGACGCGTTCTGCATTTATCTTTACTACGTCAAGTTGAACGAAAAGAACGAAACGGAGGTCAGCCGGTCCTATTTTTATTATGATTTTGTCGAAAAACCGATTTCGGCCGGCGATGTGAAGAATCAGATCACCACTCTGGCGATCAACGGACTCAATAACGGAACAGAGCCGCCTTCCCACGGAAGCAAGATTTCCGACATGATCTGGAGACGCAAAGGCTATTTCGTAATCGCTGTCGACGGTGGCACCCGCACGTTGAATGCACAAAATCCACTGAGGATCGACGGGCGGGCAGAGTCCATCGGAAATGATGGTATGCATACCTTCAAATACCTTGAGGCATTCTCGTTCATGGTCCGCGCCGACGACGGCAAGGAAAAGCGGATCCAAACGGTGTTTGCCTATAACGACATGCAGAAATTCGATCCCCGGAGGGACCTTGGCGAAAATGAATATGAGTATTTCAGTTTCACGCTGAATTTCGATCAGCAGGCCAGGCTCGAACCATTCTTCCTGCCTGACTCAGGAGGAACGAATCTCGGTCCGCCTTGCCCGCCGCCTGCTCTTCTCTATCTGTTCGATGCGGCGGACAGCTGATTTTGTGGAAGGTGCGCAACCGCCGATATGACCGCCGTCCCCCTCTCCACCATCATCGCCCTCGCGCGGGCGGGGGCGCTTGATCATGCTTGGGCGCAATATTGCGCGGCCGGCTATGATCGCGACGAGACCGATCCGGCGGCGCTGACCGTCAGGGGGCGGCTGCTCAAGGATCATGCGCTGCGCGCCGAGGGGGAGGCCCGGCGGATTTATTATCTGCGCTCGGCCGAGGCCTATCGGCGGGCCGCGGCGCTGCAGCCGGCCACCTATCCGCTGATCAACGCTGCGACCCTGTCCCTGCTGTCGGGCGACCGGGGCCAGGCGGAGGAGATTGCCCGCGAGGTGCTCGAGCGGATCGCCGCCGAGCCGGACGAGC
>SMEU01000083.1_pt1 | contig 11320 bp, 10 predicted proteins | sample 2456051 | NCBI WGS metagenome assembly SMEU01 (sample SAMN10132600, study PRJNA489261) | soil metagenome | isolation source: day120 un-amended silt loam soil | place: USA | collected 2015-05-01
TGGCAGGACCGGGTAGTGGACGAGCGTCTCGATCCCGTCTCGGGTCAGGGCGGCCCGGATCGCCTCGCGGTCGTGGTGGTTGACGACGAAGAGGTGCCAGACGGGCTCGGCCCAGGAGGGCTTCCGGGGCAGCTCGACTGACTCCAGCGAGGCAAAGGCGCGACAGTACGCCTCGGCGTGGGCGGCCCGGGCTCGATTCCACCCGTCAAGCCTCGGCAGCTTCGCCCTCAGAACCGCGGCCTGGATCTCGGCGAGGCGGGAGTTGACGCCCGCGGCCTCAATCTCGTACCGCGTCTTCATACCGTAGTTGCGGAGCAGCCGCAGCTTCTCCGCGAGCTCCTCGTCGTCGGTGACCACCGCGCCCCCGTCGCCGAGCGCGCCGAGGTTCTTCGCCGGGTAGAAGGAGAACGCCGCCGCGTCGCCAAGGCTGCCGGCGCGCTCGCCCCGGTGCCTCGCGCCGTGCGCCTGGGCGGCGTCCTCAAGGACGAAGAGGCCGTGGTCCGCGCCGATCTTCCTCACCGCGTCCATGTCGGCGGGCTCCCCGCGCATGTGCACCGGGACGATCGCCGCCGTGTGCGGCGTGATCGCCGCCTCGATCAGGGATGGGTCGAGGTTGTAGGTCGTTCGCTCGACGTCGACGCCCACCGGCTGGGCGCCGACGGCGCTGACCGCGAGCCAGGTCGCGACCCAGGTGTAGGCGGGCACGATCACCTCATCGCCCGCCCCGACCCCGGCCGCGCGCAGCGTCAGCTCGATCGCACTGAGGCCGCTGCCGACCCCGACGCAGTGGCGCGCGCCGCAATAGCTTGCGAACTCCCGCTCGAACCCCTCCAGCTCCGGGCCGAGCAGGTACCAGCCCGAGTCGAGCACCCTGGCGAGCGCCTTCTCCAGCTCGTCGCCGATCTCCTCGTGGGCGGCGCGCAGGTCGATGAAGGGCACCCCGGTCGTCAAGACGACTAGATAACTTACCCGCGTGGCGACCGGCATAGACGCGCCTGCGCGCGAGCGTGCGGGGGGCACGCCGGTCGGCAGGGCCGGTGTGAGCAACCCGGTGCTTCTCCTGCTGATCTGGCTCGTCGGAGCGTCTGGCTTCCTGCTGCTGCTCTGGGGCTCGAAGCTGACCTTCCTGCTCGACGACTGGGAGTTCCTCCTCTACCGCCGCGGCTTCGACGCGCACGCGATTCTCGACCCGCACGGCGAGCACATCTCGATTGCCCCGATCCTGATCTACAAGGCGCTCCTCGCGACCTTCGGGATGGGTTCGGCACTGCCTTTCCGGGTCGTCTCCACCGCGCTCTTCCTGCTCAGCGCGGTGCTGCTGTTCGTCTACCTCCAGCGCCGGGTCGGTCAGTGGCTGGCGCTGGCCGGGACGGCGGTCGTGCTCTTCCTCGGCGCCGCTTGGGAAGACCTGCTCTGGTCCTTCCAGAGCGGCTATTTCGGCTCGATGGCAGCCGGTCTCGGCGCCCTGCTGGCGTTCGAACGCATCGATCGGCGCAGGGACATCCTCGGCTGCCTCCTGCTCACTGTCTCCGTCGTCTTCTCCAGTCTCGGACTGCCCTTCCTGGCCGGCGCCGCTGTCCAGATCCTGCGCCGGTCGGATCGGTGGAAGCGTCTCTACGTGGTCGCGATCCCGATCGCGGCCTACGCGCTCTGGTGGCTGGGCTGGGGCCACACCGCGGAATCGGCGCTGTCCCTCGCAAACGTGGCGAAGACCCCGTCGTTCGTCCTCAACGGGCTCGCCGCCTCGCTGGCATCGACCTTCGGCCTCGCCACTCCGCCGGCGGCGTCCGTGACGGGAGGGCTCGACTGGGGGCGGCCGCTCGCGGTTGCGGCAATCCTCCTCGTCCTCTGGCGACTGCGGGTTCCGAGCCGCGTCCCCGGTTGGTTCTGGGTCGCGCTCGCGATCGGGGGGGCGTTCTGGATCCTCGCCGGCCTCAATCAGATCCCCGGCCGCGACCCCTGCGCTGGCCGCGGTCCTGGTGGTGGCCGCAGCCTCGATCGCCAGCAACGTCTACTACCTCCATCAGGCCTATGGCAGCTACCACTACACCAGCCAGCTCGAGAAAGCGGATCTGGGGGCGGTGGAGATCGCCCGCGACTCGGTCGAACCGGGATTCGTGCTGAGCGAGGACCTTGCCGACACCGTGTACGTGCATGTCGAAGCCGGGCCCTATCTGTCGGCCCGGGATGAGTTCGGATCGCCTGCCTACACCCCGGCCGAACTTGCCGAAGCGCCGGAGTTCGCTCGCTTCGCAGCGGACAAGGTCCTCTCCGGAGCACTGCAGATCGGGCTCGACCAGGTGCCCGTGTCGGCGACTCCCAGCGGAGCCGCTGGGCCCGCCAAGGAGACTGGGGAAGGCATCGTCGAGGTCCCGGCCAGCGGCTGCGTCGCCGTGGCGGGCGCTTCGCAGCGACCGCTGCTCCGCCTCCCCCCCGGGGGCGTGGTCGTCCGGGCCGTACGGGAGCCAATCGAAGACTTCAGGCTGCGGCGCTTCGCGACCGAAGGGTTCCCGATCGACTTCCAGCAGGGTCTCGGAGCGGAAGCAGCCGGAGAGGTCCAAATCCCAACCGACCGTTCCAAGGTTCCCTGGAAGATGGAGATCGACGGGGCTGGACCGGCGATCGTCTGCGGTACCGTCGGCGGCGGATGAAGCTCTCCGTAGTCATACCGGCGCACAACGAGGAGGGCTCGGTCGGTGAGACGGTCGAGAGCCTCGTATCGACCCTGAACCGAGAGGCGATCGAGCACGAAGTGCTCGTGATCGACGACTCGAGCAGCGACAGAACCGCCGAGGTGGTCGCCGCGATCTCGGAGCGGAGCCCGCAGGTGCGCTGCGTCCCCTCGCACTACAAGCCCGGCTTCGGCTTCGCGGTGCGCAGCGGGTTGGAGCTGTTCGAGGGCGACGCGGTGGCGATCGTGATGGCCGACGGCTCCGACAGCCCAGAGGATCTGGTGACCTACTACCGGCTGCTTGAGGAAGGGTACGAGTGCGCCTTCGGCTCGCGCTTCGTGCACGGTTCCGCGGTCACCGACTACCCCCGCTCGAAGCTGATCATGAACAGGATCGTCAACTTCGGGATCCGGGTCCTCTTCCGCCACGGCTACAACGACACGACCAACGCCTTCAAGGCCTACCGCCGCGAGGTGATCGAAAACATCCAGCCACTGCTTTCCCACCATTTCAACCTCACCGTCGAGCTGCCGCTGAAGGCGGTCGTGCGCGGCTACAGCTACGGCATCGTCCCGATCTCTTGGGCGAACCGGAAGGCTGGGGTCTCGAAGCTGGCGCTGAACGAGATGGGCAGCCGCTACCTCTTCATCATCCTCTACGTCTTCCTCGAGCACCACCTCAGCCGCGGCGATTATCGCCGTGACGACGCCCTCCCGCCGATGAAGAAACGCGGCATATGGCGAGCCGGCCGGCTCGAGCGCAGCGGCGACATCGGCATGGACCCGAAAGCTCGGAAGTAGTCGGTCAGCAGCAGGTGTACGACTTTCTCGACAGGGTTCCCCGTCGGCTGCTTTTACTCGGCTACGCGACGGCACTGGCGCTGATCACGGCCGCGCTTGCCTGGGTGGCCTACCGGGCGATGTTCAGCATGTTCGACGTACCCGACGACGACGGCTACCTGCTGATGTCGCTGCGCAAGTTCAACGCGGGCGGGTCGCTGTATGACAGCGTTTACAGCCAGTACGGGCCGGGTGTTTTCGTCCTCGTCGGAGGAGCGCTGCGCGCCGCCGGGGTGGCGCTGACCAACGACGGCGCCCGCGACGTCAACCTCTTCCTCTGGCTGGCTTCGACGCTCCTCGCCGGGCTCGTGATGCTGCGTCTAACCGGCAGGCTGCTGGTCTCGGCTTCCGCCCTCGTCGTCACCTTCCTGGTGCTGAAGACCGACATCAACGAGCCCCTCCACCCGGGAGCGACGATCGGCTTCCTGCTGATCGCGATGGTGGCCGCGGCAGTCTTCCTGCTCCCCTCCCGACAACGCACCGCCCTCGCTGCTGTGGGGGCGATCGGAGCCGCCCTGCTCTCGATCAAGGTCAACGTCGGCGTCTTCGCGCTGCTGTCTGCGGGTTTCGCCTGCGTGGCCACGATTCCCGATCTGCGCCGACATCTCCCGCTGCGAGTCGTCGCCAGCGCACTCCTGGTCGTGGTCCCGTTTGCGCTCCTTTCGAAGCATCTCGGCGACGCGGATACGCTCCGCTTCGCCGGCATCGTGGCGATTGGGGTGCTCGGGGTGGTCCTCGTCGCGCCCCGCCTCCCCCCCTCGCGCGTCCCCGATGGACGCAGTTGGCTGTGGCTGGTCGGGGGCGCCGCCGCGATCGTTTTCCTGGTCGGCCTGGTGCCGATAGCCACTGGCACCAGCCCCTCCCAGCTGGTCGACGGGTGGTTCGTTCGCCCGGCCCAGACTCCCGGCATCCAATGGGTTCCCCTGCTGGTCCATCCCTGGACCTGGGTATTCGGAGCGGTTGGACTGGGGGGCGCCATTGCCGCCCGCCTCGGCGGGCTCGGGCCGCCGTCCGGCTGGACCCGGGCGATCTCCGGGGCGGGCCGCACCGTGGTGGGCATGCTGATCTGGGTCTCCCTGGTCGGACCGATCTTCGAGCTGCCGATCGACCTGACCCAGAGCATGGTGGTCGGCGCCCCCCTCCTTTGGGTCGCGATGCTCGACCCCCGAGCGGATTCCCGTGACACCAGCTTCATCCGCACGCTGATTCCCGCCCTCGCGGCCCTGCAGTTCCTGCACGCGTATCCCATGCCCGGAAGCCAGCTCTCGTGGAGCAGCCTCCTCCTCGTCTTCGTGGCGGGAATCTGCGTGAGCGACGGCATCGACGAGCTGAAGGCTGCCGGGCTCGCCTGGAGACCGCGCCTGCGGGCGTGGCCCGCAATCGCCGCCTTGCCCGTAGCCGCCTTCGGGGTGTGGCTCTGCGTTAAGCCACTCCGGCAGGAGGTCCGCCTGGCGAAGGCGACCTACAACTCGGGCGTGCCGCTCGACCTCCCAGGCGCCCGCGAGATCAGGGTTTCGGAACCCCAAGCCCTGCAGCTGCAGGAACTTACGGGGGCGCTTCGCAAGCACTGCAGCACCTTTCTCACCTTTCCCGGGATGAACAGCCTCAACATCCTCAGCGGCGAGGAACCCCCGGTCGAGATGAGCGGGCCGTGGCCTTTCTTCTTCACGACCGAGGAACAGCGGGACATCGTCGAGAAGGTCAGGGATATACCCCGCTTCTGCCTCGTGTGGAAGCCGGATCTAGTCGCGTTCTGGGCGGGCTATTCCGGAAACGTCGTCCCCCAGCGCCCACTCGTCCGCTTCTTCAAGGACAACTTCAGCACGCTGCGCAACTTCAGCGGCTACTACCTCCAGGTCCGGAAGCCTCGCGGAGAGACCTGAGAGGGCAGCCCGCCGATCGTCTAGGGACGCGCCTGGCCGCCAGTGAGCGAGACGAAGGTACGCCAGGCGGGCTTTGGTCGGAACTTCGCGCTCGCCCGAAAGAGGCCAACCGAATCGCAGAAGTTGCAAAAGCCGGTCGCGTCCTTCCAGGAAAACCAGTAAACCTGCTTCAAATTCAGCCGGCTCCGGTTCGCGATAAGGAAGCGGTAGGAATCACGCAGCTGGCGCACCTGGCCGTTGATGCCCTGCTCGAAGGCGACCTGCTCGAAGTCGTTTTGCGAGCCCCAGCCCATCTCGGTGATGTAGAGGCCGGGGCGGTCGTGGTTTTCACGCGTAACGTCGTGCAGCGCTTCGACCATTTCTTCGAGCGTTTCGGCGTCGACCGCGTATGGATGGAGCGCGATCCCGTCGAAGCTGCTCTTGATGCCCGGGGACTTGTAGAAGCGCTGGAGGAAGGTCGTGGCCGGCATCCCCCGCGCCCCCTTCGCGGTCGGTTCGCCGAACAGGCCGGTGAGGATGACTTTCGCGCCTGGCTGCACCTGCTTGATCGCCCGGCTGGAGAGCTTCACCAGCTTTGCGTACTTGGACGGGGAGACCGGGTAGGCGAAGTAGAAGAAGTTGGCCTCATTCCAGATCTGCCAGGCGCGCACCGGGATCGGGGGAGCGATCGCCGGTTCGTAGTTGACACCTTCCTGGGCGTGCTGGGCCCAGAATTCTCCTTCCGGCCCATAGCGCCTCACCGCGGCCTGCAGGAACGCGGTCCAGGCGGCGCGCTCTCGGGCGTTGTCGACCGGCAGCGTTTTCGGGTTGGCAAGCCAGCGGGGGGTGCCGCAGATGAACGGCAGCACTTCGAGTCCGCCGCGGGCGGCGACTTCCACCGCCCGGTCCACGTTCGCCCAGTTGAGCGGGCCCTTCGGGTGGGGCTGGACTTCCCCCCAGGTGATCGGCACCCTGACGCTTTCGATCCCGCCCGCCTTCATGTATTCGACGTCGCGCTGGGTCAGGGCGGTCTGCGGGACGATTCCGAAGAAGCCACGCGGCAACCCCGCCGAGGCCCCGCTGCTGACGCCACCGGCAAGCAAGGTGAGGCTGGCGGCAAGGACGATCGCCGCGATCGATCTGGAGTGGCGTTTCATCGGGTCGGGCAGTTTTGCAGGTGGGGGCGGCGGTGAGATGACGATCCGGTTATCCCTCCCCGCAGAACCCCGGCGGGGCGACGAAGTCGCGGCTCCTAGGCAGCGACGGTCCAGCGCTCGAGGTTCTGCTCGTACATCTCCTTGAGGATCTCCTCAATGCCGTAGCGCAGCTTCCAGCCGGGGTAGTCGGCTTCGAATGGCGCAAGGTCGGAGATCCACCAGCGGTGGTCGCCGATCCGCGGCTCTTCCCCCATCTCCCAGCTCAGCTCGCGGCCGGCGATCCGCTCGCAGGCCTCGATCGCCTCCAGCATCGAGCAGTTGCTGAAGCGGCCGCCGCCGATGTTGTAGACGGCGGCGGCACGGGGGGCCTTGCGGTAGGCGTCGAAGGCGGCGATCAGGTCGGCGCTGTGGATGTTGTCGCGAACCTGCTTGCCGGCGTAGCCGAAGACGGTGTAGGGCGTGCCGGTCACCGTGCACTTCATCAGGTAGGCGAGGAAGCCGTGCAGCTTGGCGCCAGCGTGCTGGGGGCCGGTTAGGCAGCCGCCGCGGAAGGCGACCGTGGGCATCTCGAAGTAGCGACCGTACTCCTGCACCAGCAGGTCCGCGGCTGCCTTGGAGACGCCGAACAGCGAGTGGGTGGAGGAGTCGATCGACATCGAGGTGTCGATCCCCTTGTAGTAGGGGTGGGACTCCGGCAGCTCCAGGCGCAGCTCCAAGTCTTCGAGCGGCAGTCGATTGGGCGTGTCGCCGTAGACCTTGTTGGTCGAGCAGAACACGAAGGGGGCGTCCGGGCAGCTGGCCCGCGCCGCCTCGAGCAGGTTGAGCGTCCCATTGGCGTTGACGCCGAAGTCGGTCTGCGGCTCGCTGGCTGCCCAGTCGTGGGAGGGCTGCGCGGCGGTGTGGATGACCAGCTCGATTTTGCCGCGGTGCTCGCCGAAGATGCGGTCGATCGCCTCGGCGTCACGGATGTCGGCGTTCTCCCAGCGGAACTCGGAGGGGTAGGCCTCGACCAGGCGCTCGGTCACGTGAGAGGTTGAGGACTCCGGACCGAAGAAGCGCGCCCGCATGTCGTTCTCGATCCCGACCACTTCGAAGCCCTGACCGACGAAGTGGTCAACCGCCTCGGAGCCGATCAGCCCCCCCGCCCCGGTGATGATTGCAACCGGCATTTCCTCGTCTACTCCTTTCCCCCCACGGGGGCTTCGATGTTGAGCGCCTCGGCGATCCGCGCGTCGTCCGCCGCGATCCAAGCGTGGATATCGGCGAGAACCTGTTCGGCGCCTCGCTCAGGGCGCCATTCGTCCAAGCCGAAGAGCTTCCTGCAATCGGAAAGGTACACGGGGACATCCCCGGGCCGGGTCTGCTCCACCGGTTCGATCGGCACCTCGTTCCCGGTCAGGCGCCGGCAGATCTCAGTCGTCTCCAACAGCGAGAGGCTGCACTCGCGGCCACCGCCGACGTTGACGGTGCGGCCGTCCCAGGCATCGGGGTCGAGCAGTTGCCGCTCGACCAGGTCGACGAGATCCTCGACGTGGAGCAGGTCGCGCACCTGCTTGCCCTTGCCGCCGAAGCCGATGTAGCTGAGCGGCTGGCGGAAGTGGTGGGCAAGCATCCAGTGGGTGAAGACCCCTTGGTCGACCTTCCCCATCTGCCAGGGGCCAGCGATCACGCCGCAGCGGTCGATCACCGCCGGAACCCCGAGCCCGGTCCGGTACTCCTCGATCAGCAGCTCGGCGGCGAGCTTGGTCGCGCCGTAGAGGGTGCGCGCGCCCTCGAGCGGGAACCGCTCGGAGATGCCCTCGGGCGAGACGCCCGGGACCGCCTGGTCGGCGGCGATCTCGAAGCGGGTCGGAGATTCCTCCAGCTTCAGCTCGACCTGCGGCGCGACCGGGTAGACGCGGCTGGTCGAGAGAAAGACGACGAAGGCGCCGCCGCGCCGGGCCAGCTCGAGGCAGTTGTAGGCGCCGGTGAGGTTGGTGTGGACGAGGTAGCCGGTGTCGCCGTCGACCCCGCTCATCACCGACGGCTCGGCGGAGCACTCGATCAGGGCCGAGATCCGCGGCAGGCGTGCCAGGTCCTCCGGCTCGCGGACGTCGCCGCGGACGAACTCAACCCCCGCCTGCTCCAGCCGCGGCAGGTTCAGCTCCGAGCCGCGCCGGTAAAGGTTGTCGAGCGCGACGATCTTCCAATCGGGATGCCTGGAGGCAAGGGACACCGCCAGGTTCGAGCCGACGAAGCCGGCGCCGCCCGTGATCAGAAGGCGTTCCACGCGGCGCGGACGCTAGCGGAGCGCCGCCCGGTGGCGCCCCCTCAGTAGCTCCCGCCGAGCTTGCGGTGGTCCCAGGTGGCGGTTCGCACCGGCCGGAACTGGATCGCGACCCGCCTCGGCGCCTGCGCTTCCAGGGCCGCCTTGGCGTCACCTTCGACCGAGGAGATGCCTTTGGCGTAGCGCGGCGTCAGGGCTTCCGCGAAGCCGATCACGGTGTCTGGGTCGCGGTGGATCTCGGCCTCGGCCTCGATCATCGCGCCGCGGAGCTCACCGTACTCGTGGCCGGTCTCGACCAGGACGGTGGCGCGGGGGTCTCGCTCTAGGTTGCGCACCTTCTGCGACTTGGCATAGGTCCAGATCCAGACTTCGCCCTCGCGCGGCACGTACCAGAGCGGCATCGAGTGCGGCCAGCCACGCGGCCCGATGCTGGAGACGACCGCGATCCGCTCCCCCTCCAGCAGCTCGGCCAGCTCGGCGTCAGTGAGGACGATCTCGGCGCGGCGGCTCATCGCCGGGACTCTATGCGCCGCTTGCGAAGGCGTGAGACGATCTCCCCGTGAAGACCGCGATCCTGATCTTCGACGGCCTCACCGCCCTCGACGCGATCGGCCCCTACGAGGTGCTGCGCTCGGTCCCGGGCTGGGAGGTCGAGTTCGTCGCCGCCTCGACCGGGGAGAAGCGCACCGACAGCGGCGCGCTCGGGATCAGCGCCGACCACTCGCTCGCCGAGGCCGACCAGCCCGACATCGTGCTAGTCCCCGGCGGCGCCGGCAACCGGCCGCTCTTGAAGGACGAGGAGGTGCTCTCCTGGCTGCGCGAGGTCGACCGCGGGACGAAGTGGACGACCTCGGTCTGCACCGGTTCATTGGTGCTCGGTGCCGCCGGCCTGCTGGAGGGGAAGCGGGCGACGGGGCACTGGCTCTACCTCGACCCGCTGCGCGAGTACGGCGCTGACCCGGTCGGCGGCCGCTTCGTTGAGGACGGCAAGACGATCACCGCGGCCGGCGTCTCGGCGGGGATTGACATGGCCCTGCACCTGGTCGGCCGCGAGGTCGGTCCCGAGGTGGGCCAGGCGATTCAGCTGGCAATCGAGTACGACCCCCAGCCGCCCTTCGATGCCGGCTCCCCCGCCAAGGCCCCGGCCGAGATCGTCGAGGCCGTCACCGCGGTCTCGGCCAGCGACCCCTCGCTGCGGGTCCTGGATTAGAGAGACCCCGCCTCGGCGAGCCAGACGCTTTCGAATTCAAGGCTGGTGCGCGCGAGGATCAGGTCGTAGTCGCGGTCGTAGTGCAGGACGCCGCCCTGCGCCTGAGCGGCGCAGGCGGCGATGATCAGATCGACCGGCGAGAGGCGATGGTGCCCAGCCAGCGCGAGCTCGCGCTGTGCCCGCTGGGCCGAAAGCTCGACTTCCTCGTCGATCGGAAGGTAACTAAGCCGCTCGAGGCGGCCCACGGTGATGCGATGGTCCTCGGCCGTCTGCGCGGAGAACCCGGCCTCCAGCAGGAAAGGCAGGCAGGTTCCCATCCGGCCCTCTTCGATCCAGTCGAGGACGACCTCCTGGCGGTCCTCCGGAACACTGTCCGCGATCAGGCGCGACCAGGCCGAGTGATCGAACAACAGCAAGCTACTCGTCGGCGTATTTAGGGACAAGCCCGAGGTAGCTGACCTCTTCGGCCGCCTTGAGGTCGATCTTCGGTCCATTGCCCGACCGAATCCATTCGGCGATCTCTTCGCGCGACTCGCGTGCCATCTCGCTGCTCGCCCTGAGCTCGCGAATCTTGTCCTTAGCCCCACGAACCACCAAGTCGCCGAAGTCCACCTTCTCTCCCCCCTGTAGGCGTCGCAGTTGGTCGAGAACCGCGTTCACGCGCTCGGTCTCGGTGATCATGTGGCGAGGTCGGGTCGTCGGCATGGCGCGAAGTGTAACACCGTGCAACACCGACTGCTCTGTCGGCCGCTCTAAACGGTTGGTACGAGTTCCAGCTCCCGCCACGGACCCTCGCCGGCCATCGGCTGGGTCCGTCCCTCCAGCCAGTCGGCCTGCAGGTCGTCGTAGTGGATGCTTGCGGGATGGCCGGACTGGCCGGTGAACATCTGCCAACGCGAGCGGTCGGGGTCGGTCGGGTCGGCGACCATGCGCCAGCTCGGCGCCCAGACTGCGTTGTAGGGGTCGTTGGGGTCGTAGGCGATCTGGCTCACGGTCTCCTGGGCGCCACCGGCGCGGAGGCGGCGGTTGAGCAGGCGCCGCAGCAGCGGGTTCGCTTCGCCCAGCGGGTGCGGGAACTCCATCTCGTGGACGTACCCCCAGCGCCAGCCCTCCGGGTCGGGACCGAAGCGGTCGCTGAGGTCGTCGAGGGCACCAGCGAGCGCCTCCAGCGCCAGCTCGTCCCAGGGCCGCCCGATTAGCTCCTCGTCGCCCTCCTCCCACAGCGCCATCAGGTGCGAGTGCCAGCGCCAGGGCGAGGTGACGTGCGGCGTGAAGCCGTTGTCGGCGCGGTCCAGCCATCGCTCGCAGAGGTCG
>SMEU01000220.1_pt1 | contig 11020 bp, 11 predicted proteins | sample 2456051 | NCBI WGS metagenome assembly SMEU01 (sample SAMN10132600, study PRJNA489261) | soil metagenome | isolation source: day120 un-amended silt loam soil | place: USA | collected 2015-05-01
TAAGGTTGTAGAGATCTCTACCCGTGGTTGCGGGGAAAATATCTCTGAAAGCTTCCTTGATCGGCTTGATAACCAGGCCAAGATTATGGAATGCGGTCTTGATGGAATCGATCAGAACGGTTCGTCCACCAAGGGCTTTCCAATCGGCAAGAACCTTGTTTCGAGCATCAGCATTGGCATTGATGAACCCGTTGATCGTATTCGAGAGAGCTGTGAAAGTCTTCTTGGCCTCTCCGAAGTCACCAAATATGATCTGCCATGTCTGAGCCCAACCAGATCCTGCAGTTTCCTTCGCCACATCCAAGACCTGAGAGAGCGTCTTGACTTCCGTGGCAGCGTGCATAGCGGTCTTTGCCGTCTGCTGAATTGCCTTGATCTGAGCGTTGTTGAACCCCATCGCAGCGAGCTCGGCATCCGACAAATCTGAGGTAAACTGCTGAAGCGTCTTGGTTAGAACGTCAGAAGTGAGCCAAGAGGCCTTGCCCGGGGTTGACAGCGACTGACGGAACGCTTCTCCGTGAATCGAGACGTTCTTCATCGGCCCTTGGAGTTTGACAGCGCCCTTCTCCAAGGTTCCCATGGCCTCCGCAGTCTGCGCGAGGGCCCTCTGGAAGACGGTGCCGCCCATACCAGCATTGACAACAGAGTTCCAGTCCTGCAGCTTCACCGATCCGGCAGAGATAGCCTGTGACAGCTGATACATCGCTGTTGCAGCTTGATCAGCGTTCGAGCCAGAAAGTGCGGCCAGGTTAGCGATACCCTTGATCGATGCCGTTGCTGTATCCAGATCGACACCGGCAGCCGTGAAGGTACCGATGTTCTTGGCCATCTGACTGAAGTTATAGATGGTCTTGTCTGAATAGTCGTTCAGTTCCTTAAGCGCCGCGTTAACCTGCTTGAGATTTGTCCCTGCGGCCTGGGTGTTGGCCAAAATCGTCTGAATCGCGTTCAGGTTGGTCGCGTACTCCTGGAAACCAGCCTTGGCCGGATCGAGAGTAAACGCTTTGATAAAACTGGATCCAGCTTGAATAGCTTTTGTTGCCAACTGGGATAGAACTGCAATCCCAACGAGCCGAAGTGTATTAAGCGAGTCCTTGACGCCGTCAATTCCTCTGGAAATATGACTAAGATCCACCCGCTTGGCGGCGGCATTGATATCGTCTAAACCTTTTCCCGCAGTGGGAAAGTGGAGGGCCGCTTTCAGTTTATCGAGTGCAGCAATTGTCTTGTTGACTCCAGCTTCAAACTTGCCCGATTCAAAACTGATTGCTACGACTTTGTCATCGATGGTTGCCACTAGATCCTAGTCACCTCCCTCCATGCTTCGGCTACGATTTGATCAAAAACCGGTCGAATTGCAGGCATAATATAGTCTCGTCCTTGCACGTATCCGCCAGTTCCAGTACCGTGACCGTACTGGAGAATGACGGCAATAGGTACTCCATCCTCGATGTGACTGTTATGCCAACGAATGGAGTAATATCCCGTACGTTGAACGATCGAGTAACTCCAGGATTCTGCGGTGAGTCCCGTTTCTGTTGGAGTAGCATTGGAAAGAGCATTTTGCCCTATGGTTCCGTACTTATTCAATACGGCAAGTCTTTGAGCATCCTTTAATCGAGCCAAATATCTTTCGGTATTGTTAAACGATCCCTTCTGCGTAATAGTGATCATAAGATCTCTATTCGACCGTGAGACGAATGATTACGACTCCAGGATCACCGACTCCATCAAACGATTGACCAAATATAGTAGGCAATCCGTTTAAAGGAGATGCTTTGGCTCCACTGGCTCCACCAGGCTTGGTATAGACAGCTCCGGTGGAAGGATCGTTACTGGGAGGTTGTCCTGGACCATAAACCGACGTGTTTCCAGGATTGTATGCGCCGCGACCACCCGCTGTGGCAGGACAGCACATAACTCCTCCGTACTTACCAACTCCGCCAGCTCCGCCTCCTCCACCTTTTCCGACATTGTTGATAAACGTCCCGTCGGCACCCGCAGAACCAGGAGTGCCCGGACCAGTTGCCGTAGGAGTACCTGCAATTCCACCCGCAGCTCCGCCACCGACACCGGTACGGTTACCTGCTCCACCATCACCGCCATTAGCCTGTGAGGAGACGGTCAGAGAGTTTGATTGAGCTCTCTTTCCACCTACACCACCAGAAGCTCGGCACGTGTTGGTATTGAATGACGAAGTACCGCCATCTCCACCATTGGTGGTAAGTGCCGGATTACTGACGTGATCGTTTCCGGGGGCTCCGCCTTGACCAACAATGACGTTGCACGCATCCGGCAAAGCCGACAGCAAGCCTCGAACTCTGTGAAATCCTCCTGCACCACCGGCTCCACCAAAGTTTCGAACTAGAGTACCCGAATTAACCGTATCGATTCCGCCCCCTCTTCCTCCACCACCGCCGATACAGATGATTTCAAAATGTGTATACCCTAGATCGATATACTTCAAAGTGTCGAAGGTTTGATTCGTATCAATTCTGATGACGAGTGGTTCAGGTTGAATTAGGCTCCCTGCGAGTTCGAATCTCATGTTAATCGTCCAGTTTTACAATATACGGAACAAAGACGGTTGGCTGTAAATTCTCATGTGCACCGCCGCCACCCGTATTATTAAGTGTTAGTGCTCCACCACCGACAACTCCACCTGTTTCCTTGTTGCCGTATCCGTAACCACCTCGACCATCATCCACCGATCCGGCATTGCCCGAACCTGCTGCGGCAGTACCCAGAACGTGCGTGTGGTTTGCAATACCGCCGGAATGTGTATGTGCAGGCATTTCAGCAACGGTAATGGTGTGAATTTCTTCACCGGTTCTGCCTGCGATTACAATAGAAACCGAGCGAGTAAGTCGATTTGCTCGGGCTCCACCAGGCATCGCATCCAACCCCGCGGGAACTAGACCTCGAAGATCCGGTACTCTAAAGAGCGATGCTGGAGGATCGCTGGCCCCGGCAAAAGTGCGCCACTGTGTAGCAATGTTTGCCGCAGCTTTTGGATATAGAGCAACATCGTAGGTTCCACCATCCGCCCATACCCACTTACCAAAGCCGACAGGATCGGGAAGTACAGTTCCAGGCCACATCTTGATTTCGCCTGGGATCTGACCACCCGCAGGACCTACTGGACCTTGAGGACCGGGAGGAATAGGACCTGCATCGACAGTCGTTCCGTCAAATTTGGAAAGAATTAGATGACCGTTGACGATTTCACCTGAAATAACAGACTGACCTTCGATCTCCAACATTCTCTCGGCGGTAAGACCGGTAATTGTAGCCATTTCACCTCCTTAGTCCTGCTCGCCGATGTTTGTTGACGAAACGTTGTAAAATATTCTCCCACTTCAGTGATTGGTGGAAGACTGGGAGACGTTTTCTCGGTTCCGTAAAGCTGACTTTCGAGCAATTGCATAATTTGAGGAGGTGTGGTTCTTGAATCGATAGAAATATGAACTGTTGGTCGACGCCTATCGATCCTGGGCGGAGTTCCAGTCAAAGTCCAGCCAAATTGAATCGGCTGGATACCGGAATCGGTCAATGTCGAGTATGCAAGTACATCTGGAGTAGCAAGAAGATTGTATAGAATGTGAATCTTGTATCCATACTCTTCACCTTCTAGGGCATTGCCAACTCGTGTTCTGTACGACAAGTTGAAGCTTTTTGGAGGTTGCTCGTGATAGGACAATCCAGGAGCAACATCGGCGATCCCGTTAACCTCATTGAATTCATCAGGGTATGTATATGCTTTGAGTTTTCCTATGAAATCGCTAGGAGTTAAATTTTCGAGATACTTCACTCCCTCGAGAAAGAACGACTTCAACTCAGAATTTGGAGACTCTTCGATACCGATGAGTCCATTCCAAGCTGCTACTTTTCCATCCTGAAGATAGAGAACTCCTCGATCAACTCCAGTCTGATAAATTCGATCTTCAACTTGATCCCACTCGAGAACGGCCATGTCACCCCCTTTCTAACCTTTAGTACCCAGCTGTGCCCTACGCTGAGCGTTCAATTCTCGGTTTCTGGCGGCTATTTCAGAACGACTCATCTTCTTCGGCTTCGCTTGCTTGATGTTGCAGACTCGAATCAACGTAAACAATCGATTAAGATGCCAAGTTTCACACTCAAACGGAATCCGAAATGTTACCATCCAATAGTAAATGAGCTCGGATGTAATGACATCTCTACTGGCGGGAGCTCCAGGAGCTTCACTAAACCATGTGGCCGTCATCTTGGCATCAATATAACCGTTGATAGCTAGGATGTTACCTTCGGAAAGTTTGAGATAAACTTCATCTGGGACATCAGGAGTCAACGTCATGATCTTTATGTAGTCGAGAACCTCTTCTGAAGTTTTCTCGCCTTTTCCTAGAAAAGGTTTCTCGTATTTCGACTCCCATTTTGACAGTGAGACCAAAGAATGCTCGAGATCCAAAGTCATGTCATCTCTAGTGACAAACTCTTGTGTCTGTTCGTCGAACATTTCGACACCAGGAACAACAATAGTGAGCATTCTCTAGCCTCCTATCATTCACTATCTTAAGCTGCTCGACCCGAAGCCCAAGCAGTACCATTCCAGTACATCTCACCCGCTGCACCAGCGGTGGAACCCTGGACGTACTGACCCGTCGTCCAAGCTGAAGACGGCGTTGCCGTAACACCGGAGCTAGTTGCACCAGCAGCATTCGACGGAGGGGTCGATCCACCAGGAGTCCACGTTCCGGGAATACCAGCCGTAGCACCTGCAGCCGCAACAGGACCGCCTCCACCACCAAAGAGCGCGATCACTTCGTCGGGAGTAGGAAGCTCGGGATCACCAGACGCGCCGTACAGGATGTCCTCGAGCGCTGCAAGCTCGCCTGCGTCGACCACAGTTGAATCGATCACGATAAGAGAAGTCGGCTTATGATCGGTGACCGGAACCGGAGTAGAGGTGATCTCCCAACTGAAAGCGATCGCTTCAGGCGAATCGTTAATCGTCGCATAAGCCTTCTCTGACGGAGCAGCCTGAAGGCCATAGAGAAGATGCAGCTTGTATCCGAACTCGGTCCCTTCGATGTCGTTACCGACTCGAGTACGATAGCTCAGGCCGAAGATCTTCCGACCCTGCTGTCCGACCGCAACACCCGGCGACGGAAGCTCAGTACCATCACACTGTCCGAACTCTTCCGGATAGGTGAACGCTTCGATGGTCGCACCGAACTCCTCGGCGGAGATGATGTTCAGATACTTGATGTTATCCGCGTACTGCGGAGACGCTTCAGCACCGGACGGCGACTCGGTAACGGTCGTAAGACCATTCCAAGCAAAACCGGCGTTGTAGATACCGGCCTGATCAGGAAGATACAGGACGCCGTGGTCTACACCGGTTTCATACAATCGCTCGCCGACCTGGTCCCATGTCAAGGGAGCCATTGTTATCCTTTCGCTTAGAAGTACACGTTATAAACGTCGTGATTTAGATTATCGACCGTATAAAATCGGTTAAACAAGCTCATCGGCATCGACGCCACCTTGGCTGGAATGTCACTGTCAGGATTTTGATCGATAATGGTAATTGCATACCTCAACGTATGATTATATACGATGTCATCGGCAAATTCGCTGTTGGCAAAGTCGCGTTTATAGATAATGCATGGGTATTTTAACTGAACATTCGTCGGTGGTTGAAAATAGACGTTAGGGGCAAATGTTTCAAGAAGCTGTTGCTTCGACAGACGAAACTGTCCACAAAGCCCCCGCCCACTCCACATAACGAATGTTAAAGAAGTGTTCGTTCGCATATGCGTCGGCCACAATTCTGATTGAATTTTGAACACTGAGATCAAAGTTTAGGTTTTCACCCTCACGAAGATTTCTCGCGTTTCGAATGACATCTCCGTAATACGAGCGCTCAACGATTACATCTTCCCATACGCCAGGCGCAGTTTCTACAGATTCACCATAACCAATACGCCCAAAGAACCTCGCCATGAGGTACCTACCTTATACAGTAGCCCGGGTGAAGACGACCGCAGAACGGATCTTCGTCAGAGCACCGGAGACACGAGTCTCGTACAGGTACTTGTAGAGGTTGTAATCGATGTCGAAGTCGTCGAAGAAGTTGACCTCTCCACCCTTGTCGGCACCAATCGTGTAGTCCTTCATGTTCACCACGATGCCGAGCAGATTGGGCTCCGTCTCCATCACCTCGACGATGACGATCTCCTTGACGCCGAGCTCAGTAGCAAGCTCGTCCACGCCACGATACATCCTCCGCTCCATACCATCTCGAGCGAGAAGCATCTCCGTCAGGAAAGGCCGCGTCGTATAGAGAGACGGCGCTCCCGATCCCTTGTACGCGCCCATGTTCGAAACAAAGGCGTCAACGATGTCGTTCGGAGTAGCGCCAAGAGGAAGCTCGACCTTGGCTGAATAGAGATCGTGGTCATTCAGAATCGAACGAACACCCGAGCCCTCGGTAGCGCCCGCGGGGTCCTTGATCTTGTCGGGGTCGGACACAGTACGACCGTCACCGATCAGAACAGCACGAGCGAGCTCCTCGTCGAGCATGAGGCGCATCTCGGCCTTGAGCCAGGTCACGACATCGAAGTCAGTGATGTCAACGACATCGTCGCGATCGAGCTCCTGCTTCTTGTAGATCGTTGCGGGCGTCGTGACACGCTTGGTGAGTCCGAAGAACTCCTCCTTCTTCAGATTCCCCTTCACGTAACCCAGAGCACGCGCCGTGTCGACCGTGATGTCAGCCACGAGCGACTTGATGCGAGAAAACGGCGAATGCCGCGTTCCATTGATGACACCAGAGACCCACTCGACACGCCGTTGGTCGAACTCCGGACCGTCTGTCACTGAGCGAGCATCCGGGAACATCAGGTCAATATTGGTGATACCGTGCGCGAGGGCATACGCCTCGACTGCGTCCTTCAATGATCCAGACTTCTGAGCGTCGGCGACGATCTCACGCATTGCATCGTGCGAGAGAGTCGGGGTCTCTTCCTCCTTCTTGCCTCCGCTCTGCTGCTCGAAGACATTACGTGTCATCCGTCGTCCTTCCTCTTCATCATCAACACTATGATGGACAAGTTCCGGCTCGCCTTCAGGATCAGGATCGGGATCAGGATCAGGATCAGGATCCGGAGGTGAATCAGAATGAGTTACCTTTTCGGTCGAAGCTCCAAGAGCGGCACCGATCATGAAATGGACAACATCCTTCTGCTCTTCCGTCATCGAGTCATAGACTTCCTGAACGGTCGGAGCTTCTTCGTCCTTTTTGGTGTCGTCTGTTGTATCGTCGGCCGAATCCGCGTGATGCAATTCCAAACCAGTATAGATGACCGCTTCATCCTCGAGCGTAACCATCTCGCCGTCGGAATGAGCCAGCGTGATATTGTCGATAAGCGCGCCAGGATTTGCTCCCGACAGAACGAGGCTCAGCTCACGAATAAAGCCATGAAGAACCTGCTTCGACTTCTCTGTAAGCTGATTTGCATAAATGGATAGAGATTTGATATCGCCGTGCTGAACTAGGGTTCGAGCGTTCTTGGCCGAATCGCTCTCATTGAAGAAGCCGTAGGCATAAACACCATCTTCGCGATTCTCGAGAATTGCATGGCCTAGAACATTGCTGGGTTCGTTGTGCCCGTGCTGCCAAACCAGCGGGACAGTCTGCTTATCCTGATGCTTGAAGGCGTCAGGCATAATAGTCCGTCCATCCGAGCACTTAAGCCCAGCCTTTGTGGCGTAGCCACTAAAGTCAGGCTTAGTTTCTGCTCCCATTTTGAACGTCCTTCCTTAAAGCGACTTCGTTTACTATCTGAGCGACAGGATCTGTATCTGATACAACACCAGTTGGCGTTGGACTACCCTGCGGCATGTTACTATTGAGCAACTGATCTGCCTTTGGATCTGGATGCGGAGACATACCAACAACCTGCCGCATCTCATTCGAAGTCATAATCTCATTACGAGTGAACTTATCCGCAATTTCAGCAATGTTCTCGATCGGAACCAATCGGAACGGATCTCTGAAGAACTGAACAGTCTGCTTCTGCGTTCGAGCAGTCTTTGTCAAGAAAGACCGACGCATAGACTCGACCATTGCAGTTAGAACCGGTTCGATAGTTCGATTCCAATAGTTCAACATCGCCTTTTCATCAGCGGTACCGTTCATAACTTCTTCGGTTAGTCCCAGCTGACCATAGAGCATAGCGGTCAAGTATTCGATTTGACTCATAAGATTGTTCTCGGCCGGACGGTTCAGCTGAGTGATCTTTTCGGTCCCATCTGTGTAAGCGATACCATACTGGCTACCCTTGAGCTGGAACTCGATGTCCTTCCGACGCTGTTCTGCCTGTTCTCGACGTGCTTCAGATTTGATCACATAAGGAAGCTGAATGATGAGATCGAGTTTTCCTGAAGCAGACTGCTCGTCGATAACATCCAGAAGATTCAACTTACGAAGAAGACGCTGCAAAGTCGAATTGGGTTCGTTCATTACGGCATACAAAGGGTTTTCGATAATTGCGACCGTAGACTTATGCAACGTGATTTCTTCTCTTGCACCCGTGGTCTCGTTGTACAGATTTACGCGCACATGATGCGGAAACCATGAAACGACATCACCAACACGAAGTGTCAGAATGTCGAAGCCTCCAGTTTGCTGCGGATTAATCGATGTATCAACGGGCACGAGAACTGCAACTCCTCTATCGAAGAGTGTCATTGCGACATCTTGTCGAAAAGCGCGAGCCGCTTGGTCGAGATTGGCTTCGACGGTTAGACAATTATTCAGACCGCTAACGATGTCGTCGATATAGCGATTTTCATCATCCAACCGAACATGACGCATATCAACAGAGGCAACATCAATGCTGAGGCGCGTATAGATAGAGGAAATCATCGATCGTTCATTCGGAACTCGAAGTCTTAGTCGATCTGGCCTTCCTCCGTATCCATAGCTTCCGCCAGAGGGTTGCGCTTTCAATCTATCGTCCTGATTGGTAAAGACGTTCCAAGCGTGTCTCAACGCTGTACCAAATCGCGCCACAGTCACCTCCTTCTGGCGTGTTGTCTAATTTTATCCCCATCCGCTAAAGTAAGCAATAACAACAAAAACCGCAATAATGACTAAGCAAATTTCTGAAACTGTAGTCGGTCCAACTTTCATTATTCAAACGCCTCCTTATTCAATTTATATGCAATCCAGGCGTCCAAAAGTGCGGCAACATTGTCGATCTTCTCGTCCTGACGCTTCTTCAAGAGCTTCCGATTTCCGTTGGTATCTTCAATAGTGATTGCGTTACCCATGGCAAACGACATGAGAGTTTGATCGAAGATCAGAAGTCTTTCTTCCGCCATGATCTTGATTTCTCCCAATGGAACCGACTCGGTCTTAGATCCTTGGATGACTTTTTCGATGCCGAATGGTCCATTTTCTGCTTCCCAACGAGTAACAAATTCTTTTGCGTTATACGGATCGTAGCCCAGCGAACGAACGTCGAACTGAGACTCTAAGATAAACCTATCCAGATCTTCGTATACCTCCATCATGTCCAGAATGCTTCCTGGCATGACGTGAAGACTTCCTTCGTTGATGAACTCTTCATACTTCTGTCGCATGGCGGCGGGAAGCTTCATCAACGTGAGTTCTGTGATATAACTTCGAGTCTTAACTCCGTACTTTTCGCGTCCTAACGGAAATATAAATGTGAACGCACAAAAGTCGTCGCCTTGTGAAAGATCGGCACCGAGAGAACACGGCATCTGCCAGAATTCTCTACGACGATGCGGAAGGGTCTCTTCATAAGTGAAGAAATACGTGTAGCCCTCCATTGGAATACCAAACCGCTTCGCGAGAATATCATTTCGAGACGCTGGCGCCTTCTCGGCCCGTTCCACGTCAAGCTGATACGTTTCATATGACACCGTCAACCCTAAATTCGGATTTGCCTTTACCCACATTGCGGGATTAGCAACTTCCTCAATTTCGTCGAGTTTATAGTGCCAAATGGAAACGTGCGGAGCATAGTATTCTCCTTTGAGAATATCCGCAAGCTCCATTTTTATGGTGTCACCAGAACCGGCTCTAACTGTTCCTTCCGAACTAATAGCTACAATCAAATAGTCCTCGAGTTTGGATGCTCCTTGCTCAACGGCTCCTACAACATCTTCTCTAAGATCACCCGATAGCCATTCGTCAATCGTGGAGATCTTTGGCCGCAGACCTTGCAACTTATTAATGGCCATTGGACGAACTTCGAGCAGTGAGCCGGTAAGAAAGTTCTCGATTCCCTTTTTGGTTGCAGCTAACTTCACTCGATTTGCTCTTGATCCGGTTGTATTCTGAAGAGATCCTTCGGTGAGGAACTTAAACAGCGGTCCTCTTGCCCGCACGATGGCTGTCCGTGCAGGAGACATAACTTCGTCAGCTTGTTTCATTGTCGGAGCTGTGGTAACCTGGTGAGTCGTGGTCGTGTCGACATTCAAGAAGTAATTTTGAATGACCGAGGCGTACATGGACTTGGCGGCCCCACGAGCAACTATTAGGTATTGCTTGAGCGTCAGTCGTTTCTTTATCAAACGTTTCTCATAATGTCCACCATGATTCTCCTTGGTGGGAACATAGACGCTTCGTTCGACGAAGTAATACCAACCGAAAATTTGTTCAGCCCAGAGCTTGAACGAATCAAGAAGATAGAGATCCGATCCATCCGTTAATGTCAACTCTCCTTCACAGTAACGAATAAATCCTTCAACCGCTTGATCGTCGTAGAAAATGTTGGGGTTAGCAATGAGCGAATCGATTCGATTCATCTCTTGAGAGACTTCTCGATTTACAGGAATCTCTCCTCGGAGAACTGCCTCGCGAAACTGACCATAATAGATCGGTATCGCGGTATTCGACAGGCCCATATGCTAACCCCCTTTCCTAGGCTGCAGCAAGAGCGGCTCGTTTAAGACCTTTCTTTACAGCTTTAGATGCAGCAGCGTTTGCTACTTCATTTGC
>SMEU01000069.1_pt1 | contig 11004 bp, 8 predicted proteins | sample 2456051 | NCBI WGS metagenome assembly SMEU01 (sample SAMN10132600, study PRJNA489261) | soil metagenome | isolation source: day120 un-amended silt loam soil | place: USA | collected 2015-05-01
CGGATCGCGGCCATGAAGGCGGCCTGCTTCGGGTCCGCCGGGTCGAGGCGGCGCTCGAGGTCGCGGAGCGGCTGGTCCGCAGGCCAGGTGATGCCGAGCGCCCGGGCGGTGAAGCGGAGGCGCCGGACCGCGCGCTCGTCCGGCCCCGGCATCACCCGGAACAGGCCGGTGCGGTGCGCCAGCAGGGCATCGGCGATGGCGAGATTGGCGGCAAGCGAGAGCGCGGCGTTGCGGTCCTCCGAGACGTAGCGGGTGCGGAAGACCAGAGCATAGTGGCCGTCCGCCTGCGCCACCTCCTGCTCGGGCGGGTCGACGCGCGCGGCGCCGCGCCTTTGCTCCGCCGCCGCGATCCGCGCGGCCAGCTCGGTGAAGCCGGCCGGGACATCGGCGTCGGTGACGGTGCGATAGGCGAGCTTCGCCCGGCTTCGGATCAGCGCCCGCTCGGCGCCGTCGAGGCGGACCGCGCCGTCGGGAGCGACCCGGATCGTGAAGATGATCGCGGGGCGGGGGCCGTCGGGCAGCAGGCTCGCCGCCTGCTCGCTCAGCACCGCCGGATAGAGCCGCGCCTTGCCGTCCGGCAGATAGAGCGTGGCCCCACGCCGCCAGGCCTCCGCGTCGATCGCCCCGCCCTCGTCGACGAACCAGGCGACGTCGGCGATCGCGTAATGAAGCAGGAGGTCGGCGCCCGCCGTCTCGATGGTGAAGGCCTGGTCGAGGTCGGTCGAGCTGGCGGGATCGAGGGTGACGAAGGGAAGGGCGGTGCGGTCGGCATGCGCGGTCGGCGGCCGCCGCGCCGCGCCACGGCTCAGTCCTCGCCGTGGCCCAGCGCCAGGTAATCGGCGCTCTGCATCTCGATCAGGCGCGAGGCGGTGCGCTCGAACTCGAAGGCGCCGTCGCCGGCGACGTAGAGATCCTGCGGCTCGGCATCGGCGGCGGCGAGCAGCTTCACCTTATGCTCGTAGAGCGCGTCGATCAGGGTGACGAAGCGCGCGGCCTCGTTGCGGTTCTGCGGGTCCATGCGCGGAATGCCGACCAGGATCACGGTGTGGAAATGGCGGGCGATGGCGAGATAATCCGGAGCGCCCCGCGCCTCGCCGCAGAGCCGCCGAAAGGAAAAGACGGCGACGCCCTTCAGGCTCTTGGGAACGTGCAGGGCCCGCCCGCCCGGCAGCTTCAGGTCCTCGGTCGGCACCTTCGCCCGATCCTCGACCGGATAGTCGGTGAGCCGGAAGAAGGCCTCGCTCAGCGCCTTTGTCGCCGCCGGGCCATTGGGCACGTACCAGGTCGGCATGCCGCCGAGCCGGTGCAGGCGATAGTCGGTCGGCCCGTTCAGCGGCACCACCTTCAGCTCGCGTTCGATCAGGGCGATGAAGGGCAGGAAGAGCTCCCGGTTGAGCCCGCCCGGATAGAGGTCCCGGGGCGGCCGGTTCGAGGTGGTGATGACGGTGACGCCCGCCTCAAGCAACTGCGAGAAGAGCCGCGAGAGGATCATCGCGTCGGCGCTGTTGTTGATCACCATCTCGTCGAAGCAGAGCAGTTTCGCCTCGTCCGCGATCGCCCTGGCCACCGGCGGGATCGGATCGCCTTCCTCCTTCGCCCGCTCGCCGCGCAGCCGTTCGTGCACCTCGAGCATGAACTCGTGGAAATGGACCCGGCGCTTGGGCGCATAGGGGATACAAAGGAAGGCAAGGTCCATCAGCATCGATTTGCCGCGGCCGACCCCGCCCCAGAGATAGACTCCGGCGGGCGGGTCCTGGACCCGGCCGGCGAGCCGCCAGAGCAGGGAGCCGCGGCTTTTCGTCTCGGCCAGCTCCTCGCCCAGCGCCTCCAGCACCTGCACGGCCGCCTCCTGGTCCCGGTCCGGCTGGAGCTCGCCCGCCGCGACCAGTTGGACATAGCGCTCGGCGAGATCGGTCACGGTTTGCGGCTGGCCTTGCGCAAGGCGCCGGTGAAGGAGGCGACCAGTTCGCCCTCCTGGGTCACCCGCCCGTCGAGAAAGATCAGCCGGCCAGTCTCGCGCAGCAATTCCACCTCGGCGTCGAGCGGCACGCCGATCCGGCCGGGGCTGAGGAAGCGGGTCGAGAGATCGAGCGTCACTGCCCGGATCACGTCCGCCCCGGCCAGTCGCCCGCCCGCGAACAGGGCCATGTCGATGAAGGTGAGGATCGCGCCGCCATGGATCATGTCGCCCAGATTGGAATGGCTCCGGTCCGGGAACATCCGGCAGATGCCGCGCCCCGGCCCGCCTTCGCGGACCAGCAACTTGCCGAGCACCCGGTTGAAGCGCTCGTCGGCCTTCGCCGTCCAGCTCCACCAGCCGGGATGGTCCGGATCGGGCCGGTGATCGATCAGGGGGTGGACATCCATGCGGGTGCAGTGGCGGGAAAAGCCGGGGTGGGCAAGATGCGTCGCCGGTGGCGCCGACTTTCGCGGCGAACTGATCGCTTTACTCATTTTCTCCCGAAATATTTGCCCATTCCGCTCTGGACACTGGCCGCGCCGCGAGTCACCTTGATCGTCCAAGCAGTGCCAAGACGAGTCGCGCAGCGAAGAAGTCTAGGACGAGCACTGGTTCGTTCTGCTTCTTCAGATTCGACCGCGCCCTGCAGACCGGGAATGGATCGGGAGCGGCCGCGCCAGCATCATTACAGCATCTCTACAATGTGATCATGCCAGGCCGTCGAGAAGCGAGGGGCATTCGACATGGGGACGATTACCGGCACCAGCGGAAATGACACGATCAGCGGCGGCAACGGCGTCGACATCATCTATGGCGGCGGCGGCAACGACATCCTCTCCGGCGGCAACGGCGTCGATACGCTGTTCGGCGAGGACGGCGACGACCAGCTTTCCGGCGACAACGGGGCCGACAATCTCAACGGCGGCGCCGGGGACGATCTGATCGACGGCCTGAACGGCTTCGACACGGCTTATTATTCCGGCCTGATCGAGGAATATACGTTCGTCTCCATGGCCGGCTATCTGCACGTCATCCATCTGGGCGGCGCCGGGGCGGACGGCCATGACCGGCTGATCAACGTCGAGCGGCTCGTCTTCGCGGATCGAGTCATCAACATTGGCAGCGGCCACAACATCCCGATCGCAGCCGACGACCATGTCTCGATCGACGAGGATACGGGCCTCTACAACAGCGGCGCCGGCGGCGTCCTGGCCAACGACTTCGATTTCGACGGGGACGCGATGCACGTGACTGCCGGCACCTTCACCGGCACCTATGGCACCCTGGTCCTGAATGCGAACGGCACCTACAGCTATACTCTCTTCGCGTCCGACCAGGCGCTGGCCGAGGGCGAGAATGTCCAGGACAGCTTCAACTACACCGTCACCGACAATGACGGCAGCGACACCGGCAAGCTCGTCTTCCACATCGCCGGCGTCAACGACGCCCCGACCGCGAACCCCGATACGGCCACGGGCGGCGAGAACGAGACCATCCTGATCGACGTGCTCGCCAATGACAGCGACGTCGACCACAATGCCGTGCTGACCGTGACCGCGGCGTCCGCGCCCACCGGCCAGGGCACCGCCTCGGTGGTCGGCAACCAGGTCCAGTTCGATCCGGGCACCGATTTCGACTATCTCAACGACGGCGAGACCGCGACCGTCACGGTCGAATATACGATCCAGGACGAGCATGGCGCTTCGTCCAGCTCCACCGTCACGATCACGGTCGAGGGCGAGGACGATGCGGGCGCGATCATCGTCGGCACGCCGTTCGACGACAGCCTGACCGGAACGTCGGGCGACGACATCATCACCGCGCTCGCCGGCGACGACAATGTCTCCGGCCTCGGCGGCGCCGATCTTATCGACGGCGGCGACGGCAACGACTTCCTGAGCGGCGACGCGGGCAACGACGTCATCACCGGCGGCAATGACGATGACACGCTGTCGGGCGGCGCGGGCATTGATCAGCTGTCCGGCCAGGCCGGCAATGACATCCTCGTCGGTGACGATGGCGATGATCAGCTCTCGGGCGGCGACGGCTTCGACTTCCTGGGCGGCGACGCCGGCGACGACGTCCTCGCGGGCGGCAATGACGTTGACGTGCTGTCAGGCGGCGACGGCAACGACCAATTGTCCGGCGAGGCGGGCGATGACGTCGCCGTCGGCGAGGCCGGCGACGATCAGCTGTCGGGCGGCGACGGCGACGACAGCCTCGACGGCGGCGATGGCGACGACACGCTCAACGGCGGCGACGGCGCGGACATCCTCACTGGCGGCCTTGGCGCCAACATCCTGAACGGCGGCGCCGGCGATGACCAGATCACGGCCGACTCGTCCGACGCTGCCCAGACGATCGACGGCGGCGACGGCAATGACACGATCCGTCATTTCTACCGCTCCGCCGCCAGCACGATCACCACCGGCGCCGGCAGCGACACGATCGAGCTGGTCCATGCCGACGTCGGCGCGGCGGCGCTGATCGTCACCGATTTTACCGCCGGCGCAGGCGGCGACCTGCTTCGGCTCGACGGCGGCGAGGGCGCGTTGCTCGGCCTGCTCCAGGGCTGGGACGGCAGCGCCAACCCGTTCGGCACCAGCGGCTTCCTGCGGCTGGTCCAGAACGGCGCCGACACCGAGCTCCAGTGGGACCAGGACGGCACCGCAGGCGGCGCCAGCTGGGAAACTCTGGTCGTCTTCCAGAACACGATTGTGGGCAATTTCACCGAGGCCAATTTCGCGCCCGGCTACCCGCCTGACGGCTCTGATCCGGCGGGGCAGACGATCACCGGCACCGCGTTCGGCGACACGCTCAACGGCACGATCGGCGCCGACGTGATCAATGCGCTCGGCGGCAATGACGTCGTCTCCGGCGGCGCCTCCGCCGACCAGATTGACGGCGGCGACGGGGGCGACGTCCTCAACGGCGAGGGCGGCGACGACATCATCGCCGGCGGCAATGACGGCGACCAGCTGTCGGGCGGCGGGGGCAATGACCAGCTGTCCGGCCAGGCGGGCAACGACCTTCTTTTCGGCGAGGATGGCAACGACATCATCACCGGCGGCGACGGCGACGACATTCTGTCGGGGGATGCGGGCGACGACAGTCTCGACGGCGGCGATGGCAATGATTCCCTGTCGGGCGGCCTTGGCATCAATATCCTGGCCGGCGGCCTTGGCGACGACGAGATTGTCGCCGACTCTACCGACGGAGCCCAGACCATCGACGGCGGCGACGGCAACGACACGATCCGCCATTATTACCGGTTATCGGCGAGCACGATCACCACCGGCGCCGGCAGCGACATCATCGAGATCGCCCATGCGGACGTCGGGACGGCGGCGATCACAGTCACCGACTTCACGCCCGGCGCCGGCGGTGACATGTTCCGGCTCGAGGGCGCCGACGGGGCGCTGCTGAGCCTGCTCTCGGGCTGGGACAGTAACTCCAACCCGTTCGGCTCGGGCTTCCTGAGGCTGCAGCAGGATGGCGCCGATACCCTGCTCCAATGGGACCAGGATGGCAGCGCCGGCGGCGCGAACTGGGAGACGCTGGCCGTCTTCCAGAACACCGATGCCGGCGACTTCACCGATGCCAATTTCGTGCCGGGCTACCCGCCCGACGGAGCCGTACCGGCGGGCGAGACGATTACCGGGACGGCGGACGACGATATCCTGACCGGCACGCTCGGCGCCGATACGATCAGTGGGCTCGGCGGCAATGATATTATCTCCGGCGAGGCCGGCGACGATCTCATCAGCGGCGGCGACGGCTTCGATAATCTGAACGGTGGCAGCGACAACGACGTCATCACGGGCGGCAATGAGGATGACACGCTCCTGGGCGGCGCGGGCGATGACCAGCTGTCCGGTGAGGCCGGCAACGACGTTCTTTTCGGCGAGGATGGCGACGACCAGCTGTCTGGCGGCGACGGCTCCGACTCTCTGACCGGCGATGCCGGCAACGACGTCATCACCGGCGGCAACGACGATGACGTCCTGTCCGGCGGCCTCGGCGCCGACGTGCTGACCGGCGGTGCCGGCGCCGACATTTTCGACTTGCAGTCCAGCTCGGGCGCGGACGAGATCACCGACTTCGGCGGCGGGATCGACCAGATCCGGATCTTTGCGGACGACTTCGGCGGCGGGCTGACCGCCGGCGGGCCGGTTTCGCTGGTCTCCGGGGCGGACCCGACTGCATCGGAGGCCACCGGCCAGTTCCTCTTCGATACCGATGACGGACGGCTGCTCTGGGACGCCGACGGGACGGGAAGCGGCGCTGCGGTGCTCGTGGCGACGCTCAGCAACCTGCCGTCGCTCGCGGCTTCGGATTTCACGGTGATCTAGACCGCGCGCTCCAGCAGCAGCTTCTTGGTCTCGGCGATCGCCTTGGCGGGGCTGAGGCCTTTGGGGCAGACGTTCGCGCAGTTCATGATCGTGTGGCAGCGATAGAGGCGGAACGGATCCTCGAGCTCGTCGAGCCGCTCGCCGGCGAATTCGTCGCGGCTGTCGGCGAGCCAGCGATAGGCCTGGAGCAGGATGGCGGGGCCCAGGAACTTGTCCGAGTTCCACCAGTAGCTCGGGCAGGAGGTCGAGCAGCAGGCGCAGAGGATGCACTCGTAGAGACCGTCCAGCTTCGAGCGGTCGTCGGGCGACTGCAGCCGCTCCTTGCCCGAGGGCGTCGGCGTCTTGGTCTTCAGCCAGGGCTCGATCGAGGCATATTGCGCGTAGAAATGGGTGAAATCCGGGACCAGGTCCTTGATCACGTCCATATGCGGCAGCGGCGTGATCCGGACCTCGCCCTTCAGATCCTCGATCGCGGTGGTGCAGGCCAGCCCGTTCTTGCCCGCCATGTTCATCGAGCAGGAGCCGCAAATGCCCTCGCGGCAGGAGCGGCGGAAGGTCAGGGTCGGATCCTGCTCCGACTTGATCTTGATGAGCGCGTCGAGGACCATCGGCCCGCAGCTGTCGAGGTCGACCTCGAATGTGTCGTAGCGCGGATTGTCGCCGCTGTCGGGATCGTAGCGGTAGATCTTGAACTTCCTGGTCCGCGTGGCGCCGGCCGGGGCGGCGACCTCCTTGCCCCGTCTGATCCTGCTGTTCTTGGGCAGCGTGAATTCGGCCATGCGCTCTTTCCTCTTGCGCGGAGGCGATAGCGCTACGCCGCGCGCCTGTCGAGAAGCTCGGCGGCGATCTCGTAGGTGCGCTTGTTGTCGACGTCGATCGCATGCGACCCGTCGGCGAGCACCACCGCGGCGACCGACACCCTGAAGCGCCGCGCGAGCCGCTGCATCGCCCGGTCCAGGGTGACCAGGCCGGAGCGGAGCAGGAGCAGATTGACCAGGCCGAAGGCGCGCGCGATGCGCATCGGATTCTTGGCGAACTGGCCGCCCTCGCGGAAGGTCTCGGCGAGCTTCAGTCCCCTGCAGGAGAGGCCGTAGAGGTTGCAGTTGGAATATTCGCCGTCCCTGAACCGGTAGAAGCGGCGCTGGCCCTGCGGATGGGCGGCGAGCACGGCTTCCTTGCGGGCGAGCGCGACCACCGTGTCGGTGCCGGACGCGAGTTCGGCCATCACCTGGCGGACGGCGGCCGGAGTCAGCAGGACATTGTCGGCCGTGGTGACCACCACCGGGCCGGTCGCCCCCTCGGCCGCGCGATAGACGCTGTCCGCGATATTGTCGGCCGCGGTCACGAAGCTGACCGGCAGGCCCGAAAGGGTCGCGATCGGTCGGAGCCGGTCGGCGGCGCCATCCTCGACCGAGATCCGGACCGAGTCGATGTCGCCCACCTCGGCCAGCGCCGAAAGGACATGGGTGAGCAAGGGCTGGCCGCCGATCGGCACCAGGCACTTGTGGGTGACGCCGGCTTCCGCGGCGAGCGGATCGAGACGGCCGTTACGCTGGGCGGCGAGGACGACGACCGTGAAACGCTCAGCCATTTGCGTCCCCCAGCAGGCCGTGGCGACTCAGGCCCTCGTAGAGAATGGTCTCGATCAGCTGGGACTGACTCAGGCCGGCGCGGGCGGCGGAGCGGCCGAACACCTTCTGCGACCAGAGATTGGCCTGCAGGTTCACCTCGAGGAAGTTGAGCGTGCCCGTCGCCGCGTCGAAGCGGAATTCGAAGCGGCCATAATCGAATGGCCGATACTCCTCGGCCATCTTCAAGGTGAGCTCGGCAATGCGCGGCATCACCGTCTCGTCCTCGAACGGGACCAGCTCGTATTTGCTCGCCCGCTCCACCAGGTCGCGCTTCTCGTAATAGGTGCGCAAATGGGTCGGGTCGGCCTGCTCGAACAGCATCATCGGCATGACCGTGGGCTTGCCGTCGATCGTGATCACGGGGACCTCGACGTCGCTGCCGTTGAGGAACGGCTCGACGATCGCGTCATGGCCCTGGCTGTGGATGTCGGCGACCGCCGCCTCCACCCCGGCCCAGTCATGCGCGTCCTGCACGCCCCAGCTGGCCGACGAGGCGTTGGGCTTGATCACCATGCGCCCGCCGGCCGGGCAGCGCGCCTGCGCGACGGGGGCGCCGCGGCGGTAGATCGTCCAGGGCGCGGTCGGCACTCCGCGCGCGACGCAGGCCATCTTGGTGAGATGCTTGTCGTCGGCGAGGCCGCGGAGGATCGGGGTCGCGCCGAGATAGGGAAGGCCCAGCCGCGTGCAGAGCAAAGGCAGCATCATCTCGCTGTTCAGGAAGCCGCCGCGGTTGAGCAGGGGAAAGACGAAATCCACGTCCGGCTTCTGGAACAGCGCCTCGTAGCGATCCTCGAGCACGAGGTTGAGCCCGAGCCCCTCCAGCATCTCGCGGGTCTCGACATGGTAGAGCGCGTGATTGCCGTCGTCGGGATGCAGGCCGCCCGCCCATTTCGCATGTTTGGCGATGAACATGATCCGCAGCCTTTCCCTGGCTTCGGCGGGGATCACGCGCGGCTCGATCGGAGACGTGGACACGGAGTGGATGCGACTTTCTGATATAAAAATGCCGGGCGGGCACTGTTCCCCCGGCCCGCCAGCCGATATGGGGCGGCGTTAGTCTCGTCGGGGGCCCTGTGCAAGATTGATGACCGTTTGCGTTGAGAAACCGGACGCGGTCCAGCTGATGACCGAAGGCGGCGACGCCCGCATCGTCCTCAAATCCGAAACCGGCCTCAACCGCTATTTCAGCGCGCCGCGGCCGCGCGACCTGCTCGCCTACGCCTCGTCCACCGCCAACGACATTGGCGCCGAGGCCTTCGCCCGCGTCGAGGCGGTGCTTGCGGAGGTGGGCGCGGCGCCATCCCCGGCCGTCTATGCGGCGCGGCTGGAGGCGATGCGCGGCCGGATCCGCGCCGCTTATGGCGTGCCGGACGATGTCGCGATCGTCTTCGCGCCCTCGGGCACCGACCTCGAATATGTCGCTCTGGCCCTGGTCGCCGGGCGGGCGCCGGGCGGGACCAATGCGGTGCTGCTGGGCGCGGACGAGGTCGGCTCGGGCTGCATCCACAGCGCCCACGGCCTTTATTTCGCGAACGAGACGGCGCTGGGCGTCGCTGTCGCGCCGGGCGCGCCGGTGCCGGGCCTCGGCGGTGTCCATGTCGAGCTGGTCGACATCCCGGTCCGCGACCGGATGGGCCGCGTGCGGCCGTCCCATTATATCACCGAGCGGATGCTCTCCTCGCTCGCGGCGGCGCGCGCGGCCAGCCGGCACAGCCTCGTCCATATCGTCCACGGCTCGAAGACCGGCCTGATCCTGCCCTCGCTCGCCGATGCCGACCGGCTGGCGGCCGGCGCCACTCTGGTGGTCGACGCCTGCCAGGCGCGGATCACCAGCCAGGCGGTGAACGACTATCTGGCGCGGGAAGCGATCGTCTTCGTCACCGGCTCCAAGTTCATGGGTGGGCCGCCGTTCAGCGGCTTCGCTCTGGTGCCGCCGGCGCTGGCCGCGGAGGCGCCGGCTTTGCCCGAAGGCTTCGCCACCATCTTCCGCCGCGCCGAATGGCCGGCCGGCTGGCCTGGCGCCGGCCTTCTGCCGGAGAGCGTGAATGTCGGGCTCCTGCTCCGGCTGGAGGCGAGCCTGTTCGAGCTGGAGCGCTTCCAGACGCTGCCGACGGAGCGGGTCTGGCGCGTGATCCAGGCCTTCCACGCCGCCGTGCGAAGCGAGATCGTGGAGCGGACCGGCGCCCGCCGGGTCGCGCCTTATCCGCCCGGCCATGTCGAGGATGCCGACACCCATCCGGTCGAGATGCGCACCCTGTCCACGCTCGACCTCTCCGCGCTCAAGGCCGGCGGCGCGAGCTTCGAGGACGCGCAGGCCTGGCACGAGGCGATGGCGCTCGCGGGCGTCCGCGTCGGCCAGCCGGTGAAATGCGTCCGCCTTCCCGACGGCCGTTGGGGCGCAACGCTCAGGATCGGCCTGACCATGGGGCAGGTGACCGAGGCCGCGGGGCTGGACGACGAGGCGCTCGCCGGCCGGTTCGAGGCGGACATGGCGGCGATCCGCGAAGCTCTGGCCGCCGCCAGCCAGGGCTGATTCCACCTTTAGGCTCCAACCTGGAGCAAAATAATTCTCCTTGCATTTTCAGTCGTTTCGGGCTGCAAATAAGTCATGCCGTGGGTGCGCGGCACCATTGCAGAGGAGACTGTAGATGAAGCTTCGTCTGTTTGCTCTCGCCGCCATTGCGGCTTCGGCGTTCGCCACGCCGGCCGCGGCACAGTCCGTCTCCATCGGCCATATTGCCGGCCCGCCCGTTTATGGTGGCCCTCCGGGACCCGATCTGGGTCTCACCGCGTGCCGCGCCCGCGCCTATCAGTGCGGCGTCTCCACCCTCAGCTATTATGGCGCCCGGCGGAGCCTCGCCTGGTTCCAGCGCGGAGCCCGGCAGGGCTCGGTGCCGTCGATGCGCACGATCGGCCTGATCCTGCTGCGCGGCGAGGGCGACGTTCGCGCCGATCCGGCCGCCGGCATGGGCTGGCTCTACGAGGCGGCGCTCCGCGGGGACGGCCTGTCGATGCGGGCCCTTGCCGACGGCTTCGAGCACGGCCTCGGCGTCGCGCCCGA
>SMEU01000227.1_pt2 | contig 10970 bp, 16 predicted proteins | sample 2456051 | NCBI WGS metagenome assembly SMEU01 (sample SAMN10132600, study PRJNA489261) | soil metagenome | isolation source: day120 un-amended silt loam soil | place: USA | collected 2015-05-01
GATTCCCGACTGCACGCAGCATCGGCAGGTCTGAGAGCGAGTCCGAGTACGCGTAGGAGGCGGCGAGGTCGATCTCGTGCTCGGCGGCAAACGCCCGCATCGCCTCGACCTTGCCGGGGCCGTAGACAAACGGACCGTCGAAGCGGCCGGTGAAGTTGGCCTCCTCATCCAACTCGTAACGGGTGCCGATGCCGCCGTCCATCCCAAGCACGCTGGCCAGGGACTCGACCACGTCGTTGCCGGCGGCGCTGACGATGAAGGTCGGCCGGCCGGCGTCCTGGTGCGCGTAGACCTCGTCGAGCATCTGCGCATAGATGCGGGGCAGGATCTCCGCCATCACCTCCGGTCCCATCCGCGCGATCGTCTTCTCCGGCACGCCGCGGATCAGCTCGCGGGCGACCCGCAGCACCTCCGCCGTGCGCTCGTCGGTGGTGCCGCGCAGCCGGTAGCGCAGATGCTCGAGGGCCCAGCTGGCGAGCTGGCGCCGCCCGACGACCCCCTGCCGGGTCGCCACCCGGGCGAACTGCATCCCGCTCGACCCCGCCATCAGAGTCTTGTCGAGATCGAAGAAAGCCGCGGCGCGGCCCACGCTTAGGACCCGTTGACTTCGAGCACGATCGCGTCGCCCTGGCCACCGCCCTCCAGCGCCTGCTTGGCGGCGTTGGCGGGGGTTTTCGCCAGGTAGGGGAAGTCGTCGGCGACGGTGCCGTAGGAGAGCACGCGGGCCAGCGGGGCGCGCCCTTCGCGCTCGGCCCACTCGGAGGAGGTGACGATGATCGCGCCGGCGCCGTCGTTGACCCCGGGCGCGTTGCCGGCGGTGTGGGTGGCGTCCTCGCCGCCGACCGCGCGCAGCCCGGCCAGGACCTCGACCGTGGTCTCGGGGCGGATTGCCTCGTCGGCCTCGACCGTCGTCTCACCCTTGCGCGACTTGACGGTGACGCCGGCGATCTCCTCGGCGAGCCGGCCGGCCTCAGTGGCATCGGCGGCGAGCCGGTGAGAGCGCTCGGCGAAGCGGTCCATGTCGGCGCGGGTGATCTCCAGCTCGTTGGAGACCTCACTCGCCTCGTTGATCATCTGCTTTTCGGTGAAGGGATTGGTGAGCCCGTCGTGGGTCATCGCGTCGGAAGCCGAAGCGCGCCCCCGGCAGCAGGTAGGGAGCCTGGCTCATCGACTCCATGCCGCCGGTCACCGCGACCTCGGTGTCGCCGGCGCGGATAGCCATGTCGGCGAGGCCGATCGTGCGCATGCCGGAGGCGCAGACCTTGTTGACCGTCTCCGAGGGGACCTCCTTCGGAATGCCGCCCTTGATCTGCGCCTGGCGCGAGGGGATCTGGCCCTGACCGGCTTGCAGCACCTGTCCGAAGACGACCTGCTGCACCTGCTCGGGGTCGACGCCGGAGCGCTCCAGCGCCGCCTCGATCACGTGGCCGCCGAGGTCGGTGGCATCGAGGGAGGACAGGCCGCCGCCCATCTTTCCAAAGGGGGTACGCGCGGTTCCGAGGATGACTGAGCTGGGCATCTACTGCCTTTCTTCTCCGTGGTCGTGAGCTCCTGCCAAGCGGGCGACATGCCCAGAGGGGACGATAGCGGGAGGCATCGAGAGGGCGCGGCCGAGCGCATAGACTCGCGCCCGATGAGGGTCGAGGTGAGCCAAGCCGAGCTGGGTGCGGTCGATGCCGAGCTCGCGGTGATCGGACTGTACGAGGGCGAGGCTCTGCCGGAGGCAATCTCCGCGGCCCCGGGCGCCGCGGACGCAAAGGGTATGTACAAGCGGCTTACCGCGGTCCACCCCGAGGTGCCCGGCAGGGTCTTGGCGGTTGGCCTCGGCAAGCGAGCCGACCTCGGCGCCGAGCGGCTGCGGGTGGCCGCGGCGCTGGCCGCAAAGGAGGCCGAGCGGCTCGGCGCCGCCTCGCTGGCCTGGGCGCTTCCCCAGACGGACGACGACGCGGTGGCGGCAACCGCGCTTCGCTGACTCTGCTGGCGCCGCAGGCGGTCACCGACGCGGCAGAGGCGGCGCGCGTCTGCGCCAGGGCGCAGAACCACGCCCGTGAGCTCCAGGCCACTCCCGCCAACTTCGCCACGCCCGCCCACCTGGCGGCGCGCGCCGAGGAGATCGCCGCTGCCAACGACGCCGTGAGCGTCGAAGTTCTCGGCCCGGAGGAGATCGCGGCGAAGGAGATGGGCGGCCTGCTCGCGGTCAGCCAGGGCAGCGCGGTAGAGCCGCGGCTGATCGTCCTCCGCTACGCCGGCGGCGGCTCCGGCCCCACCCTCGGCCTGGTCGGCAAGGGGGTCACCTTCGACACCGGCGGCATCTCGATCAAGCCCGGTCCCGGCATGCAGGAGATGAAGATGGACATGTCGGGTGCGGCCGCGGTGCTCGAGGCGGTTGCGGCAATCGCCGAGCTGGGCCTGCCACTCGCACTGGTCGCCGTGATCCCCGCCACCGAGAACATGCCTTCGGGCACCGCGGTCAAGCCGGGCGACGTGATCACCCAATACAACGGCAAGACGGTCGAGGTCAACAACACCGACGCCGAGGGACGGCTGATCCTCGCCGACGCGCTCGCCTACGCAACCGAGCTGGGGGCCGAGCGGATCGTCGACATCGCCACCCTGACCGGAGCGGTGACGATCGCCCTGGGCTCGACCTACGCGGCGGTGGTCTCCAACGACGACGCGCTGTCCGACGAGGTCCTCGCGGCCGGGGAGGAAACCGGCGAGCTGACCTGGCGCCTTCCCCTCCACCCCGAGTTCAAGGAACTGATGAAGGGGACCGTCGCTGACCTCTCCAACCTCGCCTCCAAGCGCAAGGCGGGGACGATCACCGCCGCCTCCTTCCTCGAGGAGTTCGTCGACGGCACCCCGTGGGCGCACGTCGACATCGCCGGCGTCTCCTGGGACGTCGGGCGCGAGTACACCGGCAACGACGCCAGCGGCTTCGGCGTGCGGCTGCTGGTCGACCTTGCCCGCCGCCTCGCCGCCGACTGATGCTTTTTCCACCCTGGGGTGTGGGAAATGCATCAGATGCACTCCGCGGCTAAGCCTCACCGAGGATCATGCAAGTGGCGACGGCGTGGGCGAGCAGCTTGTCGCTCTCGGCGGCCCTCAGATCCGCCTCCGCGGTCGCCTGTCTGCGGCCGCGATAGAGGACCCTCGCTTCGCACCGCACCTGACCCGTGTCGCGGGTGATCGGCCGCACGTACTTGGCCTCGAGGCCTAGCGAGGTGTAGGCGACGCCCGCCGGCAGCGTCGTGTGGACAGCGCAGCCGAGCGCGGAATCGAGCAACGTGGCCGCGTAGCCACCGTGCACGACGCCGATCGGGTTGTAGTGCTCCTCGCCGGGCTCGCCGGCGAAGACACAACGGCCGTCCTCGATCTCGATCGGCCGCATCCGCATCGTCACCGCGGGCGGCCGCGGTCGGCACCGGGTCCTGCCAGGTGAGAGTGCGGGTCCGGGTCGTCTCCGGGCTCGACCGCGCGAACTCCTCGGCGACGTCGAGGGCGGTGCGGCCGTCGCCGCTCACCTGACCGGACTCTTCCGGATGAGGGCCGCGTCCCGCTCCGCTGCGCGGTTGACGGCCGGGTAGTGAAGGTCGGCGGTGATCTCGGCCTGGCTGATTGAGATGCGCGGGGCCTTGGCGCGGTGTCCGTGCTTGTGTCGTGGGATCAGCCTCATTTCGCTCGCCTCCAATCGGCTCGTGGGCTGGGTTTCGTAAAGCAACTGACCGCGACCCTACCTCAGTCAGTTGCTTGAAGCAACCATGTGTGCGAAGATTCACACGGTGCTGCACCGCGACTATCCAGGCCAGGTCTGCTCGATCGCCAAGTCGCTCGAGGTGATCGGCGAGCGCTGGTCGCTGTTGATCGTCCGCGACATCCTCAACGGCAACCGCCGCTTCGGCGAGATCCAGACCTCGCTCGGCGTCGCCCGCAACGTGCTCTCGGCGCGACTCCAGAGACTGGTCGACGAGGGCATCGTCGAACGGCGCGCTTATCAGGAAAACCCGCCGCGTCACGAGTACTTCCTGACCGAGAAGGGCCTCGGCCTCTGGCCGCCCCTGATTGCCCTCATGCACTGGGGCGATCGCTACTCCCCCGCCCCCGGCGGCCCGCCCAAAGTGATCCTCCACAAGGAGTGCGGCGGCGAGGTCTCCGAGCGCGGCATCTGCGAACGGTGCGGCAAGGTCCTTACCGCCCGCGACGCCCGCCAGGTGCCCGGGCCTGGGGCTCGGATCGCCGCGGTCGCCGAGAACGCTGTCGACTGAAGCGACTTCGAGTCCGCGGAGGTCCCGCGACGCGCTAGCTTGTCGTTAAGGAATTTGAGCGACGGCCCAGGAGGAGAGCGGAATGGCGACGGCGGCGGAGGTTCAGGCGAGGGACAAGGTCTTCATCGGTGGCGAGTGGGTGGAGCCGAGCGGCAGCGAGCCGATCGAGGTGATCAACTCGACCACCGAGGAGGTGATGGGGACGGTGCCCGCCTGCACGGCCGAGGACGCCGACCGCGCCGTCGCCGCCGCCCGCGATGCCTTCGACTCCTGGTCGCGGACCTCGCGCGAGGAGCGCGCCGGCTACCTGACGGCGATCGCCGCCGGACTTGGCGAGCGCAGCGAGGAGATCGCGGCGACGATCTCCCAGGAGCTGGGGATGCCGCTGACGCTGAGCAAGCTGATCCAGGTCGGACTCCCCGCCAGCCAGTTCGCGGCGACGCCGCAGCTAATGGAGGAAGTCGCCTGGGAGGAGGAGATCGGCAACTCGCGGGTGATCCGCGAGGCGATTGGCGTGCTCGGTGCGATCACCCCTTGGAACTACCCGCTCAACCAGATCGCCGCCAAGGTCGCCCCCGCCCTCGCCGCCGGCTGCACGGTCGTCCTCAAGCCGAGCGAGGTGGTGCCGCTCAACGCCTTCCTGCTCGCCGAGGTGATCGAGTCGGTCGGGCTGCCGCCCGGCGTCTTCAACATGGTCACCGGCACCGGACCCGTGGTCGGCGAGGCGATCGCCGCCCACCCCGGCGTCGACATGGTCTCCTTCACCGGCTCGACCCGGGCCGGCAAGCGGGTCAGCGAGCTGGCCTCGGCAACCGTGAAGCCGGTAGCGATGGAGCTCGGCGGCAAGTCCCCGAACCTGATCCTCGACGACGCCGACCTCGCCAAGGCGGTTCCCGACGGCGTCGGCAAGTGCTTCCTCAACTCGGGACAGACCTGCAGCGCCCTGACCAGGATGCTGGTCCCCCGCGAGAAGCTCGCCGAGGCGGAGGAGATCGCCGTCGCGGCGGCTGAGTCGTTCACCCCGGGTGACCCGTTCGAGGACTCCACCCGGCTCGGCCCGCTTGTCTCCGACGTTCAGCGTCAGCGCGTCCGCGGCTACATCGAGAAGGGCGAGGCCGAGGGCGCGAAGCTCCTCACTGGCGGCGCCGAGCCGCCCGAGGGACTCGAGCGCGGCTACTTCGTCCGCCCGACGGTCTTTTCCGAGGTCACCCCTGAGATGACGATCCACCGCGACGAGATCTTCGGCCCGGTGCTGGCGATCGAGCCCTACGAGAGCGAGGAGGAGGGCGTGCAGATCGCCAACGACAGCGAGTACGGCCTCGCCGGTGGCGTCTGGTCGGGCGACAAGGAGCGGGCGATCAACGTCGCCCGCCGCATCCGCACCGGCCAGATCGAGATCAACGGCGGCGCCTATAACCCGCTGGCGCCGTTTGGCGGCTACGGCCAGTCCGGTCACGGACGCGAGAACGGCCGCTACGGGCTTGAGGAGCTGCTGCAGGTGAAGAGCCTGCAGCTCTGATCACGTAGGCTGCCCGGCCCGTGAACTTCGAGTTGTCAGACGAGCAGCGGCTGCTGCGCGACACCGTCCGCGACTTCGCGCGGGCGGAGGTGGCGCCGGTGGCCGAGGAGCTCGACAGAACCAAGTCCTTTCCCTATGAGATCGTCGCCAAGCTCGGCGAGCTGGGGCTGATGGGGATCCCATTCCCGCAGGAGTACGGTGGCGGCGGCGCCGACACCCTCTCCTACGTCCTCGCAGTTGAAGAGCTGGCCCGGGTCGACTCCTCGGTCTGCATCACGATGGCCGCCCACACCTCGCTCGGGACGATGCCGATCCACCTCTGGGGCAGCGCCGAGCAGAAGGAGGAGTGGCTGCCGCAGCTCTGCGCCGGCAAGCGCCTCGCATCCTTCGGCCTGACCGAGCCGGAGGCCGGCTCCGACGCCGGCAACGTCCGCACCACCGCCAGGCTCGATGACGGCGAGTGGGTCATCAATGGCGCCAAGCAGTTCATCACCAACTCCGGCACCGAGATCTCCGGTTGCGTCTCGATCACCGCCGTCACCGGCGAGGCCAACGGCCGCAAGGAGGTCTCCAACCTGATCATCCCCACCGGCACGTCCGGGTACGAGGTCGGCGAGGCCTACCGCAAGATGGGCTGGAACGCCTCCGACACGCGGCCGCTCTCCTTCGAAGACTGCCGGCTGCCGGAGTCGAGCCTGCTCGGGCGGCGCGGCGACGGTTTCAAGAACTTCCTCCACATCCTCGACGGCGGCCGGATCGGCGTCGCCGCGATGGGGGTCGGCCTCGCTCAGGGCGCCCTCGACGAGGCGATCGCTTACGCCAAGGAACGCCAGGCGTTCGGCCAGTCGATCTCGAAATTCCAGACCATCCAGGCGAAGATCGCCGACATCTCCGCCCAGATCGAGGCGGCGCGCCTGCTCACCTGGCGGGCGGCGCTGGAGAAGGATGCCGGCAAGTCCTTCACCCTCACCGCCGCCCAGGCGAAGCTGATCACCGGCCGCCTCGCGGTTCGCGCCACCGAGGAGGCGGTGCAGATCCACGGCGGCTACGGCTACATCGAGGAGTACCCGGTCTGCCGCTTCTACCGCGACGCCAAGATCCTCACGATCGGCGAGGGCACCGACGAGGTGCAGCAGATGGTGATCGCCCGCCAGCTCGGCTGCTAGCTGGAGCCCGCAGCAATCAGCCAGCGGCTGGAACCGCGGTGACCGCGTTCTCGGTGCGGCCGGCGACCTCGGCGGCGCGGCCGACCGCCACCCCGATCCCGAAGTGGGCGCAGATCGTCAGCTCGTGCTCGCGGCGCAGCGGCCGGGTCGGGTCGACAACCGGGGCGGTGCGCAGCGCCTCGCGCTCCGCGGCAATCCATACGCCGAACGGGGCGCCAGCGCAGAGCGCCAGCGGCACCGCCACCAGCCGCGCCTTGCGGCGCTGGCCAACGCGGGCGATCAACCAGGCGGGCTCGCCGTCGCCACTGTCGAGAAAGAAGCCGTGGACCTCGCCGGCATTAGCGCCGTCGACGGCGCTCGCCCTGGCGCCGACCCAGCCCCGCGCCTCGGCGGCCGACGGCAACGTCGGGGCCTCACTCATCGACCTGCCTCGCCAGCAGTTCACCGGCAGCGCTCGCTGGGTCCAGTTCGCGCCGCACCACACGGTCGAGCAGCTCCGCGGTCTCCGGGTCGTCGGCGACGGTTGCCTCGAGGCGGCGTCGCATTCGTGCCGTCGCGATGCCGAGCACCTCGCTGCGCAGGTTGCGGCCCCGCCGCTCCGCCAGCGTCCCGGCCGCCTCAATGAAGGCACGGTGCTCGTCGATCCTCGCCGCCAGCTCGTCGACCCCCTCGCCGCGGGCGGCCTCGGTGCGCAGGATCGGCACCGTCCACCCCTCCGGGTCCTGGGACAGCGCGAGGACGCTCCGCACCTCGCGCACCATCGTGTCGGTCATCGGGTGATCGGCCTTGTTGACGACGATCACGTCGGGGATCTCCATAACCCCCGCCTTCAGCGCCTGGATCGAGTCGCCGGACCCCGGCATCAGGGCGAGGACGATCGTGTCGGCGTGATCGACGATGTCGATCTCGGCCTGGCCAACCCCGACAGTCTCGATCAGCACGTCGTCCTTGCCGGCGGCATCCATCGCCAGCGCGACCTGGAGCGCCGCCTCCGAGAGGCCGCCGAGCGCGCCGCGGGAGGCCATCGAGCGGATGAAGACACCGGGGTCGAGAAAGTGCTCGGAGAGGCGGATGCGGTCCCCGAGCAGGGCGCCGCGGGTGAACGGGCTCGAGGGGTCGATCGAGAGCACCGCCACCCCGCGGTCGGCCTTGCGCAGCTCCGCGGTCAGCGCCCCGATCAGGGTGCTCTTCCCCACCCCCGGCGGTCCCGTGAAGCCAACGATCCGCGCCTTTCCGGTGCGCGGGTAGACCTCGCGAATCAGCTCCCAGCCGGCCGGGTCATCGGACTCGATCAGGGTTATCGCCCGCGCCAGCGCCCGCTTGTCGCCGGCGAGCATGCGCTCGGCGAGCGAAGACGATTTGGCTGCATCGGGCACTGGCGCGCCAGTCTAGAGGTCGATTCCGCGGCGACACACCCCTGGATGACGTGCGTGGCCCGACGGACTTAGAGTCCCCGCCGCGTGATCCGATTCCTGGCTCGCAACCGCATGCTCAACTCGCGATATGGGCGCCTGCTGGGCCGCTACCTGCGGCGGCGGCTGCTTACCCGGGCTGGCTGGCGCTGGCGCACCGACGGGATGCTCTTCCTCGGCCGGCGGCTGGAAATCCAGATCGCCCGCGGCGCCGAGGTCCGCTTCGGCCGCTTCGTCTGGATCGGCGACGGCTCGAAGATCCGCTGCCATGAGGGCGAGGTCGAGATCGGCGAGAAAACGGTGATGGGGCAGGAGTGCACGATCTCCGCCTACCGGCGGGTGCGGATCGGCCGCGAGTGCGTGATCGCAGACCGGGCGATGTTTATCGACTTCGACCACGGCGAACCAACTCGGTGGTGACCAGGGACGTCCCCGCCAACGCGGTCGTCGCCGGCATCCCCGCCCGGGTGATCCGCATGCGCGAGGCGCCCGAGCATCTGCGCTGGCCCGACCCGGTCGAACCGGACCCAGCGGCGGAGACAACCCTGCAGCCGCCCGAGCTCGCCGGCTGACTACGCGACGGCGATGTCGGTCTGGGCGAAGTCGTTGCCGATGAAGAGCAGCGGCATGTCGGCGATTTTCGCGGTCGCGTAGCTGAGACAGTCGCCGAAGTTGAGTCGGGCCGGGTGCCGGCCCTTGCCGTATCGCATGGTGGCGTCGGCCGCGACGCTCCAATGTCTTTCGTCGAACGGGACGGTGACGACCTTGTTCTCCTCGAAGAACCTGGAGAGCATCGTCCGGCCGACGACTCCATACCTTCTGATGAGCGCCAGCGAGCACTCGAACGCGGTTGGCGCACCGATGGCGATCTCGCCCGCGCTCTCGATCGCCTGAACGAGACGATCAAGCTCCCTCTCCCGGCGGATCACCGCAACCACTGCCGAGCTGTCCAGGATCAAGGCTCCTCCGGCCCGTAGCCGAGGGCCTCCGCCCATTCGGCCTTCGTCATCGGAGGCTTGCCGCGATCCTCCTCAGGGATCAGCGGCCAGATCTCGGTTTCGAGGAATCGCAGCAGACTGCCGGGCTCCTGCTTCTTCCTTTTTTCTTGCGCCGAAGCCCGCACCGAAAGCTGCTCGCTACGTTCGCGGACAGCCTTACGCACCGCGTCCGCCTCGGTCTCCCCGGTGATCGATGCGATCTGCGCCGCCAACTCTTCGGTCTCCTTGTCGATGTGAATCGCCATGGGCTCCACCATCTTAGGCTGAACCCACCGACATGTATTGTCTGCAAGAATCCTATCACAGATGAGATCTACTGTCTGTCGGACAGAACATAGAGTGCATAACGCTGCGCGCGTGCGCCCTGCCGAACGCCGCGAAAGGTCCGAAGAGGTGGCGATCCGGTTCGGGCGCAACCTGGCCCGCTGCCGCCGTCTCGCCGGCCTCTCCCAGGAGGAGCTTGGGGCCCGCGCCTCGCTGCACCGCACCCAGATCGGCATGCTCGAGCACGCGATGCGGGTGCCACGGATCGACACGCTGATCCAGCTCGCCGGCGCGATGGCGATTCCGCCCAGCGAGCTGCTGGAGGGAATTCACTGGACGCCGGGAGATGCCCGCAACGGGCGCTTCAGCTTCACAGAGCGCCCCACGCCGCCGAGGAATCGCCGCGGCGAGAACTAAGCCGGGTCCAGCGTCGCGCCGGCCAGCTCGGCGTAGACCGCCGCGGTCCGCTCGGCGACGTCGGCCCAGTCGAAGCGGCGGACGTGCTCGTAGGCTTCCGCGACGAGGCGGCGGCCCAGCTCGTCGTCGGAGAGGACACGGATCGCTACCTCCGCCAGCGCCTCCGGGTCGTGGGCACGGAAGCGTAGCCCCGCCTCCTCGTGTGGGACGACCTCGCGAAGGCCGCCGGTGTCGGCGACGATGCAAGGGCAGCCCGAGGCCATCGCCTCCAGCGCCACCAGCCCGAACGGCTCGTAGATCGAGGGGACGACGGTGAGGTCGGCGATTCGGTAGAGCGAGTGCAGGACGTCATCGCCGATCCAGCCGAGGAATGTGCCGTGGTCCATCAGGCCGAGCTCCTCGGCCTGGCGGTGCAGCTCGGCCTCGTGGGTGCCCGAGCCGGCGACCAGGAAGCGGGTCGCCGGCGCTTGCTCGAGCACCCGCGGCATCGCCTCCAGCGCCAGCTGGAACCCCTTCTCGTAGACCAGCCGGCCGATCAGCAGCACCAGCTTCTCCTCCGGCGCGGCGAACTCGGAGCGCAGCCGGTTCAGCTCAGCCGGGTCCTGGGGCTGGAGGTCGTCGGGGTCGATCCCGTTCGGGATCACGCTGATCCGCTCCTCCTCGACCCCGAAGATGTCGGCGATCTGCTCGCGCATATAGTGGGAGCAGGCGATCACCCGATCCGACCGGTTGGTGATCCAGCGCTCGACCCCGTGGATGTAGGTCTGCGGGTGCTTGTCGACCCAGCCCTGGTGGCGGCCGTACTCGGTGGCGTGGATCGTGGTCAGGAGTGGCGCGCCGAAGCGCCTGGCGAGGTGGTCGCAGGCGTTGGCGACCAGCCAATCGTGGCCGTGGACGAGGTCGAAGCTGTAGCGGTCGCCGAGCTCGAC
>SMEU01000129.1_pt1 | contig 10950 bp, 14 predicted proteins | sample 2456051 | NCBI WGS metagenome assembly SMEU01 (sample SAMN10132600, study PRJNA489261) | soil metagenome | isolation source: day120 un-amended silt loam soil | place: USA | collected 2015-05-01
GGCCCCCGCGGGCGCGCCCAGCCATGCGCCGGCCCCGGCCCTGGTCGACACGGAGATTCCGCACGAGGCGGTCAAGCTTTCCAACATGCGCAAGACCATCGCGCGCCGCCTGACCGAGGCGAAGCAGACCATCCCGCACATCTATCTCACCGTCGACGTGCAGCTCGACGCCCTGCTCAAACTGCGCGGCGAATTGAACAAGGGGCTGGAAGCGCGGGGGGTGAAGCTCAGCGTCAACGACATGCTGATCAAGGCGCTCGCCGTCGCGCTGACCGAGGTGCCGGAGTGCAACGTCTCGATCTCCGGCGACCAGTTGCTGAAATACAGCCGCGCGGACATCTCGGTCGCGGTCTCGATCCCGGGCGGGCTGATCACCCCGATCATCGCCGGCGCTGACTCGAAGACCCTCTCCGCCATCTCGAGAGAGATGGCCGAGCTCGCCGGCCGCGCCAAGGAAGGCAAGCTGCAGCCGCAGGAATATCAGGGGGGGACGGCGAGCATCTCGAACATGGGGATGATGGGGATTTCGCAATTCTCCGCCGTGATCAACCCGCCGCAGGGGATGATCATGGCGATCGGCGCGGGCGAGAAGCGGCCCTGGGTGGTCAATGACAGCCTGCAGATCGCGACGGTGATGAGCGCCACCGGCAGCTTCGACCATCGCGCCATCGACGGCGCCGACGGCGCCCGGCTGATGAAGGCGTTCAAGACCCTCGTCGAGAACCCGCTCGCCATGCTCGCCTGACGGCGGGCGGCCCGGCACGGAACCCGTTACGGGCCCGTTCATTTTCCGTTCGCATTCTGCTGGCATAAGGGTCGGCACAGAGCGGAAAGGGATCAGCGGGCATGACCAGGCTCGACGACACCGCGCAACCGCCCCCCGAGGGGCGCGCCTGACATGGCGGTCGGCAAGGCCGCGATCGCCGGCGCCATCGCCGCGCTCGGCCTGCCCTGGATATTCCGCGGCAGCAGCGGCCAGCTCGCCGACTGGGTGCAGGCCGGAATCGTCCATTTCAACATCGCCGGAATCCACATGGTCTGGTCCTGGCCGATCTTCTGCGTGGTGACCCTGTTCGCCTGGGCGCTGATCGCCTGGTCGGGGCGAAGCTAGCCGCCGCTTGCCAGCCCGCGCCCGCGGGGGTTAACCCGGGGCGATGATCCACGCCCCGCCCGTCGAGGCGATCGCCCTCGCCGCCGCCTTGCTGCTGCTGGCCCTCTCCGTCCTGTTCGCCCGCGCGGTGCGCTTCACCGGTCCCAGCCGGGCCAGGCGGATCCTGCTGCCGGCCCTTTTCTTCACCTTCGACAGCATGCTCGTCCTGCTCCTGCCGCAGCTGTTCCTCGGCACACCCCTTTTCCCCTTGGGGGGCGTGGGCATCGGCCTGCTGCTGACCTTGCTGATCGCGCTGGCGGCGGCCCTGGTCGCGGAGGGCATGGTTTTCGCGCTGGACGCGGAGCGGACGCCGCACTGGCTGGGGGCCGGGATCGTCGCGGCGATCCTGCTCACCTATGCCGGCCTCGGGCTGATGATCGGCGGCCTGATCTTCCGGCCGGAGCCGTTCGCGCTCGCCCCCGCCCTGGTCGCGGCGGCAGCAGCGATCGTCTGGTGGCCCTATCTGCCCCGACCGGAGGGTGAGGAGGAGCCGGACGACGAGGCTGCCGAGGTGTTCGAATGACGGAGCGGCAAAGCCTTGGCGACCGGGCGCGGGGGGCGTAGGCTGCGACGAGGCTTTCCGGAGGGGAGGATGGCATGGCGAACAGGCGGATGATCGCGGCGCTGGGGCTGGTCGGTACGGGCGCGGCGTTGCTGGCGGCATTTCCGGAGACCGGGGCGGTGGCGCAGCCGATCGGGCGGCCGGTCCGCTACGGGCTGAACGGCCCCGAGCTCGACGGCTGCACGCCTTATTCGGAGATCAGGGGGCTCAATCCCCGGGGCGACAATTTCGTCAGCGTGCGGGCAGCGCCGTCGGTCCGCGCCCGCGAGCTGGACCGGCTCGGGCCGGGCCGGCGGGTCTGGATCTGCGACGAGGTGCCCGGCTGGGCCGGAATCGTCTACGGGCCGCGCGGCAGCACCGGCTGCAACGTCGAATCACCGATCCCGCGGGTTCGGCCCTATCGCGGGCCATGCCGGTCGGGCTGGGTCTCCTCGCGCTACGTGACGCCGATCGCGGGCTGAGGTGGGGAGCGAATTCGCTCTCGCGCCAGGCGCCTTCCTTCTCCGCTACGGCAGCGTCCTCGCGCTGTTCGTCGGTGCCGCCCTGTTCGCCCGGCACCGCTGGACCGGCAGGGCCGAGGAGAGGCGCCTGCGCGGCGTCCTCCTGTCCGCTTTGACCTCGATCCTCGGCTTCCTCCTCTATTTCGGCGGACCGCTGGGCCTCCTCCTGCCCTTCGTGCTGATCCTGGTCCCCCAGATCCTCCTCCTCTATCTCGTGATCCCGGCCTTCGTCGCGGCCGCGCTGGCGGATCTCGGCTTGAGGACGCTGGGGGCGCAACGCACGCGCGTCTGGCTCGCTTCGGGGATGATCGCCGCGGTCGCGATCGCGTTCATCTGGATGGGGCTCGTCTTCCAGGGCCAGCCGTTCTTCGGCACCGACGCGATCGTCGAATATGCCGCGCTCGCCTTGGTCCCGGTTTCGACCGCCCTGATCTGGTGGTCCTACCTGCCGCTTCCGCCGGACACTTATGCGGAAGCCTTCGAATAGCCCCATTTGCACAACGGCGCTCCCTTGACACAGCCGCCGCCGCAGCTTCTTATATCGCAATGGGGAATGCGATCTCCCCATGAGGCGACAGGCTGAAGCATCGCGTCCTCCATCGGAAGGGACGCATCATGCCCGCGATCAACGCCATCACTCCCGACAAGCTCGCCCGCCTGATCGGCACACCTGCCTGTCCCGCGCTCATCGATCTGCGCGAGAGCGGTGATTTCATCCCCGGCGCAGTCCGCCGCGATCCTGACAAGGTGGCCGGATGGGCGGCCGAAATCGGCGCGCCGTCGGCAATCCTGGTCTGCCACCATGGCGGAAGTGCGAGCGCTGCGACCGCCGCCTGGCTCCGTCACGCCGGCGCCCATGCGGAAGTGCTGGAGGGCGGGGTCGAAGCCTGGCTCGATTCAGGCTTGCCGCTGGTCCGCGAGGCCGTACTTCCGCCGCGGGACGCGGAAGGCCGCACCCGGTGGGTCACGCGCGCCCGGCCCAAGGTCGACCGGATTGCCTGCCCCTGGCTGATCCGCCGCTTCGTCGACCCGGAAGCGGTCTTCCTGTTTGTCGCGACGCCGGAAGTGCCTCTGGTCAGCGAGCGTCTGGATGCGGCCCCGTTCGATGTGGACGGCGTCTTCTGGAGCCATCGCGGCGACCTGTGCTCGTTCGACACGATGATCGAGGAACTCGGGCTGGCTGATCTTCCCGCGCTCGCCCGGCTCACGACCATCGTGCGCGGCGCGGATACGGCCCGCCCGGAACTGGCGCCGCAGGCGGCCGGCCTGCTCGCCGTCTCGCTCGGGCTGTCGCGCATGTTCGGCGACGACCTGGAGCAACTGGAGGCGGGGATGCTCGTCTACGACGCGCTCTACCGCTGGTGCCGGGACGCCGTGGACGAGACCCATGACTGGGTGTCCCATACGCCCAAGGCCCGGGTGAAGGCATGACCACCGCCCTCGGCCGAGGGCGCCCGATCCCGGAAGCCATGTTGCTCTCCCGGCGGGACCTCGCCGCGTTGATGAATGCGGGCGACTGGCTCGAGACCGCCGAGGCCGCCTTCCGGGCGGCGGCGGAAGGGGCCGGCACCGTGCCGGCGCCGATGACCCTGGAGGGGCGCGGCGGGACTTTCCACGCCAAGGGCGCGTCCATCGAGCATGACGACCGGCTGTTCGTGGCCCTGAAGCTCAACGGCAACTTCCCGGCCAATCCGGCCCTGCGCGGCCTGCCGACGATCCAGGGCGCAATCCTGCTCTGCGACGGCGAGACGGGGAGCCTGCTCGCGATCCTGGACTCGACGGAGGTGACGCTTCGGCGGACGGCCGCCGCGAGCGCGCTCGCCGCCCGGCACCTCGCGCGGCCGGACTCCGCCAGCCTGTTCCTCTGCGGCTGCGGCGCGCAGGGGGCAGCGCACCTCACGGCCTTGCGGGAGGTGCTGCCGCTGGGGCGGGTCTATGCCTTCGACCGCGCGCCGGAACGCGCCCGGGCCTTCGCCGGGCAGGCCGCGGCTTCGGATCTGGCCGTCGAAGCGGTCAGGGATTTCGAAGCCGCGCGCCGCTGCGATGTGATCGTGACCTGCACCACCGCCACGCTCGCCTTTCTGGGCCGGGACGACGTGGGGCCGGGCTGCTTCATCGCCGCCGTCGGCGCGGACAGCCCTGCCAAGAGCGAGATCGCGCCCGACTTGATGGCAAGCGCACTCGTCGTCGCCGACCGGCTTGATCAATGCGCGCTGATCGGCGACCTGCACCATGCAATTTCGATGGGCGCGATGACACGTGCGGACGTCCATGGCGAGCTTGGCGAGCTGGTGACCGGCCGCAAGGCGGGACGGACCAGGCCGGACCAGATCACCTTGTTCGACTCCACCGGCATGGGCCTGCAGGACGCGGCGGCGGCGGCGGTCCTCTTCACAAGGGCAGGCGGAGGGCCGGCGCTGCGCTCGATCGCGCTGGCGGCATGAACCGCGCCCGCCCGGATCATGGCGTCACGCTTCGGGAAGCGACGCGGACCTGGGCACGGATCGCCGCGCTCAGCTTTGGCGGGCCGGCGGGCCAGATCGCGGTCATGCACCGGATCCTGGTCGACGAGAAACGCTGGATTTCCGAGGCCCGGTTCCTGCACGCGCTCAATTACTGCATGCTCCTGCCGGGGCCGGAGGCGCAGCAACTCGCGACCTATATCGGCTGGCTGATGCACCGGACAAAGGGGGGGGTGATCGCGGGCGCCTTGTTCGTTCTGCCCGGCCTCATCGCGATCATGATCCTGTCCTGGCTCTACGCCCTGTTCGGCAATGTCGGGGCGGTGGCGGCTTTGTTCTTCGGCCTGAAGGCGGCCGTGCTCGCTATTGTGGTTGATGCCGTGCGGCGGATCGGGACACGGACGCTGACGAACGCGACCCTCCGGACGCTGGCCGCCACGGCCTTCGTCGCCATCTTCTTCTTCGGCGCCCCGTTTCCAGTGATCGTCATTGCGGCCGGGGTGATCGGGTGGCTTGCCAGCCGGGGCGGGTCGCAGGCCTTCGCCGGGGCCGGCCATAGTCCGTCAATGGATGCGGGCGATGCCCAGATCGAGACCCTGCTTGGCGACGAAATTCCCGACCATGCGCGCACCGGGCTGCGCGGCACGTTCGCGGTCTCGGCCATCCTGCTCGCGCTTTGGCTGGCCCCGGTTGTCCTGCTCGTCGCCCTGCTCGGACCGGATGACGTGTTCAGCCGTATCGGCCTGTTCTTCTCACAAATGGCGGTGATTACCTTCGGCGGCGCCTATGCGGTGCTGTCTTACGTGGCACAGCAGGCGGTGGACGGCTTCCACTGGCTGCGGCCGGGTGAAATGCTGGACGGGCTCGGCATGGCGGAGACCACGCCGGGGCCCCTGATCATGGTCACCCAGTTCGTCGGCTTCATGGGTGCCTCGCGGCAGGCGGTAGGCATGGATCCCTTGCTGGCCGGGACCTTGGGCGGGATCCTCACCACCTGGGTGACTTTCGTGCCCTGCTTCCTCTGGATCTTCCTTGGCGCGCCCTTCGCCGAGCGGCTGCGCCGGAACCGCGCGCTTTCGGCGGCGCTGACCGGGGTCACGGCAGCGATCGTCGGGGTGATCCTGAATCTCGGCATCTGGTTCGCGCTGCACACCCTGTTCGGCCGGACGAGCGCCGTCGCTGCAGGCCCGTTGCATTTCGAGCTGCCGGTGCCGGCAAGCCTCAGCCTGCCCGCGCTCGTCCTGACCGCCGCCGCGGCGCTGGCCATTTTTCGTTTCCGCGTGGGCGCGCTGTGGACCCTCGGCGCCTGCGCTATCGTTGGTCTCGGCTGGGGTCTGGCCGCGGCCAGCATCTGACGAGGAGTGTGAAGGATGACGAACATGACTCGACGGACAATGGTTTCCGGAATGGGCGCAGGCACGGCTGCGATGGCCATGGGAGGTGTGGGCGCGGAAGCCCTGCCAGCGCTGCCCCCCAATCCTCGCAGGCCCCATGAGGTGAAGCCGCTGCCGTTCAATCCGGCCCGGCTCGAGGGGCTGTCGGAGCGGCTGATCACCTCGCACTGGCAGAACAACTACTCCGGCTCGGTCAACGCCCTGAACATGGTCGAGCAGCGGCTGGCTGTTGCCATGGCCGACGCCGATTTCCCGCCGCTCATCTATGGCAATCTCAAGCGCGAGCAGCTGCACCGCACCGGCTCGGTCGTTCTGCATGAGCTCTATTTCGGCAATCTCGGCGGCAACGGCCAGGCGGGCGGGGAGGTGCAGCGCGCCCTCGCCGCCGCTTTCGGTTCCTTCGGGGCATGGGAGCAGGAGTTCCGCCGCACCGCGAGCTCGCTCGCCGGCGGCTCGGGCTGGGCCGTGCTGGCGTTGAACACCCATACCGGCGCGCTGGATAATTACTGGATGTGGGATCACATGCACGCCCCGGCCACGGGGATCCCGCTGCTCGCGCTCGACATGTACGAGCACAGCTATCACATGGACTACGGCACCGCCGCGGCCCGCTACATCGACGCCTTCATGCGGAACCTGAACTGGGAGGAAGTCGAGCGCCGCTATGACCGGGCGCGTCGGATGGCCGGATAAAGTTGATCCCGGGCGGGAGCAGGTGCGCGGCGCCCGCCCATTTGCACTCCGGCCCCCGACATGATTAAGGCCGGGGCGCATTCAGAACCGGAGGCTCCATTGGCGGATAGCTACGATCTCATCATCCTGGGCTCGGGGCCCGGCGGCTATGTGGCGGCGATCCGGGCCAGCCAGCTCGGCCTCAAGGTCGCGATCGTCGAGCGCGAGAAGCTGGGCGGCATCTGCCTCAACTGGGGCTGCATCCCGACCAAGGCGTTGCTCAGGACCTCCGAAATCTACCATTATATGACCCATGCCGCCTCCTACGGCCTGACCGCGGAGAAGCCCGGCTTCGACCTGTCGAAGATCGTCGACCGAAGCCGCAAGGTGGCGGGGCAGCTCAATGCCGGCGTCAAGGGGCTGATGAAGAAGAACAAGATCACCGTCGTCGAGGGCGACGGCGCGATCACGGGGAAGGGCAGGCTGACCGTCGCCGCCAAGGACGGGACGAAGACCGAGCTCGCCGCGAAGCATATCGTCATCGCCACCGGCGCCCGGGCGCGCGACCTGCCCTTCGCCAAGGCCGACGGCGAGCGGATCTGGACCTATCGCCACGCGATGGTGCCGAAGGAGATGCCGACCAAGTTGCTGGTCATCGGCTCGGGCGCGATCGGGGTGGAGTTCGCCAGTTTCTATTCGGACATGGGCGCCGAGGTGACCATCGTCGAGATGTGGTCGGCATTGCGCCGAACACCGAGAATATTGGGCTCGAGGCGCTCGGCGTGAAGACCGACCGCGGCCATATCGTCACCGACGGCTATGGCCGGACCAATGTCGACGGCATCTATGCGATCGGCGACGTCACCGGACCGCCCTGGCTGGCGCACAAGGCGAGCCATGAGGGCGTGGTCTGCGTGGAGGCGATTGCCGGCCAGAAACCGCATCCGTTCGAGACCTGGAACATCCCGGGCTGCACCTATTCGCGGCCGCAGGTGGCGAGCGTCGGCCTGACCGAGGCGAAGGCGAAGGAGGCCGGGCACAAGGTCCGCGCCGGCAAATTCCCCTTCATCGGCAACGGCAAGGCGATCGCGCTCGGCGAGACCGAGGGCTTCGTGAAGACCGTGTTCGACGCGGACAGCGGGGAGCTGCTGGGCGCACACATGGTCGGCGCCGAGGTCACCGAGCTGATCCAGGGCTATGTCGTGGCGCGACAGCTGGAGACGACCGAGGCCGAGCTGATGGAGACCGTCTTCCCGCACCCGACGCTCAGCGAGATGATGCACGAGAGCGTGCTCGACGCGTACGGGCGGGTGCTGCATATGTGAGCGGGGGTTAGCGGGGGATAGAATGCTGGATGGGTGATGACCTCAGGTTTTTACAGTTCTCGAAGGACAAATGCCTGAAACTGGGAGTTGGCCAAGCGATCTTCTGTCTGCTCTTTTTGCTCGTGGCGCTCGACTATCTGTTCCATTTCTTCCCCCTGTACCATGACGGTTTCTTCGGATTCCTGCTTGGCCCCCTCGAGTCCGGCGGTGGCTGGCCGGGCTTCCTGCTCTGGTCCGCGTTGGGCATCCATGTGGGCCTGTGGGCCTGGCGCTCTTTCTGGCGCGTGAAGGACCGGTCCCCGGCCGTCGAGCTGCAGGCGGATGGGCTGCGCCTTCATCCGTCGTTTCGCGCCGGATCCATGATTCCCTATCGAGATATCGGAGAGATTTCCCTGCGGAGGGAGCCCTTTTCGGGCTTGTTCATGCCGCCGATCCTTCGCTTCCGCATACGCATCGGGAGGCGAACGGCGTGGATGCGTTCGAACGAGATCGAAGGCGGCACCGAGGCGCTCAAGGCGTTCGTGGCGGAGCTCGAGGCCCGCCGGACGTTTGAAGAGTAGCGATGGGGGCCGGAGCGATCCAGACGGAGTCATCCTCGTCACTGATCATCCGGGAGATGCGCGAGGCCGACGCGGTCAGCGTTCACCGCATCCATACCGAGTGCCTCACCCGGTCGCTGACGGGCCATTATTCGAAGCGGGAGCTCGAGGCGTGGATGCACGGGCGCTCGCCGGAAGGCTATTGGCGGTTCGCGAATTCGGGCGAGACCTTCCGGGTCGCCGCGCTGGACGGCGAGATCGTCGCCTTCGCGAACTGGCAAGGCGAGGAGCTTCGCTCGCTGTTCGTCAGCCCGGCTCACCAGCGCTCCGGCATCGGGACCTTGCTGTTCGAGGCCTGCGACCGCGAAGCCCCGCTCACCTTCGTGAAGGCAACCCTGGGCGCGGTCCCGTTCTACAATCGCCTCGGCTTCGTCGAGACGGGCCGCGGCCACGACATGAAGCGAGGTGTCCCGCTGCCGCATGTTGTGATGCGCAGAGCCGCGGTGCCGCGCATCGTCAGCGACGAGAACTAGTCCGCCAGGATGGCGGCGGCGGTCTCTTCGAGGGAGCCGGCGACGAGGAGATAGTCGCCGCCGACCATGCCGATCTTGGTCTGGCCGTCCTCGTGCTTGCGCAGATAGGCGATCTGGCCCGCGACGACGAGATAATCGCCGCCGCGCGAGGGGAATTTGACGAACTTCATGCGTGAGCCTCCGGACTTTGCGAGGCATTTAGGGCAGCGGGCTTGGTTTCCGGTTAACGCGGCGCGGGAACCCCGGCGCCCCGCTTCGGGTTGGCGGCTGGCAGTTCGGAATGGGGACGGTTGCTAGCGACGGTCCCCGAACGCTAGGGACCGACCATGAGCGCCGAGGGCCATAATAACAGCACCCTGCTGATCGCCTTCGCGGCGAACCTCGGGATCGCGGTGTCGAAATTCGTGGCGGCGGCGTTCACCGGCTCTTCGGCGATGCTGACCGAGGGTATCCACTCGGTGGTCGACAGCCTGAACCAGCTGCTGCTGCTCTGGGGCCGGCGGCAGTCGCGCAAGCCGGCCGACCGGCAGCATCCGTTCGGCTATGGCCGCGAGCTCTATTTCTGGAGCTTCGTCGTCGCCGTCCTCGTGTTCGCGCTCGGCGCGGGCGTCTCGATCTACGAGGGTGTCATCCACATCATGGCGCCCGAGCACGCCGTATCGCCCTATGTGGCTTATGCGGTGCTGGCCTTCGCCTTCCTGCTCGAGGGCGGCTCGACTTTGGCCGCGTTCCGCGAGTTCCGCGAGGCGAAGGGGAGCCTCGGCTGGTTCCAGGCGGTGCGCATCTCCAAGGACCCGCCGGCCTTCATCGTCCTGCTCGAGAACGGCGCGGCGATGGCGGGCATCCTGGTCGCGGCCGCGGGCGTGGCGCTGTCGCAGGCGACTGAAAATCCGTTCTGGGACGGCGCGGCCTCGGTGATCATCGGCCTGATTCTCGGCGTCACCGCCCTGGTGCTGGCGATCGAATCCAAGGCCTTGCTGATCGGCGAGGCGGCCGATCCGGAGCTGGTCGAATCGATCCGCGCGGCGGCGGACATGGAGAAGGGGATCGTCGGCGTCGGCCATATCCTGACCGTCCACTCCTCGCCCGACCAGATCACGGTGGTGATGAGCGCGGATTTCGAGGATTCGATCACCGCCGGCGAGGTCGAGCGGATCATCGCCCGGATCGAGGAACGGGTGGAGAAACACTGGCCGGCGGTGAAGCGGCTCTACATCCGCCCGCAGCAGGATGCGGTGCGGATCAAGGCGGAGATCGACGCGCGGCTGGGGCAAGGGCCGTAGCCTTCCTTTACCGGGCCTTCACCAACGGCTGCGACAATCGGCGGGATGAACGTCATCCGCTACAGCCCCTGGAAATTGCTGATCATGGCCCTGGTCACGGCGGTGCCCGCGGCCTTGTTCCTGTGGATGCTGGTCTCGCCGGACGTGTTCATGGCGGTGCACGGGCGCTCGTCCCTCTGGATTCACCTGATCGCCGACAGTTTCTGGCTGTGCGGGGGGCTGTTCCTCGTCTGCGGCGGGGCGAGCGCGCTCGCGCTGGGCATCGCCTGCGGCGACCGGACCGCGCTGGCGATCGGCGCCGGCGGGATCGAGGTCAGGACGATCTGGCGGAAGCACAGGCTGCGCTGGGCCGAGATCGTGGGGATCGTGGTCCTGGAGGCCAGCCGAAGCGCGCGGCGCGCCGAGACACTGGTGGTGAGGATCAGGCGGGGCGACGGCGAAAAGTCCCTCTACGTGGCGACCAACCTGCTCGAGCAGGATCGGGCGGAGATCGAGCGGATTCTCGACTCGGCCGCGCAAGCCGCCGCGCC
>SMEU01000282.1_pt1 | contig 10932 bp, 13 predicted proteins | sample 2456051 | NCBI WGS metagenome assembly SMEU01 (sample SAMN10132600, study PRJNA489261) | soil metagenome | isolation source: day120 un-amended silt loam soil | place: USA | collected 2015-05-01
TGCCGCCGTTGAAGAGGATCAGCGGGCTCACCACCGGGATCGGATTCTGTTCTGGGAACTTGATCTCGATATGCGTTTTGCCTTCGCCCAGAATCGCGTTCCCGCAGATCGCTTTCGCGTGTTTGCTGTCCTGCGACTGCAGTTTGCCCTTGGTGCAGGCCGGATACCCCTTGACGTTTACGGCCCCGTTTTTGTCGGTTTCAAGGATGAATTCCTTCAGCGCCGGTGGATGCGAGCCGTCGAGGGTTTTGATCTGTCCTTCGACGTCGAGCGAGATCGGCGTCTGCTTCGTCTTCGACAGCGCCTTTGGCTTGAAGCCGCCGTTGAAGGTCAGTTCGAGATTGCCCGCGCGAACCTTGACCGGCTTTTCCGCGGCCGCGATCCCTGCCACGGTCAAGGCGACCAGGGCCCCGAGGGCCAGAGTCAACATCAGGTACTTGCGCATATCCCTATATCTCTCCTTTGTGGGCCGGCCCGTCCTGAGCAGCACCCGTCGAAAGCGTGCGTGGGTCAATCCCTCCAGCGGCTCAACCTACCACCCGAGGCCTTTCAATAAACCCCGTGATCCAGCCAAAAGAGCGCCTTAACAACGTTCGCTTAGCCCTTCTGCATCGACGCGCGGACGCGTTCGCGCTCCGCCGCCGCCCCCTCGGCGCCAAGGAAGGGGAGGGTTATCCAGAACATCAGGTCCGGCAGGCGGCTGGGGAGGCGGGCGGCGGCGCCATGCAGGATCTCGCTGTAGAGCAGCTCGTTGACGCCGAGCGGCCCGACTCGAGGAACCCCGTGAACTGACGCAGGGCGGCGTCGCGACGGGCGAGCGCCTTCGGCCCGGCGGCGAGCACCTCGACGATCGCGAAGCGAGCCTCGTCGGGATGCTCAGCGAGATGCTTGAGCAGGGCGTCGAGGCCAGCGGCGACCCGCTCGGCCCAGGGCGCCCCCGGCTTCGACTCGAAACCCTCGGCGGTATCGCCCAGCAGGTTGCCCAGCAGCACGTCGTAGGTGGCGAGGAAGCAGTCCTCCTTACTGTCGAACAGTTCGTAGAACGTCTTGCGCGAGACGCCGGCCACGCCGATCACGTCGACCACGCGAGTATCGGGATAGCCTCTCTCGGAGACGACCTCGATCATCGCCTGATGAATACGGTTGCGCTGGGATTCGGTCACCGCCTCCCTCGGCAAACCGTGTCTCCCCCTTGGCAGCCGCTGGTTCTTGGCCACGCGTCTGCTGGAAGCCACGTTGAGACTGTAGTGCAGGAGAGAAGAACCTGCGAAGCTAGTTCTGGTGCCAAAAAACGCACCTTTCGTGTGAGGTTGCATAAAAGCGCGTCACGTTTATGAAAGCTATTTGGAAACCCATATGTAGTGTCGCATTCTTCGTACTGTTGGCGAACAGCACGATTGCCTGTGGAGCTGGATCTGAGGCGGGAGAAGCAACCGTTGGGAGACAACACGAGGGCTCCGCGACCGGTCCCGACGCACCGACTCAGGGAAGCGCGAGTTTCTTAACTCCAGGAGGTGACAATAGCGTCCAGAATTTCGGGGAAGAAGCCGGCGGGGCGGAGCTCCGAGGCGCTTCAGCCGTGCTCACTGCCTATATGCGCGCCCGCGCGAGCGACGAATGGGGGAAGGAGTGCCGGTTTCTCGCCAGGTCCACGGCGGCGCCGTTGCGGGAACTGGCGGCTTCCTCACCGGGGCTAGGGGGCAAGGGCTGCGGGGCAATTCTGAAGGCGCTCGAGGGGGGAACGCCGCCCTCGACCCGGGCCGACAGCATGCGTGAAGGCGTCGCCAGCTTGCGGGCCAAGGGCGATCGCGGCTTCGCCCTCTACCACGGCAGACAGGGAGTCGATTACCTGATGCCGATGGTCAGGGAAGGCGGCGCTTGGAGGGTTGGCGCGCTGGCGCCGATCGAATTCCCGTGACTGTGAACCGGCGTCCTCAGGAGTCGATCCAGATCGCTTGTTCGCGATCTGGCCCGACGCCGACCAATCGAACCGGAACGCCAACGAACTCGGAGATGAACCCGAGGTAGTCACGAGCCCCGACCGGGAGGTCCGCGGCGGCGCGGCAGTCGCCGATCTCCTCGTCGAACCCGGGCAGCTCCTCGTACTCGGGGGTGGCGGAGTGGAGGATCGACTGGTGGTAGGGAAAGCTGTCGAGAACCGCGCCTTCTCGCGACCGGTAGCGAACCGCCACGCGCAGCGGTCCGATCCCGCTCAGCACGTCGAGCTTGGTGATCGCAAGCGTGTCCATGCGGTTGAGGCGCACCGCGTAGCGCAGCGCCACCAGGTCCATCCAGCCGCAGCGGCGAGGGCGACCAGTGGTGGTCCCGAACTCGCGACCGCGCTCCCCCATCCGTTTGCCGATCTCGTCCTCGAGCTCGGTCGGGAACGGTCCCGCCCCGACCCTGGTCGCGTAGGCCTTGGCGACCCCCCACACCTCGTCGATGTCGGTGGGCCCGACCCCGGCACCCACGCAGGCCGCGCCAGCGATCGGGTTGGAGGAGGTGACGAAGGGGTACGTTCCGTGGTCGAGGTCGAGCAAGGTCGCCTGGGCGCCCTCGAAGATGACCGTGCGCCCCGCGTCGAGTGCCTCCCAGCAGAGCCGTGCCGTATCGGCGATGTGCGGCTCGAGCCGGTGGCCGAAGTTGACGTGTTCCTCGGTCATCGTGTGAAGGTCGAGGCGAGGGTCCGGGACCTCATCCGCCGCTACCTCCGTTGTCGGCTCTGCCGCCTCGCCGGCTTCCTTTCGCAGTTTTCGGCGCTGCACGGACAGCTCGCGGAGCGCCTGTTGCTTCGGCTCCAGGGCGGCGCGGATCTTGGTTCGCAGGATCTTCGGGTCGAGCAGGTCCTGCACCCGCACCCCGAGGCGCAGAGCCTTGTCGGCGTAGCAAGGGCCGATTCCGCGCCGGGTGGTGCCGATCGAGAGCTTGCCAAGCTTGGTCTCTCCGGCCGTGTCCAGGAGCACGTGGTAGGGCATGATCAGGTGGGCGTTGGCGGAGATCCGCAGGTTGCCGACGTCCACTCCGCGGCGTTTGAGCCCATCTATCTCCCCCAGCAGCACGGCCGGGTCGAGTACGACGCCATTGCCGATCACGCAGGTTTTCTCCGCGTGCAGGATGCCGGAGGGGATCAGGTGGAACTTGAACTCCTTGCCCTCGCGCACAATCGTGTGGCCAGCGTTGTTGCCGCCCTGGAAGCGGACGATCACCTCCGCCCGCTCGGCGAGCAGGTCGGTGATCTTGCCCTTCCCCTCATCGCCCCACTGGGCTCCGACTATGACCCCTCCTGGCATAAGCCGCTGGATTTTGACGGGTGGAGGGGCGCCCGCGCTGCGCGGGGCTAGCCCGCCGCCCGCGCCTCGACCCGGCGGTCGGGGCCGAAGAGGGGGAGCGGGTCCCCGCAGATCTCGATCAGGCGGGAGACGGTGCGGGGGCCGATCTGGTCGGTCAGCTGCCGCTGGCCCTGGTCGACGTCTGTTTCGGCGTTGCTGGTGACCAGCATCGAGCGCTCGCCCTCGTAGCGCTCGTTGATCAGCGCGTAGAGCTGCTCTACCACCCAGTCGGTGTGGCGCTCGGAGCCGAGGTCATCGATGTAGAGAAGGTCGACCGAGGTCACCCGCTTGAAGAAGGCGTCGTAGGCGTTCTCGCTTTCGGCTTCCTGGTAGGTCTGGCGGATCCGCGTCAGCAGCTTCGGGGTGAAATAGACCCCGACGGTCTTCCCCGCCGCGAGGGCGGCCTTGGCGACCAGCATCCCCAGGGTGGTCTTGCCCGTCCCGGTATTGCCCATCAGCCAGAGTCCGCGGCCGGCGGCGAGGTTCTTGTCCAGGTTTTCGGTGAAGTCGCGGGTGGCCTGGACCACATGGCGGCTTGCCATGTCGCGTTCCATGTCCGTAACCGGAGGTCGGTCGAAGGAGGCGCCCTGGTAGCGGCGGGGGATCACCGAGGCGACGCCGCGGCTGCGGCCCTTGAGCAGGCGCTGCTCGCGGCACTCGCAGGGACGCGCCACGTCCTCGGGGCCGAGGATCCAGCCGGAGCCGTCGCAGACCCCGAGCGGGCAGGCCTGTTCCCGGAACGGCTCGCTGCGGGCGACGGCGGGCATCAGAAGTCGGGGCCTGCGGCGGCATCCGCGAACGGCGGCTCCTCGCCGGCGGGCTGCTCGATCGGCTGTTCCTGGCCGGAGTAGTCGGCGAACTTCGGGAAGCGGTCGAGGAAGACCAGCTTCCTGGTCCCGATCGGGCCGTTCCTATGCTTGGCGATGATCAGGTCGGCGAGCCCGTCGGGCTCCTCGTCGGGGTCGCGGTAGTAGTCCTCGCGGTAGAGGAAGGCGACGACGTCGGCGTCCTGCTCTAGCTGGCCGGACTCCCGCAGGTCGGAGAGCTGGGGCTTGGGCGGGGTCCGCTGCTCGGGTGCTCGGGAGAGCTGGGAGATCGCCAGGACCGGTACCTCGAGCTCGCGGGCGAGGATCTTCAGGCCCCGGCTCATCTGGCCCACCTGCTCCACCCGGTTGGCGCGGGGATCGTCGGAGCGCATCAGCTGCATGTAGTCGACGATCACCAGCCCGAGCCCGCCGCGGTCCTGTTCCTGCGCATGCAGGCGCCGCGCCTTGGCACGCAGGTCGAGGATGCCGAGGTCGGAGGAATCGTCGAACCAGAGCGGCGCCTCCTCCAGCTCGTTGCAGGCGCGCACCACCTTCGGCCAGTCGCGCTGGGCGACCTGGCCCTTGCGCAGCTTGTCGCCGGAGATCCGGGCCCGGCAGGCGATGAACCTCTGCGCCAGCTCCACCTCCGACATCTCCAGCGAGAAGAAGGCGACCGGCAGATTCCGCTTCACCGCGACGTTTTCGGCGACGTTGGCGACCAGAGCGCTGTTGTGGACGATCACGTCATCGGCGACGAAGTTGCGCAGGCCGGGAACGTCGAGGTCGTAGCTGCCTGTGCCAGCTCCGCCACGAGGCCGCGAGACGGAGCGCGCTGGCCGACATGCCAGTTGTGGTTGCGGGGTCGGCCGGTCAGCTCGCTCACTGCCGCCCAGCTCCGTTCTCCCTTTGCGAGCAGCACGTCGTCCCAAATCTGAGGCGGCAGCGTGTCGGTGTTGGTCGAGCGCGGGGCGGCAGCGAGCCGATCGAGGATCCGCTGCTGGGCCTCCTCCTTGCCAATCACCGTGACCAGTTCGCAGAAGCGCCGCAAACTCTCCTGGGAGGTGATCCTGACCTCGCGCGCGACCTTGCCCGTCCCCTCATATACCGGGCGCTTCAGGGTGCGGATCGTCGCCACGATCCCCAGCCGCAGTAGCAGGTGCTGGACGTCGCGCGCCAGCCGCTCGCTGATCGTCGTGTAGCCGATCTGCGCGAGCCGATCGCTGCAGTAGACGTGGCCGTCGCAGGCGTACATGACGCCAAGGAAGCGAGCAAGTTGGTCCTCGCCGAGCCCAAAGACGGCGTCGGGGACGAACTTCTCCTCGGAGCGCAGCCCCATCAGACCGTGGTGGCGGAGAATCTTCGTCACGGGATTAGGCCCCGAGCCTTTTCCCCCGCTGAGATAGGAGTAGCCACGAGCCTCTCGGCGTGGAGGCTGAAAGCGCGTCCCGAACGCGCGCGCCGCCGCCTCAACAGTGTCGACGATCCCCGAGTCGGGCCCGTAGCAGTAGGCGGGAGTCCCTCCCCCGATTGACCCATCTGCAATCAGCGCACCGAGCAAGACCAGCTCGGCGTCAGCAAATTCGATCGTTTGAGCGGGGGCGGGGAGATGTCGCGGCACCGCGATGCGAGTGCCAGGACTCACGTTCCCAAGCTCCTCCCACCCCGCGGCGGTGAGCACCGGGTGGTTCGAAGTCGCCTCGGTCCACCTGCCTAGACGGGTGGTCAGCCTGTAGACGGGCTTGCGTCCGTTGCTTTCGATCGCCGCGACCTTTGCGGGCTTCATCTTCAGGTCAGGGCCAAGCGAGGCGACCCAGATCTCTTCGCCGCGACGGTATGCGCGATAGACGTCTTTGACCCTACGCCGAGCGCCAGTGCTAGGATCGTAGAGGAGACTTTGTGCGGATTGGCACTTGCCCATGGCCGGGCGTGCGGCCACGATCACCAGGTTCCCGGGCTGGAAGCCGCCAGTGATCGCGTCGATGTCGCGGAAGCCGGAGGGGGTGCCGGTCAGCTCGGTCTCGCCGGTGGAGAGCTTCTCGAGCCGGTCGACCTCGTCGTGGAGGATCTCGGAGAGGAGGCGGAAGTCGCTCGCCTGCTCCTTGTGGGCGACGTCGAAGAGGAGCTTCTCGGCTCGCTCGGAGAGCTCGCGTGGTTCCCCTGCGCGCTCGTTCACCCAGGTCTGGATCTCCTGGCCGGCCCCCAGCAGCCGCCGCAGCAGCGAGTTCTGCTGGACCGCTGACGCTGAGCTCGTCGACCGGCTTCGATGCCGCGTAGAGGTCGTGGACGCACTCGAAGATCGCCCGGTGCCGATCGAGGTAGAAGTCGCTGGCGTTCAGCTTCACCTCGTCGATCACCCGGGTCAGCGCCGGCTCGGCGACCAGCATCGCTCCGAGGACCGACTCCTCCGCCTCGATGTTCTGGGGCGGAACGTGGGTTGAGGGCGGCTGCGGCATCGGTGTCTAGTTAAGGCTCCGGAGCGGCGGATTCGCCGTCTGGAGCAACATGCCCAAGCAAACCAGGTGCGGGGCTGCCCGGCCGACGCCGTATCTGCAATCTAGGGAGAAAAAGGATCGACGGGAGGCAACAGGCCTTCCTCCTCGCGCTGGCGCTCGCCGCGGCGCAGCATCCGCTGGGTGAGGATGGCGATGCTGAGGATCGCGGTGGCGCCGAGGCTGAGCTGAACGCTGAGCAGACCCTCACGGGTCCAGTAGACGTCGCGGAGATCGAGCAGCAGTGCTGCCTCGTCGAAGGTGAGGCCGATCCCGACGCCCATCGGGACCGCCAGCCGCTGCTCCAGCTCGTCGTCGTCGGTCAGCAGCGCCGCCGTGCCGGAGGCGAAGGCGACCAAGATCCCCGGTACGAAGTGGTGGATGTGGCGGCCGCCGATGCTGATGTTGCGGAAGGGACCCCAGCGGTCGCGGATGCCCCAGGTCGAGAGGCGAACCACGGCGAAGGAGCCGATGAAGCCGGCCAGGAGGTTGAACAGCACGGTCTCGCTGCGGGGCGCGGCTTCGTAGCCCCGCACCGCCACCCCGACCGTGTCCGCCGCCGCCGCGGGCGCTGCTTCGCGCAGCGGCTCGTGGTCGCGCCGCTCGTGCGCCCTTCGTCGCAGCATGCGGCTGAACTGGTCGGCGAGGACCACCCCGGCGCCGCCCATTGCGACCGCTGCCAGGCCCACCGTCGCGCGCTCGGAGCGAGCCCAGCCGAAGCGGGTCCGCGCCTTCGCGCGGCGACTGATCCTCGTGGACAGGCGTCGTGAGTCCACGGGGTCAGGCTACCTGCGGCGCAGCTAGTTCTCCTCGCTGATGATCGTCTTGACCGTGGCCACGGTGCCGTCGGGAAGCTCGATCTCGACCATGAAAGTGCCGACTTCGCGCAGTGGCTGATCGAGTTTGACCCGTTTGCGGTCGATGCTGAGGTCGCGGGCGTCGCGCAGGGCGTCGACGATCTCCTTGGCGCCGACCGAGCCGAACAGCTTGCCGTCCTCGCCGGCACGCTGGTGGATGGTCAGCACGGTCTTGCCGAGCAGATCAGCCGCCTCGCTTTCCCGTTCGGCGCGCTTGTTCGCCGCCCGTTCGGCCGCCTCGAGCCGACGCTGTGCCTCCTCCAGGGCGCCCTTGGTCGCCGGCTGAGCAAGCTTGCGGGGGATCAGGTAGTTCCGAAGGTAGCCCGGGGCGACGTCGACGGCCTGGCCGCGCTCGCCGAGGGATTCGACGTCCTCGAGCAGGATCGCCTGCGCCATCAACGCTCTCCGACGTACGGGAGCAGGGCGATTTCCCGCGCCCGCTTCACCGCCACCGAAAGCTGGCGCTGGTGGCGCCGGGAGAGGCCAGTGACGCGCCTGCCCCGCGTCTTCCCCTTGTCGGAGAGGAAACGGCGCAGCAGGTTGAGGTCCTTGTAGTCGACGACCTCGGCGTTGACGCGCGTGTATTTGCGCGGCCGCGCGCGCTCGGCGCCGCGCCTGCCGCGCCGCGCTCCGCCGGTGGATGAACTCTCACGTGCTCGTGCCATGCGACGCGAGATGGTACAGACCTGGCCCCTGAGGGGCCTCCTCAGAACGGGATGTCGTCTTCGGCGCCGCCGCCCCCGCCGGCTGCTGCCGCCCCCTCGAAGTCGGAGGTGTCGGCAGGCACGTCGCTGGTCGGCGTGAAGCCTCCGGTGCCGCCACCGCCACCGTCGTTCCCGTTGTTGCCGCCCCCGCCGTCGCGCGAGCCGAGGAACTGCACGGTGTTGGCGACGATCGAGACCGCCTGGCGTTTGCCGCCATCTTTGGCCTCCCATTCCCGCCAATCGAGCCGCCCCTCGATCGCGACCGGACGCCCCTTCGACAGGTAGGTCGCGCAGTTCTCTCCCTGCGCCCCCCAGACCGTCACGTCGAAGTAGTTCGGCTTGTCGACCCATTCACCGGTCTGACCGTCCTTGCGGCGGCTGTTGACGGCGACGCGGAGCTCGCAGACAGCCGTCCCACCACCGGTATGCCGCAGCTCCGGATCCCGGGTCAGGTTCCCGGTGATGACCACCACGTTCACGTTCGAAGCTGCCAAGGCACTCACTCCCTCTGAAGTTCGCTTGCTGAACTCCAGTCTAAGAGCGGCGGCGGCGCGACCTCTCCCCCCGGGACGAGGCAAACCGCGCAAAGAGCGGGACCGGAGGGCTACTCGCTGTCGGGACTGTCGCCGCCGTTGCTGGCCTCGGCGGCCTCAGCTGCGGCGGGTACCGGTTCCTCGCGAGCACCCTGGGCGCCGCGCTCGCGCTCGCGCGGGCCGGGCGCGCTGGCCGTCGGCGGCACGATCACCGGAGCGCTCGGATCGACCTTGAAGATGCGGAAGCGGAGCACCCCGTCGGCGATCTTCAGGTTGTGGTCGAGCGAGTCGAGCAGATCGCTGGACGCCGCCTCGAAGCGGAACCAGCGGTAGTCGGCCTCGGTGCGGTGGTTGATCTCGTAGGCCATCTTGCGCAGTCCCCAGCTGTTCTCGTGCTTGAGGCTGCCGCTGGCCTCAATCTGGCCGCGGGCCTCCTGCGCCAACCCGTCTCGCGCCGGAGCGTCGAGTTTGGGGTCGAGCATCAGGACCAGCTCGTATTCGCGTGGGGCTGCCAAAACGGCGAAGGACTATAGCGGTGGAGTTCGAGTCGGGGCGGTGGCGGAGGGAGCGGGGATGCCTCCTCACTCAACTTGCTCGGGTGGATTGTGCTCTGGCAGTCCTAGATTCGGGCGACCGAGAAGTACAAGCCGTTCGGAGGCATCCCCGCTCCCTCCGGTCAATGCGGGGCGAACTCCACCGATCCGTCGTTTGCTGGGGGAGGGGGTTCAGGTGGTGGGGGAGGCACGGGAATGGGTTCGGGAGCCGGCGCCGGCGCTTCCGCGGTCGGCCGGGGAGCGGGCAACGGCACACTCTCGGGCAAGCGCGGATTTCGCGCAGTGCCGGACGCGACCCGGGCCCGTCCCACGGCAACCCTCGGTGCGGTCGTATTTCCCTCCGCTATGCGGTCAGAAGTACGACCGCCGCTGGGAGGCGACGTGGGTAGCGTCCGCCGGCGCGGCGGCATTCGCTCGCGCTCCACCCGCGGCAGTCCCACGTCCTTCGCCAGCGGCGGCGGCGCGGGCGGCTTCAGGAGCGAGGGCAGCAACTGGAGCGCGACGAGGGCGGCGGCGGCGATCGCCGCCGCCTTCCCGACCGCCTGCCACCGCATCCGGATCCCACCCATGCCAGCTCAAGGCCCGAACCCCCCGCATTTCTCCCCCCGGTCCTGTCGCGCGAGCGGACACCCGACACCGATCCGTGCGTGCGCGGATCGGTGCGTGCGCGGATCAGCGGTAGGGCGGTTGCAGGCGGATTCGAGGCTTTGCGGGCGGCCATGTCAAGCGGCAGAACCTTTTGCGTACCTCTTCTTGACCCGTCTCGTTACCCCCTGGAGCATCGCCACGCCCTCTTGGGCGCTGCCTTCCCGATGATGGCGGAGGCAGAAGACGAAGGGAAGAGACGATGCGCAATCTCAAGCACATTGCCCTGGCTCTGGTTGGGGCCTTCGCGATCGGCGCGATCGCGGCCTCGGTGGCCTCGGCTAACCAATTCCACTCCTCCGAAGCTGAAACCACGTCGACAGTGGCGTCGAATTCCAACCAGGAATACACCTACGAAACGGGCGGCCAGACCGTCGTGTGCACCGGTATTGGCGGCTCTGGCGAAACGAAATCTCAGACAGTCAGTAATGCTCCATTCAGTCCTCAATATTCCGGGTGCACGGTCGCGGGTATTTCCTTCAGCAGCGCCCAGGTGAGCATGAACGGATGCTGGATCGAACCCACACTCAGCGCAGGTGCGAATGAAGGTGTAATGCACGTGGGTTGCCCAGGGGGGCAGCAGATCACACTCACAGTCAAAGTGTTTGGAGTAAGTATCTGCACGTACCACGTCAGCAAACAGACTCCGAGCGGCCTCGCCTGGTTCTTCAACAGTGGAAGCACCCAGATCAAAGTCCAAGCAGGCCAGAGCGGTATCAGCGGCTCAAGGCAAGGCAGCGCCGAATGCGGAGCCGCCACCTCGACCTCCGGCACTGTCACTGCCCAAACGGTGATGAAGGGTGTGAAGACCGGCACCCAATCGAACCTTGTTATCCAAGTCAATTAGCATCGGTCCACGGTCTCACCCTGCGGGGCGCGATCGGTCGACTTGAAGTAGGTGACCACGCCGAGGCGGTTCCAAGGAACCGCCTCGGCGCTCCCTGCGGGTGCCTACGCCACCGACTCGCGCAGCTCGGCGATGTCGCGCAGCTGGTCGTCGACCCAGTCGCCGGGG
>SMEU01000236.1_pt1 | contig 10716 bp, 11 predicted proteins | sample 2456051 | NCBI WGS metagenome assembly SMEU01 (sample SAMN10132600, study PRJNA489261) | soil metagenome | isolation source: day120 un-amended silt loam soil | place: USA | collected 2015-05-01
GATGGTCGCCGGCTACGAGCCGGTGGCGATCGATCCGGGGCCGAAGGCCGAGCCCAACGACGGTCCGGAGATGGTCGAGGTGGAGGGCGGCGAGTGGGAGATCGGCGCCACGGCGCGCGGCTTCGCCTACGACAACGAGCGCCCCCGCCACGCGACCGACCTCGCCCCCTTCGCGATCGAACGCACCCCGGTCACCAACGCCGCCTTCATCGAGTTCATCGCCGAGACCGGAGCGGAGGCGCCGATGTACTGGGAGCGCGACGGCGCCGTAGGCTGGGTCAACACCGCGATGGGCCGGCGCGACCCGATCGACCCGCGCGAGCCGGTCGTCCACGTCTCCTGGGAGGACGCCGAGGCCTTCGCCCGCTGGACGGGACGTCGACTGCCGAGCGAGCGGGAGTGGGAGGCGGCCCGCCCCCAGCTGAGCAACGCGGAGCAGGTCTGGGAATGGACCTCCTCCGACCTCCTCGCCTATCCGGGCTTCAGGGCCTTTCCCTACCGCGAGTACTCCGAGGTCTTCTTCGGCGATGAGTACAAGGTGCTGCGGGGTGGATCCTGGGCTACCCATCCCGGGGTGATCCGGCCCAGCTTCCGCAACTGGGTCCTGCCACAGCGGCGGCAGATCTTCGCTGGCCTGCGCTGCGCGAGGGACCTCCCGTGATTGCGATCGAGGTCCACCTCGACGGCGACGCCGCGGAGGCGATGGCCCGCGACGTCCACGACGGCCTCCGTTCGACCCCCAAGGAGCTGGCGCCGAAGTACTTCTACGACGAGCGCGGCTCACAACTGTTCGAGCAGATCACCGAGCTGCCCGAGTACTACCCGACCCGGGCCGAGCGGGAGATCCTTTCCCAGCGCTCCCCCGAGATCCTCGCGGTGGCTGGACAGCCGGGCACCCTGGTCGAGCTCGGCTCCGGCTCGGCGGCGAAGACCCGCCACCTGCTCACCGCGATGCGCGACGGCGGTCGCCTCGACACCTACGTGCCGGTCGACATCTCCGAGGAGATCACCCACGAAACCGCGGCCTGCCTGGTCGACGAGTACCCGGGCCTCGACGTACGGGGCCTGGTCTGCGATTTCGAGCAGCATCTGGAGCGCATCCCCGATGGTGACGGCGCCCGCCTGATCGCCTTCCTCGGCGGCACGATCGGCAACCTCTACCCGGGGCCGCGCGCCGACTTCCTCAGCCGGATCGGCTCGCTGCTCGGGCCCGGCGACCACCTCCTGCTCGGCACCGACCTGGTCAAGGACACCGTGCGGCTGGAGGCCGCCTACGACGACTCGGCCGGCGTAACCGCCGAGTTCAACAAGAACGTGCTCCAGGTGCTGAACCGGGAGCTGGGCGCTGACTTCGACCTAGACGCCTTCGAGCACGTCGCTCGCTACGACACGGCGAAAGAGCGGATGGACATCCGCCTGCGCTCGCTCGCGGACCAGGAGGTGCGGCTCGACGCCCTCGACCTCGAGGTCGCCTTTCTTGCCGGCGAGGAGATGCGAACCGAGATCTCGACCAAGTTCAGGCGTCCGCGGCTGGAGGAGATCTATGACGGGGCGGGCCTGGAGATGTGCGGCTGGTTCACCGACGCGGCCGGCGACTACGCGCTCTCGCTGGCCCGCGCCGCATAGCTCGGCGCCGGAACCTGTTGGGTGATGCAGTGGATGTTGCCGCCGCCGAGCAGGATCTCCCGCGCCGGCAGGCCGACAACCTCGCGCTCCGGGAAGCAGCCGCGCAGCGCCTCCTCGGCCTCGCCGTCGGTGCCCTGGTCGAGCAGCGGGAAGACGACGCGCGAGTTGGCGAGGTAGAAGTTGACGTAGGAGGCGGCGAGTCGGTCGCCGGCGCGCCGCGGCACCGTTCCCGCCGCGCTCTCGACCCCGGCGGCCTCCTCCTCGGTCATCGCCAGCGGCGCGGGGGAGGGGACGGTGACGATCTCGAAGGGTCGTCCCCGTGCGTCGGTCGCGGCTTCGAGGCGCTCGCGGGCTTCGCGGGAGATTGCGTGCTGGGGGTCGGACTCGTCCTCGGCCCAGGTCAACACCACGACGCCGGGACGGACGAAGCAGGCGAGGTTGTCAACGTGTCCGTCGGTCTCGTCCTCAAACACCCCGCGACCGAGCCAGACGACCTTCTCGGCGCCGAGGTAGTGGCGCAGCGCCCTCTCGACCTGCTCGCGTGACAGGTCCGGGTTGCGGTTGGGGTTGAGCAGGCACTCCTCGGTGGTCAGCACGGTCCCCTCGCCGTCGACGTGGATCGAGCCGCCCTCCAGCACCAGCGGCGCTCGGTAGCGCTTCGCCCCTTCGATCTCCAGGACCTTGGCGGCGACCCGGTCATCCCGCTCCCAGGAGGCGTAGAGGCCGCCGCGGTGCCCGCCCCAGGCGTTGAAGCGCCAATCGACGCCGCGCTTGCCCCCTTCCCCGTCGACGACAAAGGTCGGCCCGGTGTCGCGCATCCAGGCATCGTCGGTGGAGACTTCGACCACCCTGATCGCGGCGGAGAGCATCTCCCGGCAGCGCTCGAACTGGGCCTTGGAGACCGCCATCGTCACCGGCTCCGAGACGGCGATCGCCTCCGCCACGGCGGCGAACGCCTCTTGCGCCGGCACAGCGCCCAATCGCCAGTTGTCGGGTCGCTCGGGCCAGGCCATCCAGCAGCCCGCGTGAGGCTCGAACTCGGCCGGCATCCGGTAGCCGTCGGCGGCCGGGGTGGAGGGGAGGATCGCGCTCACCGTCGCCTATTGTCAGGGCATGGAGGAGATCGCGCTGATCGAGGCTCCGGCCGTCCTCCCCTCGCCGGCCCGGACCCGCGAGCCGAGCCGGACGCCGTTCCGAATCGGCGTCGTCCAGCACCGTTGGCATCCCCACCCAACCGAGCACGAGGAGGCACTCGCCGCTGGCGTCCGGCTCGCCGCCGAGCACGGGGCAAGGCTCGTCTGCCTCCAAGAGCTGACCCTTAGCCGCTACTTCCCGGTCGACCCGGGCGGCCCGGAGGCGGCCGGGGCCGAGCCCGAGGAGCTGCCCGGCGGCCGCACCCACAGCTTTGCGGCGCGGCTTGCCGCCGAGACCGGTGCCCACGTCCACGCCTCGCTGTACGAGCGGGCCGATGCCGGCGGGCTCGGCTACAACACCGCGATCGTCGTCTCCCCCGACGGAGAGCTGCGTGCTCGCACCCGCAAGCTCCACATCCCGGTCACCGCCGGGTACCACGAGGACCGCTACTTCCGCCCCGGACCGGGTGGCGGTAGCGCCCTGCCGCTGCTTGCCCTCGGCGGGGCGAACCTCGGCCTGCCGACCTGCTGGGACCAGTGGTTCCCCGAGCTGGCCCGCGCCTACAGCCTCGAGGGCGCCGACGTCTTGATCTACCCGACCGCGATCGGCACCGAGCCGGACCATCCCGAGTTCGACACCGAGCCGCTCTGGGAGCGGGTGATCGTCGCCAACGGGATCGCCAACGGCACCTTCATGGTGGCGATCAACCGGATCGGAACCGAGCCGCCACTCACCTTCTACGGCTCCTCCTTCATCTCCGACCCCTACGGCCGCATCCTCGTGCAGGCTCCGCGCAACGAACCCGCTGTTCTGGTCGCCGACCTCGACCTAGACCAGCGACGCGACTGGCTCGAGCTCTTCCCCTTCCTCAGCACCCGCCGCCCCGACGCCTACGCGTCGCTGATCAGGGAGCCAGCGCCTCGATCGTTTCGCTGAGCTTGTCGGGGGTGACGATCGGGGTGAGGATCGGCAGCGTGATCCCGCCCTCGACGAAGGCGGCGAGACGCTCGCGCATCTCGTCGGGAGTACCGAAGATGAACATGTCCTCGATCAGCTCCCAGGGGGCGGCTGCAGCGGCGGCCTGGCGGTCGCCCGACTCCCAGGCGGCGATCATTGGATCGATCTGCTCGCCGTAGCCGAGCCAGCGGTAGAAGGCGGCGTAGACCGGGACGGTGATGTAGGAGGAGAACATGAAGCGAGCCAGCGGCTCGACCGCCTCGCGTTCGCCGGGGAGGCAGAAGAAGCGGCAGAGCAACTCGAAGCCGTCGGGCGCGCCCTCGAGCTGAGCCGCTACCTTCGGCAGCCCGCCCAGCGGCAGGAAATTGGTGAAGGCGCCGTCGGCCCGCTCCACGGCCAGCTCGAGCATCTTGCCGCGCAGCGCCGCCAGCACGATTGGCACCCGCTGCGCCGGGGCGGTCTCCAGCTTGAAGCCGGTCTCGGTGCGCTCTCCGTCGAGCGCGGTGCGGAGGAAGTCGAGCGTTTCGCGAACCCTGGTCAGCGGCTTCTCGAACGGGATCCGGTTCCAGCCCTCGACGATCCGGTCCGAGGAGGAGCCGATCCCGAGCACGAAGCGCCCGCGGGAGGCGTCGGCGAGCGCCGTCGCCTCCTGCGCGAGCAGCGCCGGGCCGCGCTGGAAGACACCGACGACGCCGGTCCCCAGGCGCGCTCGCTCGGTCCAGGCTGCGCTCAGCGCCAGCGGCGTGAAGCCGTCCGGTCCGTTGGTCTCACCGCTCCAGAGGTCGGTGTAGCCGGCCGCCTCCGCGCGCTTGACGAGCTCCGGGTGGTCGGCCAGTGGCAGGCCGGTAAGCGGCAGCGTCAGTCCCCATCTCTCCATGAGTTGGACCCTATATCCGCGGCACCGCTTCCGACATTGACCCCATCAGGGTGTGGTGAATGTCGGATACGCGACAAAACCGTCCTGGATAGGGTGCCGGACGATGGAGTCCGCGTCGCAGGCGAAGCCCGACCGCAACCTGGCGCTGGAGCTGGTGAGGGTGACGGAGGCGGCGGCTCTCGCCTCCGCCCGCTGGGTCGGCCGCGGCGACAAGATTGCTGCCGACCAAGCCGCGGTCGACGCGATGCGCTTTGTCCTCGACTCCGTCTCGATGGACGGCTCCGTCGTGATCGGCGAGGGGGAGAAGGACGAGGCGCCAATGCTCTACAACGGCGAGCAGATCGGCGACGGCTCGCCGCCGGTCGTCGACATCGCCGTCGACCCGCTCGAGGGAACTCGGCTCTGCGCGCTTGGGATGCCCAGCGCCCTCGCCGTGATCGCCCTCGCCGAGCGTGGCACGATGTTCGATCCGGGCCCCTGCGTCTACATGGAAAAGATGGCGGGTGGAGAGGAGATCGCCGACCTGCTCGACCTCGACCGGCCGCTGCCGGAGACGTTGCGGCTGGTCGCCGAGCGCAAGGGCGGAAATAATCACCGACGGCGACGTCTCGGCCGCGCTGCTCGCGGTCAGCGAGCGCTCCCCGGTCGACCTGCTCTGGGGCATTGGCGGCACCCCGGAGGGGGTGCTCTCCGCCGCGGCGCTGAAGTCGATGGGGGGGCAGCTGATTGGCCGCCTCTGGCCGCGTGACGACGAGGAGCGGAAGGCGGCGCTGGACGCCGGCTACGACCTCGAGCGAATCCTCACCGCCGAGGACCTCTGCTCGGGCGAGGACGTCTTCTTCTCCGCCACCGGTGTCACCGACGGCGACGTGCTCGAGGGCGTGCGCTACCGGGGTCCCGGAGCGACCACCGAATCGCTCGTGATGCGCTCCCGCTCGGGCACCGTGCGCCGCGTCCAGGCCCGCCACGACCGCTCGAAGCTGCGGGTGATCACCGGCGAGCGCTACGGCTGAGGCTGGGCCTCCGTCCCCTCGGCGGCGGCGCGGGCGCCCTCTTCGCCGAGGAACGGAACGAGCACCTCATAGGTGAGCTCCGGGAGCAGGGCCGGCAGCTCGGCAGCGCGCCCGCGCACCACCTCCTCGTAGACGCGGGCGAGCGCGGTGCCGACCGCGAGGTTGGAGGCTTGTGACAGCGCGGGCGCGGGTGCGTCCTCGTCGAGGCCTTCCTCGACGAGCTGGGTGAAGCGCTGGAAGTCCGCCTGGAACAGCCCCCTTGAGGCGGGGCCGACGGCGGCCACCTCGATCATCACGACCCTCGCCGCCGCGGGGTCTGACGCAAACCACTCGAGCCCGGCGCCGAGCGTGTCGCGGACGCGCTGCGGCCAGGGCGCGGAGCTCCCGTAGGGGACGAGGATGGTCTCCACCAGGTTCTCGACCAGCAGGCCGCGGGCGGCGAGCATGCAGTCCCGCTTGTCCTGAAACAGTTCGTAGAAGCTCTCCCTGCCGACGCCAGCCTCCTCGAGGATGTCGGCCACTGAGGTCGAGTCGTAGCCCTTCGCCGCAGTGACCCTGACCACCGCCGCCAGCAGCCGTTCGCGCTGGGAGCGGGCGACAAGCTCGCGGGGCAGCCCGTGTCGCCCCCGGGGCAACCGCCACTTGCGCAGATCCTGATGGCTATCCATCGCCCTGCAGGACGGAGGTGTCGGAGGACTCGCCGGCGAGTCGGGACTGGCGCAGCGCCTCATCGTGGCCGGCGAACGGCAGCAGCACTAGGTAGACGACCTCGGGCAGCAGGTTCGGCAGCCCGGCGGCGCCGCCGCTGGTCATTCGGTCGAGGATCAGGACCTGGATGCGGCCGATCGCGAGGCGGGGATCGGCGCGTCGCCCCGAGGTCTTCCCGGCTCGCAGCCAGAGCGCTTCGACCGCCGGCAGGACCAGGGCTCGGTAGCGCTCGACCACCGCCGGGTCGACCGAGAGCGCCTCCGCGACCACCACCTGCGCGACGTTGGGTTGAGCCGCCAGCAGCTCGAGGACTGCGGCCGTCGCCCTGCGCACTGCCAGCGAGGGCGAGTCCTGCTCGCTGTGGGATTTGGCCGCGGCGTCCTCCAGCAGCTCGAGGCAGTGATCGATCGCCGCCTCGAAACAAGCGCGTTTGTCGGGGAACCGTTTGTAGAAGGTGGTGCGGGAGATACTGGCCCGGCTGACGACGTCGGAAATGGTGGTCGCCGCGTAGCTTTTCTCGGCGCAGCTGGCGATCATTGCGTCGACGATTCGCTGTCGCTGAGACAGCGCTCCCAGGTCTTCTGGGAGGGTTGGGTCAAGCACGCCCCGCACGCTCTCGGAACCCGACCGTTTCTGCATCGGTACGATCTTAAGGACCCCTGGGGATCGATGGATTTATCCCGATCCCCGACGGCTCTTCACAGCCGCACGGCTCCTTTCTTCGGTAGGGCAATTCGCCGGTGTCGTGCACCTCGTAGCGCAGCGAGTTGATCACCGCGCCAAGCATCAGCGCCAGGCTGAGGACGTAGAACCAGAGCAGCGCAATGAGGATGAATCCGAGGGTGGAGCCGAAGCGCGAGAGGCTCGACACGCTCGAGAGGTAGATCGGGAAGAGCCAGTTGGCGAGGCCGGCGGAGATCGTCACGAAGGCGGCGCCGGGCCAGACCGCGCGCCAGGGCATGTGCCCTTTGGGGACCGCCCAGAAGATCACGGTGCAGATCAGGAAGGTGACGAGCAGGGCGGCGCCGAGCAGCAGGACGGTGTCGATCGCCTTGATGTTGGAGAGGCCGAACGGCAGCCGGTCGGTGCTGGAGACGACGGCGCTCTCGATCGCCGGGGCGAAGATGCTGGCGGCGATGAAGAGGACAACCACGGCGAGCATCGCGAAGGAGAAGCGCTTCTGCTCGATCCAGCCCCGGCACTCGACGTGATAGATGCGGCAGAAGGCGGTGTCCATCGCCCCCCAGAACGATGCGCCGATCCACAGCGAGCCGGCGAAGGCGGCGATCCCGATCGTCGTCGCGTTGTCCTGGATCCGGCCGAGCACGTCGGTCAGCGTGTGCTGCTCGACGTTGGGGAAGAGGCGCTGGAGGTCGTTGATGACGCCGTCTTCGACTCCGCCGATCTTCAGCACCTGCCCGAACACGAAGAGCACCAGCAGCGCGAAGGGGAAAACCGCCAGCATCAGGTTGTAGGCGACCATCGCCGAGAGGCCGGTGACGTTCTCACGGTAGGCGCGCTGCCAGAAGGCTTTCAGCCAGGGGCGGGGATGTCGCAGCGAATCGGGCATTGACTTCACAAACTGAAGCGACTACTATGCGAACAGGCGTTTGACGCGAGTCGACGCCTGCCCACCTGGGCTGATTGCAGTTGAGATTGCTTGATGCTATTCGCGGACCAGGTCGCCGGTCCGCTTTTTGATCGGCCGGCGCGACTTTGGTGTCGTGACGGCATTTCAATGTCAGGACTAAACACGACGCACAAGGGAAACGAGTAGACACGGATGCTGGTAGCAGAGCTTCAGGAGTTGGAGGAGGTCAAGAACCTCATCAATCGCGGGCAGCAGCTTGGCGTGCTGACCTTCGGCGACGTCGCCTCGGCCGTCTCCGAGGTCGATCTCGACGAGTCTGACGTCGAGGACCTCTACGGCCACCTCGAGAAGTCGGGGATCGAGCTCGTCGAGGACATGGACCCGGCTCAGAAAGCCGCGGCCGAAGCGATGCCCGTGGACAGCGGCAAAAAAGGCCGGCGCCGCCAGAAACAGGCGCTCGACCTGAAACCGGACATGACCACCGATTCCTTGCAGTTGTTCCTCAAGGACATCGGCAAAGTCCGCCTGCTCACCGCCCAGGAGGAGGTCGAACTCGCCAAACGGATCGAGCGCGGCGACCTCGACGCGAAGCAGAAAATGGTCGAGTCGAACCTGCGCCTGGTCGTCTCGATCGCGAAAAACTACAGAAACCAGGGCCTTCCCTTCCTCGACTTGATCCAGGAGGGGACGCTCGGCCTGGTCCGCGCGGCGGAGAAGTTCGACTACCGCAAGGGCTTCAAGTTCTCGACCTACGCGACCTGGTGGATCCGCCAGGCAATCGCCCGCGCGCTTGCCGACAAGGCGCGGACGATCCGGATTCCGGTCCACGTGGTCGAGAAGCTGAACAAGATCGGCCGCGCCGAGCGCAAGCTGGTCACCGAGCTGGGCCGCGAGCCGACCCCGGAGGAGATCGCCGAGGTGACGGGGATCGATCCCGAGGAGGTCGACTCGATCAAGCGCTCCGCGCAGGCACCGGTCTCGCTGGAGAAGCCGGTCGGCGACGAGGAGGAGTCCGAGTTCGGCCAGTTCATCGCCGACGAGAAGGCCGAGTCCCCGTTCGACCGCGCCGCGGACCTGCTCACGAAAGAGGCGCTGAAGGAGGCGCTGGAGAACCTCTCCTACCGCGAGCGTCGCGTGCTCGAGCTCCGCTACGGGCTGGGTGGGGAGCACCCGCGCACGCTCGACGAGGTCGGGCGCACGTTCAACGTTTGCGCAGCAGATCGTTTGCCGCGCTTCGGTGCCTTGGTCCATGAGTCTCTGCTGGAGGGGTACCCGCTCCCTCCCGCCGAACGGCCGATGTACGGCGTAGCGGCCGCGGGCCGCGCATTCCCGCGGAGCGAGCCGTTTCCCTGCCGCGCATCCGACTTTGACCCACCTGGGGTGGGGTCAATGTCGGTTGCGAAGAGTTCTCGCCGAAGTGCAGGATCACGGAGGGGCGTTTCCGGTCGCTGACGGCCGCCGGCCGCACATTCCCGCCTCGGGGCACACTCCCGCCTGACCAGACGCCTCAGCTCTCCGGCTAGCGACCGGGGTTCTGGATCGTCCTGATGCTGCCTGTTGGAGGGGATTTGGACACCCTCCCCCGGAGGCTCATGGACAGACCTGTCGAATCGCCATACACAATCTGCTGCGCAACGGCCTTCGGGGGAGGGTGTCCAAATCCCTTTACCGGCAACGTTAAGCAATCCAGAACCCCGGTCGATAGTGACCGGGATGTTTGAGATCGACTCAGCCCTCCGCACCCTGATCGAGCGCGGCGGCTCCGACCTGCACGTCAAGGTCAAAGCTCCCCCGATCGTGCGCCTGCACGGTGAGCTGGCGCACCTGGAGGGCTACCAGCCGCTCACCCCCGAGGACACCGAGAAGGCGTTTCACGACATCGCCGAGGTGCGGTCGCTGACCGAGTTCGAGCAGGCCGGTGAGGCCGACTTCTCCTACTCGATCCCGGGCCTGTCGCGCTTCCGGGTCAACACCTTCAAGCAGCGCGGCACGATCTCGATCGTCTGCCGGGCGATCCCCTTCGACATCCGCTCGGTCGAGGAGCTGGGGCTACCGGCGGTGGTGACGAGCCTGGCCGAGGAGCAGCGGGGGATCATCCTGGTCACCGGCACGACCGGTTCCGGGAAGAGCACGACGCTGGCGGCGATGATCGACCACATCAACCGCACCCGCCCCCACCACATCGTCACCCTCGAGGACCCGATCGAGTACCTGCACCAAGACAAACAGGCAATCATCAACCAGCGCGAAGTCGGCTCGGACACCGAAAGCTTCGCGCGGGCGATGAGGCGGGTCCTGCGCCAGGACCCCGACGTGATCCTGATCGGCGAGATGCGCGACGAGGAGACGGTGCGAACGGCGCTCTCGGCCGCCGAGACCGGACCGGCCACCTCGTCCTCTCCACCGTTCACACCCTCGACGCAACCGAGACGATTAACCGCATCATCGACTTCTTCCCTCCCCACCTCCAGCACCAGGCGCGGGTGATGCTCGCCGCCACCCTCAAGGGAGCGATCGCCCAGCGCCTGGTCCCCGACGTGACCGGTGACGGTCGCGTGCCGGCCTCGGAGGTGATGGTGGTCACGGGCCGCGTCCAGGACCTGATCATGAACCCGGAGGAGACCGGCAAGATCACCGAGGTGATCGCCGAGGGTGAGTACTACGGAATGCGCACCTTCGACCAGTCGCTGCTCGGCTACGTGATGGAAGGGAAGGTCTCCGAGGACGTCGCGCTCGACTATGCCTCCAGCCCACACGACTTCAAGCTGATGCTCGCGGCCGGTGGGCAGCGCGCCAGCGGCATCGAGCAG
>SMEU01000300.1_pt1 | contig 10682 bp, 10 predicted proteins | sample 2456051 | NCBI WGS metagenome assembly SMEU01 (sample SAMN10132600, study PRJNA489261) | soil metagenome | isolation source: day120 un-amended silt loam soil | place: USA | collected 2015-05-01
ATCCGCTCCACCCTGCCGGCCAGCTGCCCCGCCAGGTCCGGGGCGAGCTCGGTCGCCAGCTCCTCCAGCCGCTCGGGGTCGACCGCGACCGCCTCGACGATCTCAGCCCCGAAGCGCAGCGCGTGCTTGAGGGCGTGGAACCCCTCCACCACCGTCAGCTCCGGGTTGCGCCGCGCCAGCCGGTATCGCTGCGCGAGCGTTTCCTCAGGCGCCGGCGCCATCCGGCGCTTTCCGTCTCTTCACTACCTCGAACTGGCTCATCAGGCCGTGGTCCTCGTGGTCGAACATGTGGCAGTGAATGACGAATTTCCCGGTGTAGTCGGCGAAGCGGCCGGCGAGCAGGATGCGTTCGCCAGGGTAGACGAAGAAGGTCTCCTTGAGGCAGTCTTCCCAGGGGGGCGGCGGCTTGCCGTCGCGGGCGAGCAGGTACCAGTCGGTGTGGTGGATGTGCATCACGTGGGCGACGTTGGTGCGGTTGACGATCTCCCAGGTCTCGGTCGTGCCAAGCACCGGGAAGGCGTCGGCGCGGGCCGGGTTGAACGTCCTGCCGTTGATCAGCCAGGTGGTCTTGAAGAGGCCTCCGATCGTCACCTCCCAGCTGTGGTCTGGCGTTCGCTTCGCCTTCGCCGCCCACTCCGGCAATGGCCGCAGGCGCCGGGGTACTCCGGTGCGATCGGCGACCCGCCGGGACCCGACCCTGAACTGCATCAGCGCGCCGACGTAAGTGCGGGCGCCCCGCGGGTTGCGACCGCCGTGGCGCCCGCTGCGCAGCTCGACCGACTGGCCAGCGGCGCCGGCGAAGTCGACGATCACCTCGACCCTCTCCCCCGGTCCGATCATGACTTGGCTGCGACGCACCGGCTTCGGCATCAGGCCGCTCTCGGTGGCGATCTGGATCATCGGCGCGCCGTTTGAGAGGTGGAGGTTGTAAGCGCGGAAGGCGGAGACATTGAGGATGCGCAGCCGGTGGCGGCAGGGCACGACCTCGTGGTGTGGCATGTAGGCGCCGTTGACGAGGACCGTGTGGCCGAGGATCCCGTCCGCCGGCGGCTGCTTGTCGGTGAACGGGTCAGGTCGCGATCGCCCTTGGGGAGCGGCAACGAGGAGTCGAGCTCGTCGTCGACGATCCACATCCCAGCCAGGCCACGCCAGCTGTGTCGGGCGGTGCGGTCGAGGCGATGGTCGTGGTACCACTGGAAGGCGGCCCGTTCGGGCCTGCCTTCCTCGACCAGGTCGTAGACGTAGGTTTTCCGCTCGCCCGGCGAGATCAGCAAGTCGTTGCCTGATGCTCGCGGCGAGAGGCCGCGAGGGATGTGGCAGTACTCGGAGATCGGCTGACGGGCGGTGAGCCCACCCGGCTGCCCGTCGAACTGGGTGCGGTTGTGGCCGCCGTGGAGGTGGACGGTCAGCTCGCCCGCCTCGGCGGGCAACTGGTGGTGGAAGGTGACCTTGGTTCGGTGGCCGGCCGGGCGGCGGACGGTCGGCCCGGGGAAGGTGCCGCCGTAGGTCCACATCCTCGTCTTCGCGCCGGGGAGCGCCTGCACCTCGGCCTCCCGAATCGGGATGTGGAGGTGGGAGCCGGTGAGAACGCGCGGGATCGGCAACGGTGCCCGGAACGGCACCGCGGCCAGCGCCGGGGCAGCCTCCTCGAACAGTGGCAGACCGCCCCGGCCGAGCCCCCTCAGCGGCAGCAGCGAGGCGAGCGCGCCGCCGCCCAGGGCGCCGAGGAAAGCTCGGCGCCCCAGGCGCGACGGAGACTGTCCGAGACCAGACGTGCCGCTAGCTCGCTGGCACGACCGTGATCCTGCCGTGCATCCAGGGGTGTATCGCGCACATGAAGTAGATCGTCACCGGTCCGGCGGCAGCACCGGCGGCGACCCTCTGCTCGAACGAGGTGCCGGGTTTGCTCCCGGTGAACCAGGAGTCCCCGTCTTCGGTCAGGCTGCCCATCGTGCTCCAGCCTTCCGCCCCCGCTTCGGCCGGATTTTTGGTCGGCGGGCCGTTGCCTTTGACGCCATGCCAGCGCGCGATCGCCTTGCAGATGTGGCCTTTGGTGAAGCAAAGCTGGCGGGCTTTAGGGGTTTTCGGGAGGAATTCCTGCTGGACCAGGGAGAAGGTGTGCGGGCCGACCTGCCTCGGGTTGGTCTGGTTGACGACCGTCAGTTCCTCTCCTTCGGTGACCGTTTTCGGCCCGACGAAGCGGAGACCGGCTTTGCCGTCACGCATGTAGATGGTGGCGCCGCTCGATGCCGTTGCACCGGCACCCGACGCGAGGGTTGGCACGATCACCGCGGCGAGCGCCACGACGACGGCTGCGATCGAGAGCGCGGCCGCTCGTCCACTCGGCCCCCTGCGGAAAAGATGCTGCTTCAAGATGGCTCCTTTCAGTGTCCGGCCCTCCCGGCGCGGGCACTAGATGGCTCAAGCGGGACACGGTAGTACGGAGGTCCCGATCGATCAAGTGTCCACTTCGAGGTCAACAAAAGTCCAGCGGATCGCTAGCCTCCGCCGCGTGACCGCCTTCCTCCACACCTGCTACCGGATCGGCGAGATCGACCGCTCGGTCGCCTTCTACGAGAAGCTCGGCTTCGAAGAGACGGGGCGGATGCCGATCGGTGAGGAGGCGATCAACGTCTTCATGAACCTGCCGAGCGAAGACCCACGGCTGGAGCTGACCTACAACCACGGCGTCGATTCCTACGACCTTGGCACCGGCTACAACCACATCGCCCTCACGGTCGAGGATCTCGACGGCACCCTCGAGCGCCTCGCCGCCGAAGGCATCGACCCCGAAAAGCCCCCCTACCGCCCCGGCGGCCGCACCGAGGGGCCCCGCATCTGCTTCGTCCGCGACCCGGACGGCTACCGGGTCGAGCTGATCGAGACCTGAGAAGCCGCTTCCGAGCCGCCAATCACTCGATCCCGATCGGCGACGGGCGGCTTGCGCGCCTTTCGCGCGCAGCTTGCCGCGATGAATTGTGATTGCGGGCACCACGCGTGAATCGGGGCTTCATAGCGTGGGTGAATGGGCTGGTCGCCGACAGTGGGGCATCGCTCCCTACCTGGCGGTGGCAGGCGCCCTGTTCGACGGGGCGGAAAACGTCGTCTGGCTGCTAGTGCTCGGCGGCCACGGTGGGAGCTTCGGCCCGCCGTTCGAGACGACCTGCGCGAGCCTCAAGTTCGCGCTGCTCACCCTCGCGATCCTCTACTTGCTCTGGGGTCTGGCGAGCCGGCTGCGCCTTCGCTTTGTCTGGCTAACGCGGCGCGATGCCGCCGCCCACCGCGGGGGGTGGGGCGGGCGAAGGCGAAGGCGTTGGCTGCGGCGTCGGAGCGGGAGTGGGCTGCGGTTCGGGGTCGGGCGATTCTTCGCCTTCCTTCGATTCGCCCTTTTCCCCCTTGCCGTGCTTCTTGGTCCCATCCGTTTCTTCGGATTCTTCTTCGCCGCTCGGGGCCACAAGGGAAGACGAGGAGGTGTGTTCGCTGTGCAGGCCGGAGAGTTCGGGCAGGCTCGAGGGGGTTTCGAATTCGGGGCATTCGCCTTCCTGCGCGGATTCCATGAAGCTGCGCCAGATCGGGCCGGCGGTGGGACCGCCGAAGCCGGTCGCTTCGCGCGACTGCGGATGGCCGACCCAGACCGCGGTCGAGTACATCGGCGTGTAGCCGACGAACCAGGCGTCCGACTCGCCCTCCGAGGTGCCGGTCTTGCCCGCCTCTGAGGCGCAGCCCATGTAGGTGTAGCCGGCCCCGGTGCCCTGGGTGATTACACCCTCCAGCAGTTTCGTCACCTCGTAGGCCTGGCCGGGGGTCAGCACCCGCTCGCCGGAGTCCGGGTCGGGTTCGTCGACCTTGCCGTTCGGGAATTCGACCCGGCTTACCGCGGTCGGATCGTGGTGGATTCCGCCGCTAGCGAGCGTCGCGTACCCGTCCGCCATTTCCAGCGGGGTGACGCCGATTGCGAGACCGCCGATTGCCTCCGCCGGCACCGATTCGAGTGGCGATTCGATCCCCATCTGGTGGGCGGTATGGGTGACGTTTTCGGGACCGACGTCAAGGTCGAGCTGGGCGAAGACGACGTTGACCGAGTCCCAGGTTGCGGTCGACAACGGCATCGTGCCGCCGCCGGGCTCGGCGTTATTGACGGTCCACACGCCGCCCCCGGGCAGGTCGAGCGTCTTCGGCGAGGTGCCGTCGTAGTAGGTCGAGTACGGGTCGACCCCCTGCTTGATCGCGGTGGTCAGCACGTAGGTCTTGAACGAGGACCCCGGCTGGCGGTGCGCCTGCCAGGCGTAGTTGAACTGATTTTCGCTGGCGAACCCTTCGGTCGAGGCGAGGGCGACGATTTCGCCGGTCTGGGGGTTGACGGACGCCAGCCCGGAGGCGGGACCCCCTTCGGGGTAACAAACCCCACAGGAGGCGACCGCTTCTTCGGCCTTCTGCTGGAGCACGGGGTCGATCGTCGTGTACGCCTTGAGGCCGCCGTTGCGGACGGTGTTGATCCCGTACTTGTCGATCAGTTCCTGCTGGACCAGGTCGAAGAGGAAGGGGTCCTTGATCACCTGGTACTTGTGACCGGGGTGCAGCCCCAGTCCGGTGTGGACGGCGTCGCGGTATTCGGCATGGTTGATGTAGTCCTGTTCCTCCATTGCCGCCAGCACCTCGTTGCGCCGAGCCAGTGCCGCCTTGGGATCGAGGAACGGGTTGTATTCGGAGGGCGCCTGCGGCAGCCCGGCGATCATCGCCGCCTCGGTTAGGTTCAGCTCTTTGGCCGGCTTGCCGAAGTAGGTCTGCGCCGCCGCCTCGGCTCCCACCGCAGTCTGCCCTTCGACCGTCCCGTAGGGGGCGGTGTTGAGGTAGGAGGTGAGGATCCATCCGCGGCTGTGATGTGCGAAGAGATCGTTGGCGAGGTGCGCTTCGATGAGCTTTCGCTTGATCGTCTCTTCGGGGTTCTGGATGTAGAGGTTGCGGACCAGCTGCTGGGTGATCGTCGAGGCGCCCTGGACCGGCTTGCCCCCGGCCAGGAGGTCCTTCCAGGCGGCGCGGGCGATGCCTTCGGGGTCGTAGATCGCCGAGGAGCGGCCCTTCTCCACCGGCTTCAGGCTCGACAGCGGCGGCGCCGAGTTGTAGACGCTGAGCGCCCAGGCGACCGCGATGCCACCGACCACCGCGATCAGCGCCGCGAGGACGCCAACCGGGATTAGGAGCTTGTGCCAGCGAGAGGCGTGCGGCTTGCGGTGCCGCCTGCGCATACGGGTCGCCATCGGGATTGCGATTGTAGACAGGGGGCGCCGCCCGTTCGGACGGTTCAACGTACCCGCAATCCCGCTTGCCCATGCGACCGCGAAACGGCCGGCCGCCCACGCTCAGCGTGTCTCGACTAGGCTCCCCGCGGGAAGACCCAGGGAGAGGAGGAGAGCGGTGAAACTGGTGATCGGGATCGTTCGCCCCGAGCAGGCGAACGAGGTGCTGGAGGCCCTCTACCGGGCCGAGGTGAAGGGCTTTTCGATCAGTCGCGTGCAGGGCCATGGCGGCGAGCTCGACCGGGTCGAGACCTACCGCGGGACGACCGTGCAGATGGGGCTCTCCGAGAAGGTCCGCTTCGAGGTCGCGGTCTCCGACTCCTTCGTGGACGCAACCGTGGAGGCGCTCTGCGAAGGCGCCCGCACCGGTGAGGTCGGCGACGGCAAGATCTTCGTACTGCCGCTCGAGCAGGCTATTCGCATCCGCACCGGCGACACCGACATGGGCGCGCTGACGCCGGTGAGCAAATGAGCGCGCCGGCGCAGGTCCTCGCCGCGGTAGGCGGCATCGACACCGGCGACACCGCCTGGATGCTCGTCGCCACCGCCCTGGTGCTGATGATGACCCCGGCCCTCGGCCTCTTCTACGCCGGCCTGGTCCGCTCGAAGAACACCCTCAACACCTTCATGATGTGCCTCGGCGCGATCGCCGTCGCCACCGTCACCTGGGCCGCGGTCGGCTATTCGCTCGCCTTCGACGGCGACGCCAGCATCATCGGCGGCCTCGGCAACGCCTTCCTGCAGGGGGTCGACTTCCAGCCGCGCGCCGGGACGACGATCCCGGAGCTTGTCTTCATGGCCTTCCAGGCGACCTTTTGCATCATCACCGTCGCCCTCGTCTCCGGCGCCGTGGTCGAGCGGATGCGGTTCGGCGCCTTCCTCGTCTTCGCCGCGCTGTGGTCGGTCTGCGTCTACGCCGTCCTCGCCCACTGGGCCTTCGGCGGCGGCTGGCTGCAGGCAGGCGGCACCCTCGACTTCGCCGGCGGAGTGCCGGTCGAGATGGGGTCGGGATTCTCGGCGCTGGCCGCGGCGCTGGTGGTCGGCGCCCGCAAGGACTACGGGCGCCAGGCCCTCCTCCCCCACAACGCCGTCTACGTGCTGCTCGGCGCTGGCCTGCTGTGGTTCGGCTGGTTCGGCTTCAACGGCGGCAGCGGCTTCTCGACCCATCGTCGGCTGCGTCCTGATCACCCCCGCCGGCGGCTTCATCAGCCCCGGCTGGGCGATGCTGCTCGGCTTCCTCGGCGCGATCCCCAGCTACGCGATCATCGTCTGGCGCACCCGCACCCGGGTCGACGAGACGCTCGACGTCCTCGCCGCCCACGGCATGGCCGGCTTCTGCGGCATCCTCTTCATCGGCTTCTTCGCCGAGCTTGCCTGGAACGGGGTCTCGGACGGGCTCCTCTACGGCAACGCCGCGCAGCTCGGCAACCAGGCGCTTGCCGCCCTGGCCGCGCCCGTCTACGCCTTCGGCGCGACCTACCTGCTGCTGCGGCTGATCGGCGCGGTGATGCCGGTCCGCGCCGGGCAGCACGAGGAGGCGCTGGGCATGGACGTCGTCCAGCACGGCGAGGAGGCCTACGCGACCGGCGAGGGGGCGATCCTGGTCGTACCCGACGGCGAGGAGCAGCTCGCCGTCGCCAGGGCCGACTAAGCGCGCAGCTTGTAGCCGCGCGAGAAGAGGCGCAGGTTGAAGAGGAAGAGGGCGGCGGTGGCGGCGGTCAGCGCCGCCAGCGAGAGCGGGATGCTGACTTCCGAGTAGCCGACGAAGCCGTAGCGGACGAGGGAGATCATGTAGTAGACCGGGTTCACCTTCGTCAAGGTCTCGAACGGCTGCGGCAGCAGCGCCGCCGAGTAGAAAACGCCGCCGAGGAAGATCAGCGGCTGCAGGACGAAGGTCTGGGCCAGCGCGACGTCGTCGAACTGCTCGGCTCGAACGCCGATCAGCACTCCGAGCTGGGAGAAGAAGAAGCCGACCAGGAGCAGCGCCGGCACCAGCACCAGGATGTTCTCCACCGGCAGGTCGACCAGCAGCGAGGCGGCGGCGAAGGTGAGCGCCGCGACCAGCAGGCCGCGCATGAAGCCGCCGAGCGAAAAAGCAAGCAGCAGCTCGGCCGGGGAGGCGGGCGAGGAGAGCTGGTCGTGGATCGCCCCCTGGAACTTCTGCTGGAGGATCGAGGAGGAGTTGTTGGCGAATGAGTTGGTCGCCCAGGCCATCATGATCAGCCCGGGGATGACGAAGACGACGTATTCGATCCCGTGCAGTTCCTTGATCCGCGAGCCGAGCGCGGCGCCGAAGACGGAGATGTAGAGGAAGGTTTCGAGCAGCGGGGCGCCCAGGGTCTGCTTCTTGATCTTCATGAAGCGGCTGACCTCGCGGCGCCAGAGGGTGAGGAAGCGAATCTGCGCCGCGCTCATCAGGCGACCCCCTCGAAGTGAGAGCGCGACAGCTCCTTGCGCCCGACCAGGGCCAGGTAGGCGTCCTCGAGGTTGGGGACGCCGTAGCGGCTGGCGAGCTCGCGGCTGCTGCCCTGAGCGGCGATCTGGCCGTCGGCGATGAAGGCGATCCTGTTGCAGAGCTGCTCGGCCTCCTCCAGATAGTGGGTGGTGAGCAGGATCGTCGTCCCCTCCTGGTTGATCCGCTGCACGTAGTGCCACAGCTCAAGCCGCAGCTCGATGTCGACCCCGGCGGTCGGCTCGTCGAGGATCAGGAGGCGAGGCCGGTGCATCAGCGCCCGGGCCAGGATCACCCGCCGCTTCATTCCGCCCGACAGGGTGCGCGTCCGTTCGTTCGCCTTGTCGGTCAGCGAGAAGATCTCCAGCAGCTCTTCGGTTCGCTCGCGCCGCTCGCGCTTGGGCATCCCGAAGTAGCCGGCGTGGAAGTCGAGCGTCTCCTCGACCGTGAGGAACCAGTCGAGGTTGACCTCCTGCGGCGCCAGCCCAACTGCCTGGCGGGCGTCGGCGTAGTCGTGAATCGCGTCGTGGCCGAACACGCGGATCGTCCCCCCGGTCGGCTGGGCGAGCCCGGTCGTGCAGTGGATCAGCGTCGACTTGCCGGCGCCGTTGGGGCCGAGCAAGCCGAAGAACTCGCCCTCCTCGATCTCGATCGAGACGCCGCGCAGCGCCTCCACGCCGGTTGCGTAGCGCTTCGCCAGCTCAGATATGTGCAGTGCCTTCTCCCGCATCGGCGCGCTAACGGTAGTGAAGAGCGCACCTCGCCCCCGCGGGCCCAGGCGGGAAGCCGAATCTGCGATCTCAGGTGTGGCGGTGGGCGGCGATCCGGACCACGCGGAAGCTGCGGGAGGCCGGCGTCTTGTCGGCGACCCCGCCGAGCACCGCCCTCACCTCGAAGCGGTAGCGACCCGGCCTGAGGCGGTAGCTCTTCGGCGATTTGCAGGCGGCGAAGCCCGGCGGCGGCGCGGAAGCCTTGGGTTTTTTCGCCGCGAGCTTCAGCAGCCGGCATTCGAAGCTCGTCGCGGGGTCGGAGGCGAGGAAGCGGAACCTAACCAGCGCGCGTGCCCGCTTGGTCTTCACCGCGCCTTTCGGTCCCTGGCTGATCTGAGTCTGCGGCTCCTTGGGTGGCGGGGGTGGTTTCTTCCCACCCGGCGGTTCGAGCCCGGTGACCGGGACCACACCTTCGAGGTTTTCCTTAGAGAGCGTCACCCAGAGGGTGTTGTTGGGGCCGGCCGCAATCTGTCGCGCCTGGGTTTTGGCCGGCAGGCTGTCGACGAAGGTGAGCGCCCCACTCGGCGTCAGCCGGGCCAGCCGGTCGACCCCTTCTCCTCCCAGCACAAACCAGAAGGCTCCGTCAACCCCGACTGCGACACCAAAGGGATCGCCGATGCCGCCCGGCGTTTCAAGCGGAGGCAGGAGATTCGGAGGGGAGATCAAGCCGACGTGCTGCGGGGTCGAGCCCGGCTCCGAGTAGGCGATCAGACCGTCTTTCATGCCGGCAACGCCCTGCGAGAAACCGCCAAGGGCATAGTCCTTCTGGACTCCCGCGGTGGTCAGGGTGACGACCCTGGTCTGGTCGGCGATCGCCAGCAGCGACCCGGCCACGTCGATGTCATGCGGCAGTAGGCCGGCGATTGGGAAGAGCTGCCTGGTCGTAGACGGTTCCGGTTTCGAGGGCGGGAACTGGATCGCCGTTTCGGTCGTCGCGACCCACATGTTGCCGTCCGGGCCGAGGACGATCGAGGCCCCGGCTTTGACCTGGACCAGGTCTTCGACGGCATCACTCCCTTCCGGGTCGGCGGGGGAGAATTTCGCGACCCGACCTTCGCCCGTCACCCAGAGGCGACCTTCCGCGTCCCTGGCGATGCCGGAGGCGCTTTCCAGTTCATTCGCCCCCGATTTCAGTTCGTACTCGGTGACCGCCCCTGCCGGGGTGATGCGGGCGACGTCTTTGGCGCCGTCGCTCACCGTCACCCACATGTTCCCGTCCTGGCCTTCGACGATTTTGTTGTTGGTGCCGATCCCCGGGACGGGAATCCGGGCGCCGACGGAGGGCGCAGCGGCAGCCGGGCCGGCGCCGAGCGCGAGTGCAAGAAAGCCGAGCAGGCATCCATACGCGGAGGAGCGGGAAGCCATCGGGGCCAGTGTAGGGGTCCGCTGCGGGCTACTGAGAGAGGAAGCGCCTTAGGCTGGACGCATGGCCGGCCCCCTCCTCGCCGTCGACGCCCCCTCGATGCTGTTCCGCGCCTTTTACGCGCTGCCGGCGAAGATCGTCGGTCCGGACGGTAAGCCGGTAAACGCTCTACTTGGCACCGCCAATTTGATCCTGCGCGAGGTCGAGCTACACCAACCGCGCGCGGTGGTCCTCTGTTTCGGCCCCGACGCCGCGTCCTACCGAACCGAGCTCTATCCCTCCTACCACGTCGAGCGCGAGGCGGCGATGCCGGAGGAGCTGGCGCCGCAGTTCCTCGCCGCCCGCGACTTCTTTTCGGCTTTCGGCTGGACCGTCGCGACCAGCGAGGACCTCGAGGCAGACGACCTGCTCGGGACCTACGCGCGCCGCGAGGCCGAGGCCGGCGGACGGGCGCTGCTGATGACCGGCGACCGCGACATGTTCCAGTGTGTTGGGGCGCGGGTCATGGTCCTCTACGTCCGCACCGGCGGCAAAGGCGCCGAAGAGGTCGGGCCGGCGGAGGTGCGCGAGCGCTACGGGATCGGGCCCGAGCTGGTCCCCGACTTCATCGCCCTGCGCGGCGATCCCTCCGACGGCCTTCCCGGCGCGAAGGGCGTCGGGCCGAAAACCGCCGCGGAGCTGCTGCGCAAGCACGGCTCGCTGGAGGCGGTCCTCGACGGCGCGATCCGCGAGCGCCGCCCAGCCCTGCGCGGCGCCCTGATCGACGGACGCGAGGAACTAATCGCCTTCAAGGACATAGC
>SMEU01000294.1_pt1 | contig 10618 bp, 10 predicted proteins | sample 2456051 | NCBI WGS metagenome assembly SMEU01 (sample SAMN10132600, study PRJNA489261) | soil metagenome | isolation source: day120 un-amended silt loam soil | place: USA | collected 2015-05-01
CGGGCGCCGTCGCCCTCGCGCTGGGCGGACACCGCGTCGTCGAAGTCGCGCGCGGTGGCCGGGTCGACGGTGAAGGTCGAGAGCGCGGTGAGGTCGCGGCGATCTCCAGGAGAGCGTTCCGCCGCCCGCGCCGCCTCGGCCGCCTCCAGCTCCAACGAGGCACGAAAGCCGCGGAAACCGAGCCGCTCGCGCAGCACCTCCTCTACCGCCTCGCGGGCGCGCGGGGCGGGCGAGTGAGAGCGCGAGGGCCCGTAGCGGCGCCCGCCTCCCCTCCGCCCACGCCTCTGCCGCGGACGGCTCACCCCGAGCTGCGAGTCGCGAGGACTTCGAATGCCCGCCGTTCCGCCTCGTCCGCCGCCGTCCGTGGGTTGTCGCGCACCCGCACGTCCGGATGGATGCCGTGGCTGCGGGCGAGATTTTCGCCGTTCGGGGTGAAGTACTCGCCGACCGTGAGCTTCAGCGCGCCGCCGTTGGCGAGGAGCTTCTCCTCCTGGAAGACGCCCTTGCCGAAGGAGCGGGTGCCGACCACGGTCGCCCCGGCGTCGTCAGCAAGCGCCGCGGCGAGGATCTCCGCCGCCGAGGCAGTCCCGCGATCGATCAGGACCACCAGCGGCCGCGGTGGCAGCTCACCGCCCACCGCCTTGTGGACACTGCGCCCCTGGGTGCGCGAATCGGTCGAGACAACCACTTCGTCCTTCGGCAAGAACAAGCTTGCGCTGAGAACCGCCTCGTCGAGCAGGCCCCCCGGGTTGCCGCGCAGGTCGAGAACGATGCCCTGCGCGCCTTCGCGCTGCACCTTGCGCACCGCCGCGGCGAGCTCACCGTGCGCCCCTTCGCTGAAGCTCAGCATCCGGACGTAGCCGAGCTTGCGGCCGTCGATCCTCTCGACCCGGCTGCTGACGTTGGGCAGCGCCACCGCGGCCCGGGTCAGCCTCAGCTCGCGCACCCTGCCGCCGCCGGGGTCGAGGACGCCGACCGTCACCTCGGTCCCTTCCGGTCCCTTGATCTTGCTCGTGGCTTCGGCGCTGCTCTCACCGGCGATCGACTCGCCGTCGACCGAGACGATCGTGGCTCCAGCCTCGATTCCGGCCCGGTCGGCGGGGGAGTCGGGGAAGACTTCAACTGCGCGCAGGCCCCGTTTGACCGGCACCACGCTGAGCCCGACGCCCGAGAACCGCCCTTCGATCTGCTGGTTGAAGCTTTCGAGGCTTTCCGGCGAGAAGTATTCGGAGAAGCGGTCGTGGTTGCGACGACGCAGCTCGCGGACCATGCCCTGCAGCGAGGCGTTGCCGAGCTCGGTCGCCCCGACCGGGCGGTAGTAATTGTCTTCGATCGCTTCCGCCGCTTCGGCGGTCAGCCCGGACGGCTCGCCGACCAGGCTGTCGCGAACGAGTTCGGGCAGCTTCGACTGGTGCCCGCCGAGCCAGATCCCCGCGACGAGGAAGGCGGCCAAGGCGACGCCGAAGGCGACGGCCCCCCGCGCTCTCACCGCCGCCTCAGACCTTGAGGAAGCGGCGCAGGGTGATGCCCCAGCCCAGCGTCGAGACCAGCACCGCCGCGCCGAAGAGGATCCCGACCAGGGCCGGAAGGAGAAATGGTCGCTGAGCGGGTCGACGATCGTGATCTTGCCGAGCCACAGGATCAGTATGGCTATCAGGCCGCCTGCGAAGCCGACCACAACCCCCTCGATCATGAACGGCCAGCGGATGAACCAGCGGGTCGCACCGACCAGCCGCATCACCTCGACCTCACGGCGGCGGGTGTAGATCGAGAGCCTGATCGTGTTGCCGACCAGCATCAGGGAGGCGATGATCAGAAGCGCCGTGATCACGGTGAGGACAATCTTCAGGGCACTCGTCACCTGCTCAATCTGCTGCGAGGCCTGCTGACGGTCGAAGAGGTTGTTGACGATCGGCGAGATCGGTTGCGGCTCGCCACTCGGCCCGGTCGGCACGATCGCCGTGCGGATCCCCGGCAGGTTGCTCGCGTCGTCGGCCTTGATCTCGAAGCTCGCCGGCAGCGGGTTGGTGTGGAGCTGTTCGACGATCGACTTGTCCTTCAGTTCGCTGCGCAGCGTCGCGAGGGCTTCCGTCTTGCTGATGTAGGTGACCTCGGAGACGTGCGGGATCGCCTCCAGCTTCCCTCGCAGGGCATGGATTTCGGCCGCCGTCGCGTCGTCGTAGAGCGCCACCTGGACGTCGAGCTGGCTGCGCACCTGTTCGCTCTTCGCCTGGGTGGTCTGGAAGATCGGGATCAGGACGCCGAGCAGAATCACCGTCACGATCGTGGTCACGACTGCGGCGAGGCTTGGCGCCGCGTTGCGGCGCAACGCGCGCACAGCCTCCTGGAGGAAAAAGATCAGGCGAGACATCAGAACAGCCGCTCGTGGTCGTGTCCGTTGGTCTGACCCTCTCCCTCGCGGCCGACCCCCAGCTCGGCCCGCATGCGCAGCCCGAACTCGGTCGTTGACTCCTCAGTGTAGCCGCCGCTGACCTCGTCGCGGACGACGCGGCCCTCGTACAGCTCGACCACCCGCCGTCGCATGCTGTCGACCATCTCGCGGTCGTGGGTGACGACGACGACGGTGGTGCCAGTCTTGTTGATCCGGTAGAGCAGCTGCATGATCCCGATCGAGGTGACCGGGTCGAGGTTGCCGCTGGGCTCGTCGGCAAGCAGCAGGGGTGGGTGGTTGACGAAGGCACGGGCGACCGAGACGCGCTGCTGCTCGCCGCCGGAGAGCTGGTCGGGATAGCTGTTGAGCTTGGTCGAGAGTCCGACCAGGCGAAGGGTCTGCGGCACCTTCTCGCGGATCTCGGCGCGGCAGGGCGCCGATGTCGCGGCCGGCGATCTTGACTGAACCCTCGCTGGCGGAGAGCTCGCGGATCAGGAGCTTGATCAGGGTCGACTTGCCACAACCGGTCGGACCGACCAGAAAGACGAACTCGCCGCGACCGATCGCCAGCGAAACCCGGTCGAGCGCCATGTGGCCCCCCGGGTAGACCTTGGTGACCTCATTCAGCTCGATTATCGGAGCGCGGCGGCCCCTGGGCCGCCGCGCATCCTGCTCGCGGCGGTTTCGCTTGTTCGACTTCGCCATGCCGGGGGGGAATTCTGCGGTCACAGGGAGAGTCCTTTTCCGCAGCACCCAGCACGCAAAACCACGCCCACCGCGAATTAAGAGAAGCCTAGCAAATTATGAGTCATTACTTATATAGCTCGCTCACCCGTGCGGTCGTACTTCCTTCCGCTATCCGGAGGGAACTACGACCGCAGTCGAGGTTGGAGGTAGGCACGATCTGCCCGATCGCGACAATGCGCTCAATTGGGATCCGCGCGCGCCGCGATGTCGGTTGGAGCGCTCACCCCGAACTCAAATCCCGCAACGAGTCGCGCCACTTCGGCAGCCGGTCTTTAGTCGACTCCAAAGGCGACTTGCGCGCCCACCGGGTGGAAGGCAACCAATGTCGTGGTTCCGGTGAAGGCGCCGTTGGCGTACACGCCAGGACCGGGACAACCCATGTCCAAGGTGTAGGAGAGCCCGCTGAGATTGAAGTCGAGATCGACGTCAGTGGGCGGTGTGTGGTTTGTGTAGGTGAGCGCGCCGAGGCCGGTCTGGCCAGGGACTGTCAGGTGGCAGGTCGGGACCGATGTGACTTCGAAATCGATCACACTGCCTTCGGGACAGACGATGTCCATCGTTCCCGCGACTTTGTGTTCGCCCGCTGTGTTGCCGGCGTGGACGCGGTAGTCGCAGCCGTTGACGTTGACATCGACTTCGTTGGCGCCGAGGGTGCAGGGCCCGTAGCCGAGTGAGAATGTCAGTTCTTCCGATGCCGCTTCCAGGTTCCCATGGAGGACCGGCGCGCATTCCATCACGCCGAGGTTGGTGGTGATTTTGTGGATGACGTTGTTCGTGCCGATGATTGTCGCCGGGTATTTCCCGGCTGTGAATTCGCCAGCCTGCGCCGCTGGAGCGACCGCGGCAGCCGTCGCCAACATCGCGAGAGCGACAAGCCCGAGCTTGTGGGCCATCATAATCAAGAATTCTAGAGTAAAGCGCCGGAGAATTTTGCGCGAAAAACGAGGTTCCTAGCCGATCGCGACCATGCGCTCGATCGGGACCCGCGCCTGGGCGGCGACGTCGGCCGGGACGCTGACCTGGAACTTCAGCTCGCGGAGCGAGTCGCGCAGCTTCGGCAGGGTGATCATCTTCATGTACTTGCAGAAGGCCATCCGATTGGCCTCGATCAGGTTCGCCTGCGGCGCCGCCTGCTGGAGCGGGTAGAGCATCCCGTTCTCGGTCGCGACGATGAAGCTGCCGTCGGGGTGCTCTTCGACATGGCGCAGCATCCCGGAGGTCGAGAGCATCTGGACCCCCTCGCGTTCGACGTCGCCGGCGGCGACGTACTCCATCGCCTGGGTCGCGCAGCCGCACTCGGGGTGGATCAGGAACTCGGACTCTGGGTGTTCGGCGCGAGTCTGGGCGATGTCTTCCGGCCGGATGCCGGCGTGGACGTGGCACTCGCCGTCCCAGATGTGGAAGCGGGAGCGGCGCTCGGGATCGTCCTGGAGGCCGGTCTCCCGCTCGACGAAGGCGCCGAGCCACATGTCGGGCCCGAAGAGGACCTCGGTCTCGGGGCCGTGCTCGGCCCAGATGTGTTCGACAACCTTGACCGCGTTGGAGGACGTGCAGCAGTAGTCGGTCTCCGCCTTCACCTCGGCCGAGGTGTTGACGTACATAACGACAACGGCGCCGGGGTGCTCGGCCTTCCAGGCGCGCAGCTGGTCGGCGTCAATTGAGTCGGCGAGCGAGCAGCCCGCGTCGAGATCGGGGATCAGGACGGTCTTCTCCGGCGAGAGGATCGAGGCGGTCTCGGCCATGAAGTGGACTCCGCAGAAGGCGATCGCGTCGGCGTCGGTCGCCGCTGCCTGGCGCGAGAGGCCGAGTGAGTCACCAAGGTAGTTGGCGACGTCCTGCACCTCCGGCAGCTGGTAGTTGTGGGCGAGGATCACCGCGTCGCGCTCTGCCGCAAGCGCGCGGATCTCGTCGCTGAGCTCGGCGATCTCCTCCGAAGAAAGCTCGGGGGCGAAATTGGGTTGGATCGTCGGGAGCTCCTGCACGAGCCCTTCCTTTCCTGATGTTCGCTGGCCCGGCTGGACGCCTAGAACCAGTCGAATGAACGTGCTCCAAGTTTAGCCTGTGGGTGATGCCGGAGCTGCCGGAGGTTGAGATCGTCGTGCGTAGGCTCGACACCGCCCTGGCGGAGACGGAGGTCGAGTCGGCGCTGGCGCCGGGGATGAACGTGATGAAGACCTTCGATCCGCCGCTGGAAACGCTGGCGGGGCGCGAGCTGACGCGTGTGCGTCGGGTCGGCAAGATGCCCGTGGTCGAGTTCGGCAATCTGGCGCTGCTGATCCACCTGATGTCGGCGGGGCGGCTGCGACTCTTCGACAAGCGCGCCTCGCTCAAAGACCGCGCCTCGCGAGTGCTGGTCCGCCTCGCCGACGGGCGCGAGCTGCGGCTGCGCGAGTTCGGCACCAGGCAGCGGGCCTGGGCGAAGCTGCTGCCGGCCGGCGCAGTCGCAGCCGACGAGATGGTCGCCAGCCTCGGCCCCGAGGCCTGGCCTCCTCCCCCACTCGACGACTTCGCCGCGGGCCTCGACCAGCCGCGCCATCTGCATCCGCTGCTGCGGGATCAGCGCACGATCGCCGGCATCGGCCGCTCCTGGGTCGACGAGATCCTCTGGGAGGCGCGGCTCTCCCCGTTCAGGAAAGGTTCTGAGCTCGAGCTCGAGGAGGTGGAGCGGCTCCACGCCGCCCTGCACGTGCTCGGCGACGCGATCGACCACTACGAGCGGACAATCGGCCCCGACCTTCCGGACAAGATCCCGATGCCGCTGCAGGTACACCGGCGAGAGGGCCAGCCTTGCCCCCGCTGTGGCACGACGATCGAGGCTGTCTTCTTCTCCGAACACCAGATGAACTACTGCCCCGAGGAGCAGACCGGAGGCAAGGTGCTCAAGGACCGCCGGCTCTCGAAACTGCTCAAGTGAAGGTCAGGCGGGCTCGAGCAGGAGGCTGAAGTCGAGACTGGGCGCCGAGTGAGTGAGCGCGCCGACCGAGATGAAGTCGACCCCGGTCTCAGCGACCCCGCGCACGTTGTCGAGGTCGATGCCTCCGGAGGCCTCGAGCCTCGGGCCCACCCCACCTCCGTGCTCGTCGCGGAGCGCGACCGCCTTGCGCAGGCCGGAGACGTCCATGTTGTCGAGCAGCAGCCGGTCGGCTCCGGCGCCGAGCGCGTAGGCGGCCTCTTCGAGGTCGCGGCACTCGACCTCGACCGGCAGCCCCGGATTGGCGCCGCGCGCCGCGTGCACCGCCTTCGCAAGCCCACCCGCAAAAGCGACGTGGTTCTCCTTGATCAGGATCGCGTCGTAAAGGCCCATCCGGTGATTGATGCCGCCGCCGGCCGCGACCGCGGCCTTCTCCAGGGCGCGCAGGCCCGGCGTCGTCTTGCGGGTGTCGAGGATCCGAGCGCCGCTGTCTGCGACCGCCTCGACGAAGCGAGCCGTTAGCGTCGCCACGCCGGAAAGGTGGCCGAGGAAGTTGAGGGCGGTGCGCTCGGCGGCGAGAATGGCTCGCGCCGATCCGGATGCGAGCACAACCTCGGCCGGCACCTCCTCTCGCCATTGCCCCTCGACGACGAGGTTGTCGACGTGATCGACCCCGCACTGGCGCATCGCCTCAGCGACCAGGTCGAGACCGAAGACGACGCCAGGCACCTTCTGCACGATCCGGGCTCGCGCCGGGGTGTCGGCCGAGACCGTCGCCTCGCTCGTCATGTCTCCGGAGCCGATGTCTTCGGCCAATGCACGGCGCACGATCTCGCTAAGCGGCTCGGATTCGACCATCGGCGGCACCCTAGATCACCGACGAGTCCTGCATTTTCCTCCTATACGTATGGAAATGCAGCACTCGACCGAACCGGCCTCTCACATTCCGCGCCGCGTCGGCGTTTAATCCACGAGGTGACCAAGCTGCCCCCGTTCCAGAGACTGATCGACGACCACGCTGCCACTGTGATGACGGTCCTGCGCGGCGCGGTCGGCCGCGCCGACGCCGAGGACTGCTTCCAGGAGACCTTCCTCTCTGCGCTGCGTGCCTACCCGAAGCTGAAGGACGACGCCAACCTGCGCGGCTGGATAATCACGATCGCCCATCGCAAGGCGGTCGACCACCACCGCGGTCGCCCTGCGCTACGCCTGCGACCTCCCCCACGCGGAGATCGCCGCCGCGCTCGGCTGCTCGCCGGAGGCGGCGCGGCGCAGCCTGCACGAGGGGATCAAGCGACTGAGAAAGGAGCTGGCATGAGAGCAACGCTCGAACGACTTAATGCGCGTGCCGTCGAGGAGGGCCTGCTCGACGTCGCCTACACGACCGCAGACTCGCCCTTCGGCCCGCTGCTGCTGGCACAGACGCCGCGGGGCCTGATCAGGGTCGGCCTCCCCAACCAGGACTCCGACGAGCTGCTGAGCGAGCTGGCCGAGCGGATCTCGCCGCGGGTGCTGGAGGCCCCTGCCGGCCTCGACCCGGTCCGCCGCGAGCTCGAGCTCTACTTCGAGGGGAAGCTCGACCGCTTCGACCTGCCGCTCGACTGGCGGCTCAGTGATGGCTTTCGGCTCAAGGTGCAGCGGGCGATCGCCCGCATCCCCTACGGCGAGACGCGCAGCTACACCGAGATGGCCACCAGGGCGGGCAACGCGCGGGCGGTGCGCGCCGCGGGGACGGCTTGCGGCCGCAACCCGATCCCGGTCGTGGTCCCCTGCCACCGGGTGCTGCGCAGTGGCGGCGGGCTCGGCGGCTACGGCGGCGGGTTGCCAATGAAGCGGGCGTTGCTGGAGCTCGAGGGCATCCTCCAGCCGAATCAATTGGCTCAGTAGTTACCCCGCTCAAGGGCGGGGATTCTCGAACCGATGTCCAGGTGGCATGGTCAATCGGTACGAGACGAGCAACGAACCGGCACGCGGGACGGTCAGGCTGACCTGGATGGTGGCTTGCTTCGCCACCCTCGCCCTGATCGCGTTGCTCGGCCTCGCCCGCTCGGCGCAGGCTCTGGCCCTCCCGGACCCACTCGGTGTCGAAGCCCCCTTGGCGCCCGACTCCGACGAACCGGAAGACGAAGCCGAAGCGCAAGCCGCCAGCGAAGGGCCTGAAGAATGCGCTGCAGACGAAGCGGAAGAAGCGACTGATAGCGACCCCGAAGAAGAAAGCGACGAACTGGGTGAAGGCGAAGGGGACGAAGAATGCAGTGAGACCGGGACCGGGCATGCCCCACCCCAGTGCCTTCTGACCACTACCGTCGCCACGGTCTCCGCCAGCAGGTCGGGCAAGGTGCGCCTCCTCGTCCGCTACACCGCTGTTTCGCCAATCACCGTGCAGCAAAGAGCTTCACGATTCGGCTGCGACCGCTGGGAGCACCCGGTTACTGCCGCCCCTTCGAGGAGACCCGCCTGACGGTCAAGCACGCGAGCCACAGCCGCCTCACCTGGGCCGAATCAACCCGAACCCGTAAGCGTCTCCCTTAGCCAACCCGCCGCGTCGACCAGATGCGCTGGGTCGATCTGGTGGCACAGCTCCGACTCGCGGTATGGTGGGCACGAACCCACTGAAGGCGAGGATTCCAGCCACCGCTGGCCGGTCCTCGCCCAGTGCCATCGCGTAGCTCATCACCGAACCCATCGAGAAGCCACCGAGCACGGTGCGCTCGGGACCGATGCCGCCGTCCTCCCAGAGCTGGTCGTGCAGCTTGGCGAGCGCGGCCCGGGCGGCCTGGAAGGTTTCCGGGTCGGGAAAGCCGACTCGTGGCACGACGTACCAGTGGTAGCCCGGCGAGCCGGGCAGGGTCAGCGGCGCCCGCGGCGTCACGACGCGCAGCCGCCGGTCGGGATCGAGGAGGTCGGCGAGCCTGAGCAGGTCGCGCTCGTCGGTGCCGCGGCCATGGTGAAGCACAAGCAGGCCCTCCGGGTCGGCGACCGACGGTCGTTCCAGCTGAACCAGCGCCGCCATGGCTAGGAGGCCGAAGCCGCCGCCGTCTTGTTCAGATAGTCCCTGATGAAGTCATCCAGGTCGCCATCGAGGACGCGCTGGACGTCGCCGACCTCGTGCTCGGTGCGGTGATCCTTGACCATCGTGTACGGGTGAAGGACGTAGCTGCGGATCTGCGAACCCCAGGCGACGTCTTTGACCTCCCCCCTCGCCTTCGCCAGCTCTTCGGCCCGTTTGCGCTCCTCGAGCTCAATCAGCTTGGAGCGCAGCAGCTGCATCGCCGCCGCCTTGTTCTGCGTCTGCGAGCGCTCGTTCTGGCACTGCACGACGACCCCGGTCGGAATGTGGGTGATCCGCACTGCCGAGTCAGTCTTGTTGACGTGCTGGCCGCCGGCGCCCGAGGCGCGGTAGGTGTCGACGCGGAGGTCGGCGTCGTCGATCTCGACCTCGACGCCCTCGTCGACCAACGGCCCGACGTCGACCTGGGCGAAGCTGGTGTGGCGGCGCGAGGAGGAGTCGAAGGGCGAGATCCGGACCAGACGGTGGACGCCGCGCTCAGCGGCGAAAAGGCCGTAGGCGTTCTCGCCGCGGGCGAGGAAGGTGGCCGACTTGAGGCCCGCCTCCTCCCCCGGCGAAGCCTCCATCATCTCGACCGCGAAGCCGCGTCGCTCGGCCCAGCGCAGGTACATCCGCAGCAGGATCTCCGCCCAATCCTGGGAGTCGGTGCCGCCGGCGCCGGCGTGGACGGAGACCACCGCGTCGCCGGCGTCGTAGGCGCCGCTGAACAGGCGCGCCTCTTCCAGCTCCTCGAGGCGACGCTCGACCGAAGCGAGTTGCGCACCGAGCTCCGCCGCCATCTCCTCGTCCTCGGCGGCCATCTCGGCGAGGTCGGCAAGATCGGCGACGTCGGTCTCCAAGCCTCGGAAGGTTTCAAGGCGCCGCTGCGCGCGCGCGTGAGCCGCCGAGATCCGTGCCGCAGCCCCCTGGTCGTCCCAGAATCCGGGGCTTCCCATCTCGCCCTCGAGGCGCTCTGCTTCGGCTTCCAGACCGGCCGGGTCAAAGGTAGTCCGCGAGCAGCTTCAACTGTTCGCGGATCTCGGCGAGCCGGGCAGGAACCGATTCGGCTGCGGCGGGCTCGGCCATGGGCGGAGCTTACTCGGCGCCGACCCCGTGCTCGAAGCCGCCAGCACGGAGCGCCTCGGCCCTATCTTCGAAGGGGCGCCAGCTCCGCACCCGGCCATCACGAAGCTCGAACAGCCAGGCCATCTCATCCTCCCCCGCCGAAGAGCCGTCCTCGTCCCAGTGCCAAACCCGGCGGATTAGCGCCACCGCCGTGCCGCCGCCCCCCTCCAACCCTTCCTCGTAGAGCCGCTCGAGCTCGATCGCCTGCTGCACTCCACCCGGCGCCCGCGTAGCCCACAACCGCGCTGCCTCGCGTCCCTTCCGCAACCCCTTCATCGAATGCAGCTCGACGTCGGGATCGAGCACAGCGACAAACGCATCCAGATCCCGCTCATTAAATGCGCGGATGAACTCGCGCACCGGGTCGTGGCTCATGGGCCGCCAGCTTACGGGC
>SMEU01000077.1_pt1 | contig 10522 bp, 16 predicted proteins | sample 2456051 | NCBI WGS metagenome assembly SMEU01 (sample SAMN10132600, study PRJNA489261) | soil metagenome | isolation source: day120 un-amended silt loam soil | place: USA | collected 2015-05-01
AGGCCCGCATCCAGGCCGCCGGCGGCGATGTCCGCGCCGCCCGCGCCGCTTTCTACCCGCGCCTGACGCTCAGCTCGCGCGGCCTCAGACAGGCCGCCATTCTCGGCGGACCGCTCAGCACGCTCTATTCCACCGGCGCGGGCCTGCTCGCGCCGATCTTCGACCGGGGCCGGCTGCGCGGCAATCTGGAATTCGCGGCCGGACAGCAGGCGGAGAGCGTCGCGCTCTACCGCCAGGCCCTGCTCAACTGCCTGGCGGACGCGGAAAAGGCGATTTCGGCCGTCAGCCGTTCGGGAGAGCGCGCCGAGATCACCGAGCAGATCGTGGCGAACGCCCGCGAGACGGCCCGCCTGGCCCGGCTTCAGTATCTCGAAGGCGACACCGACCTTCAGCGCCTGTTCGACGCGGAGCAAAGGCTGATCGAAAGCGAGGATGCCCGCCTGATCACGCTGCAGGAGCGGCTTGAGGCGGCGATCGACCTGTTCAAGGCCGTTGGCGGAATGCCCGCGCGCGCCTGACGCCGGGGCTGCTCAGAGGTTCGTCCGGTCTCGCCCCCAGCGCGGGAATTTCGCGCGCCGCCGCCGCCGCCGCGACCTCCGGCCCCCGCCGTCGACGACCTGGCCGGCCCGAAGCACCTGCTCGGCATGGCCGTCGGCCAGCGGCTGCGCCAGCCAGAGCGAATCCCCAACCCCGACGCGGACATGGCCGCCCGTCGCCGCTGCCATCGCGGCACTTCGATGCCCCGCCCGCATCGGCCGGAGCCAATCTCGGCGGCCGGCGGCGAAGAAGGAAAATAGCGGAGAGGGAGGGTGCCGAACTCACTAAGAGAAACGGTGGCTTTTTCTGCAAGTGTTCCCACATTCGTTCCCCATCTCCTTCCAATGTAACCCCTCTGGCATGGCCATTTCTGTCCGGCCGAAGATTTGGGGCAGCGCGCATCCCAGTACCGAGGTTCGAGTCCTCTTCTGGGCACCATTTCCCTGATCGCCGACGCCCGCGTTAGGTTGAAAAAACCGCAGAAAACTGCTAGTTTCCTTTCGAATTGACCGCTTCTGGTTGCCGGCGTCCGCCGATAATCGGTCGAAATTGGGGGCCTTTTTGGGGGCTTTCTCAAGCGGCATGTTGGAGGAGCGAGACATGGCGCTACACGACACAGTGATCCGGCTGGCAAAGGCAGGCGACAGGGACCGGAAGCTAGCGGATGAGAAGGGGCTCTACCTTCTCGTCACGACGACCGGCTCAAAGCTGTGGCGTTTCAAGTATCGGTTCAACGGCAAGGAGAAGAAGCTTGCGCTGGGCTCCTATCCAGACGTCAGCCTGAAGGACGCGCGCACCAAGCGCGACGAGGCGCGCAAAAACTCCCAGGCCGGCCGCGATCCGGCCGTCGCCAAGCGTGAAGCCCGCATCGCCAAGCACATCGCGGCAGCGAACACCTTCGAAGCCGTGGCTGCCGAATATATCGCCAAGCTGGAGGCGGAAGGTCTTGCAAGTGTCACCCTCGCTAAGACGCGCTGGCTCCTTTCGAAATTGAAGCCCGCTCTTGGAGCGCGCCCAATCGCCGAAATCAGCCCCCACGAATTGCTGGCGGTGCTGAAGGCGTCCGAGCGCGCCGGCCAGCGCGAGACGGCGCGCCGCCTGCGCTCCTTTTCCAGTCGCGTTTTCCGCTATGCGGTTGCGACCGCGCGGGCCTCGTTCGATCCCGCGCAACCTTTGCAGGGCGCGCTGGTATCACCCGTAGCCAAACACCATGCGGCAATCACCGATCCGGTCGCATTCGGCGGGCTCTTGCGAGCAATCGACGCTTATTCTGGCCAGCCAGCGACCAAGCTTGCGCTGCAATTCACTTCGCACGTGTTTCAGCGGCCGGGCGAAGTGCGAAAGGCCGAATGGGACGAAATCGACTTCGACAAGGCTGTCTGGACTATCCCGGCCTGTCGCATGAAGCAGCGCCAGCCGCACCGAGTGCCGCTTTCGCGCCAGTCACTGGCGATCCTGCGAGAAGCCCAGGCGCTGACAGGCGACGGGCGCTTTGTGTTTCCGAAACTCGGCTCGCCGTTGAAGCCCATGTCGGAGAACGCGATCAACGGGGCGCTCCGCCGAATGGATTTCGGCTCCGACGACATGACGGCGCACGGCTTCCGTTCGACCGCGTCCTCACTGCTGAATGAAAGTGGCAAGTGGAACCCCGACGCGATCGAGCGCGCCCTGTCACACGCCGATAAGAACCAAGTCCGGGCGGCCTATCATCGCGGCGCACATTGGCGCGAACGCGTGGAAATGGCCCAATGGTGGAGCGACCATCTGGACATGTTGCGGCGTGGCGCCGAAATCGTGCCCCTGAAGTCCAGAGTGACCTAGGCATCATCGCCTAAGCTTCCCGAGGTTTATGTCCGTTATCGGTAGGAAGCGGATCGGGCGCGAACGTCCGCAATGGGTGGAAAGCGGTCGTTCGGAGACAAGCTATGGGCAGCCAGTGTCCCCATACAAAACGTCAACGGATCGGAGTTCATTGGCTGCATTGGCCGTCCAGCTGACGCGGACCTGACTGCCACAGATGCTCCAGCCGAACCGCAAGGAGGCGACCCGCGCGTCATTGACCTGATTGCGACGATCCCGCTCCATCCGCAGACCTTGTTGCGCCAAGTATTCTGACAGTCGTCGCTCGGAACTGCCCCGGGGGAACTGCCTATCAAGGCGCTCCTGTATCAGTCGTTTGCCTTCGGCGTAGTTTAAGTTCTCAACCCCAGCGAACAATGGCGTTGCGGGGAGGTGAGAGATGGAGCCGTTCTTCCGCGGTCTTCCACGTCAAGAGCCGTCGCCTGACGATGTCACCCCTCTAGATGATTTCGCCGGCGTAGCAACTGCGACGCCCATGGCCGCAATGTGCCGACAGCCGCCCGCCGGCGAGGATGGAAAGCTGCCCGGTGACTAAGGGCAGACGCTAAGTGGCACGATGCTCCGCTTGTTCGCATTGCGTTGTAGCGCCCCACGGGAGGCTGTTGCTCCCGCCGAGATAGCCCGGGTCGAAATCGCCCAGCTCTTCCAAGCCGCGCCAGTCGTGGATCGTAACACGCTTCCCCGTCATCGCGACGAGGCCACGCTCTCGCAATTCTCGCACTGTGCGGTTCACATGGACCGACGTTAGGCCGAGCATTTCGGCGAGCTGAGTCTGGGTGACCGGGAAGTAGAATTCACCGCCATCCCGCAGCCTGTCGCCGTTAAGTCGCCAACCTGTCTCGCAGAGCAAATGGGCCAGCCGCTGGGTCGCAGTGCGCCGTCCCAGGCTCAGCATCCACTCTGCTCCTATCGCCGCTTGTCTGACACTCTCCTTCCAAAAACACTGGGCCAGGCGCGGGTGATCATCGATCAGCTCCCGCAGCGCCGCGAGCGGGATTCGTAACGCCGTGCCGTGGGTGAGGCCCTGCAGCGTCGCGAGGGAAGGCAAAACAGTCGCGCCGAGTTTCGCAACGTCGCCGGGCAAATACATGCCAGTGATCTGGCGCTTGCCGTTTCGGAGGTCGCTGTAGCGAGCCACGATACCTTCCACGATAAGGAAGGCGACCTCGGTGACACCCCGTTGGACGAAATCGCGATGCGCTTCGAAAGCTCCGAGTTCCGCAGGTAGTGAAAGGACCGCTTGTATTTCGTGAGGCTGTAGCTCGCAGTCAGCTGCCAACCGACCCGCGAGCCAAGCCAACCCGTCGTGGACCATGCCGAACCCCTCCTGTCGGAACGTAAATTCGCACAGAATCGACGCGAAAATTCACGACTGGCGACAATGTTCCGGGGACGTTTTGACACGCCTCCCACACCAATTGTGGGACTTGCTTTGCCTCAGTCTGAACGTCTGCAGAGGGTCGCATCCGGCCCGGCGGCTATCGCCCGTCAGGGGTGGAAAGCGGACCGTGGAGTGCCGTATGAAGGTCAGCGATCAGCGTCGCCATCGTGCAGTTCGATCATCGTTTGCACTCGTTCCAGATAGTCCCGGAACTCACTGGCCTCTCGGACATCACCGCGCTGCTCGGCGTCCTCCAGGTGGGCGCGGCAGTCTCGCCTCATTCGATAGAGATTGCGAAGGAACTCTTCAGCTGTCGGTTGCGACATGTCGCCCTCCCTACCCGTCTCGGGCCGGGGTCGCGCCGCGAAGGCCCCGGTTCAGCCTTGTCGCTGCCCTTGTGACCGGCCCGGCCAGGAGGCGTGTCTTGTAGGCCTTCGCGATCGCGTCGGTATCGCGGGCATTGTTCAGTACGACCCTCGTTCCCCCGGAGATCAGACGCTCGAGGCTGCTCACGTTAATGCCAAGCCGGTCACAGGTGGAGCCGATGTCGGCTTCGCTGGCGTTGATGTTGATCGCTCTGGACACCCGACTTCTCCTCAGGGGATGTTGACCGCCGCGAACAAGTCTCGGACGGTCGTATCGCAAATCAGGCCAACCGGACGGACGTCACGCGGCTCTGCGTCACGAATTCGCGGTCGGGGTTTTCGCTGAATTGCCGCTCCGCTTCCCTGGCGGAGAGATTGCGCACCGCCATCAGGTCGGTGATCGCCCGCGTTCTCGCGCCCCGGGCCTCGCGCTTCTCTGCCAAAATCGCCTCCAGCCCCCAAGCGGCGGCGGCGCCTGCCGAGATGGCACGGACATTTTCCAGGGACGTGCTCGCCGCCCGTTCGCGATGAAATTCTTCCTGGCTTCGGCAGAGTGTCGAGGAGGGGTACATGGCGGATCCTTTCGCTTTCGCGGCGCTCATTTCTTCAAGGCGGTGGCGGTGAAGCGCTTCAGCGACGGCTGCGAGGCATTCTGCTTCACCACCGTCTTCTTAGACTTGAGGGCTTCCTTGTTGCCCTTCTGCTGGCCCTTGGCCATGTCATGCTCCTCTTCGAAAATGGGAGTGGAAAGGGTCGGTCGGAACGGTCAGTGCCCCCGCGCGTGGGCCTGTGCGGTCAGCTGCCGGAGCACGCGCTCGCGATGCTGGAAGGTGTTGTGATGCTGGCCGATCCGGCCGCCGGTGAAATCGGCCATGAACTGCGCGCGCATCGCTACCAGATCGGGAACCGTGGGATTCCCGTCGGACTGCGACTCCGGCGAGGGGCGACCGGCGGACTCTTCTTTGGACGTTGCGGCCATGGGCAGCGCTCCACCACTAGACGGGAGCGCAAGCGGTCTCTCAGCCGCGCCTGTGCCTAGGGCAGAAGGGTGCGGTGCGACCTATATGGGGGGCAAGGCCGGAATTACCAGTCGCAAGGCAGTTTCCAGCCTATTGCGATTCGCGTTTCCGTCTCCACGAATTCGTGGCGGGCGGATGGCCCCGGAGACTAACCCCGCGAGAATATGTCGTTGGCCAAACTGCCAAGCGCCGCAGATTTCCGTCGCGAACCGTATGTCCGCAACGGGTCGGTTTCGGCCGTGCAGTTTCTGACAGCCCAGGGTGGCAAGCGGACCTTGGCAGTGCGGTGCGATGGTCAGCGGTCAGCGTCGCCATCGTGCAGTTCGATCATCGTTTGCGCCCGTCGAGACACTCTCGGAACTCACTGGCCTCCCGTAGATCACCGCGCCGCTCGGCGTTCTCCAGATGGGCGCGGCAGTCCTGCCTCTTTCGATATAGATTGCGCAGGAACGCTTCTGGTGTCGGCTGCGACATGCCACCCTTCGTTACCGGTCGCGGACCGGAGTTTCGCCGCGAAGGCCCCAAATCAGTCTTGTCGCTGCCCGTGTGACGGGCCCGGACAGGAGCCTGCTCTTGTAGGCCTTCGCGAACGCGTCGGTATCCCTGGCATTGTGCAGAACAACCCTCGTCCGCCGGAGACGAGGCGCTCAGAGACACTCACCTCATGCCCAGCTGGTCACAGGGGGACCCGATGTCGCTTTCGCTGGCGTTGATGTTGATCGCTCTGGACATGGAATTTACACTGTATGATTGGGGATGAACAGGTTCGGACCCCGTGCAACCCAGGGTCAGGATGATCGCGCGGGCAGCCGCCAGGGCTGGCCGGGGAGTTTCACCATGCGCTTGCTGCAGATGAGGCAGCGGGTGACGAAGTGGCCGCCCTCCCAGTGGCTGCCCGCGAGGTCCGGGCTGTGCAGGGCCAGCCAGTTGTGGAGGCTCACGGTCCGCGCTCCCTTGCGCGCATGCGCTCGGCCTCGGCCCGGGCGTCGGCGAGCCTCGTGTAGCGATAGGGGCCGACCTGGAAATACTCGTCCCTTACCCTGACAACGCCGAGCCGGAGCAACTGCTCTTCAGCATCGGCGTCTTCGTCGAACGGGAGCGGGGGAGCGGGACGAGCCGATGGCGTCTTGTTCGCACCGCCGTCGCCGGCGGCCTCGTCTTCGGAGGAAGGAATCATGGTGCGCGCTCCATCGGCAGACGGGAGCGCAAGCGGTCTCTCAGCCGCGCCTGTGCCTAGGGCAGAAGGGTGCGGTTCACTCTATATGGGAGAGAGGCTGGGGAATTACCAGTTGTAAGTCAGTGATCCTTTGTTGTGATGGCCGTCTCGGTCCTTCGTTTTTCGTTCTGGCGGATGTCCCCGAGGCTTACGCCAAGAGAATACCTCGTTGGCAAATCTACCAAGAGACCCCGGACTTCCGTGGCGAGTTATATGATCGCATGGGTCGATTTCGGCTCGGCAGCCAAGGGTGGAAAGCGGATATTCCGTCGCGGCGCCGCGTCGGCGGGATCGCGGACCGGCAGTCCCGATTGAGGGATCAGACTCACCCGCGGTTCGAATGACAGGGCATTAGTAATGCTCGGTCGCCGCTCGGCAGTTCATTACGAATAATAATTGCAGCCTCGCTTGTATCCTCCGCGCGATCCCCCATATCCAAAATGCTACCAGTCGCAATCGACGGTTTTAGGCGCTAAGCCGCACCTTCCTCCATCTTTATCGTCTCCTAGCCGCGAGCGGCCGATTTTGGCTACTCGGCAATGAAGGAACGCGTCATGACTATGTTCGGCAAACTCACGACTTTCGATCAGGCAACCGGGGTCGGCTCGATCAGCCCCGAAAAGGGCGGCGATCCCATCAGGTTCGAGAAGTCCGCTTTCTCGTGGACGCCTGCGCACACTCCGAAGCTGGACGCCCGTCTTTCCTATCAGATGGGCAAGGATCAGGCGGGCTCGCCCGTCGCGGTCAATCTCCGGACGATCTGAGCATGCCGGGACGGAGGTCGGATGGCCTCCGTCCCCAGGCGACTGCGCTGCCCTCCGACGAAAAGGTCAGACCCATGAGGAAAATCTCGCCTGGCTCAATCGCCCGCCGCGACCGGGTGGCCGAGTGTCACACGCGGGCATCCGCCGATCGCCTCGAGGCCGAGGGCATGGACACGAGCAATGGCCGTCGCAAGCTTGAACTCAGTGCCGAGACTTGGGACGCTCGGGCGGAATTGCTCGGTCGACTCGACGCCAGCTTCAACAAGAGAGAACAGCTCGATGCTGCGGCCAGACTCTTTCATTCGGCAAGGGGCGGAGAGGTTGGCGCCTCCGTGACCGGTAAGGGGAAGCGGGATGCCACAGGATCCGCCGCGGCTCTCTGACGAGGCGCCGAAGCTTGTCGGCAATGCCAAACAAGGCCTCATCCCGTCACCGAAATAGAATCATTCGACACCATCGCTTTCCCCCGCTGACGGCCGGCGATCATGCAGGGCGGCGCCGAGCGGTCCTCAGGGATCGGAAATCATCGAAAAATCGGGATAGCCGCGCCGGGTTCGCCGGATCGTGCGGTCGCATCCATGAGGCGCAAGCACTCCCCGCGCGCCCGGGGATCAAGGAGCCTATGATGAAGACGATCTATCTCACCCTCGCGGCCGTTTCGGCCGCCACCATCGCTCCGCCGCTGTCCGCGCAAGCCTGGCACGGCGACCGCGCCGGAGCCCAGTCCAACACGGAACATGGCAACCGCACGCGCGATCAGGATGTCGGGCGCATGCAGCACGGAATCGTCGGGAACATGGATCTTCGCCGGCAGATCGACCAGGGCATTGCCCGCGGCACGATCACCCGGCGTGAGGCAATCACCCTGCGCATCGATCTCGACTCGCTCATCCGCCTTGCGAGAAATTACGGCAGGGACGGCTTCAGCCGCACTGAAAGGGAAACGCTCGTGCTCCGTGGCGACAGCCTCGCACGCATGATTCAGCGGGCTGATGGCACCAGCGACCGCCGCGCCGAGTGGAGCGACGATCGCGGAAGCGACTATGCCGAACCGATCGCGGTTAGCGTCGGCGCGGGCTACCGAGGCGACCGCTATTCGGGAGATCTGCGCGTCGGCCAGCATTACTCCGCCCGTCAGGTGGCCTTGCCGGTCCGGTATCGCGCTCGCTACCGGGACGACGAACGGTCCTTCTACCGCTACGAGGCGAACCGGGTTTACCAGATCGATCGCTCGTCCGGCCTGATCCTCGCGATGTTCGACGTCAGCAATTGAGCTTCGCCGGCTTCGGCCGGGTTCGAGGGGCAGGAAGGGCGTCCGGCAGGCCGGGCGCCCTTTTGCCATTCCGGTCGGCCAGTCGCCTCACCGTGCAGTTCGGCAGCGATTTCGGGATGGCTTACGCAAGGCCGAACTCGTTCCAACAACATTTAGGGCAAAGGCCGCAGGACGTGCTATGAAAGGCAGGCCGGGTTGCTTTCGCTCCGCGAGCTTCCCGCAAAGGATCCGAAAAAATGGACACCCGGCCCCTCTTCTCCGAGGCGGCAGACAGTCTTGCGCTGGCGGTGATAACGTCGTCCAGCGCCCCCGTCCTCCTGCTCGACGACAGGCTCGTCATCATCGCAGCCAGCGAGTCATTCTGCGAAGCCTTCCAACTCGAATCGTCCGCCACGGTTCGTCGTTCGCTCGCCGAGCTGGGCGCCGGCGAATGGGGCGGCGCCCAGCTCACGTCCCTGCTCCAGGCGACGGCCAAGGGGCTCGCCGACATCACGTGCTATGAGATGGACCTCTGCCGTGACAGCAAGTTCAGCCGCTGCCTCGTCATCAATGCCCGCAAGCTGGATTATTTCGATGCCGACAATGTCCGGCTCCTCATGTCCGTCGCGGACGTCACCAGCGCGCGCATCAACGACAAGCTCAAGGACGATCTGGTGCGGGAGAAGACGATCCTCCTGCAGGAGCTGCAGCACCGCGTCGCCAACAGCCTCCAGATCATTGCCAGCGTCCTCATGCAGGGTGCCAGGAGCGTCAGGTCGGGACAGGCGAAGGGACATCTTCGCGACGCCGGAAACCGGGTGATGTCGATTGCCACAATGCAGAGGCAACTCGCCGCGTCGCGCCTCGGGGACGTGGTGTTGCGCGAGTATTTCACCGACCTGTGCTCCAGCATCGGGGCCTCCATGATCAGCGACCATGATCGACTGTCGCTGAGGGTCAACGTTGACGACAGCGTGGCCCACGCTGACGAATCCGTGAGCCTTGGCCTGATCGTTACCGAGTTGGTGATTAACGCGCTGAAGCACGCCTTTCCGCGCCACCGGAAGGGAACAATAACTGTCGACTACCGGGCGGACGGCACGGCATGGGTCTTGACGGTAAGCGATACGGGCATCGGCATGCCCCCGGATCACGCCGCCGCGAAGCCGGGCCTTGGCACGGGCATCGTCGAAGCGCTCACGAAACAGCTGGGTGCTTCCGTTTCGCGGGCCCCGGCGAATCCGGGAGCCGTGGTTTCCATCATTCACCCATAGCCCGCGTTTCCGCCCGCCGAACGTCCGCAATGGGTCGCGTCCGGCCGGGCAGATTATGAAGGCTCGGGATGGAAAGCGGACTTTGCGCGGCTTCGGGCAGAAGATGCGACCGAGCGGTTTGCCGGAGCTTCTAGCCTTATTTTGGCAAAGACTCCTTTGACGATTTTTCTGCCGGGAGTCTCTTCGCAAAAGCAAATGTCTCGACTCGGTAAGAGCATGGCAACTGTCGCCCACCGCGGGGTATGTTCAAGCGTAACCCATGGAGGAGCGCATGTTTGGTGTCCGCATCATGAGTGATGGCGAGGTGGTCAGCTTGAAGATATTTAAGACCTTGTCCGCTGCCAAAGAGCGATTCCAGCAAGGCCGGGCGCTCGCATACGACGGCTACTTCGATAGCATTGCCATATTCAATGTCGCTGACACGAACGACGTTCGAGAAGCCGCATCCGCCATTCGCAACGGCGACAAGGACCGTATCGGCCTCGTGGATTTGCAAGAGTCTCGGGGACTAACCATCGCCAAGCTGGCCAAGAAGATTACGATAACTCTTTGAGACTAAACCCGCCTCGATTGTCCGCAATGGATCGATAGCTGCCGAACCGTTCTTGGGCAGGTGGGCCGGCACGAGCTGGCGGGACAACCGGATGCTCGCTGGTGCAGAATGAAAAACAGTCCTGCTTAGAGCCTAGAGAGCAACGCTAACCGTTGTTCAAAGAGCGGGAGGAAGGTTTCCGTGCAGCGCCTGAAGATGGCGAAGGCTTGGTCGATTGGAGCGCTGTGCCAATCGCCGTCCAAGAAATAGCCGAATAGAAGGTCTGGGTCGTCGAGAGGAAGCGGCCCGATATGAACCGACC
>SMEU01000137.1_pt1 | contig 10507 bp, 8 predicted proteins | sample 2456051 | NCBI WGS metagenome assembly SMEU01 (sample SAMN10132600, study PRJNA489261) | soil metagenome | isolation source: day120 un-amended silt loam soil | place: USA | collected 2015-05-01
CGGGGCCGGCCTCGGGCCGCTCTCCAGCACGCGGGCGGCGCGGGTGGCGCGGGCGGTCGCGTCGAATTGCCACCAGCTGACCAGCCGCGTCCGCCCATAGATCCCCGCCGACGTCACGCCCATGGTCACCCAGAAGAGCGCGATCGCGCCGACGATCCCGACCGCGATTCGCGCAATGGAGACCCGCTCCCGCCACGCCTTGCGGGGCCGCTCGGGGACGGAGCCGTCTGCGGCCGTGGCGGGCTCGTCGCGCGGCCCGGCCAGCCAGCAGCAGGCGAGCGTGCAGATGGAAGCGAGCAGGGGCGTACGCAGCGGATAATCGACCAGGCTCGCGCCCAGCAGGATCAGGATGATGATGCCGCCGAGCCGCATCAGCCGGTCGCCGCTCCGCCGCCGCTCGCCGGTGACGGCATGGACCATGCGCCGTCCCCACCAGAGGACGAAGAGAAGCAGGACGAGGAGCGCGGCCACGCCGCCGGTCAGCGCCAGCTCGATCAGGTCGTTATGGGCATGGTTGAAATATTCGAGGGCGAGCATCGAATCCGGCTCGAAGCCCCGGAACACCGGGTCGAAGGCGCCATAGCCGATCCCTTGGGGGCTGAACGTCCGGACCATGTCGGTCAGCACCGGCAGCGCCTCGATCCTGAGCTCGCCGGCCGGCGCGGCGGTGCCCGACGCCATCCGGAAGATGGACAGGGCGCGGTCGGCATAGATGGTGAGCGCGACCAGGATGAGCGGGACCGCGACCGCGGCGACCCGGAAGGCGAGGCGCCATTTCGGGTCCCAGCCGGCGGTGAAGCGCGGGGCGAGCCAGAAGGCGGCGACCAGGCCGACGACTCCGGCGACCATCCCGGCCCGGGAGCCGGTGGCGAGGATCAGGGCGAGCAGGAACAGGCCGAAGGCGAGCGCGACCCAGTTGCGGGTCCGCTGATACTGGCGGCTCGGCGTCGGCGTGGCGATCCAGACGGCGAGGATCGGCAGGGCCAGCGCGAGCAGGGCGGCATTGTGGTTGCGGTTGGAGAAGAAGCCGACCGGCGCCTCGGTATTGGCGATGGCATAGAGATAGGCCGGGCTCGCCGGCCCGCCGGCGAACTGGGCGACGCTGAGCAGGGCGTCGGCGGCGATGAAGCCGACCAGCAGAGGCAGCAGGGTGCGGCGCTGATCCTCGCGAATGCCGGCGAAGCCGACCAGCACCACAAGGCAGGGAAGCAAGGCGAGCAGGCTGTTCAGGGTGAGGTCGGGGGCGAGCGAGATCGGGTGCCAGGATTCGGCCAGCCCGGCAGCCGCCGCCGCCTCGGTGTAGCGCGCGAAGCCGGGCAGGCTCGCCCAGAGGCCGGGCGGCAGCGGCACGAGCTGGATCAGGATGGTCGCGGCGAGCAGGCCAAGCAGGATCAGGGGAGTCCTGATCCGCCGGAACTCCCACGGCCCGGGCGACAGGAACAGGATCAGCAGGCAGACGATCGCGGCCGGGCGGAGATAGAGGAGCGACGTCACGTCGGCGCGCGAGGCGCCGCCGCCGAGCAGGCAGAGGATGAGGAAGGCGAGCAGGGCGAAGTAGCGGGCCAGCTCCCAGGAGGTGCCGGCGAAGGGGCCGCGCATGAACGGGACCGTTTTCCTGCTTTTCCGATATCTGCCTTTGGCAGCTGGCAAATTGCCCTCCCTCGCCTGCGACGGCCTTCCTAGCCGATGCGGTCGAAAGGGCAATGGCCTCGTCGGGGACCGGTAGCGCTCCGGCCGCAGCCGCTCAGCGCCGGTAGCTTTGGTACCAGTCGACGAAGCGCGGCACGCCCTCGTCGATCGCGGTGCGCGGCCGGTAGCCGAAGTCGCGCGCCGCATCCTCGATATCGGCATAGGTTTCGGCGACGTCACCGGGCTGCATCGGCAGCAGGATGAGCTCGGCCTTGCGCCCGCAGGCGGCCTCGACCGCCTCGACCAGCCGAAGCAGCGGCTCCGAGCGGTTGTTGCCGAGATTGTAGAGGCGGTGCGGGGCGACGCTGCCGCCCGCCTTCACCGCATTGTCGTCGGGCGGCGGGCTGTCCAGCGCGGCCAGCACGCCGGCGGTGATGTCGGCGATATAGGTGAAGTCGCGCCGCATCCGGCCCTGGTTGAAGACCTCGATCGGCTCGCCGGCGAGGAGCTTGCGGGTGAAGATCCCATCAGCTCGTCGGCCTTCTTGGTCGCGGCATAGAGCGAGACCGGATGATCGACCCGGTCCTCGACCCGGAAGGGCAGGCTCTTGTTGCCGCCATAGACGGAGGAGGAGGAGGCGTAGACGAAGTGCCCGACCTGCCGGTGCCTGGCGAGCTCGAGCATGTTGAGGTGGCCGGCGAGGTTGGCCGAGACATAGGCGCGCGGATTGTCGATCGAGTGGCGTACGCCGGCCTGCGCGCCGAGATGGACGATGCGGTCGAACGGCAGTTCGGCCAGCGCCCGCGCCAGCGCCTCATGGTCGGAGAAGTCCAGCTCGAGGAAGCGGAAGGCGTCGCCGGCCGGAAGCGCAGCGAGTCGGTCCCGCTTCAGCTGCGGATCGTAATAGGAGTTGAGATTGTCGATCCCGACGACACTCTCGCCGCGCGCGAGCAGGGCGTGGGTGACATGGTGGCCGATGAAGCCGGCGGCGCCGGTGACGAGAACGGTCATATCCTCAGGCCTAAAGCGCCCAGCGGTCCATTGTCACCGGGAAATCGGCGCCGCGCCAGAGGTCGTGGAGATCGGCGAGCAGGCCGTTGCCGGCGACCAGCGCCGCGGCGTCGGCCGGCTGCAGGTCGCGGTACAGCCGGTGCGGGACCGCGGCGACGACCACGTCATAGGCGCGGCCGAGCGCGTCTGGATCGAGCGCGAGGCCATATTCGTGCTGCGCAATGGCCGGATCGACGAGCGGATCGTGGACCGTGACCTTGTGGCCGAGCCAGGTCAGCCGGCGGATCACGTCGACAACCTTGGAATTGCGCACGTCCGGGACGTCAGGCTTGAAGGCGAGGCCGAGCATCAGCACGCTGCCGGCCCGGCTGTCGCGGCGGGAATGGATCGAATCGGCGATCCAAGTGCCCATGCCGTCGTTGATCGCGCGCCCCGCGAGGATCACGCGCGGCAGATGGCCGAGGCTCTGTGCGCAATGGCTGAGATAATAAGGATCGACGCCGATACAGTGGCCACCGACCAGGCCCGGATGGAATTTGAGGAAGTTCCACTTGGTGCCCGCCGCCTCCAGCACGTCGTGCGCGGACAGGCCCAGCCTGGCGAAGACCTGGGTGATCTCGTTCATGAAGGCGATGTTGATGTCGCGCTGGGCATTCTCGATCACCTTGGCCGCCTCGGCGGTCTTGATCGAGGCGGCGCGGAAGGTGCCGCCCGTGGTGAGCTTGCCGTAAACCTGCTCCAGCTGGGCCGCCACCGCCTCATTCTCGCCGGCCACGACCTTCACTATGCGGTCGATCGTATGCTCGCGGTCGCCCGGATTGATCCGCTCCGGCGAGTAGCCGAGGAAGAAATGCTCGCCCCTGACCAGGCCGGAGGTCTCGGCGAGCAGGGGGCCGCACACCTCCTCGGTGACTCCGGGATAGACCGTGCTCTCATAGACGATCGTGGCCGGGCGGGCGGGGTCGATCAGGCCGGCGACCGTCCTGGTGGCGCCGATCAGAGGCGACAGGTCGGGCCGATTCGCGCCATCCACCGGCGTCGGCACGGTGACGATGTAAAGATCGGCGCCGCGCGCCTCCTCGCCCTTGTCGGTGAGCCTGAGGGTCGATCGCCGGAGCCGGTCCGTGCTCACCTCGTTGGTGCGGTCCTCGCCGGCGCCGAGCTCCGCAACCCGCGCCGAATCCACGTCGAGGCCGGTGACCTCGAAATGCTCGGCGAGCGCCACGGCGAGCGGCAGCCCGACATAGCCGAGGCCGACCACGACGATTCGGGGCTCAAGGGTCAATTGCATGACCGCGCTGGTAGCGCGGAGACGTAAAGCCCGCGTTAGCGATACGGCGTTCCGGGCGGCCGGCCCCGTGCCGCGGGCAAAAAAATAGCGGCCCGAAGGCCGCTATCTCTTTTCATGGGCGTCAGCCGATCACGGGCTGTGCGGACGATCCGAACTGCTCGTCGCCGCGAGAATGCCCAGGATGATCGCAACGACGGCGATCAGCGGGATGATGAAGCCGCCGCGAAGATCGCTGGCTTCACCCGACACCGCGGCGCCGCTGCGTGCTGCAACGGAGAGCGGGGCAGCCGAAGTCGCGGTCTGCGCCAAAACCGGCGTGCTGGCCATGGAAACCGCGATGACCGCAGCCACAGATGCCTTCTTCAAACTCATTTTGAACTCCCTGTTGAGCTGTTCAGTTTTGGCACTGCCACAGCGGTATTAGGTTGACAAGCCCAAATCTGTAACGGTTCCGAGACGTTGCCGTGGGTGTTGCCGGATTGCAATCCTCACCGTTAACGCCGAGTTAAGGGCCACCCTTCGTTTTTCGGGCGGCGGGCCGAACGAGGGCAATCGTGCGTCTTTACATCAGCTTGCTGGCTGCTTTTCTGTTTCTCGCCGGACCGCTGCCGGCTACAGCCGCGGCGGAGCCGGCGGGCGAAAACGCGCTCGCCGCGATGCGCGCCCTCGATCTGCGGGTGGCGGTGATCGGTCACCGGCTCGCGATCGCGAATCTCGACTGGTGCGCCGACCGGGCCTGGCTGCCGGGTTTCGTCCTCCACGACCTCTCGCAATATGGCGCCGATTACCGGGCGGCGGCGAGTCGCGCCTTCGGGCTTGACGCCGGGCCGGGCGTGCTCGCTCTGGTCCCTGGCGGGCCCGCCGACCGGGCCGGGCTCAGGACCGACGACATCCTCCTCGCCCTGGACGGCCGGCCGCTGCCGCGGGAGACCCCGGGGCCGGCCGGCTCGTTCGAGCAGATGGAGCATATTCTCGCCGCTCTGGACGAGGCCTTTGCCGATGGACGCGCCGTGCTTGCCGTCCAGCGCCGCGGCGAGCGACTCGCCGTCACCGTCGAGGCGGCGCGGGGCTGCGCGACCCGCTTCCAGCTGATCCCGGGCGGGCGGATGAACGCCCAGGCGGACGGCATTTACGTCCAGGTGACCACAGCGCTCGCCCAATATGCCGAGGATGAGGCCGAGCTGGCGGCGGTGCTCGCGCATGAATTCGCCCACAACATGCTCGGCCACCGCGTGCGGCTGAACCAGGCGGGCGTGCAGCGCGGCCTGCTCGCCAATTTCGGCAACAATGCCCGGCGAATCCGCGAGACCGAGGTCGAGGCCGACCGGCTCAGCGTCTATCTGATGGAACGGGCCGGCTACGACCCGGCGGCGGCGGTCCGCTTCTGGACCCGCTTCGGCCGCCGCGGGCTCAACTTTCTCGGCAGCCCGACCCATCCGAACTGGCGCCGCAGGGTGCAGTCCTTCGAGACGGAGATCGCCAGGATCAGGGCGGCGCGGGCGGCGGGCCGGGCGCCGGTGCCGGAGTTCGCGACGCTGCCGCGCCGGCCGGCCTAGGTCGACAGGAACCAGCGCTCGCCGCCCTCGAGCCCGATCGCGGTGAGCCGGCCGGTGGCGAAGGCGCCGGTATCGATCCCGATCCGGTTGCCGCGGACGTCGATATCCTCGGTGATCGAATGGCCGTGCACGACCATCGCCCCGAAGGAATCGCGGTGGCTCAGGAACTCGTCGCGGATCCAGTAGAGGTCGCTCTGCTCCTGGTCCTCGAGGGTGACGCCGGGGCGGATGCCGGCATGGACGAACAGATAGTCGCCGAGCCGGATCATCGTCTCGAAGCCGGAGAGGAAGGCGAGATGCGCGGCCGGGACCTTCTCGGCGGCGATCGCGGCCAGCCCGTCGAAGTCGAGCGCGTTGTAATCCTCGTCCGCGATGCCGTAGCTCTTCAGCGTCTCGCGGCCGCCGATCCTGGCGAGGAAGCGGAGCGAGCGCCGGTCGCCCTCCAGCGCGCGCAGGAACACCTGCTCGTGATTGCCCATCAGGAAGCGGACATTGGCGCCGCTCCGCGAGAAGGCGAGCAGGCGCTCGACCACGCCGCAGGAATCCGGGCCGCGATCGATCAGGTCGCCGAGGAAGATATAAAGCGTCTCGATGCCGTCGCCGCGCGTCCGGTCGTCCTCGGCGATATTGGCGAGCAGCCGGTCGAGCAGGTCGAGCCGGCCGTGAATGTCGCCGATCGCATAGACGCGCATGCCGTCGGGCACCCGTTCGGCGCGGGGCTGAAACCGCGAGACAAGATTGAACAGGGCTTTGACGGGCATGAGCTTTTCGAATGCGAGTCCTTGAGCGGGGAAGCGCGCCAGATAGAGCGTGCGCCCTTCGACTTCAATCGCGCCTGACCGTATTGCTGCGGTCTTGATCGCGCGGGAAGGGCCGATTATCGGACCCCATGCAGACGGGAACAGAGCATTGGGGTTGAGAGAAGACTGGGTCTGGGTGGCGGTGATCGTCGCCACGCCATTGGTGATTTTCGGGGTAGCGGAGTCGGTGCGCATCATGCGCCACCGTCGTCGGGAGGCGCTCGCCCGGCGGCCCAAGGCGCCGCCGCGCTCGTCCTCCGGCTCCCGTCCGGGCCGGATCGGCTGAGCCGAATCATGTTCCGGCGCGCGTTCCGGCGATTCTCGCTGGCGCTGGCGCTGCTCCTTGCGCTGCTCGCCGGCCCCGCTCATGCGGCGGTCGAGATCGGCTTCTATTCGCGCGAGCTCGGCACCAATTTCCCCCACGCCTTCATCGTCCTCAAGGGCGATGTCGACGCGACCGGCGAGGCGGTCGACACCAGCTACGGCTTCACCGCGCACAGCGTGACGCCGGCGCTCTTGATGGGCTCGGTGCGCGGCGAGATCGTGGTCGAGGGCGAGCGACAGATCGCGCGCAGCGACCGCCAGTTCGCGCTGACCCTGACCGACGATCAATATCGCCGGGTGATGGCGGTCGTCGAGGAATGGCGGAATCGCGAGCAACCCTCCTACAATCTCAATCGCCGCAACTGCGTCCATTTCGTCGCCGCGGTCGCGGACGCGCTGGGTCTGCACGTCGAGCATGCCGAACGCCTGATGAAGAAGCCGCGCTCCTTCCTGCAGCTGGTGCGCGCGCAGAATCCGCAGCTCGCGGCATCGCCGCCGCCCGCGGGCCCGTCCGAGGGAGCGCCTCCCCAGCCCTAAGTCCCGGTTAATTCGGCATTGGCGAGAACGCCGCTTTCTGCCTATGGTTTGCCCCTCGGCCAGGCTGGGAAGGGGTACCTCCAGACAATGGATGAGAGTCCGCCGACCGAACCGCAGAGGAGGACGGCGAGACGCGTGATGCGCGCCGCGCTCGCCATGTCCGCCGCCTGCTGCGCCTTGCCGGCTCTCGCCCAGCCGCCGACGCCGACGGCACCGACCCGCCAGGAGATCGATCGCCCGCCGCCGCCCGCCGTCGAGCAGCCCCGCGCACGGCTGACCGTCGAGGGCGGGGTCGAGCGGGCGCCATGCGCGCTCGACCGGCCCGAATATCAGAATATTCGCTTCACCCTCGAGGACGTGGTGTTCGACGACCTCCGCGGGATGACGCCCGCGCAGCTGCGGACAGCCTGGGCGCCCTATCAGGGGCGGGAGAATAATATCGCGGTGATCTGCGAGATTCGCGACCGTGCCGCGACGATGCTGCGCGAGGCGGGCTATGTCGCCGCCGTCGAGGTGCCGGAGCAGCGGATCGAGAGCGGCCGGGTCCATTTCACCGTGCTGATGGCGAAGCTGGTCGGGATTCGGGTGCGCGGCGACGCCGGCCGCTCCGAGCGGCTGATCGCCGGCTATCTGAACCGGCTGACCGGGCAGGCAGTGTTCAACCGCTACGACGCCGAGCGCTATCTGCTGCTCGCCGGTGATCTGCCCGGCTACGAGGTGCGCCTCGCCCTGCGCTCGGCCGGGGCCGCCCGCGGCGAGGTGATCGGCGAAGTGACCGTCGTCCACACGCCGGTGACGGCCGATCTCAACGTCCAGAATCTGGGCTCGCGCGAGCTCGGCCGCTGGGGCGCGCTGGCCCGCGCACAGATTTTCGGCCTGACCGGGCTCGGCGACCGAACCACCTTCGCCTTCTATTCGACCGCGGATACGAACGAGCAGCAGACCGTCCAGGTGGGCCATGATTTCCGCGTCGGCAGCGAGGGCCTCGCCTTCGGCGCCCAGCTCACCTACTCCTGGGCCAGCCCGGACCTTCGCCTGCCCGGGGTCCATATCGACTCACGGACGCTTTTCGCCACGGTGGAGGCGACCTATCCTTTCATCCGCCGGCAGCGGCAATCGCTCCGCGGCGAACTCGGGCTCGACATCATCGACCAGGACATCGAGTTCAACACCATCCCGATCAACCGGGACCGGCTTCGCGTCGCCTTCGCTCGGCTCGCCTTCGACAGGCTCGGCCTCGACGCCGCCAACCCCGCTTACACGCCGGCAGAGCCGCGCTGGCGGCTCGGCCTGACCGCCGAGGCGCGGCAGGGGCTCTCCATCCTCGGCGCCAGCGACGGCTGCGGCGCCGCGGTGCTTGCCTGCCTCGCCCCGGGCTCGACGCCGCCGATCCGGCTCGAGGGCGATCCGACCGCGACCGTCTTCCGGGGCGGGCTCAGCGCCGAATACCGGCCGATGCCGAAGCTGACCTTCGCCTTCAGCCTGAACGGCCAGTACAGCGCCCATCCGCTGTTCAGCTTCGAGGAATTCTCGGCGGGCAATTATACGGCCGGGCGCGGCTACGACCCGGGCGCCCTGCTCGGCGACAGCGGCATCGGCCTGCAGGCGGAAGTGCGCTTCGGCCGCAAATATCCGCGCCGCCCGGACGAGTTCGTCGCCGAGCCCTATATTTTCTACGATCATGCCTGGGTCTGGAACCAGGACCGGCTCATCGTGACCGGGCGCCAGGAACTGAGTTCGATCGGCGGCGGCATCCGCGCCGCCTGGGGCGACCGCTTCCGGATCGACGTCTTCGTCGCCGAGCCGCTCGACCGGCTGCCCTTCCAGAGCAGCCGCGGCGACACCCGTTTCCTCGTCTCGCTCACCACCCGCCTGTGGCCATGGAGATCAAGATGACGATCACCGCGCCTGCATCCGCCCCGCCCCGTCCGCTGAAGCGCGCCTTGCTGATCGGCTGCTCGCTCGCCGGGCTCGGCGCCATGGCCGGCGCCGCGCACGCCCAGGCGTTCAATGGCACGCCGACCACCCAGGCGGGCTCGGTGACCTATGATCGCGCGACACCCGGAGTCGAAACCGTCCGGATCAATACGCCCCAGGCGGTGATCCTGTGGCTGCCGGCCGCGGCCGATTTCCTCCCGGCGGGCAACGTTCTCAACCGGGTGATCTTCAACGCGCCGGTGCGCTTCGACGGCATCGTTCTCTCCCAGCTGATCAGCGGCGGCGGTACCGCGACGACGGGCGGCACCGTCGTCTTCATGGCGCCCAACGGGCTCATCGTCGGCCCCAAGGGCATTTTCGACGTCGGCAATCTCGTGCTCACCACTCTGGAGATCCCCTTCAAGGCGAGCGGCGATTTTCTCGATCCGGCGACGCGCGGGCTGACCCTGAGCGCGGGACCGAGCCCGATCCGAAGCGCGGCGGTGGTGACCGAGCCGGGCGCCCAGCTCCGCGCGCTGCAGCCGAACAGCTTCATCGCCCTGATCGGCCAGGTGGTCCAGCATGGCGGGTCGACGCGGGTGAACGGCTCGGCCGCCTATGTCGCGGGCGAGCAGGTGACGTTCCGCGCCAATCAGGGCCTGTTCGATATCATCGTCAGCACCGGCAGCGACAATGCCGTGCCGCTCACCCACACCGGCTCGACCGGCGGCCCGGCCAACACCACCGCCGGCGACAACCATTCCATCTATCTGGTCGCCATGCCGAAGAACCAGGCGATCACCGCCGTGCTGCAGGGCGATATCGGCTTCGACCCGGCGGTCGCGGCAGGCGTCGAGAACGGCGTGATCGTGCTTTCGGCCGGCGCCAATGTGGTCGGCGGCGCGGTCGACCGCTACGGTCATGTCACCGGTACGCCGGCGCCGGACCTGGCGGCGAATTTCCAGATCAACGGCGGCATCGTCCGCTCCGATCTGCTCGGTGTCGCCCGCACCAACATCACGGCGCAGCCGAGCGCCGCCTTGCCGACCCTCAACTTCCTCGGGGATGTCAGCCTGTTCGGCGGCAGCCTCGCCTCCCTGTCGGTTGCCAAGGGCCAGTCGATCGACGTGGCCGGCAACGCGCTGGTCTCGGCGGCGGCCTTCGACACCTTCACCGGCGCCACCAGCCTCACCGGCGGCCAGGCCCGGATCTTCACCGTCGACGGCGGCACCATCCATATCGCCGGCACCGCCACCGTCGACGCTTCGGCCCAGGGTCTCGTCGCGCCCGGCGGCGACGCCGGCTCCGGCACCGGCGGCAGCGCCGACGTGACCGCCAATGGCGGCGGCACGATCACGGTCGACGGCGCGCTCGACATCCGTGCCACCGGCGACGGCGGAGTCAGCGCCGCCGCGCCGGTCGTCAACGGCGGGGCCGGGACC
>SMEU01000066.1_pt1 | contig 10462 bp, 11 predicted proteins | sample 2456051 | NCBI WGS metagenome assembly SMEU01 (sample SAMN10132600, study PRJNA489261) | soil metagenome | isolation source: day120 un-amended silt loam soil | place: USA | collected 2015-05-01
TGACCGGCCCGTTGAGAGCGCCGCCGAGCGCGTGCTCTCCGCCCGCATCCGGGAACTCGGCCGCGGCTTCCCGGGCGAGGTCGGCATCGCGGTGCGCGACATTGACGGCCGCTCCGGCCTGATGGGCAGCTGGAACGGCACCCGCTTCTTCCCGCAGCAGAGCGTCAGCAAATTCTGGGTGGCGATCACCGCGCTGCAGCGTGCCGATGCGGGTGCGCTCGACCTCGACGAACGGGTCACCATCACCCGCGCCGACCTCACCTTGTTCAATCAGCCCATCGCCGCGCAGATCGGGCCGAACGGCTATACGACGACGCTCGGCACGCTGATGTTCCGGGCCCTCACCCAGAGCGACAATACCTGCAACGACATCGTCCTTCGCCGTGCCGGCGGCCCGGCCGCGGTCCGCGCGATGTTCGCGCGCAACCGGCTCGACGGCATCCGCTTCGGCCCCGGCGAACGGCTGCTCCAGGCCGGGATCGCCGGCATGCGGTGGAGCAACGCCTTCTCCGTCGGCCGCGGCTTCGAGACGGCGCGCAGTCAGGTTCCGGTCGACCGGCGCCGCGAGGCCTTCGAACGCTATATTGACGATCCGGTGGACGGGGCGACGCCCGAGGGGATCACCAACGGCCTCGCCCGGCTGCAGCGCGGCGAACTGCTCTCCCGCGGCTCAACCTCGCGGCTGCTCTCGATCCTGTCGCAGGTCCGCACCGGGCCGATGCGGCTGCGCGGCGGCCTCGCGCCGGGCTGGTCGATCGGCCACAAGACCGGCTCCGGCCAGATCCTGAACGGCGTCCAGGCCGGCTATAACGACATCGGCATCATCACCTCGCCCGAGGGCCGCCATTATGCGATCGCGGTGATGATCGGGCGCACTTCGGTGCCGAACCTCACCCGGATGCAGCTGATGCAGAACGTCACGAGGGCGGTCATCGCCTATGACGAGGCGACGGCCGACGCGGACGAGGGACCGCGGCGTCGCGACGAAACCGGCGGCACCACTTACTGATCTGGCGGAAGCCGTCCGCTCGCCCTAAGATGGCGGCATGGCACGGCCGCAATCGCCCGATTATGACAAGCGCCGCGAGGCGATCCTCGCGGCCGCCGCGCAGCTTTATGCGCGGAAGGGTTTTCCCGGCGCCTCGGTGGCTGAGCTCGCCAAGGCCTGCCAGAGCTCCAAGTCGCTGATCTATCATTATTTCCCGTCCAAGGACGACATTCTCTACGCGGTCATGGTCGAGCATCTCGACGCGCTGACCGAGGCCGCCGAAGCGGCCTGCGCGAGCGGCAGCGCGGATGCGCGCCTGCGGACCCTGACCGTCGCCTTCATGCGCCTCTACGCAAGCGCGCAGAACCATCACAAGGTGCTGCTCAACGAGCTGGACAGCCTGCCGCCCGACCGCCGGGCCGAGGTCGTCGCCAAGCAAAGGCGGATCATCGAGGCCGCGGAGTCGGTGATCTGCGAGATCGCCCCGGGCGGCGGCGCCCGGGTCAACACCATGCTGTTCTTCGGCATGATCAACTGGACGCACACCTGGTTCGATCCCGCCGGACCGTTCATGCCGGAAGCGCTGGCGCTGCGCGTCGTCGAGATCATGCAGCGGGGGGTGACCCCTCAGGCGTCGTAGTCGAGCTCGACGCCGTCGCCCCTGGGCACGGACTGGCAGGTCAGCACGTAGCCCGCCGCCACCTCCTCGTCGGTGAGGCCGTAGCGCGCCGCCATCTCCACCTCGCCCGAGACCACCCGCGCCCGGCAGGTCGCGCACACGCCCGCCTTGCAGGCGAAGGGCGCCGGCAGGCCCGCAGCGCGCGCGCTGTCGAGGATGTTGCCGGCTTTCGCATCGAAACCGACGCGGCGCTTGCGCCCGTCCAGAGCCACCAGCATCGAGAGACCGGCGGCCTCGCGGGACAGCTCGGCGAGCTGCGCCTGCAGCGCCTCGGCCGGCCGGTCGGCGGTGAAGCGCTCGAGATGGATCAGCTCCTTCGAAATACCGCGCGCAAGCAGCGCCTCCTCGGCCGCATCCATCATCGGCCCCGGGCCGCAGATGAAGAAGGCCGCGGCCTCGGCCGGATCGACCAGAGTTTCCAGGATCTCGTCGCATTTGGCGCGGTCGAGCATGCCGTTGAACAGCTCGAACTCCTCCGCTTCTTCAGCAAGGAAATGATGGACTTGCAGTCGATCCATGAAACGGTTTTTGAGCTGCGCCAGCGCGTCGAGGAAGATGATCGAGTTGCTGTCGCGATTGCCGTAGAACAGAGTGAAGCGGCTCTCGGGCTCGGTCAGCAAGGCCGTCTTCAGCAGCGAGATCACCGGTGTGATTCCGGAGCCGCCGGCGAAGCCGACATAGTGATTGGCCGCGCCTGTGAAATCCCAGGTGAAGCTGCCATGCGGCGCCATTACCTCGACGGCATCGCCCGGCTTCAGGCTGTCATTGGCCCAGTTGGAGAAGAGGCCGCCGGCGATCCGTTTCACCGTCACCATCAGCTCGTGATCCTGCGGCGCGACGCAGAGCGAGTAATTGCGCCGGACCTCCTCGCCACCGATCTCGGCCTTCAGGGTCAGATGCTGGCCGGGCCGGAACAGAAAGGTCTCGCGCAATTCCTCGGGCACCGCAAAGCGGATCGAGCGGGCCTCGCTCGTCTCGTCCACGACGTCGGCGACAATGAGGGTGTGGAAGTGGACGCTCATCAATGACACTTGAACCGGTCGAAGGGCTCCAGGCAGGCGCGGCAGCGCCATTGCGCCTTGCAGGGCGTCGAACCGAAGCGGCTCAGTTCCTCCGTGTCGGCCGAGCCGCATTGCGGGCAGGTCGCGGTCAGAGCGGGGCTGGGCGGGGCGATGCCATAATCCTCGAGCTTGGCCTTGCCGCTTTCGCTGATCCAGTCGGTGGTCCAGGGCGGCGAGAGGGTCGTCTCGACCGCCACGTCGCGATAACCAGCTGCGTCCAGCGCCGCGCGGATGTCGCGCTCGATCACCTGCGTTGCCGGGCAACCCGTATAGGTGGGCGTGATCGTCACCCGTTGCGGAGTCACCGCGCGGACGATGCCGAGATCGACCACGGAGACCACCGGGATCTCCGGATCCGGCACGCCTTCCAGCACCCGCCAGAGCGCGTCGCTGTCGATTACCGCCATCATCACCACACCGCATCCGGATAGGTGCGCGGCAGGAACTGCATCACCGCCAGCAAATGGCCGAGATGCTCGCTGTGATGGCCGCGCCGGCCGCCGACGATCGGGCGCTGGTCCCTGGGCGCTTCCAGCGTTGCTTCGGCGAGCACATCGCCGATGCGCCGGTCGTAATCGGCGCGGAACAGGGTCGGGTCGACGCCGATCCCGCGCGCGGCAGCTTCGGCGGCGATATCGTCGAGCTCGAACAATTCGGGGATGAAGCGCCAGTTCCAGTCCAGCCCCTCTTCCATCCGCCGGCGGCTCTCCTCGGTGCCGTCGCCGAGCCGGATCACCCATTCGGCGCTGAGCTCGGCATGATAGCGCACCTCCTTCACCGCTTTCGCGGCAATGGCGGCTATGGTCTCGTCGCTCGAGCCTTCGAGATTCTGGAACAGCAATTCCTGCCAGGTCGAGAACAGGAACTGCCGCGCCATGGTCTGCGCGAAATCGCCGTTCGGCTGCTCGACCAGCCAGCAATTTCGGAAATCGAGCACGTCACGGTGGAAAGCCAGAGCGTCGCCATCCCGCCCCCGTCCCTCCGCCGCGCCGGCGGCATTCAGGAAATGAGTGGCCTGCCCGATCAGGTCGAGACCCATATTGGCAAGGCTCAGATCGACCTCCACGCTTGGCGCATGGCCGCACCATTCGCCGAGCCGCTGGCCCAGCACCAGGCTGTCGTCGCCGAGGCGGAGCAGGGTTTCGAACAGGACATTGTCGGTTGCGACGGTCGCCATCAGATATGCTTCACGTCGTCCGGAATGTCGTAGAAGGTCGGGTGCCGGTAGATCTTGTCCTCGGCGGGCTCGAACATCGAAGCATCCTCGCCGGGATCGGAGGCGACGATCGAGGCCGAGGGCACGACCCAGAGGCTCACCCCCTCCATCCGCCGCGTATAGGTGTCGCGGGCATGGCGCAGCGCGATCTCGGCGTCGGGCGCGTGCACGCTGCCCACGTGCCGGTGCGACATCCCGCCCTTGGCGCGGACGAAGACTTCCCAGAGCGGCCAGTCCTTGCTCATCGGCCGGTCCAGTCAGCTGCAGGAATGCGGCGAATGTTCCCAAAGTTCGCACTGGCCATGGAGAGTCCTCGACCTGGGTTCGGGCGCGTTTCGCCGGCGTGGCGGGCAAATGCTTTCATGCCGCCATCATACCAGCCCCCGCCACCTGTAGGAAAGCGGATCACGCCGCCTGTTTCTTCGCAGCCTGCTTGTCCGCATAAGCCGCCGCCGCCTCGCGGACCCAGGCATTGCTCTCCCAGGCGTCGCGGCGGGCCTTCATCCGTTCCTTGGCGACCGGGCCCTCGCCCTTCACCACGGCGTAGAATTCCTCCCAGTCGACCTCGCCGAAATCATGGCCCTGCTTTGCCTCGTTCCACGCGAGGTCGGGGTCAGGCACGGTGAGGCCGAGCGCGTCCGCCTGCGGCTTGGTGATGTCGACGAACTTCTGGCGGAGCTCGTCATTGGTGTCGCGCTTGATCCGCCAGCGCATCGACTGGGCGGTGTTCGGGCTGTTGTCGTCCGAGGGGCCGAACATCATCAAAGACGGCCACCACCAGCGGTTGAGCGCGTCCTGCGCCATGCGCTTCTGGTCGGCGCTGCCGGCGCACATCGCCATCATGATCTCATAGCCCTGGCGCTGGTGGAAGCTCTCCTCCTTGCAGACGCGGACCATGGCGCGCGCATAGGGTCCGTAGGAGGTGCGCTGCAGCGGCACCTGGTTCATGATCGCCGCGCCGTCGACCAGCCAGCCGATCGCGCCGATGTCCGCCCAGGTGAGCGTCGGATAGTTGAAGATGGTCGAATATTTCGCCTTGCCGCTGTGCAGGGCCTCGATCATTTCGTCGCGGCTCGTGCCGAGCGTCTCGGCGGCGGAATAGAGATAGAGGCCGTGCCCGGCCTCGTCCTGCACCTTGGCGAGCAGGATCGCCTTGCGCCTGAGCGAGGGCGCCCGCGTGATCCAGTTGCCCTCGGGCAGCATGCCGACGATCTCGCTGTGCGCATGCTGGCTGATCTGCCGGACGAGCGTGCGCCGGTAGGCCTCGGGCATCCAGTCCTTCGGCTCGATGAACTCGTCCGCCGCGACCCGCGCCTCGAAGGCCTCCAGCTTCGCCGGATCCTCGGTGGAGACGATCCTGGCCGTCTTCTGCATCTCGGTCGTGTACATCTCAGCTCCTGTTGCGCTCTGCGCAATAGCATTTCATCGACCGATCGGTCAATGAATCGGGGCTCGCTTCGTTCCGCGATACGCCGACCCGCGCTATAACAGAGACGGGAGGGAGAGAGGATGTCCAAACCAGCGGATGCCCTGGCCGCGCTCGAGGCTTTGGCGGAGGCGCGGATCCGCGACGGCCTCGCCCGGTACGGTATTGTGACCGCGGACCGGGTGATTGGCGTTCCGATGGCCGGCGTCCAAAGGGTCGGCAAGCAGCTCGGGCGGGATCATGCGCTCGCCGAGGCGCTGTGGAAGGAGCCGGTCTATGAGGCCAGGTTGCTCGTCGCCTATGTCGCTGAACCGAAGAAGCTGACGCCGGAACAGATGGACAGCTGGGCCCGCGGCTTCGACAACTGGGCGACCTGCGACACGCTCTGCTGGGCTTTGTTCGACAAGAGTCCGCACGCCTTCGCGATGATCGACAAATGGGCGGACGATCCGGCCGAGTTCGTCAGGCGCAGCGCCTTCGCCCTGCTTGCCGGCGTCGCCCTGCACGCGAAGAAAGCCGGCGACGAACCATTTTTGGCGCGCCTGCCGCTAATCGAAGCAGCGGCGACCGACGACCGCAATTTCGTCAGGAAGGGCGTGAGCTGGGCGTTGCGCGCGATTGGGCGCCGCAAGAGCGACGCTTTGCAGGCCGCCGCCCGCGTGCTGGCTGACAGGCTGGCCGCCTCACCCGACAAGACCGCCAGATGGATCGGCCGCGACGCGCAGAAGCAATTCGCGAAAGCGGACGGCTAGACCCGCTCGATCACCATCGCGATGCCCTGCCCGACGCCGATGCACATCGTGCACAGCGCGTAGCGGCCGCCGGTGCGGTGGAGCTCCTCGGTCGCGGTCAGCGCCAGCCGCGCGCCGGACATGCCGAGCGGGTGGCCGAGGGCGATCGCGCCGCCATTGGGGTTCACATGCGGCGCGTCGTCGGGCACGCCGAGCTGACGCAGCACGGCGAGACCCTGGGCGGCGAAGGCTTCGTTGAGCTCGATCACGTCCATCTGCCCGACATCGAGGCCGAGCCGCTGCAGCAATTTCTGCGAGGCCGGCGCCGGGCCGATGCCCATGATCCGCGGTGCCACACCGGCGACGGCCGCGCCGAGAATGCGCGCGCGCGGCGTCAGGCCGTTGCGCTTCGCCGACTCCTCGCTGGCGACGAGCAAGGCCGCGGCGCCGTCATTGACGCCCGAGGCATTGCCGGCGGTGACCGTCCCGCCCTCCTTCACGATCGGCTTCAGCCTGCCGAGCGCCTCGACACTGGTCTCGCGCGGATGCTCGTCGCGGTCGACGATCACCGGATCGCCCTTCCGCTGCGGAATAGAGACCGGCGCGATCTCGGCGGCGAGGCGGCCATTGGCCTGAGCTGCCGCCGCGCGCCGCTGACTCTCGACTGCAAAACTGTCCTGATCCTCGCGGTTTACGCCGAATTGTTCAGCCACATTCTCTGCCGTTTCAGGCATCGAATCGACGCCGAATTGCGCCTTCATCAGCTTGTTGACGAAGCGCCAGCCGATCGTGGTGTCGTACATCTCCGCCTTGCGATCGAACGCGCTGGTCGCCTTGGCGACCACGAAGGGCGCGCGGCTCATGCTCTCGACGCCGCCGGCCACGAACAGGCTGCCCTCCCCGCTGCGCAGGGTCCGCGCGGCCATCGCCACCGCATCGAGGCCGGACCCGCAGAGGCGGTTCAGGGTCACCCCGCCGGCCGTCTCCGGCAGGCCCGCGAGCAGACCGGCCATGCGCGCGACGTTGCGATTGTCCTCGCCGGCCTGGTTGGCGCAGCCGTAGATCACATCCTCGACCTCGCCCCAGTCGACGCCCGGATTGCGTTCGATCAGCGCCCGGATCGGATGCGCGCCGAGATCGTCCGCCCGCACCGACGAAAGGCTGCCGCCATAGCGGCCGATCGGGGTACGCACCGCGTCGCAGATAAAGGCTTCAGTCATACGCAAAATCCCTGTGCTTTAATTCGTCACCCCAGCGAAGGCTGGGGTCCATGCTAAGTCCGTCTGGATGCCAGCCTTCGCTGGCATGACGTGAAGAGATCATTCTTCAATCTCCACCACGGGCCCGCCGAGCGTCCGGCTGTAGCCCTGAAATTCCGCGATCGCGCGTCCGTCCCCGCCGCGGACGCTGACATGGGTAACTCCGGAGCGGCCGGCAAGCGCCACCTCCCGCGCCTCCGCGACCAGCACCTCCCCCTCCCGCGCCGCATCGAGGAAGACGATCGAGGCCTGAGCGGCCACGCTCGCCGCGTTGCGGCTGTTGCAGGCATAAGCGAAAGCGGTGTCGGCGAGCGCGAAGATCATCCCGCCATGGGCGATGGCATGGCCGTTCAGCATGTCCGCGCGAAGCGTCATCGTGACCCGCGCATAGCCCTCGCGCGCCTCCTCGATCGCGATCCCCCAGGCCGGGCCGGTGCCCTCCGCGGCGAGCATCTGCCGCGCGATCTTGTCCGCCAGCGCATCTGCGTTCATGACAAGCGGCCATGGCTTACGAGACGATCGAGTTCAAGCTGGAGGCCGGCATCGCCCGCCTCACCCTCAACCGCCCCGACCGGCTGAACAGCTTCACCGTACAGATGCACGAGGAGGTGGCCGACGCCCTCTCGAAGCTCGGCGGGGCGCGCTGCCTGGTGCTGACCGGCGCCGGCCGCGGCTTCTGCGCCGGCCAGGATCTGAACGACCGCGCGGTCGCACCGGGCGAGGCGGTCGATCTCGGCGAGTCGGTGGAGCTGCGCTACAATCCGCTGATCCGCAGTCTCGTGAACCTGCCCATGCCGGTCATCGCCCGGGTGAACGGAGTCGCCGCCGGCGCGGGCGCCAATATCGCCCTGGCCTGCGACATCGTCATCGCCGCGAAGAGCGCGAAATTCATCCAGAGCTTCGCCGCCATCGGGCTGATCCCGGACAGCGGCGGCACCTGGGTGCTCCCTCGGCTGGTCGGCCAGGCCCGCGCCCTCGGCCTTGCGTTGACCGGGGAGCCGCTGGAGGCGGAGCGCGCCGCCGACTGGGGCCTGATCTGGAAGGCGGTCGACGACGACCGGCTCGACGCCGAGGTCGATGCCCTCGCCACGCGCTTCGCCAGCGGCCCGACCCGCGGCCTTGCCCGGATCAAGCAGATGCTCCGCGAAAGCTGGGGCCAGAGCCTCGACGCCGAGCTGGATCGCCAGCGCGACGCCATGCGCGAGCTGGGTTTCTCGGACGACTATCGCGAGGGCGTCGCCGCCTTCATGGAGAAGCGGAAGCCGAATTTCACGGGGCGGTGACCAAGGAGCAGAATTTCGCCAGGTCGATATTGCCGCCGGAGATCACGCAGACGATCGGGCCCTCCCCTGCCTCGCCGGTCAACGCAGCCGCCGGCGACAGGGCGCCGGCGCCCTCGGCGATCACCCGCGCTTTCTCGGCGAGCAATTTCATCGCCTGCCTTGTCTGCTCCAGCGACACCGTGATCGCGCCGTCGACGATCGGCAGCATCCGCTCCCACATCCGCGGGATCATGCTCTGGCCGCCGGCGCCGTCGACGAAGCTCGCCTCCCAGTCGGGGAATTTGACCGGCCGTCCTTCCCGCCGCGACAGCGCATAGGGGGCAGCAGTTGCCGGCTCCGCGCCGTAGACCTTGACGTCGGGCCGCTTCGCCTTGACCGCGCTTGCGACGCCGGTGATCAGCCCGCCGCCGCCGATCGCGGCGATGACGGCGCGGACCCCAGGTACGTCCTCCAGGATTTCGAGGCCCATCGTGCCGTGGCCGGCGATGAAGTCATTGTTGTCGAACGGGTGGATGAAGGTCCCGTCCATCCCCTCGAAGCCATGCTCGGTGACCGCCTGCCAGGCGACCTCATAGGGCACCGGCACGATCCGGGCGCCCAGCGCCGCCATCCGCTCCAGCTTCACCTTCGGCGCGCTCTCGATCGCAACCACCGTGCTTGGAATCCCCGCTGCCCTTGCCGCATAGGCCACCGCCTGCCCGGCATTGCCGGCGCTCACCGTCCAGACGCCCCGCGCGCGATCCGCGTCGCTGAGCCGCGCCACCGCATTGGCCGCGCCGCGGATCTTGTAGGCATTGGTCGGCTGCAGATTCTCGAGCTTCAGCCGGATGTCGGGCCCGCCCTTCCCGGTATCGAGCCGGACCAGCGGCGTACGCAGCACGGTGCCGGCGATCCGCTCGCGCGCCGCCTGGATCTCGTCGAGCGCGATCGGCCTGACGGGCTCGATCATCTTCACCTCCTCGCCGCTTTCTGCCGCGCTGGACTGTGCATGCCGGGCTCCGCCTGTCGAGCCCCAATCGAAGCGGTGTCGCGGCGCGCTTTTTCCACTAAGGAGGCGGCATGAAGACTCTGAAGCTGCTCAACTACGCCCGGGACCACTGGATTGCCGGCGAAGGCGCGCTGGACGAGGTCCGAAGCGCGGTGACGGGTGACGTGGTCGCCGAGACCGGCGCCAGGGGCCTCGATTATCCGGCCATGCTCGACCATGCCCGAAGGGTCGGCGGCCCCGCCCTGCGCAGCCTCACCTTCCACGAGCGCGCGCATATGCTGAAGGCGCTCGGCAATGCGATCATGGCGCGGAAGGAAGAATTGTACGCGCTCAGCTACGACAGCGGCGCCACCCGCGCGGACAGCTGGATCGACATCGAGGGCGGCGCCGGCACGCTCTTCTCCTTCTCCTCCAAGGGCCGGCGCGAGCTGCCCAACGGCAAGGTGCTGATCGACGGCGCCATGGAGCCGCTCTCGCGCGGCGGCACGTTTGTCGGGCAGCACGTCTTCACCCCGCTGCAGGGCGTCGCCGTCCATATCAACGCCTTCAACTTCCCGGTCTGGGGCATGCTGGAGAAGCTCGCTCCGACGATCCTCGCCGGCATGCCGGCGGTGGTGAAGCCGGCCAGCCAGACCGCCTGGCTGACCGAGGCCTGCGTTCGGATCATGATCGAGGCCGAGATATTGCCGCCCGGCGCGCTCCAGCTGCTCGTCGGCATCCCCGGCGACCTGCTGGAGCCTCTGACCTGCCAGGACGTGGTGAGCTTCACCGGCTCGGCCGCCACGGCGATGAAGCTCCAGTCGCATCCGGTAATCGGCCGGGAGTCGGTGC